>Ga0209415_10018593_pt1 | contig 10954 bp, 9 predicted proteins | sample PeaSoiSIISIP2007_FD_187696 | JGI IMG/M metagenome (GOLD analysis project Ga0209415, IMG submission 187696) | Peat soil microbial communities from Weissenstadt, Germany - SII-SIP-2007 (SPAdes) (version 2) | ecosystem: Environmental > Terrestrial > Soil > Wetlands > Peat | place: Germany... | reverse complement strand
GGTCCTCCTCTGGCGCCGCGGCGGCCCCGTGATGGCCCTTCCAGGCCGGGCCAGGCTGTCCGGCCGGGCAGGGGAGAGCCCTGGCAGGCGTAACCGACGAGGTCCGGGCGGAGCACGCCGCCAGGGCTGGGAAGGGCCATCAGACCCTGGTTGAGGAGCATGTCGGCCCTGCGACCCGTGACGCCCCGATGTTAAGGTGCGCGTGGCGCGTGGTCAGCCAGAGCGCATGAACATGCGCCGCCGACCGGGTATTTGCGTCGGCCAGAAACGGGCGAAGGGGAGCATCGCGGTGACTGTCCGGGTGGGAATCAATGGGTTCGGCCGCATCGGAAGGAATTTCTGGCGAGCCGTCTACGCCGATCATGCCGGGTCCGGCGGCGCGGCGGGCTTCGAGATCGTCGCCGCCAACGACCTCGGCGACATAGCTACGTTCGCGCACCTGCTCAAGTACGACACGCTGCTCGGGACGCTGGGCCTGGACGTGACGGTAAGCGACAGCGCCATCCAGGCCGGACCGCACACGCTCAGGTGGTTCGCCGAGCGCGACCCGGCCGCGCTGCCGTGGGCCGACCTGGGCGTGGACATCGTGGTCGAGTCGACCGGGCATTTCACCAAGGCCGCGGACGCGCGCAAGCACATCGAGGCCGGCGCCAAGAAGGTGATCATCTCGGCACCGGCGAAGGGCGAGGACATCACCATCGTGATGGGCGTCAATGACCGCGACTACGATCCGGCCGGGCACGACATCATCTCGAACGCCTCGTGCACCACGAACTGCGTCGCGCCGATGGCGAAGGTGCTGCTCGACAGCTTCGGCATCGTCAAGGGCCTGATGACCACGATTCACGCCTATACCAATGACCAGGTCATCCTGGACTTCGCGCACAAGGACCTGCGCCGGGCGCGAGCCGCGGCGCAGAACATCATCCCGACGACGACCGGGGCGGCGAAGGCCACGGCCCTTGTGCTGCCAGCCCTGACAGGCAAGCTGGACGGCATGTCGATGCGGGTGCCCGTGATGGACGGATCGGTCACCGACCTGGTCGTGCAGCTGGAGCGGGCCGCGACCGTCGACGAGGTCAACGCCGCCTACCAGGAGGCGGCGTCCAGCGGGCCGCTGAAGGGCCTCCTGCACTACACCGCGGACCCGATCGTCTCCTCCGACATCGTCGGCACTGCGTACTCGTGCACCTTCGACAGCAAGCTCACGATGGCCTTCGGTGACATGGTCAAGGTGATCGGCTGGTACGACAACGAATGGGGCTACACCAGCCGCCTGGTCGACCTGACCGCGCTGGTGGCCGCCGCGCTCCCCGGCCGGTCATGAGAGGGATCGCCGACCTGGACGTCGGAGGGCGCGTCGTCCTGCTCCGGTCTGACCTGAATGTGCCGCGTGACGGCGACGTGATCACCGACGACGGCAGGATCAGGGCCAGCCTGCCGACCATCACCGACCTGGCCGGCCGGGGCGCCCGGGTGCTGATCTGCGCCCACCTCGGCCGCCCCAAGGGGGAGGGATATGCCGAGCGCGCGGCGGGCGGCCCGTCGCTGCGGCCGGTCGCGGACCGGCTCGGCGAACTGCTCGGCCGGCCGGTCGCGTTCGCCGCCGATGTCGCCGGTCCCTCGGCCGCTCAGGTCGCGGCGTCGCTCGCCGACGGCGACGTCGGGCTGCTCGAGAACGTCAGGTTCGAGCCCGTCGAGACCAGCAAGGACGACGCGAAGCGCGCCGAGCTGGCCCGGCGGCTGGCCGCCATGGCCCAGCTGTATGTCGGCGACGGCTTCGGCGCGCTGCACCGCAAGCACGCGAGCGTCTACGACGTGCCCGGCCTGCTTCCGCACGCGGCAGGCAAGCTCGTGCTGGCCGAGGTCGAGGTGCTCAGGCGCCTGACGCATGATCCTGACCGCCCCTACGTCGTGGTGCTCGGCGGCGCGAAGCCGTCCGACAAGCTCGCGGTCATCGCGAACCTGCTCGATAAGGCCGACCGGCTGCTGATCGGCGGCGGGATGTCCTATACGTTCCTGGCGGCTCAGGGACTGCAGGTCGGCCGCTCGCTCCTGGAGGCCGACCAGATCGACCAGGTGCGCGGCGTGCTTGCCGATGCGGCCGGGCGCGGCGTGGAGATCGTGCTGCCCGTCGACCTCGTGGGCGCGACCGGCTTCGCCCCGGACGCCGAGCACGACGTCTTCCCCGTGACGGGCTTCCCGGCCGACCGGGAGAGCCTCGACATGGGCCCGGCCACCCGCGAGCTGTTCGCGCGCAAGCTCGCCGACGCGAAGACCGTGTTCTGGAACGGCCCGGTCGGCGTCTTCGAGTTCCCCGCCTTCGCCGCGGGCACGCTGGCCGTCGCCCAGGCGATCAGCCAGGTGCGGGGACTGACCGTGGTAGGCGGCGGCGACTCCGCGGCCGCCGTGCGGCAGCTAGGCTTCCCGCCAGGCGCGTTCGGCCACATCTCGACCGGCGGCGGCGCCAGCCTGGAATACCTTGAGGGCAGGACCCTGCCGGGGCTTGCGGCGCTGGCGGACGGCAGATGAGCCCGGGCAAGACGGGGCGCAAGCCTCTGGTCGCCGGCAACTGGAAGATGAATAACAACCACCTCGAGGCGATCGCGCTGACCCAGCAGCTCGCGTTCCGGCTGACCGACAAGGATTTCGACGCTGTCGATGTGGCCGTGCTTCCGCCGTTCACCGCCCTGCGCAGCGTGCAGACCCTGGTGCAGGGAGACAAGCTGCGGCTGAGTTACGGCGCGCAGGACGTATCGCAGCACTCCGACGGCGCCTACACCGGTGACGTGTCCGGCCGGATGCTGGCCAAGCTTGGCTGCAGCTTCGTGCTGACCGGGCACTCCGAGCGGCGGCAGTACCACGCCGAGGACGACGCTCTGGTCAACGCGAAGCTCAGGGCGGCGCTGGCGCACAGCCTGACTCCCGTGCTGTGCATCGGCGAGCCGCTGTCCGTGCGCCAGGCCGGCGGCCAGCTTGAGCACACGCTCGGCCAGCTTGACGGCGGGCTGGCCGGCCTGGCCGGGCAGCAGGTGGCGGGCGTGGTCGTGGCTTACGAGCCGGTCTGGGCGATCGGAACCGGGGAAGTGGCAAGCCCGGCCGATGCGCAGGAGGTCTGCGGGGCGATCAGGGACCGGCTTTCCGGCGACCATGGTCCCGAAGTGGCCTCCGGCGTGCGTATCCTTTATGGAGGGTCAGTAAAGCCCGACAACATGCCTGCCATCATGGCGCAGCCAGATATCGACGGCGCGCTGGTCGGCGGTGCGAGCCTCGATTACGAGGGATTCGTAAGGATCTGCCGGTATCGTGAGGCTGCCGCAACCGCCTGATCGGAGCGCCCGGAGGGACGAGCAACACGTGGTCATCGCATTCTCGATCGTCCTGATCATCTCGAGCCTGCTCATGGTGCTGCTGGTGCTGCTGCACAAGGGAAAGGGCGGCGGGCTCTCCGATCTGTTCGGCGGCGGAATGTCGTCATCGCTCGGCTCATCGTCAGTAGTCGAGCGTAATCTGGACCGCATCACGATCTTCACCGGAATCTTGTGGTTTGTCTGTATAGTCGCGCTTGGTCTGCTGCTGAAGTAAGCAGCGCCTCCGCACCTGGCCGCGACCGGCCGAACGTCAAGATCACCGCTTCAACGGAAAGAGGCGAGCAGTGAGCAGTGGAAACGCCATTCGCGGCAGCCGTGTCGGTGCCGGGCCCATGGGGGAGGCGGAGCGAGGCGAGGCGGCACCGCGGGTGAGAGTGTCGTTCTTCTGCTGCAACGGCCACGAGACGGTACCAAGTTTCGCCAACGACGCGGCGATCCCGGACGTCTGGGACTGCCCGCGGTGCGGTGTTCCGGCCGGCCGCGATGCCACCAGCCCGCCTAACCCGCCGCACGCCGAGCCTTACAAGACCCATCTCGCCTACGTGAAGGAGCGGCGGTCGGCGAACGACGGCGCCGCGATCCTGGCCGAGGCCCTCGACCGGCTCCGCAAGGGCGCCTGAGCGCGCCTGGGCGCCCGCCCGCTGGGCTCGATGGCCGCGCCCGATCTCCGGCCTCAGCGCCTTCCCGGTCGCGGCTCAGGGCCGCACCTGCGCAGTTATGCCTGGATGGCCTTCGCGGCGCGCAGCACGATGATTGATCTCGCCGCGATCGGGACCGCCTGCCCTGCCTTGCCCGCGTCGGAGAGGGTGGCTGGCGCCACGACGCGCTGGCCGGTCAGGATCTGACTGGGGCCGGGGCTGGCCGTCGTCACGGCGGCCGCGGTGTCCGCCACGATCTGCCACGACGTGCCCGCTGAGCCGAGGTCGGCGGGAATGGCGAATCCCACCGGATCGCTGTGCGCGTTGATCAGCAGCAGGAAGTCCGTGTCGGTGATCCGCTCACCGCGGGGCCCTGGCTCGGTAATCGCATCGCCGCTCATGAAGACGCCCAGCGACCTGGAGAACCGGGTGTTCCAGTCGTCGCCGGTCATCTCCGTGCCGGACGGGGTCAGCCAGATGATGTCCCGCTGCCCGTCCGTGGATCCGCCCGCCTGGCCGCTGAAGAACCGCCGCCGCCGGAAGACCGGATGTGCCCGGCGCAGGGCGGACAGCGCGCTGACGAACTCGATCAGGTCGGAGTGCTTGGTCGCGGCGTCCCAGTCGACCCATGAGATCTCGTTGTCCTGGCAGTAGCTGTTGTTGTTGCCCTGCTGGGTCCTGCCGAGCTCGTCACCGGCCAGCAGCATCGGGATTCCCTGCGAGCAGAAGAGCGTGACCAGGAAGTTCCTGACCTGGCGCTCCCGAAGCTCGTTGATGTCGGGGTCGTCGCAAGGCCCTTCGGTACCGCAGTTCCATGACCGGTTGTCGTCGGAGCCGTCCTGATTGTGCTCGCCGTTGGCCTCATTGTGCTTGCGGTCATAGCTGACCAGGTCGGCGAGGGTGAACCCGTCGTGACAGGTGACGAAGTTCACCGAGGCGATCGGGCGCCTGGCGCTGGTCTCGTACAGGTCGGCGGAGCCGGTGAGCCGGGACGCCAGCTCCGGCAGTTGGCCCGGTTCGCCGCGCCAGTAATCACGCACCGTGTCCCGGTATTTTCCGTTCCATTCGGTCCACAACGGCGGGAACCTGCCGACCTGGTAGCCGCCCTCGCCCACGTCCCAGGGCTCGGCGATGAGCTTGACCTGGGAGACCAGCGGATCCTGCTGCACCAGGTCGAAGAAGGCGGACAGCCGGTCGACATCGTGCAGCTCCCTGGCCAGCGCGGACGCCAGGTCGAACCGGAATCCGTCGACGTGCATCTCGTCGATCCAGTACCGGAGCGAGTCCATGATCAGCTGAAGGGTGTGCGGGTGCCGTACGTTCAGGCTGTTGCCGCAGCCCGTGTAGTCCAGGTAGACCGACGGGTCATCGTCGGCGAGACGGTAGTAGGCCGCGTTGTCGATACCGCGGAAACTGAGCGTCGGCCCGAGCCTGGCCGCCTCGGCCGTGTGGTTGTAGACCACATCGAGTATCACTTCGATGCCGGCCTGATGCAGGGCCTTGACCATCGACTTGAACTCGGCGACCTGGCCAGCCGGAGCTGTCCCGGCCGCGTAGCCGTTGTGCGGCGCGAAGAAGCCGATCGTGTTGTAGCCCCAGTAGTTGGTCAGCCCGCGCTCGACAAGCATTGGCTCGGGCACCGCCTGGTGCACCGGCATCAGCTCGATCGCGGTGACGCCAAGGCGCTTCAGATGCTCGATCACGGCGGCCGAGGCCAGGCCCGCGTAGGTGCCCCTGAGCTCGGGCGGAACTCCGGGGTGGCGCAGGGTCAGCCCGCGGACATGCGCCTCGTAGATCAGAGTCTCGTGATAGGGCGTGCGGAGCTGCTGATCCCCGGCCCAGTCGAAGTACGGGTTGATCACCACATTCCGCGGCATGAACGGGGCGCTGTCGTCGGTGTTCATCACCGCCGGATCGCTGTTCCCTTGCACGTAGGAGTAGAGCGCCGGGTGCCAGCTGACCTGGCCGTCGACCGCCTTGCCGTAGGGATCAAGCAGCAGCTTGGCCGGGTTGCAGCGATGGCCGCGCCTGGGCTCGTAAGGACCGTGCACCCGGAATCCGTAGCGCTGGCCCGGGCCCACGCCGGGCAGATAGCAGTGCCAGACGAAGCCGTCGACCTCGATCAGCCCGATCGCCTTCTCGGCGCCGTCGTCGTCGAACAGGCACAGCTCAACCGCCTCGGCGACCTCGGAGAAGAGCGCGAAGTTGGTTCCCGTGCCGTCCCAGATGGCACCCAGCGGGTAAGCGGTTCCAGGCCAGACCTGCATTCAGCCGACCTTACCTGGGAATGACGGTCCTGGAACGCTCAACGACCGCAGCGAGATCAAGTCCGGCAGGAAGCATGCCAAACGGAACTCCGGGGCCAGCTGGGGCGCCCTGGCTGACCTGCGCCAGCCTGGAAGCGCAGAACGCGTCGCTGACCGCGGCCGGCGCATGCCGGACGAGCAGGGCCGCCTGAAGGACCGCGGTCATCTGGCCGGCCAGGCGGCGGGCCCCGTGCTGCGCGGTCAGCGGATCGGCGGACGCGACCTCGGCCAGTTCACGCCAGAGCTGACCGGCCGCCTGATCGAGCCGCTGGTCGGCGCCGGCAGCCAGGCCGACCTCGGCGCGCAATGCGTCCGAACTCTCAGGCGACCGGGCAAGCGCGCGCAGCATGTCAAGCGCGGTGACATTGCCCGACCCCTCCCAGATGGAGTTCAGCGGGGCGTCCCGGTACAGCCGGGGCATGGCTGACTCCTCGACGTATCCGTTCCCGCCCAGGCACTCCAGGGCTTCCACCGTGACCGCGGGCGCTCGCTTGCAGACCCAGTGCTTGGCCGCTGGCAGCGTGAGCCGCAGCAGCGCCGCCTCGGCCGCGTCACCCCTCGCGGTCCGGTCGGCCGCGCCTGCCAACCGGAACGCCAGCGCGGTGGCCGCCTCGGACTCCAGGGTCAGGTCGGCGAGGACGCTGGCCATCGCCGGATGCCGCGCGAGCGGCGCGCCGAAGGCGCGGCGGTGCTCCGCGTGATGCACGGCTTGCACGCTGGCCTGCCGGATCGCCGCGGCGCTGCCTAGCAGGCAGTCGAGCCTGGTCGCCGTGACCATCTCGATGATCGTCGCGACGCCGCGGCCCGGTTCGCCCACCGGCCAGGCCACGGCGCCGTCGTACTCGGTCTCAGCCGATGCGTTCGACCGATTGCCGAGCTTGTCCTTGAGCCGCTGAAGGTACATGGCGTTGCGGCTGCCATCGGGAAGCACCCGGGGAAGCAGGAAGCAGGTCAGGCCTCCGGGCCTGCCCGCCGCCTGGGCCAGAATCAGGAAGAGGTCGCACATCGGCGCCGAGCAGAACCACTTGTGCCCGGTGATCAGGAAGCTGCCGTCCCCCGCGGGCTCAGCCCGGGTGGTGTTGGCCCGCACGTCCGAGCCGCCCTGCTTCTCTGTCATCGCCATCCCGGCCAGCAGCCCGGCCTTGCCCTCCGGCACCCGCAGGCCCGGATCGTAGGACGCGGAGGCGAGCAGCGGCTCAAGGCGGCCGGCCAGGCCGGGCGCGTGCCGCAGCGCGGGGACCGCGGCGTAGGTCATCGAGATCGGGCAGCCGTGACCGGCCTCCGCCTGGCTCCAGACGTAGAACTTGGCCGCGCGGGCGACGTGCGCGCCCGGCTTGGCGCTGGCCCAGGGTGCGGCGTGCATGCCATGGCCGACCGCCGTCGCCATCAGCTGATGCCAGGCCGGATGGAACTCGACCTCGTCGATCCGGTTGCCGAACCGGTCATGGCTGCGCAGCACCGGCCCGTGCTCATTGGCCAGCCTGGCTAGCTCGATGACGTCGGAGGATCCGGCCAGCTCGCCGATCTCGTGCAGTTCGGGCAGGACCCAGCTGGCGCCCTGGCCATCAACCGCGGTCAGCAGCGCGGGATCGGCGGCCATATCGTGCCCGGCAAGCGGCGGAACCTGGTTGGCTACGTCGTGTGTCGCGTGCCCAGGACCGGGATGGACTGTCACCGTATCGGGCCAGATCAGGTGTGGATGCCGCACTCGGTCTTGGCGGTGCCTGCCCAGCGCCCGCTGCGCGGGTCGGCGCCCGGCGCCACCTGGGCGGTGCAGGTACGGCAGCCGATCGACGGGTAGCCGTCATAGACGAGCGGGTTCACGAGCACGCCGTGGGAGGTGATGTAGTCGTCGACCTCGTCCTGGGTCCACTCGACGATCGGGTTGACCTTGACCATCTCCCGCCTGGCGTCCCACTGGACCACGCGGGTGTCCGTCCTGGCGTCCGTCTCCTCGCGGCGCACGCCGGTGATCCACGCGTCATAAGGCTCGAGCGCCTGCTCGAGCGGAATGACCTTGCGCAGGTAGCAGCACAGGTCGGGGTTGCGCGCGTACAGCTTCGGACCAAGCTCGGTGTCCTGCTCCTGCACGGTCGTCGGCGGGGTCACGTTGATCACGTTGACCGGGTAGACCACCGCGACGGCGTCCCTGGTCCCAATGGTCTCGGCGAAGTGGTAGCCGGTATCCAGGAAGAGCACGTCGATGCCTGGCGCCTGGCGGGAGGCAAGGTCGATGATCACCGCGTCCGTCATCGACGACGTGATGCAGAGCCGGCTGCCGAATGTCCGCGCTGCCCACTTGATCACTTCGTCGGCGGGCGCGCCCTGCAGCGCCTGCGCAGCCTCCGCGGCCAGACTCTCCATCCTGCGGGCCTCCTGCCTGGCGGCGGTCCCATGATCGGGTTGCCGCGGCCCTGATGGCCGGGGCGCGGGGGCGTTCAAGCGATTTCCCTGGTAACACAGTAGGCGCAAACAGCACAGAACGCACGCATTGTCGGAATAGCTGCGTGGACCACGGCCATCTCCTCCCGCTGCGCAGGCCTTCTGGCCTGTGTCGTCCCAGGTGCGCGGGCACCTGGCTGATCAGGCGATCCGCGTCGGTGGTGCGGTGCGTCTAGTCTGCTATCCCGTCTGCGCAACCATCTCGGAAGTCCTGGTTATTCCGGCTTGCCCACCGCGGCGGCCGGCCAACCCGGCGATCAGCCCTGCCGGATCCAGCCCAGGGTGACTCAGCCTGCTGTGCGCACGGCTGATGCTGGCAATCACACCAGGTGCCGCCCCTACAGGCCGCATGTTCCTGGCGGCGGCAGGACAGGCATACCATGGGTTTATTGTTACCGGTGTCAAGATGACGGTGTTAGCCGTGTCCAGATGACGGGCGCGCTCGGCCCGGCCGAACGCGCCCGAAGCGGCATCAGGCCGCGTTGGCGTTCGCCCGCCGCATCCGGCGCCGCCGCTCAGCAGAGCGCTCGTCCTCGTTCAACCCGCCCCACGTGCCGTACTTCTCAGGACGGCTGACCGCATAGCCTAGACAATCGGATCTTACCGGACAGGAGGCACATAGCGCCTTGGCCTTGCGCTCGCGAATGTCACGCTCTGGCTGCCGCTCGCCGTCCGGCCCGAAAAAAAGCACGACATCCTCGCCATGGCAGGCGGCTCGGTCCTGCCAGCCCCAGTTGGGCCGCTGCAAAAGGACGGCCTGACGGCGTACCTCAGACATGAAAAACTCTCCTCAACCAGCTCGCCGGTAGAACTCGCCTAGCGGAGCACCCGGCTCGCTGGACGCAAAAATTGTGCGATGCGGCAATCGCCCCGTCGCATCATGCAAACGCCTCGCAGCGCTGAAGTGTTCCCTGGCCGTCGCCGGTTCGGATACCCTCGCCCAGTACGGATGCCTCGCCCCGAGCCCGATGCCCGCGCCCGGCACCGGAACTCAGATCTTCCCGTGAGCGGCATCTTTCACAACGCCAGAGGCGAGATCTTCACCCGGTGGGCAGCAGGGCCGACGAGTCTACAACGTCAGCGCACCGACGAATCATCATGCCATTGGCCGTGTTGCTGCATGGTCAAGATAGCGATTCTCGCCTGAGCAGGAGCGGAGAGTAACCGCAGGGGTTATCCAGGCCGGCGCCGCGCTGCGGCGCATTCGGGCATGGGGTCATGCGGGCCGCCGGGCCGCCGGGCCGCCGGGTCTCCGGGCGTCCGGGTCTCCGGGCGTCCGGGTCTCCGGGCGTCCGGGTCTCCGGGATCTCGGGCCTCCGGGCGTCCGGGCGTCCGGGCGCTCGTGGCCTCGGGGCCGCCGGGTCTCCGGGTCTCCGGGTCTCCGGGTCTCCGGGTCTCCGGGTCTCCGGGTCTCCGGGATCTCGGGCGTCCGGGCGTCCGGGGCCTCGGGGCCGCCGGGCCTTACCGCGTCCCGACGGGCCAGTTCCGGTACCAATGAGATTCATTGGCTGGACAACCTCTCGGCCTGGAGCGACTATAGGCAGCATGTCGGAGTCGGATGCCGTTCCCCTTCCGCGCGAAGGAGAGGTCTTCTTCGATGTCCGAGGGGCGGCCCGCAGCATGCGGCTCAGCTGGTACGCGGAAAGCAGGGTCGCCGTGTTCAGCATCTGGCAGGGCGACCGCTGCACCGGGACCTTCCGGCTGCCATTCAAGGATCTGGCCAGGATGGCAGAGACGCTGCAGCGCGGCCCCCAGCCTGGCCCGGCAGGTCGCGGGCCTGCTCAGCCGGTCAGGGCGGGCAGCAACATGCCGTCGCAGGTGCCGGCCTTCCCTGAGCCGAACGGCTTCCAGCCGCCAGACGGCCTGCAGGGCTACAGCGGCTACGCAGAGCCCGGCAGCTACCCACGACACAGCAGCTACCCTGCGCACGCCACTCGCCGGGAATCCGGTAGCTTCCCGGTGACCAGCGGCTCCCCGGCAGACGGCGACTTCCTGGCAGCCACAGGACACCGGGCGTCTGGCGAGCACCGCCTGGCAGGCGATCGCCGGGCAGCCACTGGATACCCGGTGACCGGCAGCTACCAGGACCACGGCGGCTACCCCGATCCGGCCGCCCGCCCAGATCACACCGCCAGCCTCGATCACGCCAGCCTCGATCACGCCAGCCTCGATCACGCCGCCTTCCCAGACGGCGGCG
>Ga0209415_10018591_pt1 | contig 10955 bp, 9 predicted proteins | sample PeaSoiSIISIP2007_FD_187696 | JGI IMG/M metagenome (GOLD analysis project Ga0209415, IMG submission 187696) | Peat soil microbial communities from Weissenstadt, Germany - SII-SIP-2007 (SPAdes) (version 2) | ecosystem: Environmental > Terrestrial > Soil > Wetlands > Peat | place: Germany... | reverse complement strand
GATGAAGGGGACCGCATGAACGCAGAATCCGAAGCGCACGTCGTCATCGTCACCGGCGCCGGCGGTGGCCTCGGCGGCGCGATGACACGCGGGTTGCTCGCCGCCGGCCGCCGCGTCGCCGCGGTCGATCTGCCGGCCGGCTCGCCCGGTCTCGACGCCTTGCCCGTGGGCGAGCGGCTCTTCACCCTCATCGGCGACATCCGCGATCCCGCCGACTGTGCGCGCATGGTCGCGGCCGTCGAGCAACGCTTCGGCGCGCTGCACGGCCTGGTGAACAACGCCGCGCTCGGACCGTGGTACACGCCCGAGGGCAAGCCGCCGCGCTTCTACGAAGTGCCCGCCGAACGCTGGCAGCGCACGATCGACACCAACGTGAACGGCTCGTTCCTGATGTCGGCGGCGGTCGCGCCGCGCTTGATCGCCGGCGGCTGGGGCCGCATCGTGTGCGTTACGACGAGTCTCGGCACGATGACGATGGGCGGTATGGCGCCCTACGGTCCCTCCAAAGGCGCGCTCGAAGCCGCGACGGCGGTCATGGCGGCCGACCTCGCCGGCACCGGCGTCACCGCGAACGTGCTCGTCCCGGGCGGCGCCGCCGACACGCCCATGGTGCCGCTGTCCGCCGTACCGGACCGCTCGAAGCTCATCTCGCCGCAGGTGATGGTGGCGCCGATCGTGTGGCTCACGTCGCGCGCCGCCGACGGCATCACCGCGCGCCGCTTCATCGGCATCCACTGGGATCCCAACGCTACCGTGGACGCGAACCAACGCACCGCAGGAGCACCAGTCGCGTGGCCCGGATGACGGGCAAGATTATAACAGGGAGATGATATCGACGACGTCCGGGTCGTCGCCGATAATCTGGTCGGCGATCAAGACGAGGTCATCAGCGCCTGATTCCATGACGTGGCAATCGTCCAGGACGAGCGGCGTGGTGCCGTGCCGATGAACCGCAACCGTGAGGCGCGCCGTGCCGTTCGAAGACCGCTCGGCAACGGTAGCAGCTTTGAACGTGAATATGTTATCCTTCCGTTTGACGAGGGTGCCGCGTGCGAACTCAACATCGTTCGCATAGAATATGGCTGCGTGGTTCAGTTGTTCCCCGTACCGCGTCTCCACGAAGACGGCACGCTCCCTGCACATCGACCCGTCTTCCAGCGTTTCGACGCACCACACCGTGGTCTGCAGCGGCGGCGCGCCCGTTTCGTCGACGGCGGCGTACGACCGGCGTTCGTGGCCTTCGGGGCAGCGGTAGAGATTGTAGGGTTTCGGTAAGCGCTGCTTGGCGTCGCTCAATGCACGTAGCCTCGCTCGCGATAGTATTTCATCGCTCCGGGTGCCATCGGGATCATGGCGGTCTGCGTTACCATTGCCAGGACGCCCCATGGGCACGCCTTGCACGCGCCTGCGAAGACGGGACGCTTGATGGCGATTCCGGTCGGCCCGATATTCACGAGCTTGAGCTGGAGATTGGTGTCTTGAGCCCAGGAGAAGCTCGGGACGGAAACGAGCAGACACAGTGCGGCGAGGGTGGCGATCCAGGTGCCAAATCGCATATCAGCCTCCGGAAGGGTGCGCTGATACTATCGCTCCAGGAAGCGGCGTTCGTCCTGCCGGGATACGGGGTCCACCTGAGGGTGGTCGTTCGACTACGCGACGCTCTGCGTCGCTTCGCTCACGATGACAGGGCTGGCAGGTGGTGGGCGGGGGGACGTGGTGAGTCCTCATCTACTATGACGACGACAGTGGGCGGTCCGGCGGCGCTCATCGGAAACGAGACGCGCGTCGAAGGCCGCGAAAAGGTCCGCGGTCAGGCGAAGTATACGGCGGACCTGAGCCGACCCGGGATGCTGTGGGCGGCGTTCGTCATCTCGCCGCACGCGCACGCCACGATCGTGCGCATCGATACGGCCGCCGCGAAGGCCATGCCCGGCGTGCACGCGGTGCTGACCGGAGCGGATATCGGCGACGTGCGCTTCGGCGCCGTGCTCGCCGACTGGCCGGTGCTGGCGTACGAGCGCGTGCGCCTGATCGGCGAATATGTTGCGGCGGTCGCCGCGGACACGCGCGAGCAGGCCGAAGCAGCGGCGGCCGTGGTCGACGTCGTCTACGACGAACTGCCGCCGATCCTCGACACCGAAGCCGCGATCCGGGACGGCGCGCAGCTGGTGCACGAAGACGACGCACGCTACAGCTACACCGCCGGGACGCGCGCACCGCGTCCGCATCCCAACCTGCAGGGCTACGATCTGGTCGTGAAAGGCGATCCCGCGGCGGGCTTCGCAGCTGCCGCGCACGTGTTCGAGCACGCCTATCGCACGCCGCGTTATCATCCCGGCTACATCGAGCCGCGCGCCTCGCTGGTGTGGATCGACGAGGGCGGCGCGGTGCACATCGCGTGCAGCAGCAAGGCCCCGTACGGCCACCGCGACATGATCGCGCGTACGCTCGGTCTGCCGAAGGAGCGGGTGATCGTCGAGCCGAGCTTCATCGGCGGGGACTTCGGGCCGAAGGGCACGACCACCGACGACCTGCCGCTGTACTATCTCGCGCGCGCGACCGGGCGGGCCGTGAAGTACGTCCGCACGTACGCGGAGGACTTGCGCTCGAGCACGGTCCGCCACGCCGCGACCGTTCGGGTGCGGTTCGGGCTGAGCAACGACGGGAAGATCACCGCGCTGGATCTGCGGGTGCTCTACGACGGCGGCGCGTACGCGGCGGTGAAGTCGCTCCCGTGGCTCTTGCCGGGCCGCGCGCCGAAGCTGGCGTACGCGATCCCGAACGCGCGCGTCGAACGCATGGCCATCTACACCAACACGATTCCTGCCGGCGCGGTGCGCGCACCGGGCGACGTGCAGATCTTCTTTGGGGTCGAGTCGGCGATCGACGCAATCGCCGAAGAGCTCGGCCTCGATCCGTTCGAGCTGCGGCTGCGCAACGCAGCGGTTCCCGGCGACACCGACCTCGACGGCAACCCGATCGCGCGTCCGCGTCCGCGCGAGGTGCTCGCGACACTGCGCGAGGCAATGGGCTGGGAACGGCTGGCCGCACCCGGACGTGGCCGCGGGATCGCGCTCAGCGCCCGGCACATCGCGGGCGGGAAGACGAGCCTGATCGCGGTCGCGCACCCCGACGGGCGCATCGAGGTGGAGACGGGCGCCAACGAGCCCGGTACCGGCGCGTTCACCGTCATCGCGCGCGTCCTCGCTGCCGAGCTCGGCGTCGATCCCGCATGCATCAGCGTGCGGCGCGGCGACACCAACAGCTCGCCCGTCGATCCCGGCAGCGGCGGAAGCAAAGGAACGGTGATCCTCGGGCACGCAGCGCTCGACGCAGCTCACAAGCTGCAGGCGGCGCTCGCGGAGCGGCCGATGGAGCCGGTGCGCGTCATCGGGGAGACGACGCAGGTGACGAAGCCCGGCGAGCCGGTGTGGCTCAACTACTGCGCGTACGGCGTCGAGCTGTCGGTCGACGAAGGTACGGGGGCGGTGCGAATCCACGATGTGGCGCTGGTCGCCGACGTCGGGACGATCATCAACCCGCTCGGCCATCGCGGCCAGCTCGAAGGCGGGTTCTCGATGGGGCTCGGGCACGCGCTCACTGAGGAGCTCGCGCTCGATGGCGGCCGCATCGTCAACCCGACGTTGGCCGAGTACAAGCTGCCGTGCCAGCTCGACATGCCGCCGCTGCGCATCATCGAGCTCTCACCCGACGGCGGTCCGGGACCTTATGGCGCGAAGGCCGGAGGCGAGTTCAACATCGCCGGCGTCGCGCCGGCGATCGGCAACGCGATCGCCGCCGCGTGCGGCGTTCGGCTGGATACGCTGTCGTTCACGGCAGAGCGCCTGCACGCGGCGCTGCAGCAGCGCGCCGACGGCGCTTCAAGCGGTTAGGCGAGCAGCTCCTTGGCGTCGAAGCCGCGGGCGAGGTAGCCGTATTTGGCGGCGATGTCGATGGCGGGTTGGATCGTCGCCGGGGTCAACGATGTGGCGATCGTTTCACGGGCCATGCGACGGACGAGATCCGGCGTCATGCCGGTGTATTGCGCGAGCATGTCCACCGTCACGTCGTGGTGGGCGTTCGTGAACGCCGTGACGCGGTAGAGCGTCCGGTTGAAGCGGGCGATGACGTCGGGGCTGCGCTGCAGGAAGCTGTCCGTCGAGCAGAAGCCGGCGATCATGAAGCCTTTCGGTGCGATGCCGGCCTCCGGGTCGCCGAGGTTGCGCAGCACGCCGCTCTCCATGGCGATCGTGAGCGTCGGCTCGGTGAACGCGGCGGCGTCGCCCGTGCCGTTCTGCAGCGCGCTGACCATCACCGAGTGGGTCGTCTCGACGAACCTGATCGTCTTCGGCCCGCCGGGGCTCTGGTCGGCGAGAACCTGGATGCCGAGCTGGTCGAGCGACCGCAGCGTGGGCACCAGCACCGTCGCTCCGGCGAGCTCGCCGTAGTTCGTGATGCGCGAAGTCTTCAGCACGCAGAGCCCGCTCACCGGAGCCGCGGGGTTGTAGAGCGTGCTGCCGGTGACGACGCGCAGCGGGACATCCCGCAGGTGCGCGTTGAGCACCGAGAGGAGTGAGGCGGCGGCGACGTCCAGCGAGCCGCCGAGCAGCGCGGCGATCTGCGCCGCGCCATTGTTCCCGACGACGAGCTGCACGTCGAGGCCGGCATCCTTGAAGGCCCCGGTGCGGATAGCGTACAGCACGGGCGTGATCCCGTCGGTCAGTGCCATGCCGACGCGTACCGGCGCGAGCGTCTGGGCTATCGCCCGATGCGGCGTCGAAAGCGTTGTCGTCCCGACGATCGCGACGAACGTACGGCGAGAGATCATGCCAGCAGCTCCTTGGCGTCGAATCCGTGGTCGAGATACCCGTACTTTGCGGCGGCGTCGATTGCCGGCTGCATCATGCCGACGTCAAGGGAGGTCGCGAGCGTTTGGCGCGTCGTCTTTCGGACCACCTCGGGCTCCATGTGCAGGTACGCCGCGATCAGCACGACCGTTTCCGCGTGGTGCGCATTGGTGTAGGCGGTGACGTCGTAGAGCGAATGCGTGAAGCGAGCGATGATGTCGCGGCTGCGCTCGACGAAGCTCGCGGTGGAGCAGAACACCGCCTGAAGGAAGCCTTTCGGACCGATCCCGACGTCGGGATCCCCCAACGAACGCAGGTTTCCGCCGGCGATGGCGACGCTCAGCGACGGCTCCGATAGCACGCCGACGTCGGCGCTTCCCTGCTCGAGCGCCGCGGCCATGGCCGAGTACGGCATCTCGATGAACCTGAGGGTCGCGGCGACGCTGCGATCGACGCAGGCTCGAACGGCGACCTCGGAGAGCGAGTGCAAGGTCGAGGTCATCACGGTCGCGCCGGCCAGATCGGCGAACGAGCGAAAGCGCGAGGGCTTCAGCACGCACGCGCCGGCGCTCGGCGCGGCCGGGTTGAAGATCGTGCTGCCGGCGATGACGCGCAGCGGGACACCTTTCACGTGGGCGTTCAGCACCGGCATCACGGCCGCCGCGGCGATGTCGAGCGAACCGCCGAGCAGCGCTGCCATTTGCGCCGCACCGTTGTTGCCGACGACGAACTGCACGTCGAAGCCCGCATCGCGGAAGGTGCCGGTTTTGATGCCGTAGAGGATCGGCGTGATGCCGTCGGTCGGCGCCATCCCGATGCGCACCGGGGTGAGGGTTTGCGCAGCGACGCGACCGGCGGCGCATGTGAGTGCGGCGCCGGAAAGCGCGAGAAAGGTTTGTCGAGAGCTCATGGCATTGCGACCTTTGCGGTCAGCGGGCGTGCATGAGGGTGCGGATGTCGAGGTAGGCTTCGGGGCGGTTTCGGGCGGCGTTGCGCAGGGCGTCGTCCGGACTCGGGCAGTGCAGCTCGAACAGATTGCCCGACGGATCGCGAAAGTACATCAGCGCATCGCTGCCGTCGGTCGTGACCGGCTCGTGCGTCGGCACGCCGAGCGATGCCAGGCGCGCTTTGAGGTCGCGCAGCTCCGCCGGTTCGACGGTGTAGCGGCGGCGCGGGAAGCGTGCGTCCGGCGGGGTATAGCCGCGGCTTTGGCCGGCCATGCCGAGCTCGGCCTCGCCGAAGACGACTTGCACGTGCGTCTTGCTCTCGAACAGCAACGACGCCCCGACGGTCTCGAGGAAATAGCGCCGGCCTTCAGCGAGGTCGCGGACCGGGACGGTCATGTGGTTGAAGCCGCTAGCGCTCACCGCGGGGAGCGTCACGGTGCCGTTCGTCGCCGGAAGCTTCTCGTACGTGAGCGCGTCGAAGTCGATGTGATAGTCGCCGCCGGCGCGGTCGCCGATGCGCAGCGGCAGCGTGCCGCCGCCGTTCGGCGAGTAGAGCTCGAACTGGTTGCCGGACGGGTCGCGGAAATACATGAGCGCGTACTTGGCGTTCTTGCGCGTCCACGGAAGGTTCGTCGGCACGCCGAAGCCGTCGAGACGCTGCTTGAGCCCGACGTACTGATCGGGCGTGACGGTCAGCGCGTAGTGCGGGTACTCGGCGCCATTCGGCGTGCCGCCGCCGTCCTGGCGGCCGACGAAGATGTCGAAGTCGCCGAGGTGCACGCGCAGCGACGCGTCGTCACTCGCGACCAAGTCGGTGCGCAGCACGTCGACGTAGAAGGCGCGCGACGCCGCCAGGTCGGACGATGGGAGGTGGAGCGATGAGAATTTCATAGCGTCTTTCTCCTCAGGAGATCGCGAAGCGATTGTCCATCGCAGCGACCGGAGCTTCCGGCAGACCGAGCTCGCGGCGAACGATGTTCGCCCCCGCGACGATCGCCACCATCTTATACAAGGCGTGGACGCGGCTCATGCCCTGCCGGCCGAAGCCGCAGTCCGAACTGAGGATGAGCCGTTCCGGCTCGATGTAGCGCAGCGCCTTGCGGACGAGCGCGGCCACCTCTTCGGCCGACTCGACCTGCAGGCTGCGGTGGCGCACGACGCCGATGGCGATCTTCTTGTCCTTGCCGACGGCCGCCCCGATCTCGGCCAGCTCCGCGCCGTCGTTCTCCGCGGTCTCGAACGTGATTACGTCCACATCGAGCCGGTCGGCGTACGGAAGCATCGTCTTGAGCGTCGGCGTGCTGGCCAGCCGCTGCGCGAACGGGTTCCCCCAACAGGTGTGGCACCACACCTCGGTCTTGCCGCGCAGTCCCTGGACCTCCACGTTGAAGGCCTCGACGTAGCGCTCGAGCGTCAGCTCTTGATCGCGTGCGGTCACGTTGTGCAGCGACGGCTCCTCGACCTGAATCGCCGGACAGCCCGCGTCGGCCAGGCGATGGAACTCGTCGTTCATGGCCCGGGAGAGCGCGAGCAGCGACGCGTCGCGGTCGCGGTGCACGCGGTTGGCGAGCTGCGGGTCCAGGCGCTGGGCGCTGCAGCTCCCGACCTTCACCGGCTTGGCGGTCAGGCGCTGCGCTGCTTTCCAGACCGCGTCGTACTGCAGCGGGCGCGCGTCGAGCGGACCCACGACCTCGGAGCGCTTGCGGATGATCTCGCCGAGGATCGTGCCGGTGTTCGGCGGGCGCGCGTCGGATGGGATGTCCTCACCTTGCCGGCCGTTGGCGCTCGCCACGTATGGCTGCAGCCCGCCGAGCCGGTCGAGGATGTAGCCGGACCACGACCTTCCCCCGACGTCGATGTCGAACCGCATCTCGCCGTCGGTGACGACGTCCAGGCCCGCACGCGTTTGGTCGGCGATGAGCGTCGCGACCGCATCGTTGTACTGTTCGCGGTAGACGGGGTCGTCGGCGAACGCACTCAGCAGCGTTCGTCCGGCGAGGTTGTGGGTAAACCACGCCGGTCGCGGCAGCGATCCGGTGATCGTGGTCGCCAGCGGTCGATCTTTCGTTGCTATGAAGGTCATCAAAACTCCCCGACGTCGGCCGGAGCTTTCGGCTATGACGCAAGCCGGGGCCTGCCGACGCTTCGCTCACCATGACAGAGGATATGCCGTCGAAAGCACCCTATTCCTCACAATGCTCTCAATAGAGAAAGAGGCCGCGACGATCGAGCGTACTGGTCCGGGCACGTTGGCGGGCCGGTACCTGCGCATGTTTTGGCAGCCGATCTTCGTGGCATCGGAGTTGCTCAAGGGCCGGCCGCAGCCTGTACGCATCATGGGTGAATCCTATACGCTCTACCGCGGCGAATCGGGTCTGCCCTACTTAGTGGCGCCCGTCTGTCCGCACCGGCAGACGATGCTTGCCGTGGGTTGGGTCGAGGGCGAGAACATCCGCTGTTTCTATCACGGGTGGATGTTCGATGGTACCGGAAAATGCGTTCAACAACCGGCTGAACCGCAACCATTCTGCGAAAAAGTATCGATTCGGGCGTATCCGACGCGCGAACGCTTCGGGTTGATCTTCGCGTATTTCGGCGACGGCGAACCGCCGGAGTTTCCGCATTTTCCGTCGTTCGAGAAAGCGGAAGGCTTTCTGTGGGCGGAATCCATCACGCGTCACTGCAATTTTTTCCAGAACTTGGAGAACGCCGTCGACACCGTTCACGTCGGCTTCGTCCATCGAACGCTGCCCGGGACGATCGATGGCCGCGTCGACAGCCCGTTGTGCTTTGCCGAGGAGGGCGATTGGGGAGTCGTCTACGAGACGAAGCGCAAGAGCGGGGCCTACCGGAAGACGCTGATCGGGATGCCGAACACCTTCAACGTCATCCTCTTGTCGTTTGAGGGCGACACCGAGGCCCTGTGGCAGGAGGCGCTGCAGTGGTACGTTCCGATCGACGACGAGCACCACACGGCGTTTATGGTACGCCGCTTTCTGGCCGGCAATGACGAAGCGGGCCGCATCATCGACCGCATTCGGGCAACCGTCACCAAACGCACGGACAACCACGTCGAGCTTGCCCGCGCGATCCTCGCGGGCAGAATTCGGCTCGAAGACGTCGACCGCTCATCAACCGACTACTTCCGCCTCCAAGACGATGTTGCGCAGATGGGGCAGGGCGCGATAACCGATCGCAGCCTCGACCGACTCGGCCGCAGCGATGCGGGCGTCATCATGGTGCGCAAGTTGTGGCAGCGCGAGCTCAAGGCGCTGGCCGCCGGCGAACCACTCAAGCAATGGCGGCGTCCGGAGGACCTCGTTCCCGTTAACAACCACGCGCACGCGTGAGCTTGGAGAGCAGAGTGATGACGACACGGCGCGACCTTCTCACAGCCGGCATGGGTGCGGGAATCTCGCTCGCGCTGCGGGCTCCGGGCCTGGCGGCCACGCCGAACTTCAAGATCGAGAAACCCGACGTAAAGATCGGCGCCTCGGTCGGCGGCGCCGGCTTCTTGCCGGTGTACGTCGCCGTCGACCATACGTGGAAGCCCAACGGCATTACCGGTGACTTGTACACGTTCCGCAGCGATACCGAGCTCGCCCAGGCAATCGCCGGCGACTCGGTCGACGTCGCCTGCATCTCGCTCGATGGACTCGTAAGTCTCATCGCCGCCGATCAGCCGTGCATGGCCATTTATGGCGGCTTCAATACCGCGGCTTTTGCCTGGGTGTCGGCGCCTTCGATCAAGTCGTGGGGTGACGTCAAGAACACCTCCATTGCCGTCACCTCGTTCGGTTCGATGACCGACGAAATCGCGCGTGACATGATGATGAAGCACGGGCTGACGCCGTTGACCGACGTGCGGGTCGTGCAAGGCGGTCCGCCCCTAAGCCAGCTCCAGATTCTCCAATCCGGCCGCGCACAAGCGGCACTGCTCGCACCGCCTTGGACGCTCATCGCCAAGTCTCAGGGCTTCAATTTGCTCGCGACCGAGAAGGACGAAATCGCGTCCGCATGGCCGGCCGAAGTGTGGGCGGCAAAAACGAAATTCATCGAGGAATATCCCGGCACGCTGAAGACGATTCTGCGCGCGCATGTCGCAGCCGTCCGCATGGCGCGTGCCAATCCGTCGCTGGCGGCCGATTCGCTCGCCAACGCGCTCAAGATCAAGCCGGACCTGGCCAAAGCAACCTACGACGCGTTAATGCCGACGTTCGACGACCGCGGACGCCTGCCCGATCCCAAGAACATGGCGATTTTCTGGGGGGTCGAGCAACGGGCGGGCAAAGTCTCGGGGCCCTGGCCGAATTCCAAATTTCTGGACGACCGCTTCATCAAGACCTTCTCCAGCTGGGCGCCGTAACGTCACGGGTCGCCGTGGCAGGCCAAGATTTGCCCGGTGATATACCCGGCGTCATCGCTCGCGAGGAAGGCAATCGCCCCCGCATGCTCCGCGGTCGTGCTCGACCGTCCCAAGGCGTAGTCTTTTTTGGGGTCGGCTAGCGCTTCGCGCATGCGCGCCTCCATTTCGGGAGTCGACTCCGCAAGCAGTCCTTCCCGAAGCAATAACCGCGACGTCGTTCGATCGGTGACGGTGGTGCTGCCGGGCGAGATCGCGTTCACCCGAATTCCGTACTGCCCGTATTCCTTTGCCAGCGTCCTCGTCAGCGCTTCGACCCCGCCCTTCCCCACGGCGTACGGCGTCCGGTAGATGCGGCCGCGCGTCACGCCGGAGCTCGTGTTGACGATCGCGCCTGAGGCTTGTTCGATCATGATCGGCAAGACGGCCCAACAGCACCACATCGCCGTCGAAAGATTGCGTTCCAGCTCGAACCCGATCTCCTCCTCGCTGAAGAGGTGAAACGGCTTCCACCAGATTGCTCCGCCCACGACGTTGACCAACACATCGATTCTGCCGAATGCCGCCATCGACGCCTGCATCAGCTCTTTCGCGCCTGCCAACGTGCCGACGTCGACGACGGCTTCGATCGCCTCAGCGCCGTGCGCGCGTAACTGCTCGACTGTTTCCAGCGCACTCTCGCGAGTGCGCTCCGCGACGACGATCTTACCGCCTTCCGCTCCCAACCGCTTTGCCGCGGCCCGGCCGATGCCCTGACCACTGCCCGAGACGACACAAACGCGGCCATCAAAGCGTCGC
>Ga0209415_10018590_pt1 | contig 10955 bp, 9 predicted proteins | sample PeaSoiSIISIP2007_FD_187696 | JGI IMG/M metagenome (GOLD analysis project Ga0209415, IMG submission 187696) | Peat soil microbial communities from Weissenstadt, Germany - SII-SIP-2007 (SPAdes) (version 2) | ecosystem: Environmental > Terrestrial > Soil > Wetlands > Peat | place: Germany... | reverse complement strand
GTGGAGCGGCGGCTCAAGGATTGCCTCAAGAACGACCGCGCCCGCATCCAGGTCGGCCGCATCTCCCATTTCGGCCTGTTGGAAATGTCGCGCCAGCGCATCCGCACCAGCGTGCTGGAAAGCTCGACCGACAAATGCCCCCATTGCGGCGGCACCGGCCATGTGCGCTCGGTCGCCTCGGTCGCGCTGCAATGCCTGCGCACGATCGAGGAAACGCTGCAGCGCGGCGCCACCCACAACATCATCCTGCGCACCCGCTCGGAGATCGCGCTCTACGTTCTCAACCAGAAGCGCGCGCATCTGCACGACCTCGAGCACCGCTTCCAGATTTCCGTCACCGTGACGGCCGATCCCACCATCAGCGGGCAGTTGCCATTCGTGATCGAAAAGGGCGAGCAGGTGCACAGCCTCGAACAGGCGCGCGCGCTCCTCGCCCAAGCGACCAGCATCCCGATCGCCGAGCACGCGCCCGACGAGGCCGGCGAGGCGATCGAGGTGGCGGAGGAGGAGGTCGAGGACGCCGACATTTTCGACACCGAGGCCGCCGAGCCGGGCGAGCGCGCCGATACGGCCGAGCGCGCCGAGAACGGCGAGAACGGCGAGGACGGTGGGCGGCGGCGACGCCGGCGGCGGCGCGGCCGGCGCGGCGAACCCCGCGAGGGCGGCTTCGCCCCTGACGGCGTCCAGAGCCGCGATCACGATCAGGAGCGCGGCGAGGATGGCGAGCCCGAGCATGCGGAGGGCCATGGCGAGGCGTATTCCCATTCCCCGGACGTGCCGCCCGCCGACATGCATGCCGGCGAGCATGCCGAGGCCGATGACCAGGGCGAGCCGGGTGAACAGGGTGCCGACACGACCGGCGCCCGCCGGCACGCCGCGAGCAACGGCGATAGCGACGCGCGGCGGCGGCGGCGGCGCGGCCGGCGCGGCGGCCGGCGCAATCGCCGCGAGGAAGGCGAGGCGTCGTCCCGGCCGCCCGAATACGCGGTGGCGCCGATCGAGGAGGAAGTCGCCCATGCGGTCGCCGATTTCGGCGGCCCGCCGGTCGAGGACGTGCCTCACGAAACCCACCAGGACAGCCGCCAGGGGACGCCTGATCGGGCGCCCGACGAGACCCATGGCCGTCACGACGAACCGGCGTCGCAACCCGCCCCGGCGGCGAGCGAGCCCGCACCGCCGCCGGCCAAGCACGAGCCGCCAAAGCGACGTTCTACCGTGCGCGAGCCGGCACCCTTCCTGATGGCGGGCGGCACGCCGGCGCCGCCGGCCGCGGTCGAGCCGGCGGCACCGCCGCCCCCAGCGCCGGCGCCCGCCCATGCGGCATCGGACACTACGGCGCCCGACACTGCGGCGCCACGCCGCGCCGGCTGGTGGGCGAAGCGCATTTTCGGCGGCAAGGAATGACGTCCGGATTTCCTCTGCTCTGCCTGGTGGAAGGCGTGACACCAGCCGAGATTCGCTTCGGCGAGCTCAGCTATGCCCGCGAGGCGCCCGCCACTTCCTCGCACCACGATCAAGCCGAGACATCGCCGACGCTCCGAGCTTGTTGACGGCGCATCGCTTTTTCGCGAACAGCGTCGACCCGCTCCGGCGTCATGTGCGTCCACCCTTTCAGGTGGTATTTGGTGACGGCCGTCCGCCAGGTCGAATAGAGGGCGGGGTCCGTCGTAGCAAGCTCAAGCGGCGCATCCTGCTGAGCAAGGCGGGCCACCTCGCGCAGCAGTTCCCAATCGCGCGCGACGGCAAGTTCGGCCATTCGCCCCCCAGCAACGCCTCCAACGCTTCAACGTAGAGTGTCCGAGATGTCCGAGTCACTCCGTGGGTTTCCGGCGGTTGATGTTCGGTGGAATTTTCCAACGCTTCTACCCCCGCTTCAACCACGCCCCGAGACGGTCCACCGCCTCCCGTACTTCGGCGGTCGCGCCGGCGTAGCAGAAACGGATGAAGCGGCAGCCGTGGACCGGATCGAAATCGGCGCCCGGCGTCGCCGCGACACCGGCCTCCTCCAGCATGCGCCCGGCGAAGTCGAGGCTGTCATTGCAGAAGCGCGACACGTCCGCATAGAGGTAGAAGGCGCCGTCCACCGGCAGGAAGCTGTCGAAGCCGGCGCCCGGCAGGCCGTCCATCAGGACGCGCCGGTTGTCCTCGTAGCCGCGCTTGACCGCCTCCATCTCGTCGCGTCCGTCGAAGGCCGCTTCGGCCGCGATCTGCGACAAGGTCGGCACCGAGATGGCGAGGTTCTGCTGCAACCGCTCGATCGGCCTGATCAGCGGGTCCGGCACCGCCATCCAGCCGATGCGCCATCCGGTCATGCAGAAATACTTCGAGAACGAATTGATGACGACGGCGTTCGCCGACATCTTGAGCGCCGTCTCGGCCGGCATCGCATAGTCGAGGCCGTGGTAGATTTCGTCGGAGATGAAGGCGATTCCCTCGCCTTCCGCCGCCCGAATCAGGGCGGCGAGCGCATCGGCGGTCATCATGGTGCCGGTGGGATTGGCCGGGCTCGCCACCAGCACCCCCTTGAGCGGCCGCTCGCGATGGGCGGCAAGCAACGCCTCGGGCGACAGCGCAAAGCGCGTCGCCGCCGAAATCTCGAGCGGCACCGCCTCGCAGCCGAGCGCCGACAGCACGTTGCGATAGGGCGGATAGCCGGGGCTCGCGATGGCGACGCGATCGCCGGGCTCGAACATCGCGAGGAACGCCAGCATGAAGCCCGCCGACGAGCCGGTGGTAAGCACGATGCGGCCGGGGTCGACCTCGACGCCGTGGCGTTGCGCATAGTGGCGCGCGATCCGCCGGCGCAGCGACGGAATGCCGAGCGACTCGGTATAGCCGATCCGGCCGGCATCGAGCGCCGCCCGCGCCGCCGCGATGGCGGTCGAAGGCGCCGGCGCCGCCGGCTGGCCGATCTCCAGGTGGATCACCCGGCGGCCGGCGGCCTCGAGCCGGGCGGCGGCCGCGACCACGTCCATGACCATGAACGGCGGCACATCGCCGCGCCCCGACGGTCTCGGCAGCCGCTTCGCGCTATCGAGCATGACTGTTCATCTCCACGGCGCGCCCGCCCCCGTCCCGCCGCATTTGCGGGATTGGTACCGACCGGTGGGGCATCTCCTTGTTGACCGCGCGCGACGGCGTCCCTAGCTTGGCAGGACGGAATCGAGCAAGACCCAAATTCTGATGGCATCGCATAAGCATAGTCAAATGCCGCGGCTGTTCCTGCGGGCCCCGCGCGGGGTTGCGGTGGCGGCTGCGATCGCCATCGGCGCCGCCCAGATGGCCGTCCCGGTGCCGGCGCGCGCCCAGGAGAAAGATCCGGCCCAAGCGCTGCCGATCATCCGCGATGCCGAGATCGAGCAGCTGCTGCGCGACTATTCCCAGCCGATCCTGCGCGCCGCCGGCCTCGCCCAGCGCAACATCCGCGTCGTCATCATCAACGACCGCGGCTTCAACGCCTTCGTGGTGGACGCCAAGCGCATCTTCATCAATGCGGGCGCCCTGATGGAGGCCGAATCGCCGAACCAGATCATCGGCGTGATGGCCCACGAGACCGGCCATATCGCGGGCGGGCACCTGCTGAAGCTGCGGGCCGAGCTCGCCAATATGCAAACAGCCTCCATCCTCGCCATGCTGCTCGGCATCGGCGCCGTGGCGGCGACGGCGGCGAGCCGCGGCACTGCTGTCGGCGGCAACCCGATGGCCGCAATCGTCGGCCCGCAAACGGCGATCATGCGCTCGCTGATCGCCTATCAGCGCCAGCAGGAGGAGCAGGCCGACCGCGCCGGCGTCCATTTCCTCACCCTGTCCGGCCAGTCCGCCAAAGGCATGTACGACACCTTCAAGCGGTTCGCCGACCAGCAACTGTTCGCGTCGCAATATGTCGATCCCTATTTGCAGTCGCACCCGATGCCGGTCGAGCGCCTCGCGGCGCTCGCCGAGGTGGCGCGAGCCAACCCGTATTGGGACAAGAAGGACCCCCCGGATCTGCAGCAACGCCACGACCTCACCCGCGCCAAGCTGTTCGGCTACCTCGACCGGCCCGACACCCTGACGCGGCGCTATCCGCTGAGCGATACCGGACTGCCGGCGCGCTATGCCCGCGCGGTCTCGAATTACCGTCATGCCGACCTGCGCACCGCGATTGCCCAGATCGACGGGCTGATCCAGTCCCAGCCCAACAATCCCTATTTCTACGAGCTCAAGGGGCAGGCGCTGGTGGATTCCGGCCGCGGCAACGAGGCGCTGGCGCCGCTGCGCCACGCCATCGCGATTGCGCCCGACCCGACGTTGATCCGCGTGCTGCTCGGCCAGGCGCTGATCTCGACCAACGATCCGAGCCTGGTCGAGGAGGCGATCGCCAACCTGCGCGCCGCCTTGCAGGCCGACGCGGAAATCCCCGACGCCTACGATCATCTCGCCATCGCCTATGGGCACAAGGGCGCCCTCGCGGACGCCGACCTTGCCTCCGCCCAGGCGGCTTTCAATCGCGGCAACATGCCAACCGCCCGGCAACTTGCCAGTCGCGCCAAGACCCGTTTTCCGATAGGATCGCCGGGATGGGTCAAGGCGGACGACATCGCGAGCTTCAAGCCGCCGCAACCGCGCCGCCTGTTTCAATGATTTCCAACGAGGACTTGAGCCCATGATGCCGATGACGATGCGCCCGATGGCGAAGCGACTGGCCGCAGCAACCGCGGCCGCTTTGCTGATGCTGGCGCCGGCGAGCCCGGCGGCCGCACAGGAATTCTCCGCGACGCAGAAGAGCGAGATCGAGCGCATCGTCAAGGAATACATCGTCAGCCACCCGGAGGTGCTCCAGGAGGCGATCGCCGAGCTCGACAAGCGCCAAGCCGCCGCCGACACCGAGAAGGCCAAGGCCGCGGTCGCCAGCAATGCCGAGACGATATTCAATTCAAGCCGCCAGGTGGTGCTCGGCAACGCCAATGGCGACGTCACCCTGGTCGAGTTCTTCGACTACAATTGCGGTTTCTGCAAGCGCGCCATGGCGGACATGCTGGACCTGCTCAAGAACGACCCCAAGCTCAAGATCGTTCTCAAGGAATTCCCGGTGCTCGGCCCCGGATCGGTAGAGGCCGCCAAGGTCGCGGTGGCGGTGCGCATGCAGGACCGGACCGGCAAGAAATACCTCGATTTCCACCAGAAGCTGCTCGGCGGCCGCGGCCAGGCCGACAAGGCGCGCGCGCTCGCGGTCGCCAAGGAAGTCGGCATGGATATGGCGCGCCTCGACAAGGACATGGCGGGCGACGAGATCAAGGTCTCGCTGGAGGAAAGCCTCAAGCTCGCCGAGACGCTCGGCCTCAATGGCACGCCGAGCTATATCGTCGGCACCGACGTGGTGATCGGCGCGGTCGGCCTCGATGCGCTGCGCTCCAAGGTGGCCCTTGCGCGGTGCGGCAAGGCATCGTGCTGACCGACGGAGGACGGAGGAAAGACGACAGACGACGGAAGATGCGCGACAAAGTCGGTTCCGTCGTCCGTCGTCCGGCCTCCGTCGTCCGAGACATGCCAGATACCATCTACGTCATCAACGGCCCCAACCTGAACATGCTCGGCACCCGCGAGCCGGAAAAATACGGCCGCGCGACCCTTGCGGACGTCGAGGCGCTGTGCCGCGAGGCGGCGCGCCGGCACGGGCTCGCGGTCGAGTTCCGCCAGTCGAACCGCGAGGGCGAGCTCGTCGACTGGATCCAGGAGGCGGCAAAAACCAAGGCCGCCGGCATCATCCTCAACGCCGCCGCCTATACCCACACCTCGATCGCGATTCCCGACGCGATCGCGGCGGCGCAGGTGCCGACCATCGAGGTCCACATCACCAACATCCACGCCCGCGAGGAATTCCGCCACCATTCCCATGTGTCCCGCGCCGCCAAGGCCGTGCTCGCCGGCTTCGGCATCGACGGCTATGCGCTCGCCATCGACGGCCTTGCGGCGCTCGCCAGGGCAGGGCGGAGCTGAGCCGGTGGCGGGCGCCGCCGACACGCCGGGAAAACCCGCCGTCGACGAGGACGTGGTGCGCGCGCTCGCGCGGCTGCTCGACGAAACCAAGCTCACCGAGATCGAGATCGAGCGGGACGGCTTCCGGGTCCGCGTCGCCCGCCAGCCGGCGGCGCCCGCCGCGCTCGCCGCGCCCGAGGCGCCGCGCCCGCTGCCGATGCCTGTCGCCGCGGGCGCCCTCGATCCGGCGCAGCATCCGGGCGTCGTCGCCTCGCCCATGGTGGGGACCGCCTATCGCGCGCCCGAGCCCGGCGCCAAGCCGTTCTGCGAGGTCGGCTCCGTCGTCAAGGCCGGCGACACGCTGCTCGTCATCGAGGCGATGAAGACGCTCAACCAGATTCCCGCGCCCAAGGCGGGCACCATCGCCCAGATTCTGTTCGAAGACGCCCAGCCGGTCGAATTCGGCGAGCCGCTGATGATCATCGAGTGACCGCGGATCACCGCCATGTTTGAAAAAATCCTCATCGCCAATCGCGGCGAGATCGCGCTGCGCGTCCTGCGCGCCTGCAAAGACCTCGGCATCCCGACCGTCGCGGTCCACTCGACCGCCGACGCCGACGCCATGCATGTGCGGCTCGCCGACGAAAGCGTGTGCATCGGCCCGCCGCCCGCGCGCGACAGCTATCTCAACGTCCCGGCGCTGCTCGCCGCCTGCGAGATCACCGGCGCCGACGCCGTGCATCCGGGCTACGGCTTCCTGTCGGAAAGCGCCCGCTTTGCCGAAATCCTGATCGAGCACGGCGTCCATTTCATCGGACCGCGGCCCGAGCACATCCGCCTGATGGGCGACAAGATCGAGGCCAGGCGCACCGTCCGGCGCCTCGGCATTCCGGTGGTGCCGGGATCGGACGGCGGCGTCGGCGCCGACGCGGACGCGCTCGCCATCGCGCGCAAGATCGGCTTTCCGGTGCTGGTCAAGGCCGCCGCCGGCGGCGGCGGACGCGGCATGAAGGTCGCGCGCCGCGAGGCCGATCTTTCGGTCGCGCTCGCCACCGCCCGCACCGAGGCCAAGGCCGCGTTCGGCGACGACGCGGTCTATCTGGAAAAATACCTGGAACAGCCGCGCCATATCGAAATCCAGGTGCTCGGCGACGGCCGCGGCCGCGCCATCCACCTCGGCGAGCGCGACTGCTCGCTGCAGCGCCGCCACCAGAAGGTGCTGGAGGAGGGCCCGTCGCCGGCCCTCAACGGTCCGGAGCGCGACGCGATCGGCGAAACCGTCGCCAAGGCGATGCGGGAGCTCGCCTATCTCGGCGTCGGCACGGCCGAATTCCTCTACGAGCAGGGCCGCTTCTATTTCATCGAGATGAACACCCGCATCCAGGTCGAGCATCCGGTGACCGAAATGATCACCGACATCGATCTCATCCTGGAGCAGATCCGCATTGCCAGCGGCGACGAGCTCGCCATCGGCCAGGCCGACGTGAAGTTCAACGGCCACGCCATCGAGTGCCGCATCAATGCGGAAAACCCGGTGTCGTTCCGCCCCTCCCCCGGCAAGATCGTGCATTATCATCCGCCGGGCGGCATGGGGGTGCGGATCGATTCGGCGGCCTACCAGGGCTACGCCATCCCGCCGCATTACGACAGCCTGCTCGGCAAGCTCATCGTCCACGGCAAGACCCGCGGCGAATGCCTGATGCGGCTGCGCCGTGCGCTCGACGAATTCGTGGTCGACGGCGTCGAGACGACGCTGCCGCTGTTCCGCGCCCTGGTCCGCGACCCCGACATCGTCGACGGCAGCTACCATATCCACTGGCTGGAGCAATTTCTGGCGAAGGGCGCGGTGGGGGCGTAAGGCGCCGCAGCACCCGTAGCCCGGATGGAGCAAACGCCCTTCGCGTTTGCGCAATCCGGGGCGGGCGTCGCCGCACCGAAAGCCGGACGGACTTTCGCCGCGCAAGCGTCGCCCCGGATTACGCGACCGCGAAGAGGCGGCCTACGGCATGGACGGCTGCGGGTCATCAAGAGGCGCGCCGGCCGAGTGGCCGGTGCGGCCGGACTTCCTTCGATAGCCGACGCGGCCGGGACAAGATATTGATCGTCACGCCCTCGCGCTCGGCTCCGCGCAGTTCCAGCCCGCGGTCACCGTCAAATCCGCGCCCTCTTCCGGGCGTACCAGGAACTGATGTAGCTTCACCGCAGAGCTGCCGGCGGGACCTGCCGCAGTCCCGTGAATTCAAAGGCAGGTGCCGTCGGCGGGCGAGCATTCCGAAAAGCAACTGACATCTATTTTGTGGGTGCCACCAATCCTGCGTGCATCCGCGCGCTGTAAGGGGGTTGTCGTGAAACTTCCGCGCAGAAAATTTCTGCATCTGGCACCGGTTGCTGCCGCTGTCTTTTCCGTAATTCTCCTCACGATGACGGGCAACAGCGCATGGTCCCAGACGGCGAGAACAATCAAGGTCGTCGTTCCGTTTCCACCGGGCGGTGGCGCTGACATCCTGGCCCGCCTGCTGGCGGAGCAGGTTGGCCGGGCGCAAGGGCCGACAATGGTGGTCGAGAACCGGCCTGGGGCGGGTACGGTCATCGCAACCGAAGCCGTATCGCGCGCCCCGCCCGATGGCAACACGGTTTTGCTGATGGCAAATTCCTTTGTCATCAATCCGAATTTGAAAAAACTGAACTACGATCCGCTGACCAGCTTCGAGCCGATTTGCTTCCTTGCGCGGTCGCCCAATATCTTCGTCGTCAGCAATTCATCGCCATATCGCACGCTCGCCGATGTGCTCGGCGCGGCACGCGCCAAGCCCGGCGAGTTGACACTGGCAAGCGTTGGCCCGGCGACCACCCAACATATCGCCATCGAGGTGCTCAAGCACATGGCCAATGTTAATATCACCTACATCCCGTATCCCGGCGACGCTCCTGCGGTTAACGCGCTGCTTGGTGAACATGTGACATCGGCGGTCGTCACCTACCCGGCAGTGGCAGAGCAACTCAAGGCGGGCAAGCTGCGAGCGCTCGCCACTGCCTCACTGGCTCGGATCGAGCCGCTGCCGGAGGTGCCGACCGTCGCCGAGTCTGGTTATCAGAATTACGAGGCGGACACCTGGTATGGCGTTGTTGCGCCGGCGAAAACTCCACAGGAAGCGATTTCCCACCTCGCGGGCTGGTTCAGTTCGGCACTGCAAGCACCCGAGGTCAAGCCGAAGCTCGTCGCACAAGGACACTTTCCGGTCGGCACCTGCGGCTCGGATTTCGGCGCTTATGTTCGCAAGCAATTTGACGAATACGGCCGCGCCATTCGCGAGGCAAACATCAAGGTCGAGTGAGCCGGCCGAGCCCTCCGGATTACGCGACCGCGAAGAGGCGGTCGCTTCATCCGGGCTACGGCACTACGGCACCCGCCCCTCCCCTCACCGCACCCCCGGCATCTCGGCGATCGCCTGGCCGTCCTTGCGCGGATCGGAGGCGCCGTAGTTCACGCCGGCCTTGAAATCGCGCATCACCGCCTGGCCGCCGCCCATGGCGCCGGAGTAGTCGCCGAGCGTGCGCGGCTGGTGGCCGAGCCTGACGAGGCCGGCGCGCACCGCCGCCGGCACCCGCGCCTCGATGGAGAGGTCGCATCCCGCAAAGCTCGCCTTGGTGAAACGCGCGGCTTCCATGGCGGCCTGGATGTTCATGCCGTGATCGACCACGTTGGACACGAACTGCGCATGGGCCTGGGCCTGGTTGAACCCGCCCATGATGCCGAAGGCGATGCGGATGTCGCCGTTCGCCATCAAGGCCGGGATGATCGTGTGCAGCGGCCGCTTGCGCCCGGCCAGCACGTTCGGATGGCTGGCGTCGAGGGTGAACAGGGCGCCGCGATTGTGCAGCACGAAGCCGCCGCCCTCGACCGCGACGCCCGATCCCCACAGCGAGTAGTTGCTCTGGATCAGCGACACCATGTTGCCGTCGCGGTCCACGGTGGAAAGATAGGTCGTGTCCGAGCCCGCATAGGGCGGCGTGCCGGGGCCGGCGTCGCAGTTCGCCCGCGCCAGGTCGATCAGCGCCGCCCGGGTGCGACCATAGGCGGCGGAGATCAGCCCCTTGGTCGGCACCTCGGCAAAGCGCGGGTCGGCCACATAGGCGATCATGTCCGCATAGGCGAGCTTCTTCGCCTCGATCATGACGTGCAGCGTGTTGACCGCGTCGTGCCCCCATTGGCCGAGCGGAAAGCCGCTCATGATGTTGAGCATCATGAGCGCGGCGATGCCCTGCTCGTTGGGCGGCATTTCGTAGACCGTCCAGCCGCGATAATCGGTCGACACCGGGTCGACCCATTCGGGCGCGAATGCGGCGAGGTCGTCCGCCGCCATGGTGCCGCCGAGCCTCGCGGAGGTGTCGAGGATGCGCTTGGCGATCGCGCCCTTGTAGAAGGCGTCGCGGCCGTTCCGGGCGATCGCGTCGAGCGCGGCCGCGAGATCGGGGTTGCGGAAGATGTCGCCGATGCCGGGGGCGCTGCCGGAGGGGAGATAAATCCGCGCCGCCTCGGCATTGCGCGTCAGGGTGCCCGCGGTCTCGGCCCAGTCCTCGCCGAAAATCTCGGTGACGGGAAATCCGTCCTGCGCGGCCGCGATGGCGGGCGCCAGCACGTCGGCGAATTTTTTGGTGCCGAAGCGCGTGAGCAGCGCGTCCCAGCCGGCGACCGCGCCCGGCACCGTCACCGCATGAATGCCGCTCGACGGCATCCGCCGGAAGCCCCTGCCGTTGAGGAATTCGACCGTCAGCCCCGTGGGCGCCCAGCCGGAGGCGTTGAGGCCATGGACCCTGCCGGTCTTCGCTTCGTAGACGATGGCGAACAGATCGCCGCCGATGCCGTTCATCATCGGGGCGAGGAGCCCCATGGCGGCATTGGCGGCGACCGCGGCGTCGATCGCATTGCCGCCGCGCTCCAGCACGGCCGTTCCGGCGCGCGCCGCGAGCGGATGCTCGGCCGCCACCACCCCATA
>Ga0209415_10018589_pt1 | contig 10956 bp, 11 predicted proteins | sample PeaSoiSIISIP2007_FD_187696 | JGI IMG/M metagenome (GOLD analysis project Ga0209415, IMG submission 187696) | Peat soil microbial communities from Weissenstadt, Germany - SII-SIP-2007 (SPAdes) (version 2) | ecosystem: Environmental > Terrestrial > Soil > Wetlands > Peat | place: Germany... | reverse complement strand
CGGGCGCCCGCCAGCTCCCCAGCCACCGACACCGCCGGCACCCACACCCACGACCACCGATCCGCTGGGGATACGCCTTGCGGCGCTGCAGCCCAAGCTGGCGGCGGCGACGCGCGATGACCTCGTCAAGTCGTTTCGGGGCCTCAAGGACCACAAGGCCCTCGCGGCGATTCCGGGCGGGACCGGGTGGTGGCGGGTGAGCGGCTATGCCAGCGGGACGGACGTCGCCACCAAGGCGCTGGAAAGCTGCCAGTTCAATTCCAACGCTCCCTGCACGCTCGTCATGGTCGACGACAATGTGCTTCCGGCGCCGGCGAATGGCCCGGAAACCCCGCGCGACATGGCGCGGGTGCGCTACCGCGGCTTCTTCGATCCGGCTCAGATCCCGTTGCTGGAGGCCACCGACCTCAAGCAGCCGGACATCACCGGTTACAAGGCCGCCACCGGCCCCAAGGCCGCCGCGATGCACATCACCGGCCGCTTCGTCGCCGCCACCAAGGCGGCCGACCAGCGCGCCGCCGAGGAAACCGCGCTCGCGGACTGCAACCGCGACCGCAAGGGCAACAACAGCCCGTGCTATCTCTACGCGGCGAAGGACCGGGTGGTGTTGCCGCAGCGCCTGACGGCGCCGCGTCCGGCCGCCACTACGGTCGCGGATGCGCTGCTCCTCGTCGTCGCCAACGACCGCATCGCGGAGAGCTACCGCAGCGATCGCGAGCACAAGGCGCTGGCGCTCGAGCTGGACGGCGCCCGCACCTTCAAGTTCTCCGCCGCGGCGGATCGCGCCGCGGCCGAGCAGCTCGCCCTCGAATTCTGTCAGGTCCGCTGGAACATGCCGTGCGTGCTGGTCGCCTCCGATGACGAGCTCAAGGCACCCGACCCCACCGCGACGCCGCGCCGGGTCTCGCCGCGCATGTCGTATGCCGGACCGTACCGGCTCGACATGGTGCCGTTGTTCAGCAACCGGCAGACCAAGGAGCTCGTGGACTACGCGACCCTCGCCGGCCCCAAGGCGATGGCGATCGGGGCGGTGCCGCTGCGCGCCCGCATCGCGAGCGGCGCCAACGACAAGGACGCCGAGGCCAAGGCGCTGGCGGCCTGCAACGATCCGCCCGATGCGCCGATCCCCTGCATCCTCTACGCGGTGAACGACCGGGTCATCCTGCCTCAACGACGGACGGAGCCGAACCAATGATCCACCGGTTGCTTGGTGCACTCGTATGCGTGCTGTGGGCGGCGTCGGCCGCGCATGGCCAGGGCGCCATCCTGGAGACCATGGAGGATCTCGCCGGCAAGCGCGCGCCGCCGGCTTACCGCGCGCAAGTGCCGCGCAAGGCCGACATTTCCGGCACGCTGCCGGCGCCGCGCAACCAGGCCGACACCTCCACCTGCACATCATGGGGCGCGACCTATGCGGCCGCCTCGCAGGCGGCACGGCGCAACGGGCTCGGCGCCGCGGTGGTGCTCAGCCCATCCTTCACCTACAACATCGTCGCCAACGACCACACCTGCCGCAACGCCACCTCGACCTCGGCGACGCTCGACGTGCTCAAGAACGTCGGCGCGCTGCCGATCGAGGAATACGTGTTCGACGCCGGCTGGTGCGGCCGCCAGCCGACCGCCGCCGAGAAGCAGCGCGCTGCCCGCTACCGCATCAAGAACTGGAGCCGCTTCGACGCCACCGATCTCAACGCCGTGAAGCAGCAGATCGCCCGCGGCGTGCCGGTGATCTTCGCCATGCGGATCGGCGCCACCGTCACGGGGCTGCGCGGCGAAGCGGTCGTCGAGGACGACCGCGATCTCGGCGGCAGTCACGCCATGGTCGCAGTCGGATTCGATGATGACCGCAAGGCGTTCCGCATCCAGAACTCCTGGGGCCGCGGCTGGGGCGACGGCGGCTATGGCTGGTTCGGCTACGACTTCTGGAAACGCAACATCAAGGTCGGCTTCGTCATCGATTGATGCCGGCCGCGGCGATGACGAGACGAAGTTCTACGCAATGCGCAGGAGGACACCGTGATCACGCTCTACAATTTCGGCCCGGCCTTCGGGCTGCCGGACCCCAGCCCCTTCGTCACCAAGGTGGAAACGCTCCTCAAGATGGCGAAGCTGCCCTATCGCACCGACGGCACCGGCTTCGCCAAGGCGCCGAAGGGGAAGATTCCCTACATCGACGACGACGGCGTGGTGGTGCCGGATTCGACCTTCATCCGCTGGCACATCGAGAAGAAATACCGCATCGACTTCGACCAGGGCCTCGACGCCGGCCAGAAGGCGACCGCCTGGGCATTCGAGAAGATGGTCGAGGAGCAGCTCTATTGGGTGGTGGTGAGCGAACGCTGGACGGACGACGAGAATTTCCGCAAAGGCCCGGCCATGTTCTTCCAGAAGGTGCCGGCGCCGCTGCGGCCTTTCATCACTGCCATGGTGCGCCGTAAGATTCGCGCAACGCTCCACGGCCAGGGCATCGGCCGGCACGCGCCCGCCGAAGTCCTGGCGATCGCGACGCGCTCGATCAATGCGATCGCGGATTTTCTCGGCGACAAGCCGTTCTTCATGGGCAGCGAGCCGACCGGCGTCGACGCCACCATCTTCGCGTTCACGTGCGGAATGCTGTGCCGGCACTTTACCTCGCCGAGCCGCACCGTCGCGGAGCGGCGCGAAAACCTGCGCCGCTACGTGGGACGCATGACGGCACGGTTCTATCCGGGCCTGGAGGAGCTCGCCGGCTGCAAGGCGGCGGCGTGAGGGCTATGCGCTCGCGCCTTCGCGTTTCGGCGCGGCCTTGCGTCTCTCCACCCAACGCCGCGCCACATCCATGGCGGGGCGCTCGACCGCGCGGTAGAGCAGCTCGGCGGCCGGAATCGTCACCAGCAGCGTGAAGACCGCCGTCAGGAGGCCACCGACCACGGTGGTGCTGCCGAACGCCATGTAGCCGATGTGGACCGCCAGCACGTGGAGCAGGTAGGCGCCGTAGGAGCGCTGGCCGAGGTACACCAGCGGAGCGAAAGTGAGCACGCGCCGCGTGACGCCCTCCTGAAGCATCACATAGGCGACCAGATAGGTCGCCACCACGGCGACCGCCGGCAGCACCTCGACATAGCGTAGCATCACGAACAGCGCGACGACGAACGAAAGCGGCACCGCGGCCGGCACCCGCGTCAGCGTGGCGATCACCGCGTAGGCGCGCGGCCACTCGAGGAGCTGCGCCAGCATGACGCCGAACAGGATGGCGCAATAGGCATGCGCCGTGAACGAGCCTTGTGCGGTCAGCAGCGCCGTGGTCGCGGCCGTCACGCCGAACCGCCAACGCGCGTCCCGGATGAGGAGAAACACGATTGCCGGAAAGAATAGGTAGAATTTCATCTCGATGCCGATGATCCACGTGTGCACGAAGATCGTGAACACGTTGGTGTGCGCGTATTCCGGCATCAGGGTGAGGTAGTAGGGCAACCTCGCCATGAACGGCTCGTATTCGTCGGCGAGCGGCGGCAGCGCGTAGAGCGCCACCCAGTAGATCAGGATCGCGGCCGCATAGGCCGGCACGATGCGCAAGACGCGCCGGATCAGGAACGCCCCGTAGGCGATGCCGCCGGTTTTGCGCTCCTCGCGGATCAGCAGCATGGTAAGGAGATAACCGCTGATGGCGAAGAACACCCACACGGCGGTCCATCCCTGCAGGTAGGAAAACAGCGGCACCGCCGGGATGTGGGCGGTGACGACGAGGAGAAACCCGATGGCACGCAGCCCGTCGAAACCCGGGCGATAGGTGCTCGCCTGGTAATCGGCGAAGCTGAGCTCGTGGCGATCAGCCATCAAAGGCCCGCGCGGGCGAAACGGTCGGAACGGAAGCTCGCCCGGAAAAAAGACTTGCCCGGAAATGCAACGTCGGCAACTGAAATTGCAGCGCCGGATGGCCGAAATAAAAACCCCCGGATTTGGAAACCGGGGGCTACGGGTAACACCCGTTTGCCGGAAACATCCGGCAAGGGCCGCCGCTTAGGCGACCTTGAGGTTTTCCGCGGAGGTCTTGCCGCGATTGGTGACGAGTTCATACTCGACCACCTGTCCCTCGTTGAGGGTGCTGAGGCCAGCCCGCTCGACGGCGGAGATGTGGACGAACACGTCCTTGTCCCCAGTCGACGGCCGAATGAACCCATAGCCCTTCGTCGGATTAAACCATTTGACGGTGCCCTTTTGCATCGTCTGTCTCCCACTTCAGTCAGAACGTAAGGTGAGACGCGAACGCAATCGCTGCAACTCGCGCCAACAAGCCGGGATTTTCGAGGGGTTCGAAGCGATCGCGCATAAACGCCTGCGGCCGAACGGCCAAAAATTCCGATTGCCATCCGCATAAATACGTATAAATGCGGCCGAAGCAAGGCTCGTGACCGAAGAGTGCAACCACAAACTTAAAACGGCAAAGCGAATTTGCTGCAATGTGCCAAGTCACGAAGATTGCACGCCGCCGAGCAGGACCGCGTCAACCTTAAGAGATCGTGAAGACGGCCCACTCCCCTGCCCGCGCTTGTCGCGCGACGGTACGGTTCATTTTTGCGTGGTCATTCCGGGGCGCGCTCTTGCGCGAGCCCGGAATGACGCCTGTGGGTCGAGACATTTTCAGCAGGCAGATGTAGATGGCCGGGAACAACGGGGCCTCAAACCCGCCGCCTGATCCACACCTTGTTGTCATGGAATGCTGCGCCGCCGTAGGGCGCAATCGGATCGGCGCCGGTCAGCGTGTTGATGCCGCGGCCGTCCGGATAGGCCTTGTTGGGCCATATCGATTCCGCGATCAGCACGCCGCGTCGCACGCCTTCATAGAGCCGCGCGTGGATGCGGACTTGGCCGCGCTGATTGCCGAGCACCACCTCATCGCCATCGCGGATCGCCGCCGCCGCCGCGTCGTCGGGATGGATGAAGACCTCGGGCCGTTTTTCCCGCGCGATCGAGCCCGGCGTTTCGTTGAACGTCGAGTTGAGAAAGTTCCGCGCCGGCGACGTCGCGAGCCGGAACGGATGGGCCGCGTCCGCCTCCTCGATGACCTCCCAGTGGTCGGGCAGCGCCGGCAGGCCCGCGATCGGGCCGGAGCGCACCGCGCTGCGGAACGGCACGTTCGGCCAATCGGGCTTGAAGCGGAACTTGCCGCCCGGCCACGGGAAGCCGTTGACATAGTGGGAGGTCGCGAAATCGGGCTGGCAGTCGATCCATCGCTTCGCTTCGAGCTCGCCGAGCGTGCCCCAGCCGGACTTGCGCAGGGTCCAGTCGATCAGTTCGCGCGGCGTCATGCCGAAACCCGGGTGCGCGGCGCCGAGGCGCTGCGCCAGCGCACAGTGGACCTCGTGATTGTTGCGGCATTCGCCGGGCGGATCGATCAGCTTCGGCCCGAGGATGATGTATTGGTGGCCGCCGCCGCGGTAGAAATCGTCATGCTCCAGGAACATGGTGGCCGGCAGCACGATGTCGGCTGCGCGCGCAGTCTCGGTCATGAACTGCTCGTGCACGCACACGAACAGATCCTCGCGGGCAAAGCCGCGCTTCACCCGCTCCTGGTCGGGCGCGACCGACAGCGGATTGGTGTTCTGGATGAACACCGCCGTGACGGGCGGCCCGCCGGCGAGCGCGTCGTCATCGCCCTCGAGGATCGCGCCGATGCGCGACTGGTCGAGCATGCGCACCGCCGGATCGCGCACGTCGAGCCCTTCGATCATGGTCTTGTCGAGGTGGTAGATGTCGGAATTGTTGTGGAACGCGCCGCCGCCTTCCAGGAGCCAGGCGCCCGTCACCGCCGGAATGCAGCTCGCCGCGTGCATGTTGGCGGCGCCGTTGCGCGAACGCGAGAAGCCGTAGCCGAGCCGAAAGAAGGCGCGCTTGCGCTCGCCGATCAGCTGCGCGAACGCCTCGATGGTGGCGACGTCGCAGCCGGTGATGCCGGCCGCCCATGCGGGCGTGCGCTCGCGCAGATGGGCTTCGAGCTCCTGCGGGGCATCGGTATAGCGCGCGAGATAGTCGCGATCGGCGCGCCCGTCGCGGAAGAGGCAATGCATCACCGCGCAGGCGAGCGCCCCATCGGTGCCGGGACGGATCAGGACCGGCAGGTCGGCCTGCGCCATGGTGCCGTTTTGGTAGACATCGACGGCGGCGATCTTGGCGCCGCGTTCCTTGCGGGCGCGGGTCGCGTGGGTCATGACGTTGACCTGCGTGCTCACCGCATTGGTGCCCCAGATCACGATCAGGTCGGATTTCGCCATCTCGCGCGGATCGGGCCCGGCGATCTTGCCCACCCCCGCCGCAAAGCCGCTATAGGCGGGGTTGACGCAGATGGTGGAGTGGAAGCCCGAATACTTCTTGGCATGGCGCAGCCGGTGGATGCCGTCGCGCATGACGAGCCCCATGGTGCCGGCATAGTAGTAGGGCCACACCGCCTGTGCGCCATGGCGCTGCTCGGCGCGCGTGAGCGCCTCTGCCGTCTCATCGAGGGCGTCGTCCCACGAGATCGGGGCGAATTCGCCGCTGCCCTTCCCGCCCTTGCGGCGCAGCGGCGTGAGCAGGCGATCCTTGTGGTGCACCCGCTCGGCATAGCGCGCGACCTTGGCGCAGATCACGCCTGCGGTGTAGTCGTTGTCCTCGGCGCCGCGGATGCGGCCGATGGTGCGGGAATCGAGGATCTCCACATCGAGCGCACAGGTGGACGGGCAGTCGTGCGGGCACGCGGAGCCGGCAATCCGCTGCGGCGCGATGCGAAGCGCCGCGCCGACGTCCCGCACCGCTTCGTTCATGGCGCCGATAACTCCCTCAGGCCGACGGGGCAGGCTCCGCTTCCGCCAAGCGGCTCAATCGTACCAGATGCAAGCCGGCCGCGACCACGATAATGGCACCCAACAGCCCGCATATCAGGGACACGGGTTCCACCTCGAAATCCCACATCAGCTGGCCCCCACCTCCCAACCAGGAGTAGGTCGTCTCCAGCTTCAACGTCGACACGCCAGACAAGAATTCCGCAATCGCGGGCGCGTCCGGCCACAGGCTGTAGGAGATCGGCATGCCGTACATCTTGGCGATGAACTGAGAGATGATGGCATCGTCCGGCAGCAGGCCTCCGGCGATCCACCCCAGCAACGCGCCGCCGCCCCACACGACCCACGGATAGCGCTCCAGAATCGCGAGGAACAACGCGCTGCCGGCGATCACCACCGGGATGCTGATGGCGAGGCCGAGACCGAGCAGCAGATAGTTTCCCTTCGCCGCCGCGGCGACCGCGATGACATTGTCGAGGCTCATCACGATGTTGGCGACGACGACGACGCGCACCGCGCGCCACAGGTCCTCGATTGCCTCGGGCGTGTCCTCGGCATCATGCGGCTGCGGCGCCACCAGATTGATGGCGACCCAGAACAGAGCGAGCCCGCCGACCAGCTTGAGATAGGGCAGCTTCAGCAGGGTCGCGACCACGCCGGTAAACAGGATCAGCAATACTGCCGCGCAGCCGGCGCCGAGCACCATGCCCCAGAACCGCTCCTTCGGCGGCAGCGCCCGGACCGCGAGCGCGATCACGACGGCGTTGTCTCCCGACAGCAGAATATTGATCCCCATGATCTGCAGCGCGGCCAGCCAGAAAGTCGGCCGCATCATTTCGGACGCGATCATTTCCACAGGTAGTTCCCCCAAGATTTCGGCGCTTAGGATTCTCCGTAAGGATTCGCCGTAAGCAATTGGCGCCAATGACGTGTTCGTCAGCCCGCGGACAGTGTACAGGGCCGCGCGGGATGGTGGCTAGCGGCGAAATCGCGACGCAATGACGCCAGGCGCGCGCCACCTCAGCCGACGATCTCGTTGCCGGCGAAGAACTGCCCGATTTCCTGCGCGGCGGTCGCGGCGGCATCGGAGCCGTGCACCGAATTCTCTCCGATCGACTTGGCGTGGACCTTGCGGATGGTGCCCGCCGCCGCCTTGGCGGGGTCGGTGGCCCCCATGATGTCGCGGTACTTGGCGATGGCGTTGTCGCCCTCGAGCACCTGCACCACCACCGGGCCCGACACCATGAAGTCGACCAGCTCGCCGAAAAACGGCCGCGCGCGGTGGACCGCATAGAACGTCTCGGCCTCCTCGCGGGTGATGCGGATCCGCTTCTGCGCGATGATGCGCAAGCCGGCCTGCTCGATCATGGCGTTAATGGCGCCGGTGAGGTTGCGGGCGGTCGCGTCGGGCTTGATGATCGAAAACGTACGCTCGATCGCCATTGGCATATGTCCTTTACACAAGCGATTTAAGGTCGTGGCGCTTATAGCGGCGCCATCCCCGACCAGCAAGCATTGCGGCACGCGTGAACGGATCATGAATGACGGCTCCTCAAGCCATTCATGTTGCTGAATGTGCGAGAAATTTCCGGCTCAGCCCAGGTTCAGGCCGAAGCCGATATCGTCGCTGAAGGCTGAACCATTGGTTCGGCTGGACAGACCAACACACAGGATGACGTGTCAGATTCATCCGTCAAAAAGAGGAGAGACCCATATGATCCGCAAGCTTTCCCTCGCTGCCGTCGCGGCTATCGCGCTGGGCACGGCCGCGCTCGCGCCGACGTCCGCATCGGCTTGGCATGGCGGCTGGGGCCACGGTTGGGGCCACGGCTGGGACTGGGGCGGCCCGCGGTTCTACGGCTATTACGGTGGCTACAGCTGCCGGCGCTGGGATTGGACCCCGTGGGGCTATCAGCTTCGTTGGGTGTGCTGACCGCCCGCCGCGGGCATGACCTAGAGCGGGCCCCGGATCAGAAAAATCCGAGGCCCGCTCATATCTTCCTTGCATCGCACTCAAGTCTCTGGGCGTATCACCAGTCGTACCCCTCCATGATATGTTCCCGTCGCGTGCAATCTTGTATGCTTGGCCGGCGGGGAGCCTTTTTTGCATTTGATGCGCTTTCGGCTGGCGGACTGGCATCCGCCTTGCCTAAGACGGTCGTCACGAGGCACCAGTGGGAGAATGCGCAATGCGGTTTATCTTCGGGTTGATTGTCGGCGTGGTGTTGACGGTGGGTGGCGCCGCCATCCACGACAATTTGGATGCGGGCGCATCGAAGCCCCTGGTGAACTGGACCAACGCCAGCGAACTGCAGCACACCACTTTCGACTATCTCAAGTCGCAATTCGATCGCCTGATGAAATGGGCGACCTCATCCAACTAGGCCGGCGGTTCGTTCCAGCGGCGGCGCAAATGCCCGGTGCGAGCCGGGCGTTGCTGTTCCAGGCCGGCGCGACGTCGCCGCCAGCGCCGAGGGCCGGCAAAGGGGTGGTGGGTATCATTTGACGGACGCCGGCATGCGGCGATAGGTTCGCCCCGAACAAGAACCGTGTGGACGGCTCGATATTTTGGGAGAGAACCGATGAAGGTCTTCTGTGGGATGCTGGTCGCGACCGCCATGATGGCGGCCGTGCCGGCGGCGCTGGCGCAAGCCCCGGCTGTTCAACCGACCGGCACCGCCTACATGGTGACCTACCTCGAGGTGCTGCCGTCGGCCCAGGGCGTGGCCGCGAGCCTCCTCAAGGACGTCGCCGCGGCGAGCCGCAAGGAAGCCGGCAGCCAGCGCTACGATGTTCTCCAGCGCGTCGACCGGCCCAACCAGTTCGCCATCCTGGAGGCGTGGACCGACCTGAAGGCCGCCGAGGCGCATGCGGGCGGTGCCGTCCTGAAGCAATTCAAGGACAAGCTCTCGCCGTTGCGGGCGAGCTTCTATGACGAGCGGCCGAGCAACGGTGTCACGGTTGCGCCGTCGCCGGCGGCGGCCGGCAAGGACTCGATCTACGTCATCACCCACGTGGACGTCATCCCCCCGAAGCGGGAGGATTGCGTCGCGATGCTCACGAAGCTTGCGGCCGACTCCCGCGCGATGCCCAATTCCGAGCGTTTCGAAGCCTGGGTTCAGAACAATCGCTCGAACCACTTCACCGTCACGTCGACCTGGAAAAACCGCGCCGCGTTCGACGCCAGCATCGCGGCGCCCGGCACCACGGATTTTCGCGAAAAGCTCGGAGCCATCACCGGCGCGCTCTACGACGAACGGCTGTACACCAGCGTCGAGTAGACAGCGGCCGCCGGGAGAGACCTCATGAACAGGCTTTGGGGAACACTGCTCGCGGCGGCGGTCGCATTTTCGATTCCGTCGGCGCCCGCGCAAACGCCACCGGGCTCCCCCGCGATGGTCGTCACCTATCTCGAGGTCGCGCCGTCCGCCGAAGCCGAGACGACGCGCTTGCTCAGGGAGGTCGCGGCCGCGAGCCGCAAGGAAGCCGGCAACCTGCGGTTCGAGGTGCTGCAGCGCATTGAACGCCCGGCCCACTTCGCCATCATCGAGGCATGGGCCGATTCCAAGGCCTTCGAATCCCACGGCGCCAACGCCGCGACCAAAACGTTCCGCGACAAGCTCAAGCCGCTGCAGGTCGGCCCCTATGACGAACGCCCCAACGTCGCGCTCTCGCTCGGCGCGATCGAGGCGGCCGCATCGAAGGGCTCGATCTACGTTCTCAGCCACGTGGACGTCCCAGGCACCTATAGGGACGAAACCAGCCCGCGGCTGCAAAGGCTCGCCGAAGACGGCCGCAAGGCCGCCGAACGGTTCGAAGTGTGGTACCAGGGCAACCGCACCAACCACTTCACCGTCGTCGAAATATGGAAAACCGAGGCCGCACACCAGAGCCATCTGACCGCAGCCGGCACGCGGGAGTTCCGCGAATGGATCGGCCCCAAACTCGGCGCTCTCTACGACGACCGACGCTACAAGAATTTGGAGTGAAGACGCTGCGGCGCCGGTAGGGTGGGCAACGCCCCTGCGTGCCCCCGCTGTTTATGTAACGTCGACCGAAGCGCTTTGCCCGCGCGGTCGGATCTCTCGGACGGACCGCGTGGGCAAAATCGCGGACAACGACTGTGCCTTTCACCAACGCCCGCGTCGGGCGATCTTGC
>Ga0209415_10018588_pt1 | contig 10956 bp, 9 predicted proteins | sample PeaSoiSIISIP2007_FD_187696 | JGI IMG/M metagenome (GOLD analysis project Ga0209415, IMG submission 187696) | Peat soil microbial communities from Weissenstadt, Germany - SII-SIP-2007 (SPAdes) (version 2) | ecosystem: Environmental > Terrestrial > Soil > Wetlands > Peat | place: Germany... | reverse complement strand
CCTCGCCCTTGCGCGTGGGGATCGTGGTGTTGCGCTCGATCAGCTTCGTCATCACGCCGCCCTTGGTCTCGATGCCGAGCGTCAGCGGGGTGACGTCGAGCAGCAGCACGTCCTTGACGTCGCCCGCCAGCACGCCCGCCTGGATCGCGGCGCCGACGGCGACGACCTCATCGGGGTTGACCCCGCGGTGGGGCTCCTTGCCGGTGAGGCCCTTGACCTTCTCCTGCACGGCCGGCATGCGCGTCATGCCGCCCACGAGCACGACGTGCTCGATCTCCTTGACGCCCTTGTCCTTGGCGTCGTCGATCGCCTGGCGCACGGGGGCCACCACGCGGTCGAGCAACTCGGAGGTCAGCTCCGAGAGCTTGGCGCGCGTGAGGCGCGTGTCGAGGTGCTTGGGGCCGCTCGCATCCGCAGTGATGAAGGGGAGATTGATCTGCGTCTCCTGTGTGGTCGACAGCTCGATCTTGGCCTTCTCGGCGGCCTCGTACAGCCGCTGCAGCGCCATCGGGTCGGCCGAGAGGTCGATCGCCTGGGCGCGCTTGAAGTCCGCCACGAGCCAGTCGACGATCGCCTTGTCGAAGTTGTCTCCGCCGAGGTGGTTGTCGCCCGCGGTGGACTTGACCTCGAACACGCCGTCGCCGATCTCCAGCACCGACACGTCGAAGGTGCCGCCGCCGAGGTCGAACACGAGGATCGTCTGGTCGCTCTCCTTGTCGAGGCCGTAGGCCAAAGAGGCCGCGGTGGGCTCGTTGATGATGCGCTTCACGTCGAGGCCCGCGATCTTGCCGGCGTCCTTGGTCGCCTGGCGCTGGTCGTCGTTGAAGTACGCCGGGACGGTGATCACCGCGCCGTCGACCGATTCGCCCAGGTACGCTTCGGCGTCGGTCTTCAGCTTCTGCAGGATCATCGCGCTGATCTCGGGCGGCGAGAACTGCTCCTTGTCTCCGATCTCGACTCGCGCGTCGCCGTTGGGGCCGGAGACGACCTTGTAGGGGACGATCGACTCCTCCTCCCGCACCTCCGCCTCCTTGCGCCCCATGAAGCGCTTGATCGAGAAGACGGTGTTCTGCGGATTGGTGACCGCCTGGCGCTTGGCGACGGTGCCCACCAGACGCTCGCCCGATGCGGTGAACGCGACGACGGAGGGCGTCGTGCGCCCGCCCTCGGCGTTCTCGATGACGGTCGGCTCACCGCCCTCGAGGACGGCCATGCACGAGTTGGTGGTGCCCAGATCGATACCTATGGTCTTGCCCATGTGATGCTCCTTGAAAGTGAAAGAAGAGGCTGTGGAAATCTGCGTGGGAGTATGGCAGATTTTCTGCGGATGTCAAGGCACGGCATGTCTCCGCTACCCTGGCCATACGTATACATGACCCGTTTGGAGCGCAACGCAAACATCGCCGCCGTGGTCCTGCCCTTCATCGGCCTGATCGCGGGCGCGGTGCTGCTGTGGAACCGCCTGCTCGGCCCGCGCGACGTGGCGATCTTCGCCGGGCTGTATCTGCTGAGCGCCGTCGGCATCACGGTCGGCTTCCACCGCCTGCTGACCCACCGCGCGTTCGAGACGCACGCGTGGCTGCGCTACACGCTGGCGATCCTCGGCTCGGCGGCGCTGCAGGGGTCGGTGATCGACTGGGTGGCCGACCATCGCAAGCACCACACGTTCACCGACGAGGAGGGCGATCCGCACAGCCCCCACACCGGCCACGGCGCCGGCATCGGCGGGATGCTGAGCGGACTGTGGCACGCGCACGTGGGCTGGCTGTTCAGCGTGCACGGCCAGGCGTCCTCGCGGCGCTTCGCGCGCGACCTCGTGGAGGACCCGACGATGCGCCGTATCAACCGCTCGTTCCCCTGGATCGCGCTGGCGAGCCTGGCGCTGCCCGCGCTGCTGGGGTACGTGCTCAGCGGCGGCTCGTGGCTGGCCGCGCTGAGCGCCTACATCTGGGCGGGCCTCGTGCGGATCTTCCTGGTGCACCACGTGACGTGGTCGATCAACTCGATCTGCCACTTCTTCGGCAGCCGCCGCTTCCCGACCGACGACAAATCGACGAACGTCTTCTGGCTCGCGCTGCCCTCGCTCGGCGAGGCGTGGCACCACAACCACCACGCCTTCCCGCGCTCGGCGTTCCACGGGTTGCGCTGGTACGAGCTCGACCCCTCGGGCTGGCTGATCCTGGCGCTGGCGAAGGTGGGCCTTGCGTGGGATGTGGTGCGGGTGACGCCCGAGCGCGAACGGGCGCGGCTGGCCGGGATGCCGGCAGCCGAGTCGCCCGGCGCCTGAGGAGCGCCCGCGCGGCGCTACCCTTCTGGACATGAACGCCGGGGGAATCGGTGGCATCGGGGGCATCGGCGCCGCCGTCAAGCCCCGCCTGCGCGGGGTCTCACACCAGTACGCATTCTTCGTCTCGCTCGCGTGCGGGGTGGGACTGATCCTGGCAGCCTCGGGCGGACGCGCGCGCGTGGCCGCCGCCGTCTACGCCGTGGCCGTCTCGGCGCTGCTGGGCACGAGCGCGCTGTATCACCGCGTCACCTGGCGACCGGGCGCGCGGCGCTGGATGCGGCGCCTGGACCACTCGATGATCTTCGTGCTGATCGCCGGCACCTACACCCCGGTGGCGCTGCTCGCGCTGTCCGGCCCACTGGCGCGCGCGATCCTGATCGCTGTGTGGGTCGGCGCGCTGGCCGGCATCGCCTTCAAGCTCGTGTGGTTCGACGCGCCGAAGTGGCTGTTCGCCGCGGTGTACGTGGCGCTCGGCTGGGTGTCGGTGGCGGTGTTCGGCGAGCTGCCCGCCGCGATCGGCTGGCTCGGCTTCGCCGGGCTGGCGCTCGGCGGCCTGCTCTACACCATCGGGGCGATCGTCTACGCGACCGAACGACCCAACCCCTTCCCCAAGGTGTTCGGCTACCACGAGGTCTTCCACGCGCTGGTGATCGCCGCCGCGGCCCTGCACTACGCGGTGATCGCCTTCGCGGTGCTGCCGCGGGGCTGAGCCCTCCTCGCGCCGCCGGATGCGGCGAACAGGCTCCGACTGGGGCACATGCGCGCCAGCGCACACTCCCCGCACGCCGGCGAGCGCGCGTGGCAGGTGCGCCGCCCGTGGCGCAGCAGGTTGACGTGGAGCTCCAGCTCCTGGCCGGGCGGCGTGAGGGCGAGCATCTGATCGTGCTGCTCCTCGAAGGAGGCGGCGGGGCGCAGGAGCCCGACGCGGGTGCCCACACGCGAGACGTGCGTGTCGACCGGAACGTCGCGCAGCCCGTAGGAGAAGAGCAGCACGCAGGCGGCGGTCTTGCGCCCGACGCCGGGCAGGGCGCAGAGGTAGGCGCGGCTCTCCGCGACGGGGGCGCTGCGCATCCACTCCAGCGAGAGCGGATCGTCGGGGTCGCTTGAATCGGCAGATACGTGCGGACGGCGGGGATCGTCAGGGTCGGCTGTACCGGCAGGGAAGTGCGGGTGCTCGGCGATCGCCGCGAGGATCCGCTGGATGCGAGCCGACTTGACCTTGGAGATGCCGCCGGGGCGGATCGCCTCCTCGATCTCCGCGACCGGCGCGGCGAGGACCGCGTGGTAGTCGATGCCCTCCCGCCCAAAGCGCTCGCGCAGGCGCAGGAAGGCGACGTCGCGGTTGCGGTCGTTGGTGCTCTGCGAGAGCACCGTCAGCACCAGCTCGTCCAGCGGGCGCCCGTGCGGGGCCATGCGCGGGATGCCGTACACCGCGCGCAGACGGTCGCGGATGCGCGTCACGCGCGCTCGCGTCGGGGGCTTCCAGGCATGCGCGGGCATGCGCCCACGGTAGCCGTCTATCCTCGCTCGGTGCCCGAGGTCTCAGACCACACCGCCGAGATCGGCGAGCTGCCCATCTTCTGGCGCAGCGCGCCGGCGCCCGAGAGCCAGACGGGGGTGGCGCCAGCGCTGTATCTGCACGGGGTGCCGACCAACTCGGACGACTGGGTGAGACCGCGCGAGCACCGCGGTAGCCGTCCGCGGTGGCGGCGACGGTGGAGGCCCATGCGCAGCGACGACCAGTGGGTCGTGCCACCGCTGTACGGGGAGGGCTTCCTCGAACGCACCGGCGGACTCGCGCCCGACCTGCCCGGCTTCGGGCGCTCGGGCAAGCCGGGGTACCTGAAGTGCACGATCGAGGAGTACGCGGACTTCATCGAGCGCTTCCTGGATCTCGTGGAGGTGGAGCGGGTGCGGATGGTGGTGCACGACTGGGGCGCCGTGGGCCTGGCGTTCGCCCAGCGCCATCCCGAGCGCATGGAGCGGCTGGTGGTGACGAACGCCGTGCCGCTGCTGCCGGGCTACCGCTGGCACCGCACCGCGCGCCTGTGGCGCACACCCGTGGTGGGGGAGCTGGTGATGGGGGCGACGAGCAGGCGCGTGCTGCGCCGCTCCACGCGCGAGGCCACCGCCGGCGGCGAGCCGCTGCCCGAGTCCTTCCTGGACACGGTGCTGGAGCACTTCGACCAGGGCACCCAGCGCGCGATCCTGCGCCTGTACCGCAGCTCCCCGAGCAGCGTGCTGGCGGCGGCCGGTGCGCGCCTGGGCTCGCTCACGATGCCGGCGCTGGTCGTGTGGGGCGAGCGCGACCCCTACATCCCCACGCGCTTCGCGCGCGAGTACGCGAAGGCTCTCGGAGCTGAGCTGCTCCTGCTGCCCGACGCCGGGCACTGGTGGTGGTATGAGCGACCCGACGCGATCGAGCAGGTGGCCGACTTCCTCACCGCGGCTTGAAGCGCCAGCTTGACACGAGGGCGCCGTGGGCGCTGGCGCTTGCCACAGCCGCGGTCCTCTCGATCGCCTATCTGCTGATCAGCCCCCCGGCCGGGGACCTCGCCGCGGCGACGTACCGCAGCGAACTGTTCGCGCGCGTGGGGTTCACCCTGCGCGACAACGGCTGGTACGCCGTGCACGGGCACTACCTGCCGGGATATTCGCTGCTCTCCCCGGCACTGGGGGCGCTGCTGGGCGTGCGCGTGGTGCTGGCGCTCTCGGCGGTCGCGGCGAGTGTGCTGTTCGCGCTGATCGCCACCAGGGTGTTCCCGCCCGCGGCGGCGCGCGTGGCGGCGGTGTGGTTCGCGGTGACGTTCTGCGTGGGACTGCTCTCAGGGCGCGTGCCGTACGACCTCGGCTTCGCGATCGGACTCGCCTCGGTGCTGGCGCTGCTTGAGGGACGCCTGGCCATAGCCCTCGCCCTCGCCGTCCTGACCAGCGCGGCAAGCCCCATCGCGGGCGCGTTCCTGGCGCTGGTCGGTGTCGCCGATGCGCTGGCGGGCGCCCCCCGCCGCGGCCTCGCGCTCGCCGCCGCCGCGCTCGCGCCGATCGCGATCCTCACGGTGGCGTTCCCCGAAGGCGGCTGGGAGCCGTTCGCGCCCTCGGTCTTCTGGTGGGCGGAGGCGGGAATCCTGGCGATCGCCCTGCTGCTGCCCCAGGGACCGCTCACGCCACGCGGGCGTCAGGCCGTGCGCATCGGCGCCGGGCTGTACGCGCTGGCGATGGCGGGGACCTTCGTGCTGCGCACCCCCGTCGGCGGCAACGCCGCGCGCCTTGGCGCGACGCTCGCCGGTCCGCTGCTGGTGGGGGTGCTGTGGGGCAAGCACCGGACGACTGGAGAAGATAGGGATCCCGCTCGCCCCGGCTTGCCGGCCTCCAGCCGGCTGCCTGTGCCCGGATGGGTGCGCCACCCTCTGGTCCTGCTGGCGCTCGCCCCCGTGCTGCTGTACTGGCAGCTGGAGACCCCCATCAACGACGTGAGCGCGCTCGTGGGCGACCCCTCGACGAGCGCCGCCTACTACGCGCCGCTGCGCGCCGAGCTGCACCGATTGGATGGGACCAACCCGCGAACGATCGTGGAGGTGCCGCTCACCGGCGCGCACTGGGAGGCCGCCTATCTGGCTGGCCACGATGGGGTCGCGCTGGCTCGCGGCTGGGAGCGCCAGCTCGATACGCGCTACGGGGGGCTCTTCTACCGGCCGGGGCTGGCCCCCGCGACCTACCGCGCGTGGCTGAGCGAAAACGGAGTGACCTACGTGGCGCTGCCCGACGTGCGCCTGGACGAAGCCGGGCAGGCGGAGGGAGCGCTGATCTCCCACGGACTGCCCTACCTGCGCGAAGTGTGGCGCTCGCCGCACTGGCGCCTGTACCTTGTCAACGCCCCAGCGCGGTAGGCTTCACACTCGATGGTCGCCCGCCTCCGCCTCCTGCAGGCGCGAGTCCTGCCACACGGTTGGCTGGATGTACTGCGCCAGGTATCGCTGTTCGGTCTTGCCTACCTCGCCTACCGCCTGGTGCGCGGGCTGGTCGAGGGCCGCGCCACGGCGGCCTTCCAGCACGCCCGCGAGCTGATCCAGATCGAGCGCACCATGCACTTCTTCGTCGAGCCCTCGGTGCAGGCGTGGGCGTCGGGCAGCCACTTCCTGATGGACGTGTCGAGCTGGCTGTACGTCAACGCGCAGACCTCGGTGACGGTCGGGGCGCTCGTGTACCTGTACCTGCGCCACAACCGCTCGTTCTACTTCGTGCGCAACATGTTCATGATCTCGATCGTGATCGCACTGGTCGGCTACACGGTGTTCCCCACCGCGCCGCCTCGCTTCATGCCCGAGTGGGGCTTCATCGACTCGGTGTCGGACTTCACCGGGGTGCGCATCAACCACGCCAGCGCGACGATGAGCGCGCTGACGAACCCCTACGCGGCGGTGCCCTCGATGCACGTCGCCTTCGCGCTGATGATCGGCTGGCCGCTGGCGCGCCTGACGCGACCGCGCGTGGCGCGCGCGGCGTGGCTCCTGTATCCCTTCCTGATGGCGTTCGTGATCGTGGCGACCGCCAACCACTTCATCTTCGACGCGCTGCTGGGCGCGGCCACCGCCGGCGTCTCCGCCTACGGCGCGGCCTGGCTGGCTCGCGCCCGGCCGGCCGTGTGGCGCTTTGCCGGCGCGAGCGCCCAGGGAGCCGCGGCGCACGTGGGCGGCGCCCGGGTTGGTACTGCCGGCGTCGGTACGGCCAACGTCGGTACGAGCGGGTAGCGGAGCGCGCAGGATGCCCCCGAGACACGCACCGGCCCGGTCTGCGCGGCGAGGCGCCCTGCGCGGGCGGGGAGGCGGCGCCGGATCTCGCGCATTGCGCGGGGCGCGGGCGCCGATCGGCTCCGGGCAGCGGCGCGAGCTGGTGCGCAACCGCCTGATCGACTCACGTCTCACTCCCAACGCGATCTCCCTCACGGGGCTCACGCTGAACGTGCTGGCGGCGGTGCTGGTGTGGCAGGAATACTTCTTCCTCGGCGGCGTGGCGTTCATCGTGGGGTCGGTGTGCGACACGCTCGACGGGCGCTACTCGCGCATGTCGGGCAAGGGCTCGCCGTTCGGTGCGTTCCTGGACTCGACGCTCGACCGCATCGAGGAGGGCATCGTGCTGACGGCGGTGGCGGCGTACTTCGCCACCCGCGGCGAAGCGGGGGCGGCGGCGGCCGTGGTCGTCGCGGTGCTGGCCTCGCTGATGGTCTCCTATACCCGCGCCCGCGCCGAGGCGCTGGGCGTCGAGTGCAAGGTCGGCATCGCCACCCGCCCGGTGCGTGTCGTGATCATCGCGATCGGGCTGCTGTTCGCCAAGGGCGCCGGGCTGGGCGACTTCGAACTGCTCGCGCCGGCCATCTACGTGCTGGCGGCGCTCAGCGTCTTCACGGTCGCCCAGCGCGTCTGGCATGTACGCAGCGAGTTAGGTCGGGACGGCATCCAGCCGGGTGGGTGGGAGCCCGATCAATAGGGAGCCCTCCAGGCTCCCTTGACCGGGCCTTCGGCCCTCAAATGTATAGGCTCTGGCGATGGCTTCCATCAACAACAACGGCGCCGCCCGCTACCAGCCCGAGAAGGTCCGCGTCGCGATCGTCGGCGTGGGCAACTGCGCGAGCGCGTTCGTGCAGGGCGTGCACTACTACTCGGGCGCCGACCCCTCGCAGCGCGTGCCCGGCCTGATGCACGTCGACCTCGGCGGCTACCACATCTCAGACATCGAGTTCACGGCCGCGTTCGACATCGACAGGACGAAGGTCGGCAAGGACCTCGGCCAGGCGATCTGGGCGGGACAGAACAACACCATCAAGTTCGCCAAGGGCGAGCGCGCGGTGCCGAGCAAGCTCGGCGTGCCCGTGCACCGCGGCATGACGCACGACGGGCTGGGCAAGTACCTCAAGCAGAAGATCGAGAAGGCGCCCGGTGAGACCGCCGACATCGTGAAGATCCTCAAGGAGACGCACACCGACGTGGTCGTCTCCTACCTGCCCGTCGGCTCCGAGCAGGCGACCAAGTGGTACGTCGAGCAGGTGCTGGAGGCCGGCTGCGCCTTCGTCAACTGCATCCCGGTGTTCATCGCGCGCGAGGACTACTGGGACCGGCGCTTCAAGCAGGCGGGCCTGCCGATCGTCGGCGACGACATCAAGTCCCAGGTCGGCGCCACCATCGTGCACCGCTCGCTGGCGCGGCTGTTCGGCGAGCGCGGCGTGAAGCTGGTGCACACCTCGCAGCTGAACGTGGGGGGCAACATGGACTTCTACAACATGCTCGAGCGCGAGCGGCTGGAGAGCAAGAAGATCTCCAAGACCAACGCAGTGACCTCGATCATGGAGGACAAGCTGCCGGCGGACGACGTGCACGTGGGGCCCTCGGACTACGTGCCGTGGCTGACCGATCGCAAGTGGGCGCACATCCGCCTGGAGGGCCAGGCGTTCGGCGACGTGCCGCTGACGGCGGAGCTGAAGCTCGAGGTGTGGGACTCGCCGAACTCCGCCGGGATCGTGATCGACGCGGTGCGCTGCTGCAAGCTGGCGCTCAACCACGGCCTCGCCGGGCAGCTCGACGGACCGAGCAGCTACCTGATGAAGTCCCCGCACAACCAGCGCCCCGACGACCAGGCGCGGGAGGACACCGAGAGGTTCATCGCCAAGTACGGACGCAAGCCGGGGACGAGGGCGAAGGGACGCACGGCGCCGCAGGCTGCAGCTGCGGCCTCTGCCAAGCGGAGCGGGGGACGGGGGGCGAAGGCATAGGGATTGGGTAGCGTGTGGCTATGTCCTCTGTGTGGCCCGCGCTTTCCTATGAGCAGTGGAGCGCGACGTGCGACACGCTCCACGCGCACACCCAGGTTCTCGGCAAGCTGGCGGCAGTGCTCGCGCCGCCCGAGCCGCAGCTCCAGCACGCGGCTCTGCGTCTGACAGCGCGAGGGTGGGAGACCGCCCCGCTCGGAGCGCCCGACGGCTCGGGGGCGCTCGTCGTCGCACTCGATCTACGAACCCACGAGGCGGTGATCGAGCACAGCGACGGTGGCCTCAGACGCGTCGCGCTCGTTCCCGATCGACCCGTGGGCGAGGTCACACGCGAGGTCCTGGACGCCGTCCGTGGCCTTGCCGGTGCCATCGAGATCGACCCAACCCCGCAGGAGGTGCCGTGGAGCGTGCCGCTCGACGAGGACGAGGAGCACGCGCGCTATGACACCGAGCAGGTCTGCACCTACTTTGCCGCAGCGACCCGTGCCGCACTCGTTCTCGCGGCGTTCCGTGCGCCGTTTCGTGGACGCTCGACGCCGGTCAACGCGTGGTGGGGCTCGTTCGATCTCGCGGTGAACCTGTTCTCCGGTCTCCCCGCCGATCCGCCATCGGATGACTTCATCATGCGCAACGCGATGGATGCTCAGGAGGTCGCCATCGGCTGGTGGCCCGGCGATCCGCGATCTGGCAAGGCGGCGTTCTATGCCTATGCGCACCCGGCGCCAGAGGGGTTTGCAGCCGCGACGCTTTCCCCCGCGTCCGCGCGCTGGGATGCAGCGCTCGGCGAGTACATCCTCGACTGGGACGATGTCCGCGCCGGCCCCAACCCACACGCCCTCGGGCTTGAGTTCGCCCGCTCGGCGTTCAGCCATGCTTGCGCGGTATGCGATTGGGACCCAGCGCTCGCCGCCAGCGCCGAGGGAACGCCGCCGCCAATCGCGTAGGACGCCACCGAAGCGGGCCCGCTTGCAAGCGACGTCTCTGACCTATCCTGCCCCTGTGTCCGCACAGCGCTTCGCCATCGCCCACGTCTCCCCCTACCCGTGGGAGGCCGAGCACGAGGTCAACGACTACGTGCGGAGGGTCGCGGGAGAGCTGTCGCAGCGCGGGCACCGGGTGCTGGTCCTCGCGCCCTCGCGTTCCCCCGAGCGTGTGCGCGAGGACCGCAGGGCGCTGCGCGCCGCGCGCGAGCAGCCGGGGGGAGCCAGCGGAGCGGGGGGGGGAACGGGATTCCTGCTGGAGGGGACAGACAGCGGCACTCCCCGGGTAATCGCTGTGGGCGAGGTGCTCGATGTGCAGAGCGGGGGCCGCTCGGGCGCGCGCGGCGGTGCGCGCTCCGGCCGCCGCCGCGCAGGCGCGGGCGTGGGGTCGCTGCCGATCGACGTGGCGCGCACGATCCAGGAGCTGCTGGGGAGCGTGGAGCTCGATTTCGTGCACGTACACGAGCCGTTCCCGCCGAGCGCTTCGAGCGTCGCGCTGCGCCACTCGCGGGCGCTGAACGTGGGGAGCTTCCACGCGCCCACCGAGCGTCTGCTCACAACGCTCTTGGCGAAGCGCTTCGTGGGGACGTTCTTCGGGCGCCTCGACGCGCGCACCGCGAGCCAGGAGGCGACGGCGCAGCTGATGAACCGTCACTACCCGGCCGACTACCGCCTGGTGCCCGACGGGCCGGGGACGGTGGACGAGCTGGAGGAGATCTACGGGGCGCTCGCCGCGCGCCGCCACGACACCACAGGCGACCCCGCGCTGCGCAAGCGCCTCGCGCGCCGGCGCCTGATCGACGTCGACCTGCACATGCACACCGACCATTCCGGCGACTGCGCGACGCCCGTGGAGGTGCTGCTGGCGACCGCCCGTGAGCAGGGGCTGGGCGCGATCGCGGTGACCGACCACAACGAGGTGTCCGGTG
>Ga0209415_10018587_pt1 | contig 10956 bp, 7 predicted proteins | sample PeaSoiSIISIP2007_FD_187696 | JGI IMG/M metagenome (GOLD analysis project Ga0209415, IMG submission 187696) | Peat soil microbial communities from Weissenstadt, Germany - SII-SIP-2007 (SPAdes) (version 2) | ecosystem: Environmental > Terrestrial > Soil > Wetlands > Peat | place: Germany... | reverse complement strand
CTGGGGTACCAGGACTCGAACCTAGACTAACGGGGCCAGAACCCGTCGGGCTGCCAATTACCCCATACCCCATGGGATCGAGCCCAGCCGGACTCGGTCGCGCCAGTGCAGTGTAGCCGACCCGCGCCGGGTCCTCCAAGCCGGTTCGGCGTGGCACCCGAGCCGGCTTAGTCCCGGTCGGTCACCGGGTTCCGGAGCGTCCCGATCCCCTCGATGGTCACCGAAACCTGATCGCCCTTCTCCATCGGCCCTACTCCCGCGGGCGTCCCGGTCAGCAGCACGTCACCGGGGAGCAGGGTCATCACCTGGCTGACGTGCATGATCAGCGCGGTGATGTCGTGCAGCAGCAGCGACGTGCGCGAGTCCTGCCTGATCTCGCCGTTCAGCCGCGTGGTCAGCGCGGCGTCGGCCGCGTTGACGTCGGTCTCGATCCACGGCCCGAGCGGGCAGAACGTGTCGAACCCCTTAGCCCTGGTCCACTGTCCGTCCCTGGCCTGCAGATCGCGCGCCGTCACGTCGTTCGCGCAGGTATAGCCGAAGACGACATCCGCGACCCGATCGGCCGGAACCTCCCGGCACAGTCGGCCGACGACCACGGCGAGCTCGCCCTCGTAGTCGACCCGTTCGGACAGCCTGGTCGGCCGGAGAATCGGGTCGCCGGGACCGCAGACCGACGTCGACGGCTTGAGGAAGACGACAGGCTCGGCCGACAGCTCGCCGCCCATCTCGCGCACGTGGTCGGCGTAGTTCCGGCCGATGCCGATCACCTTGCTTGGCAAGATGGGCGCCAGCAGGCGCACATCACCGACCGCGAAGCGAGCGCCGGTCAGCTTGATGTCCTCTTCTTTCCCGCCAAACGGGTGCCCAGCCAGCTGCGCGATGATCAGCCCGTCGTCCTCGCGGCCGGCCGGGACGTCTGCCGAGCCGGGGTCTTTCGCCCGGTCAGCGCCGTTAGCCGCCTCAGCCGCGGCTGCCGGATCGGCGGGCAGCACCAGCCCGTAGCTGACCTGGCCGTCGTGGGAGAACCTCGCGATTCGCACGATCCGAGCGTACCGAGCGACACCGGCGTCACGGCTACTGCAGGTATCCCTCTACCTCGGACGTCGGCCTCGGCTCAGCCCGGCCGGGATCGTCGCCGCGATCGCGAAGGGCACGGCGCTGCCGCAGCAGATCCCAGCACTGGTCGAGCTCCTCCTCGGCGGACCGCAGCGCGGCGCGCTCGGCCGCGCTCGTCAGCTGGCCGGCCGCGAGCTTGGCGCGCAGGTCGTGCTCGGTCCTGATGAGGGAATCAATGTGCCCCAGGATCTCCTTGTCGTTCATAGGCCAACCCTAAGGCCAGGCCGTCACGGGCCGTCACGGGCCGTCCACGCCAGTGCCAGGCAGCCGGGCGCGGGCGGCCGCCGCTGACCGGCAAACCCGCCGGGTACGTTAGCCGTATGCAGCTGACCCGGGAGCGGATCGTCGCGGCGGCCGCTGCGCTGATCGAGCGCGAGGGCGTCACCGGCATCTCGATGCGCCGGATCGCCGCCGAGCTCGGCTGCGCCGTGATGTCGCTCTACAACCACGTGCCGAGCAAGGACGCGCTGCTCGACGGGGTGGCCGAGTACGTGCTCTCCGGTATCGAGATCAGCTCCGCGCCCGACGCGAGCTGGCAGGATCAGGTCCGCGCGCAGGCCAGGGCGTTCCGCCAGATCGCGCGGGCGCATCCGCGGTGCACGATGGTCGTGGTCAGCAGGCCGAGCGCGTCGGCCGCCGCGCTGCGGCCGTTCGAGCAGGCACTGGGCACCCTGACCAGAGCCGGCTTCGGCGGCGCCGACTCGGTCCGGATGGTGCGGACGTTCATCGCGTACGTGATGGGCTGCCTGCTGCGCGAGGTCGGAGTGGCGCCGTCTCTCGCGCACCCCGACGACCTGGCGCGGGCCGCCGGTCAGCTCGATCCAGCCGCCTTCCCGCTGCTGAACAGCCTGCAGGCGGAGCTCGGCCAGCGGGACCATGACGCTGACTTCGAGTTCGGCCTTGACCTGCTCATCCGGGCGCTGGCCGAAGTCCGCCCGGCTGTGCGCTCCTGAGCTTCCGGCGGCATCTCCGGCACCGCGCCGGCACCGGCCCGCTCGGCCTAGGCTGGTCGCGACCGACGCGAGCATTGACAGACGTACAACGTACGTGTTTCAGTCGGTCAGGGACGTACCGCTGCGCTGGAGGCCGCGTTGTCTACCCATGACCTGTACACCACCGCACCCGATGAGCCAGGCTGGGACGTCCCGATGGCCGGAGACTCCCGGTTCACCTGGGAGTACGACGAAGGCCGTGCCAGGCTGCTCGCCCTCTACCAGAAGGGCAAGGACAAGCAGTGGGACGCGGTCCGCAGGATCGACTGGGACCTCGAGGTCGATCCGCACAATGTGCTCGGCACGCCGGACCAGGCACTGGCCATCTACGGCACCAAGTACTGGGACATGCTCGGACCTGAGAACATCAAGGAGGTCAGGCGGCACGCGGCCGCCTGGCAGTTCTCCCAGTTCCTGCACGGCGAGCAGGGCGCGATGATCTGCGCGGCCCGGATCGTGGAGTCGGTGCCCGATCTGGACGCCAAGTTCTACGCCGCGACCCAGACGATGGACGAGGCCCGCCATGCCGAGCTGTACGCGAGGTTCCTGCAGACCAAGATCGGGCTGGTCTACCCGATCAACGACCAGCTCCAGGCGCTGCTGAAGGACACGCTCAGCGACTCCCGGTGGGACATGCCCTACCTGGGCATGCAGGTGCTGATCGAGGGCCTGGCGCTGGCAGCGTTCGGCCTGCTCAGGGACATCACGACCAAGCCGCTGCCGAAGCAGGTGCTCGCCTACGTGATGCAGGACGAGGCCAGGCACGTGGCGTTCGGCCGGATGGCGCTGCGCGACTACTACTCCCAGCTGAGCGAGGCCGAGCTCGCCGAGCGCGAGGACTTCGTGATCGAGGGCTGCTACCTGATGCGGGACCGGCTGCGCGGCGACGAGATCTGGGACCAGTTCGGCATCCCGCGCCAGGAGATCCGCGAGCTGACCGACAACTCCGACTACTCCAGGATGTTCCGCTCGCTGCTGTTCAGCCGCCTGGTCCCCTGCGTGCGCGACATCGGCCTGTGGAGCGAGCGCCTCCAGCAGGCCTACGCCGACATGGGCGTGCTCGACTCGGCCGGCGCCGACCTTGAGGCCCTGATGAAGGCCGATGAGGACATCGCCGAGAAGCTCGACGCCGAGCGCTTCGCCGCCGACGAAGCCGCCCGCGCCGCCGAGGTCTCCGACGTCATCGCCGCCGGCGCCGAGTAACCTCCCCGCCCGCATCACCCGTCCACAGCCTCGCGCCACCCTCCACCAGCCACATGTCACTGATTACCGCCCGACAAAACATGGCAAACCGGGCGTGACCATGACGGCAACCAGTGATATGCCGACAATGCTTGGCCGCAAATCAGCCTAAAGCCGGCGCACCACTCTGGCGGCTGGGCCAGTTGTCGCTAAAGGATCTTGTGGATCCAGCCGTGCGGGTCGGGGAGGCGGCCGAACTGGATGCCGAGCAGCTCGTCGCGGAGCCGCATGGTGACCAGGCCTGGCCTGCCGTCGCCTATCGTCCAGCCACCGGCCGGTCCCCTGACCGTGCCGACGGGCGTGATCACCGCCGCGGTGCCGCACGCGAACACCTCGGTGATCTCGCCTGACTCGCAGTCCGCCCGCCACTGCTCCACCGAGATGGCGCCCTCGGTCGCCTGGATTCCCAGGTCGGGCGCCAGCGTGAGGAGCGAGTCCCTGGTCACCCCCGGCAGCAGCGATCCGGTCAGCGCCGGAGTCATCAGCCTCGCGTCCGAGCCCGAGCCGTAGACGAAGAACAGGTTCATCCCGCCCATCTCCTCGACCCAGCGGTGCTCGCTGGCGTCCAGCCAGACCACCTGATCGCAGCCATGGTCGAGCGCCTGCTGCTGGCCGGCGAACGCGGCGGCGTAGTTGCCTCCGGTCTTGGCCTCGCCGGTCCCGCCCGGCGCGGCCCTGGTGTATCCCTCGGCCAGCCAGACCGAGACGGCCCGGACTCCGCCGGTGAAGACCAGGCCCGATGGCGAGCCGATCACCAGGAACTGATACGACTGAGCCGGCCTGCCGACCCCGAGCGTCGGGGTGGTCGCGATCATGAACGGCCGCAGGTACAGGCTCTGCTCAGGGTTGGCGGGCACCCAGTCCTTGTCGTGTGTCACCAGCAGCTCGATGGCGTGCAGGAACGCGTCCTCGGGCAGCTCGGGCATCGCCATCCGGACGGCCGACCTACGGAACCGGGCCGCGTTGGCCTGCGGGCGGAACGCCACGATCGGCCCTGACTCCTGCCGGTACGCCTTCAGCCCCTCGAAGATCTCCTGGCTGTAATGCAGGACCGCGGTCGCGGGATCGAGCGCCAGCGGGCCGTAGGGTTCCAGCTTGCCGTCGTGCCAGCCGCGGTCAGCGGACCAGCGGAGCGTGATCATATGGTCGGTGAAGATCTGCCCGAAACCAGGCGACTCGAGCATCCCGGCCCGCACGGCATCGGGCACGCGCTGTTCCGATGGGTGCAGGTCGAAGGTGATCTGGGGCGTCAGGTGCGTGTTCATTCGCGGTACCTCCCTTACAGCGGGCTGAGCGCCGTTGCCCGGCTCGCGGCGGCTCCGTCCCTGCCGACGGCCCGCACTACCATATTGGCTACTTGCTCCCGCGAATGGCCACCGGTAGACAGGTCCGACTGGCCAGCCGCGTGACGCCGCTGGCCTTCCGGGCAGCGGCGTCTAGCCGGATACTCGCTCGGCTATGTCATCGCCCACCTCGGCCGTGCTGCGGGCAGCCCACTCGCCCTGCCGCTCCAGCAGGTCCTCGGCAACCGCCTGCTCGATCCTGGCCGCCTCGTAGGTCATGCCAAGATGCTCGCACAACATGGCCGCCGACAAGATCGCGGCGGTCGGATCCGCCTTCTGCTTGTCGGCGATATCCGGCGCGCTGCCGTGCACTGGCTCGAAGGTGCTCGGGCCGGTGCGCTCCGGGTTGATGCTCGCGCTCGCGGCCAGCCCAAGGCCGCCCGCGACCGCCGCTCCGAGCCCGGTCAGCACGTCGCCGAAGAGGTTGTCGGTCACGATCACGTCGAACTGCTCCGGCTGGGTTACCAGGTACATAAGCGCGGCGTCCACATGGCAGTAGTCGGCCGTGACCTGACCGAACTCGGCAGCGACCGACTCGAAGGTACGCCGCCACAGGTCACCAGCGTGTGCCAGCACGTTCGTCTTGTGCACCAGGGTCACCTTGCGACGCGGCCGCGAGATAGCCCGGCCGAACGCGTACCTGGTGACCCGGCCGACTCCGAACGCAGTGTTAACGCTCTCCTGCAGGGCGATCTCGTCCGGCGTACCTTTGCGCAGGATCCCGCCGGCCTCGATGTAGGGCCCCTCGGTTCCCTCCCTGACGACCAGGACGTCGAGCGACGCCGTGCGCAGCCCGGAAAGCGGTGAATCCACGCCAGGGAACAGCCGCACCGGCCGCAGGTTGACGTACTGATCGAACTCGAACCGCATCCGCAGCACGAGGCCGCGCTCCAGGAGGCCGCTCGGGACGCTCGGGTCGCCCACGGCCCCGAGCAGGACGGCGTCATGCTCGGCCAGCTCGGCCAGCACCGAATCCGGCAGGATCTCCCCGGTCCGGGCAAAACGCTGCGCGCCGAGGTCGTAGCTGGTGGTCTCGATCGCCGTGTCGGCAACCGTCGCCCTGAGCACCTTGACGGCTTCCGCGATTACCTCGGGGCCTATTCCATCGCCACCGATCACCGCAATCCGCATCGCAGGGGCCATGCGCGGATCTTAGCGGTCAGCCAGCCGGGCTGCAGGCAGAGGCACTGGCCTGCTGCCCGGCAGGGACGTCGGATCCCGCTGCGGCAGCCAGCAGCGCCGCTATGCCGGACGGCGGCATCGGCCTGGCCACCCCGAAGCCCTGGCCGAGATTGCAGCCCATCGTGCGCAGTTGCTCGAGCTGCTCGGGCCGCTCGATCCCTTCGGCGACCACCTCAATGTCAAGGTCATGACCCACCTGCATAACGGTCTTGGTCAGCAATGTGAGCGTCGGGTCGGTGCCGAGCCCGGCGACGAAGGAGGGATCGATCTTGATGATGTCCACGGACAGCTGCGGCAGGTAACTCAGTGAGGCGTAGCCGGTGCCGAAGTCGTCGATCGCCAGCCGGACGCCCTCGCGGCGGAGACCCGCGAGCTCGGCGATCACCGGCCCCTTGCCGTCGATCAGCACCCGCTCGGTGACCTCCAGGGTAAGCACATCTGGCGTCAGGCCGGCCTGGTCGAGCGCCGCGAGCACCGAGTCGGCGAAACCGGGCGCGCTGACCTGCCGGATCGACACGTTGACGCACAACCCGATCCGGGCGCCGGTGCCGTGCCAGGCGCCGACCTGCCGGCATGCCTCGCCAAGCACCCAGTGCCCGAGCGGGACGATCAGGCCGGAGTCCTCGGCCACCTCGAGGAACTCGGCGGTCGGTATCGTCTGGCCGTCCCTGCTCCAGCGGATCAGCGCCTCGACGGCGGTCACCCGCGCGGTTGCCAGCTCGATCACCGGCTGGTACTCGATCTCCAGCTGGTGGCCGGTGATCGCCTGCTGGAGGCCGGCGGCGAGCTCCAGGCGCCTGAGCACATCGGCATGCATCTGCGCGGCGAACACCTCGACCCGGCCGCCGCCGGCCTGCTTCGCCCGTGACATGGCGACGTCGGCATTGTTGAGCAGGTTCTCGACCGAGCTCGCGGGAGTCAGAGCGACGCCGACGCTCGCCGTGAGCGGGAAATCCTTGTCCGCCGCGCTGAACGGCTCGGCCGCGATCCGGCTGGCAAGCCGCTCGGCTAGATCGACGATGTCCTGGCCGCCGTCGCCGGGCACCAGGATCGCGAACTCATCGCCGCCCCATCGGGCCACCGTGGCCTGCGGCGGGGCTGCGGCCCTCAGGCGCCGACCGGCCTGAGCCAGCACCAGGTCGCCGCCGCCGTGCCCGATCAGATCGTTCACCGCCGTGTAGCCGTCCAGGTCGACGAGGATAGCGCCGGTGACGACGGGCGCCTGCTCCGCAGCGGTCCCGCGCGCGGGCGCCTCCCCGGCCGGCGCCCGCCCCGGCTCGTCGCTCTCAGCTTCGGCCAGGTCCTTGACCCGCTCCTCGATGAACGCGCGGTTCGGCAGTCCGGTCAGGCCGTCGTGGAAGGTGAGGTGAGTGAGCTGGCGGCGCAGCGCGACGCGGTCGCTCACATCACGCGCGCTGACCAGCAGCCGGGGCGGCAGCCCGGCGTGCCGATAGCAGGACAGCACGCACTCGACGTGCCGCCACGAACCGTCGGCGCTTCTGACCCGCCCGGCGAATGCGGCCGTCAGCACCGCCCCGGCGTCGCCAGCCTCGTCGTGCCTGGCGTTCGCGTCCTGCCTGGCGTGCCCGTCTGCCCGGACGCCGCCGAGAGCTGACGTCCGCAGCACGGCGAGCGCAGCCCGGATCGAGTTCAGGCGGTCCTGGGGGTGCACCAGGTCAGCCAGTCGCGCTCCGATCAGCTGGCACGGGGCGTACCCGTACTCGGCGACGGCAGGGCTGACGTACTGGACCAGCCCGCCCGGATCGCAGACCACTACAGCGTCGCTTGTCGTGCCGGCCAGCGCGCGGAACATCCGCTCGGACTCCTGCGCGATCGCGGCCACGACCGACGCGTGCCTGGCCAGCCCGACCAGCCTGATCACCAGGACGAGCACCACGGCGGCCCCGGATACCGCGAGCGCGGGCGACGCCACCGAGCCGCCGCCGAGCGAGAACCCGGTCACTACCAGGGCCGCGGCCGCGGCGGCGATCAGCGCGATCAGGGTCGCCGGGCTGGACCACGGGCCGTCCGCTCCGGCGATCCGCGGACCGCGGTGCGGTCCGGGCCCGGCACCGGCCCCGTGCTCAGGCTGGCTGCTCGCAACGGCCCAGCGCTCGGCCTCAGTCCCGCCCGCAGCCTCGGTCCCGCCCGCAGCCTCGGTCCCGCCCGCAGGCTCGGCCCCGCCCGCGGGATCGGTCCCGCCCGCAGGCTGGGTCCTGGCCGCAGCCTCCGTCCCGCCCGCAGGCTGGGTCCTGGCCGCAGCCTCGGCCAGCCCGGCAAGCCTGGCATGCTCAGCCCCGGTCACCGGCCCGGCCAGGACTTCAGGCTTGATCACGGCTGGGCCGGGCTCGCGGACCGGGCGGAACTCGCGCGCGGGCAGAGCGGCCGGAGCGGCGGCCAGCAGGCCGAGCCCGGCGATCCAGGCCAGGTACGATCCGGCGCCGGCCGGAGCGCCGCCGATCCTGGCCGCCACCGCCAGCGAGTCGCCGACTGTCATGGCAGCAAGCGCCAGGGTGGGCAGCAGCGCCACGCGCAGGCACCGGGCCGCGAAGACCAGCAGCATGCCGATGGCGACCAGGTCGGCGATCGGGCGGATCAGATCGAGCGCAAAGGCCGCAGGTCCGGCATCCGCCCTGGCATAGTCCGGCCCGAACAGGGTCACCCAGCCGATCACGAACAACGCCGCGACCAGCAGGCCGCTATCGATCAGGATCCCGTACCCCCGCCCGGGCGATACCGGCCTGGTCGGCACCGGGCCACGAGCCTCCCGGTGCGGATGGTTCGGCCCGGGTGCGCCGGGGTCCGGCTCAGCGAGGCCGGCCGTCAGGGTCGCCAGGCCGATGACCAGCGCTGCCACTGCGGCGAGGCTGACCAGGTCGGCAGCCCGCAACGGCGACGGGCCGCCGATCAGCCCGCCGAAGGCCTGCTGCGCGATTCCGCCGATCCCCCAGCAGCATGCCGCGGCCGCAAGCCACCGATAGCCATTCCGCACGAGTGACTCTGACCGGGCCGATGCGCGCAGCAGCAAGACCGCGGCCAGGGCCGCCGCGCCGGCCTCGGCAGCTGTCCATACCAGCATGGCCGGGCTCATGCCGCACCACCAGACGCTTCCGCCCGCACCCCTGCCTCCCGCTTGCCCCCATTGCCCAACGACTCGCCACCGCATGTCTTGGCCGGCCGTTCGCCCGCCAATCACCAGCCGGCGCCCCGTGGGTCGCCGATCCGTTCAACGGCCGACCACCGCACCAAAGCGCACCGCCCGGTTAACGGCGCCGCCTGATGATGCACCGCCGTAAAGGCGGCACCCCGTAGGCGCCGCGGCCGGCAAAGCGCCGTGTCGGCACAACACTGTGCCCATAACCGTGTCGGCACAACACTGTGCCCATGACACTGTGCCCGTAACACACCGTTCCCATGGGGCACCGTGCCCATCCTGACACCGTGGCCCCACCAGACGCGCGTCGCAAGTACCCCGTTCCGCGGGAACGTGGTCCGGCAAAGCGGCCGGGCCTGGATGCCTGCGCTGCGCGCGACTGCGACTGACTGTACGTGCCCGAGGTCACGCTTCGATTGAGGAACGACGTACGGGCGGCGACAAAGTCCTCCAGGAGCAGCTCAGTTTTCGCCAGTGATGACGTTAACGAGCGGAGTGTCCGTCAGGAACCGCTGCACCTGCTCCTTCAGGAACGCCAGCGCCATCAGACCAGCATGCCCGCCTCGCTCGCGGCGAGATCCCGTGATCACGCGATTCTCTGAGCCCGGGCCAGATCGACTGAAAAGAATCGCGCCCTGGTCCTTTGTGCTACGTCCCTTGCGGCTACGCGGGCTCACCTGGGCTGGTGCAGCGCCGCAAGATCAGCTCGCGGACGGCGCCGGCGTCGGCCTGGCCGCCGGTCGCCCGCATCACGGCTCCGACCAGCGCACCGGCGGCCGCGGTCTTGCCAGCGCGGATCTTGGCCGCGATATCGGGGCTGGCCGCGATCGCATCGTCCACCGCCACCGCGAGCACGCCGGCATCGGTGACGATCGCCAGACCGCGGGCAGCCACGACCTCGTCGGGCGATCCCTCGCCAGCCAGGACGCCGTCAAGCACCTGCCTGGCCAGCTTGTCGTTGAGCGCGCCGGAGGCTTCGAGCGCGGCAACCCGCGCCACCTGCTCCACCGTGATCGGCAGCTCGGCCGGCTCGACTCCGGACTCGTTCGCCTTCCTGGCCAGCTCGCCCATCCACCACTTGCGCGCCTGCTCGGGGGTGGCACCCGCCGCTACCGTCGCGTCGATCAGATCGAGGGCCCCGGCATTCACGATGGCGGCCATCTCCGCCTCGATCTTGTCGCGCTCCTGGCGATCGTCGGGCAAGACGCTCCAGCCCAGGCGTGCCCAGACCGCGAGCCGATGCTCGGCCGGAGTCTCGGGCAGCGCGGCCCTGAGCTCTTCGACCCAGTCACGCGCCGGGGCGATCGGAACAAGATCGGGCTCGGGGAAATACCGGTAATCCTGCGCCTCTTCCTTGCTCCGGCCGGAGGTGGTTGTGCCCGAGTCCTCGTGGAAGTGCCTGGTCTCCTGGATGACACGGGCGCCCGCGTCCAGGACCGCGGCCTGCCGCTCGATCTCGGACCGCACGGCACGCTCCACCGAGCGCAGCGAGTTGACGTTCTTGGTCTCGGTCCGGGTTCCCCACTCCGCCGCCCCGGCGGGCGCCAGCGACGTATTGACATCGCAGCGCAGCGAGCCCTGCTCCATCCGCACGTCGGATACGCCCAGGGAGCGCAGAAGATCGCGCAGTTCGGTGACGTAGGCACGGGCCACGGCCGGCGCCAGCGCGCCGGTGCCCGGAATCGGCTTCGTGACCACCTCGACCAGCGGTATCCCGGCCCGGTTGTAGTCCACAAGCGAGTAGTCAGCGCCGTGAATCCGGCCGGTCGCGCCGCCGACATGCAGCGACTTCCCCGTGTCCTCCTCCAGGTGAACTCGCTCGATGCCGACCCGCACGGTCTGGCCGCCCACCTCGACGTCGAGCCAGCCATCGGTGCACAGCGGCTCGTCGTACTGCGAGATCTGGAAGTTCTTCGGCATGTCCGGG
>Ga0209415_10018584_pt1 | contig 10957 bp, 7 predicted proteins | sample PeaSoiSIISIP2007_FD_187696 | JGI IMG/M metagenome (GOLD analysis project Ga0209415, IMG submission 187696) | Peat soil microbial communities from Weissenstadt, Germany - SII-SIP-2007 (SPAdes) (version 2) | ecosystem: Environmental > Terrestrial > Soil > Wetlands > Peat | place: Germany... | reverse complement strand
CTGGCAGCCCGTGGGAAGAGGAAGCGGGGACGAAGCCGTCCCCGCCCCTGGCCTTGCGGCTTCATGAATTGGCCCTGCGGTCACTTGGTAAACACCACGTTGAAATTGGCCGCGCGCAGCGCGCAACCTCGGGAGCGCTGCATCAGGCCTTCGTCCAACCGGTACACGGAATCAATTACGGACTGGCCGGCGAGGCGTCCCAGGTATTTGAACGGGTAGCCCAGGAAATTAAACGGCTGGATTTCGCAAAGGCCAAAGGGCCGGGCGACCTGCTCGAGTTGTTCCATCACGACGTTGCTTTCATCGACCAATCGGGCCTTGGCAATGCGATAGGCGCGAATCATGGCCCAGATTGGATTGTGGCCGAAAGGCTCATAGATAAACACGAGGCGGCCCCCCGGCTTTAGCACGCGCGCGCATTCCCGCCCGGCCGCCTCGGTTTCATGGGCCAGATGGTGAAGGGTGGCCTGGCCGTACACCAGGTCCAAGGTGGCGTCGGCAAAGTCCCTCAGGTCAAAGGCGTCGCCACACACGAAACGCACATTGCCCGGCCCGCCGGCGCCCGTCGGTTCCCGGATGGCGCCCCCGGCGTCGGGATAGCGATCCAGGCCGGTCACTTCCGCTTTGGGAAAAGCCCGTCCCAGCCCGCGTGCCAGCTCGCCAAACCCGCAGCAGAGCTCGAGGACCTTTCTCCCATTGAGGTCCACCCGGCATAACTCGTTGTAGCCGGCCACGAACAGCGGCCGGTCGAACCTCCCGTAATGGGCGCAGCCCGCCAGCAGCGCCTCGACCCGTTCATTGGCCGGGCGGAAGTCCTTTGGAAATACGAAGCCGATGCGGGCCGCCATATCGTAGCGCAGGTTCCACGGTCTGCCCCGGCGGATCAAGCCGAATACATCCGCTGCATGTCCCGCACGTTCACGTGAAAGCGAATCCCGTCCAGATGCAGCGCCCGGGCGGCGCGGGCCAGCCAGCGTTGCGCCAGGGCGGAACGGGTCACCAGGCCGAGGTTGTACAAAAATCGATCGAGCGTCAGCGTCCGGCCCACCCGCTCGACGCGGAAGACCTTGAAGCCGTTATGTTCCAGCATTTGCCGGAGCGTCTGTTCGGTGAAGAAGAAGAGGTGCCCCGGGCAGTTCTGGATGCTGCGCTCGCGCCGGCCCAGCACCTTGAACGACAGCGAATTAAAACGCGGGGTTTCCACCACCAGCACGCCGCCAGGTCTAACCACGCGCCGCAATTCGCGCAGGCCTTCCGCCGGGTCGGGCAGGTGCTCGATGACGTGCAGCATCATCACGGCGTCGAAGCGCGCCGTCGGCAAGGCCGCGTTTGGCAGGACGCCTTCGATAATCTCCAGCCCAAATGTCGCCCGCGCGTACTGGGCGGCCCGCCGGTACGGCTCGAGCCCCACCACCTGCCACCCGTCCGCGCGGATGCGGTCCAGAAATAATCCTGCGAAGCAGCCGATCTCCAGCAGCTTGCCGCGTCCGGGCAAAACTGCGTCCAGCACCCCCAGCGCCCGCAGGTTGTCCGGCAACTGGGCCGCTTGCTTCTGGTAGTATTGGCGATCGAATTCCGACGCCGGGTCGTACGCTTCGGCCCGCGGGTGCACCGCGAAATCCTCGCAGTCCACGTGCTGTTGGGGATTCGCATACATCAAGCCACAGCGGCGGCACCGAACGATTTGGTGCAACTGCGCGTAGCCGGCGGGAAAAACCACCCCGTAGTCGTCTGCCCCGCACAAATTACATCTAACCTGTCGCATCGCTAACCCGCACTGGCAAGAATCCACCTTTTGACGCGGCGCTGCTTCGTTGCGGCCACGCGGGTGAGCGAGAATGGGTTTCTGGTCTCGCTCATCGTGCCCGGAGGATACCGGAGCGGGACGAGCGGTCAAGCGGCTGATGTTGCGCCTTTATTGGCGGTTTTGGGCCGGCTCACGGCCAAAGGGGGGGACGACGAAGCCGTCCCCGCCCCTTTCACTGGGCGGCGGTTTCATAGACGGCGAGGATCTTCTCGGGGGGAATATCGGCCTGAATATTGTGGATGGCGGCGAAGACATAGCCTCCGCCGGGGCCAAGGAGCTCGACCCGCTCCCGCACCTGGCGACGGACGTCTTCGAGCGAGCCGAACGGGAGGGTGGTTTGGGTTTCCACGCCGCCGCCCCAGAAGGCCAGGTCGCCCCCGAACCGGCGCTTGAGGCGGGCCGGGTCCATGCCCTTTGCAGAGGTCTGGAGCGGGTTAAGGGCGTCAATGCCGATCTCGATGAAATCCGGCAGGAGTTCCTCGATGGCGCCGTCGCAATGGAGGAAGACCTTCGCGCGGGTGCGGGCCTTGACGAACTCGATCCACTGGCGCTGCTTCGGTTTGAAGATTTCGCGATAGAGGCGCGGGGAGATTTGCAGGGCTGACTGCGAGGCAAAATCGTCGTTCATCTGGATGGCCTCGATAAAGGGGCCGGCGACGGCCAGGAAGCGGTCGAGGATGGGCAGGTCATGCGCCAACTTGGCATCCAGCCAGTATTCCACCAGGTCCCGCTGCGAGGCCAGCTTCATCATGAAGTTGTCAAAGCCGAACAGCAGGAGGCTGATCTCGAAAAAGGAGCCCAGCAGGTTCGACAGCCCGGCGAAGAGGGCCCGGTCGGTTCCATGGTACACTTCCTGGATGCGCTTTCGCAGGTAGTCCGCCTCCCGGTCGCTCCACGGATCGGGCCAGGTGAAACGGTCGATGTCCGCCGTGGTTTGGACGCCGGCCAACGGGGCCCGGCACACGTCGTAATAGAGCGACTCCGGCGCGCGGCGGGCGCAGGTTTGTCCCTGCCAGACCACTTGGAATTCGCCGTTGGGAGCCACGATTTCCTCGCAGGCCTCCGGCAAGAGACAAGGCCGGCCGTCGGTCAGCCGTCCGGGTTTCCAGCGGTCCAGCGCCAGGAAGGGCATTCCGGTGGTCGGTCCCAGCCGATGGAGGCTCACGACGTCCGCCCCCAGCCGGTCCAGGACTGCCAGCGAGGGGTCCGCCAACTGCTGTTTGACATCATAGACGCGGACCTCCTCGACGAGTCCCAGGTAATCCAGGAGGTTGCGATAAGCAATGGCGCTGATGCCGGTGACGCGGCTGGCGCCGAGGTCGATCGGGACGCGGTCGGTCTCCTCGTGGTTGAGGGCCATCCGCACGCGGTCACGACTGGCCAGGGCGCGCATCGGCTCGCTACTCTTTGGCATCCGCGCGGGAATGGCCGCCGACGCTGATGAGATGTTTGGCGGTATGGATGTACATGCGGCCGCCCGCCACCGCCGGCGTGCTGTGGGTGGTCTCGCCCAAGGCATAGCGCGCCAGCAATTGGAAGCGGTCCGAGGCTGCGAGCACCACCACTTCGCCGCCGGTGGAAACGCCGAATAAACGCTCCTCGACGCAAACGGGCGAGCTGAAGAACTGCTTGCCGAGTCGCTCCTGCCATTTGACCTCGCCCGAGGCGGCGCGCAAGCAGCTTACCACCCCCTCGTTACTCCACAGGAACAGGAGTGGGCCGAGACAGATGCTGGTGGGCACATAGGGGGGCGCGCGGCGGACCGTGTAAGCCAATTCGGGTTTCCGATTGGCGGCGTCGCCCGGGCGCGCCGCCACCAGGTAGGTGCCGCCCTCGCCGCTGCCGCAGGCGGCAACGACCAACCCGCCCGCAAGTATGGGCGAACTGACCACGCGCTTGTCAAAAACCCCCGACAACTCCCAGAGCACTGCGCCAGTGTCCGGATCCACCCCGGAAATGCCGTGCGCATGGCTCGTGAAGATCAGCTCCGGTTTGCCCGGCTCGGGCTCATAAAGGCACGGAGTCGAGTAGTTCGCCTCGGCGCTCTGGCGCGGGGTCTTCCACCGGACTTCGCCCGTGGCGGCATCGAGGGCAACCCAGAAGCTTGGTCCGTCCTGCTGGTTGGCCAGGATGACCTTGTCCCGGTAGAGGATCGGCGACGCCCCGCCCCCATGCTGGCTGACGAAGGGGCCGAGGTCCTTTTCCCACGCCCGCCGGCCGTCATGGTCGAAGGCTGACAACACGATGCGCTCGGGCTCGCTCCAGCATACATAGACCCGGCGCTCATCGACGGCCGGACTGCCTGAGGCAACCGTATTGAAAGGGTGGCGGTGGTAGGGGCTTAGTGGGAGAGCCTCCTGCCAGAGGACCTGCCCGCCCTGGGCGCTCAAGCAGAGCAACCAGAGCCGGTTGGTGCTCGCGTCGCCCGTCGTGAGGAAGATCCTGTCGCCCCACAGCACCGGTGAGGAGTGCCCTGCCCCGGGCAACGGGGCCTTCCAATTAATGTCGTTGTCCGTCCAGACAGTTGGGATGCCCTTGGCGGCGCTGACTCCCGAGCCATTGGGCCCGCGAAAACGGGTCCACTCCTGGCCCGAACCCCTGGCCGGCAAGGCCAGGACAGACAGGATGATGCAACCGCAGCGAGCCAGAGAGTGCTTCATACCGCAGAGGTGACTTAGCAGAACGCAGGCGGCGCGGCACGAAAAACTTTCAACAATCCGAAATGCAGCGCGGAGAAAAACCGGTGGAAACCGCTAATCTTCGCTAATCTTCGCTAATAGATTTCATCCGGTTTCCATTAGCGTAGATTAGCACGGATTAGCGGTTCAAAAAAAAGGCCCAATTCTTTGACATCAGCGTTGAGGTGTGGTTACTTCAGCCATACAAAAACGTGATAGTTTCCATCAGCGGTCTGACTTTTGGGTTTGCCGGTCTCCGGTCCATCGAACTGGCAATGAAACCAGCGCAACGCCCAAGTCAAGCCGTTCCGCCAGGCAAGGTGTGGAGGCGGGGGCCGTGCTTGCGCGCGTTGCGGGAATGCCTTCCGGCGCTGATGCTGGCGGGGCTGGGGATGCTGACGTTCAGTGCGGCGCGAGCCGAGGACGTGGTTTATTACGAATTGTTCAAGGGGCAGAGGTTCACCCAAAGCGGGACCAACAGCCCGGTCTTGGCGGCCAATGGTCCGGAGGTGTTTCAAGCCTTCGTTTATCCCTTGGGTTATCCCGACCTGTGCCTGCCTTATGTGACCAACCCGGTGGTCATCACCCCGGCCGGGATCAGCCACGCGCTCACGTTAAGTTCTCAAACCAATGCCAACGGGACCTCGGCGGGGACTAATCTTGTCTTCAGCGCCTCCGCCGCATCCCAAGGGGCGCTGGACGCGAGTTACGGCGCCGGAACCTATACTCTCCGTTATACCGGCAAGGATGATGGGGCGACATCGGTTCCGGTCTCATTGGGCGCGGACGCCTTTCCACCCGCGCCCTTTGTCTCGAATCTCCTTGCGGCCCAAGCGGTGGATGCTTCGACCAATTTCACCCTGAGCTTCGCCGCCTGGCCCTCGGCCGACACCAATGACTTTGTGCAATTGACGATCCTGGACAGCAACAGCAACGTGGTCGTTGCCATGCCGCCACTCTTTTCGGGTTATCCGCAAGGTGGGTTGAGCGCCACCAACACCAGCATCGTCATTAGCAACGGCACCCTCACGGCGGGCCAGGATTACACGGCGACGCTCGCGTTCTCCGGGGTGACGAGCAACAACTTGTATAACTTCACGGGGTTTCCGTTCGTCCTGGCCGGGTTCTTCAGCCAAACGACCTTCAACCTCCAGACCCGGCCCCCGCCCCAAACCAACGCCCCGCCCCCGCCCGCCTCGCCCACGAGTTTGGCCGGCACATTGTTGACGCTGACGGTTACGAACGCCACCGGCCCATTCGCCTCGAGTGGGGTCTTGCAACTGTTCACCACGCCGCTGGGCTCGAATTACTTCGTGCTGGGCAACGCGGGTGGCGGCTTCGGCTCCGGCGGCTATGTTTACGCTGAAACGGGGACCAACACCGGCACGGTGACCTTGACCGACTCCGAGGCCGGGCTCGTCTCATTGGACGTGGTGTTCGGCTCGGCCGGGAGCGGCACGTTCGTAATAAGCCGCGCGAACGGCGCGCAACAAGGCGTATTCAAGTCCTCGCCGGCTTACGCCCCGGTCAATGCCCCAAATATCTTTTTGCCCAGCTTTGCCAACGGCCAGTTCCAGGCCTATATGAGCGGCGACCCGGGCGTCGTTTACACCGTTGAAACTTCGACCGACCTGCGCGTGTGGTCCACGCTCACCAATGTGACCATCCCAAACCTGACCATAAGCCTCATTGACCCCCAGCCTTCCGGAGCGCGGTTTTATCGCGCGAAGGTCGATTCCATTGCCTTCGCCCCAAGCGCGATTACCGGGCAAACCTTGAGTTCCAGCATCACGGCCGGTTCGAGCCCATTTTCCAGCAATGGCATTTTCCAATGGGCGGCCGGCACCAATGGGAACGATTACCAGATTATCGACCGCACGGGCGCAACCAACGGGTCCGGAACCTACGCTTATTCCGTGACTGGCCCGACCAGTGCGGGAATCTCCTATGCCGATTCCTCCTCCGGCGTGAGCCGCTACGCGCAGCTCGTTTTTACCTCGGTGTCCACCGGCTATTTTTACACCACCAATGCCGGCTCGGCCGGCTTTCAATCCGGGAGTTTCAACCTGGCGTCCGGGCCGGTCCTGTTCCTCGGAAATGCCTTGTTCACCCCCGACACCGCGCGGGGCGCTTCCGCGGTCTTCCCTGCCGACGGCACGCCGCTCTCGCTGAGCGTGACCGATGCGGTGGGCTATGTTTGGTCCTTGAACGTTCCCGCCGACGCGCTGCTGACGTCCGCTACGCTGTCCATGACCCCCTTTGCCGCGATTGACTCAAGCCAGTCGGCGCTTCCCATCCTGAGCGGCGTGCAACTTGGGCCGGAGGGAATGCAGTTTTGCGACGGCGTGACCCTCACGCTCACGAGCCCGGCGCCGCTGGGGCCGAACGCGTTGCTCATGATGGGCGCCGGCGACGGAAGCAATCTGCGCCTCGTTCAGACTACCAACCAGCTAACCAGTTATTCCACGACGATCCTTCATTTCAGTTCGGGGGCCGCGAGCGATCCCTCGGACGAACTGTTGCAGAATTGGCTTCGGCAAGCCCAGGCAGCCTGCAAGCAAGCCGAAAGCGATCTCCTGAACGTGCAGAAACAGCAGGCGGCTCCTCCCGAACCGCCCGACGACGAGCAGATGTGCGCGGGCAATCCCGCCGGTGATGCGCAGGTAGATCAGTATGTCTCCAATCTTTTCTCCGAGGAGACCGCGGTGATTGGCAATTTATTGAGCGCGGCGCGGCTGCTGGAGCTACTGGGAGACGATTCCGACGCGGACGAGGCCATTGCGCTGGTGAAACCATTCGTCGAGACGGAGTGTTTCCGCAAAATCAATTCGCTTTACAACACGTGGAAAGGGAAACCGCTTAAAATCAGCGCCTATGCCAAAGCCGCCCTTAGCGTTTCTCGCCTCGATCAACTTTTCGGCGGCGCGGGCGTGCCCGGGGTGTTTGACCAGCTCCAAAGCTGGCTCAAGGGCAACGTCGTGGCTTACTATTGGAACAAATTGCTCAATCAACACGATTATTCGATGGCGCCCGTGCTTTTCCAGATTGAAAGGCAGTTCGCTTTGCTCGGAGGCAGCTCCCAAAACAACAATTTTATCCAGGACGTGGCCCTCGGCTACACTTTCGACGTGAACCTGACGGTCAGCGACGTTGGCGCCGACAACTATGCCATAAAAGCGCACGGCACGGTGAGGGTGACCGGATGTACGGGGGTAGTGGGGGAGACTGGTTTTACGGTGATTAATCCGATCGGCGACAGCACTGGCAAAGTCGGACTCAGCGACAACTTCAGCTACGACTCCGGCACGTATGCAAGCGATACGCTCCAACTCCCCTTGTCATTCACGGAAGGAGCGATCTTCAACCTCGGCTGTTCAAATACGACCGTAGCCATGTTCATCTACGCGGAAATGGGATCGTTCAACGAGTTTTGGAGTGGCCCCGACATCTCCCCAGGGGATAATCCGTACAGTTTTCTCATCGAGGCTTTCGATGATGCATTCGAGAAAAGTTACAGCACCCTGAACCTCATCCCCAGGTATGCCTGCGACTATGTCTTTCCAGTTCAATGGCAAAATATGCAGGCCCAACCGGTTAACGCAACGTTCACGGGAAAGGGTGAATATGAGGCAAACGAGATCGTCACCTTCACCATCGTGGTCGTTCACCATCCCCAGTCCGCGCCCTCAACCTTGACGCTGTAGTTCCCGCCAGAGCAACCGCTAGGAACCGCTAATCTGCGCTAATCTTCGCTAATAGAATAGGTTTTTTCATTAGCGTAGATTAGCGCAGATTAGCGGTTCAAAAACGGCCTGGCCGTCACCTTCATGAATTGGAAATGATGGATGATGACGGCGGAGAGGAGGAACAGGAGCAGATAATAGATGCTGAAGGCGGTCTCATTCCATGACGAGTGGGGCCCGGTGATGAGTTGAGCTATGGCGTTCTGCACGAGGAGGACCAGCCAGACCAGCCGATACGCATGGGGGAAAACGTCGCGGTGGCCCGGAACGGGCCGGAGCCAAATCCAAACGGGCAGCGCCAGCAGCGCCAGCAGGAGCAGCGGACCGAAGACCCGCCAGAGGACAGCATCCCAGTAGTTCTCGTTGCCGAGATAGATGTTGGCCCAGCCCTTCAATCCGTTTCGGACGGAAAGCCCCAGGCCCAGCAGCAGGCCAAGATAGGCGCCGAACCGCTCGAGGTTGGGATGCGAACCGGCTGGGCCCGTTGCGTCCGCGGCCCGGACCGAGCCGGACAAGCTGCGGTTGGCGAGGTAATAGGCCAGGCCGTAGGCGAGACCGATGCTGATGCCGCCGCAGGATTCCCAGCAGCGCCACCAGTTGAAGCCGGCGTTCGGCCAGATTCGCGGCGCCCAGCGCCAGTTTTGGCAGAGAGCCCAGCCCGTGCCGTTCACCAGGCCGACGGTGAGGATGAGCGCCGCGTTTCTCCAGTCCCGGCGCCCCATTTCATAGCCCAGGAAGCCCAGATAAATCCCCAGGTGGGTGAGCGCGTTTCGGTTGTCGTTGATGAGGCGGCCAAGATTTGGATTTGCCCGGAGGTCGTGGTACTGGGCGTGCATGGTTTTGTAGAGCGGAAGAAAGACCTCGGGCAAACTGTCAAAGAGGACCCTGGCCAGGCAGACCCCACCGAGGCCGCAGGCCAGCCGCAGGCACCACCCTTGAGCGCGGACCGCCCGATGAGAGCCGCACCAGGCCAGCAGGCAGGCCCCGAGCCCGGCCCAGGGCACGCCCGCAATGAAGAGCCAAAGGAAACCGTAGGCCCTGGGTATGGGCACACCCTGCCCAAGGGCGTGATTGGTTTGGAGATGGCCGTCGAAGAAACTGGGCCACTGCATCCAGCCGCGGTTGCCGGACACGCCAATGCCCACCGTAAGGGCCAGGATGATCCAGCCGGAGGCGTACGGACGAGACTGCCGGGCGCCCGGTTCGCGGGCGATGAACCACCAGGCGGTCCCCCAGGTCACCCCGGCAAAGATGCAGCCGTCCACTCCCCCGAAACCGGAGCATCCCCGCACCGCCCAAGTCATGCCCCCCAGCGCGGCAAAAAGCAGCGTGGGAAGGAGGAGGTCATGCGTCAGATCCCGTCGGTTTTCGCGGCCCATACTTTTGCGATTCACGTTTCCGCGCCGTCGTGATTGACATACACGCGCACGAGCCAGCCATCGGCCTCGAGGCGCCCGACCTTCTGGACATACTCGTGATAGAGGAAGCGCCTCTTGATGTAGGGCAGCGCGCTGATGGTTTCGACCAACCGGTGGGTCCAGGGCTGAACTCGCTCGCGTGCTTTGAGCAGGCGCTCGATCGCTCCCTGCTCGTCCGCAGAAATGGAAGGGATGGGCGCTTTCTCCACCCCATCCGGGCTCTTGAGCGAGTTCAGCCAATCGGAGGAGGCCTGACGATTGAGCAGGAACAATCTGCCGAGGTTCTTGCCCTGGGCCACGAGACGAGTGAATTCCTCTTGCTGCCGCTCCTGGAGGGCGCGTTCCAGGTTGAGCTTCTTCTCGATGGCGGAGAGGCCGGGGGCTTTGAGGAGAGCCTGATGGTTAAGTTCAGGTTCCATGAGGGCGTCGGCCACGAGGTGCGGCGCTTTCCAGCAAACCAAGGCGGCCAGCTCGATGAGGGCGAGTTGGCGCGCCGTCTCGAGGTCGCGGCTGGACAGGGCCGCTTTCTGGAACTCCCGGACCGGGTTGCGCAGAATATCGAGCAGCTTGGGAGCGGCCAGGTCCTCGATGCGGGCCTGTTGCATTTCATAATCGCCGAAGGTAATCCCGAGGATGTGGCTCACCCGGTGCAGCGCATGGTCGCGCCGGAGATCGGTGGCGCGAGGGACGGCATCGTTTCTGGTTCCGGAGTAGAAGTCGTGCAGGGCCAGCCAAACCGCGCGATTAGGAATACAAAGAAAGGGCTGTTCCTCGGTGGCCTGCTGGAAACAGGCGCGCACGGTCTTTTCGTAGAACGGCAGCTTCCAGACCTCTTCGAGCCGGTACACCTTGTGATCCGACTCGCGCGGAAAGGCGCCTAGATAGTCGAAGCTGGTGGAGGTCTTGATCGTGCTCTCGTCGTGGCCCAGCACGGACTTGGCCAGGCGGATAAGGAGATAGGCCGCGACGGCCGTGAAGACCAGGCCATCGATGTTTTGCCAGACGTTGGCCGTGAAGGCGATGACGTCGTTGAACGCGCCCCAAAGGCTGCGCAGCCAAGAGGAGTCGGTCGAGGTGGATTGGAGGAGGATGATCCGGTTCAAGGGGTTTTCCCGGTCACGCGCCGCCAGGCGCGCGCCAGCGCTTGCTTAACACGAGTGAAGGTTCATGGTTTGGATGTGCTTTGCCCACCCATGATACAAAACGTATAGTTCAGGCCAACCTCAAATCTTCTTAACTATTCAGGTCGCGCGTAGGAGCGCGGACATTCTTGTCCGCCGAACGTGGTAGGTCGCCCGAAGCGGACAAGAA
>Ga0209415_10018582_pt1 | contig 10957 bp, 8 predicted proteins | sample PeaSoiSIISIP2007_FD_187696 | JGI IMG/M metagenome (GOLD analysis project Ga0209415, IMG submission 187696) | Peat soil microbial communities from Weissenstadt, Germany - SII-SIP-2007 (SPAdes) (version 2) | ecosystem: Environmental > Terrestrial > Soil > Wetlands > Peat | place: Germany... | reverse complement strand
GAGCAGGCCGAAATCCAGCGTGCCAAGCTCAAGCCGACGGAGAGCCTTGATGCTTACGACTATTTTCTGCACGGCATGTCGGTCGTTCACAAGTTGACCAGCCAGACCACCAACGAGGCGCTACGACTATTCCGCCGGGCCATTGAACTCGACCCTGGATACTCGTCCGCTTACGGCATGGCCGCGTACTGTTATGTGCAGCGCAAGGGAAGCCGGTCGGCAACTGATAGCGCGCAGGAGATTGCCGACGCATTACCGCTGGCGCGAAAGGCTGTGGACCTCGGCAGAGACGACGCGGTCGCGCTTGCGACGGGCGGCTACACGCTCGCCTATGTTTGCGGCGAACAAGACATTGGCAGCGGGCACGTTGATCGCGCACTGACTCTTAATCCGAACCTGCCAACCGCATGGTACGCGGATGCCTGGCTCAGGATTTGGCGGGGCGAGTCGGAGATTGCGCTTCGGCACTTTGGGCATGTGGCGCGTCTCAGCCCTTTCGAACCGATGATGGCCGTGATCAAAGCATCGATCATGTTCGCCCACTGTATGCTTGGACAGTATGACAAGGCCTGCTTATTGGCGGAACAGGTGCTGCGGGAAAGCCCTAATTTGCACATGGGACTGCGCTTCGGCGCCGCCAGTTTTGCGCTCGGCGGGCGATTGGAGGACGCGCGCAGGACTATCGCCCGCTTGCGTCAGCGTGACCCCCCTGCTCCGGGTATCCGACCTCAAGGAGCTGACGCCGCTTCGTAGGCCCGACGACCTGGCGCGGTATGAAGAAAGCATGCGTGCAGCGGGGCTCCCCGAGTAATTCGCATATCATCGTCCCGTACCTGTCGCGAGGGGATGGACCGCGCGCGCCAAACCCCTACAGCACCGCCCCACCCCGCGCCGCATCGTCCGCGATGCGGCCGAGCGCCGCTTCGTCCTGCGGAAACCCCGCCGCGATCCAGGCGTCCTCGGCGGCGCGCATCGCCTCACCCAGCGCCGGTCCCTTGGGGATGCCGCGCGCCATGAGGTCGGCGGACTTGAGCGGAAAGGCCGGCGCCGTCCATCGCGCCGGCAGGGTGGCGAGGTCGTGCCATGCCGGATCGGCGGCGCCGCGCGGCGCGCGCGTCCAGGCGATCAGCACGCGATCGACATAGTGGGTCGGCCCCAGCCGGTAGAGCAACGCCTTGGCGGCCTCGCCGAGCGCCGGCGACACCTGCCACCAGCGATGCGCCACGGCGGTGAGGCGCTCGTGCTCGGCATTGAACAGGCGCAGCCGCGCCCGCAGCCGCTCGGCGTCCTCCGCGATGAACACCCCGATCGCGGCGAGCCGGCGCACCGCGTCCGGCGCAACGCCGGCGGCTGCCTCGACCTTGATCATGTTGGCGAAGCTCGCGAGCAGCGGCACGCCGCCGAGCAGCAACTCGATGAAGCCGGTCTCCGCCATCACCACGAGCGTCGGCACCGCGAACGGCGCCAGGAGAAGCTTCATCAGCTCGGCGCGGACGCGCTCGCGCGACAGCGTGCGCAGGCCGTCGCGCGCCACGATGCAGGCATGGAGCCCGGCGGCGTCGGGTGCCCCGTGCGCATAGGACGCCTGGAAGCGGAAGAACCGCAGGATGCGCAGATAATCCTCGGCGATGCGCCGCGCCGGATCGCCGATGAAGCGGACCCGGCGCGCCTTGAGGTCGGCGAGGCCGCCCACATAGTCGTGCACCACGCCGTCGGGGGAGATCGACAGCGCGTTCATGGTGAAGTCGCGCCGCTCGGCGTCGACCTTCCAGTCGCGCCCGAACGCCACCTTGGCCTTGCGGCCGAAGGTCTCGACGTCCTGCCGCAGCGTCGTGACCTCGAACGGCACGCTGTCGGCCACCAGCGTGACGGTGCCGTGATCGATGCCGGTCGGCACCGCCTTCAGCCCGGCGGCCGCGGCGCGGCGCATGACCTCCTCCGGCACCGCCGTGGTGGCGATGTCGATGTCGCTCAGCGGCAGCCCCATCAGGGCGTTGCGCGCCGCGCCGCCGACGACGCGGGCCTCCTCGCCGCCGTGGTTGAGCACCGCAAGCACGCGCGCCAGCGCCGGCGCGTCGAGCCAGCCCGCGTCCGGCAGCCGCACCCGCTCGGTCATTTCTCGGCACCCGGCACCAGCCGCCCGTTCTCGATATGCGCCGGCACATAAGTCGAGCCCGGCGGCGAACCGCCGAATTCCGCCAGCGCCAGCAGGCTCGCGATCACCAGCACCAGCGATGTTATGGTGAGCCACATGAGGCGCGGCAGCGGCCACGACGAGACGTCGAGCACGCCCGCCCGCGTCGCCCACAGGAACAGCGCATAGGCGACGAACGGCGCGATGAAGAGCGCGAGCTCGGTGAAGACCGGGCGGATCATCGGCGTTCGCGTCGCTGACCCGGACCGCGGGCGAAGAGCTTGACGGAGACCCTCATGATCCTCACTCCCGGTAGATCCGCTCATAGAGGTTGCGCAGGATACCCGCCGTGACGCCCCAGATGTAACGGTCCTGATACGGAATTTCATAATAGTGGCGGATGATGCCGTTCCAGTCGCGGCTCTTGCGCCGATGGTTCTGCGGCGTCATGAGAAATTCCAACGGCACCTCGAACGCCTCCGCGACCTCGGACCGGTTGAGCGCCAACGCGAAATCCGGCGCGATGCGCGCGACCGTCGGCAGGATGCGAAAACCGCTGAACGTGAGATAGAGGTCGAGATAGCCGAGCGGCTCGACCAGCACGGGGGCGAGGCCAATCTCCTCCTCGGCCTCGCGCAACGCCGCGCCGACCGGCGTTTCGTCCTTGGCGTCGATCTTGCCGCCCGGAAACGCGATCTGGCCGGGATGGCTCGGCAGATCGGCGGTGCGCTTCGTCAGGATCACGGTCGGGATTTCGCGGTCGACCACCGGGACCAGCACCGCCGCGGGCTTCGCGGCGACCACGCCCGCCTTCTTCCAGGTTTCCGGATCGAGATCGAGATCGCCGCGCACCGCCGGCGCCGCGAGGTCGCGCAGCGCGGCCGGCACGTCGAGGGAGAGCCGCCGGCGCACCCGATCGAAGAATTCCGCGCCCCGGATATCCGGCTTTGCGGGATCGGGATTGGCGCCATCCGGATCGGCGGCATCCGGTCTGGCGGCAGCGGTGGCGCGAACCGGCGCGGCATCCGTCATCGGGTGATGTCCTCGAGCCTCTCGCCGAGGCTTTCGGCAAGGGTGTCCGCGGCGGCCATAGCATAGAATTCGCCGGCCGACGCGACGCCGAACATGCGCGTGCCGGCGATGTCGCGCTCCTCGCCGAGTTCCACGAGATCATAGAACAGGGGGCGCGTCACCTTGGCCCACAGGTCGCGGCGGACGTGGAGATAGGGCTTGAGACCGCCGGTCGCGACCTCGGGCTCGAACCGCAGCGCATGATCCGGCCCGCACGCGACCCAGTCGTCCACATTGGTGCGGAACTGGAGCTGCCGTGTCGCCGCACTGTCATCGATTCGCAACTCGACGGCCATGAACGGTGCGTCATCGACCACGATTCCGCACTTTTCCACCGGTGTGACGAGAAAATATTTTTCGCCTTCCCGCTTGAGGATGGAGGCGAACAATTTGACCATGGCGGGCCGGCCGATCGGAGTTCCCTGGTAGAACCACGTACCGTCCGCCGCGATCCGCATCTCGATCTCGCCGCAGTAGGCGGGATTCCACAAATGGACCGGCGGCGGCCCTTTGGGGGAGGCGGTTTTCGCTGCCCCCGCAAGGCCTTCGAGCCCGGTCCGGCCGGCCCGGCCGGTCTGCCCTTCCTTCGCCATGGTTGACCCTACTCTATCCCGGAACGCACCCGGCCGCTCGCGAAAATATGATCGGCTTGCTCGCAGCCGCTATCGTGCCAAAATAATCGCCATGGCGGCAAAATAGCGTACACTTGGGGACGGAGACAGACGGCGGCTGGGCATGCGCCCGGTAACGGTCTAGTTTTTGCACAGCAACCACGCCGTCGCGAGTGCGGTGCGGGAAAGATCAAGGAGTGAGCCTGATGGCGACATCGACCGGCGAAAGCCTGGAGAAAATGGAAGACATGATCGTGCGCGCCGCCGAGACGACGGCTGCGAATATGCGTGCCGCGAAAGACGCCATCGGCAACGTCATCTTCGGACAGGATAAAGTGATCGAGCAGGCGCTGATCACGGTGCTTTGCGGCGGCCACGCCCTGTTGATCGGTCTTCCCGGCCTCGCCAAGACCAAGCTCGTCGATACCATGGGCACCGTGCTGGGCTTGGACGCGCGGCGCATCCAGTTCACCCCGGACCTGATGCCGTCCGACATTCTCGGCACCGAAGTGCTGGAGGAGACGACGGGCGGCAAGCGCAATTTCCGCTTCATCCCGGGCCCGATCTTCGCCCAGCTCCTGATGGCGGACGAGATCAACCGCGCGAGCCCGCGAACCCAGTCGGCGCTGCTGCAGGCCATGCAGGAACAGCATGTCACGGTTGCGGGCGCGCGGCACGATCTGCCGCGCCCCTTCCACGTGCTGTCGACGCAAAATCCGATCGAGCAGGAAGGCACCTACCCGCTGCCGGAAGCCCAGCTCGACCGCTTCCTGATGCAGATCGACGTGGAGTATCCGAGCCGCGAGGCGGAGCGCCGCATCGTGTTCGACACCACCGGCACCGAGGAGACCAAGCCCAAGGCCGCCATGACGGCTGACGACCTCATCGCGGCCCAGCGTCTGGTGCGCCGCCTGCCGGTCGGCGAATCCGTGGTCGAGGCCATTCTGGCGGTGGTGCGCGCGGCGCGCCCGGGTCCGGAAGCCGGCGAGGACGGCAAGCTGATCGCCTGGGGCCCGAGCCCCCGCGCGAGCCAGGCCCTGATGCTCACGGTGCGCGCCCGCGCGCTCCTCGACGGACGATATTCGCCCTCGGTGGACGACGTCGTTGCGCTTGCCGAGCCGGTCCTCAAGCACCGCATGGCGCTGACCTTCGCGGCGCGGGCCGACGGCGAAACCATCGAGGGCGTGGTCGGGCGCCTCAAATCGCGGATCTGAGAATGGCGATATTTTCAGCCGCGCCTCCCGACGTCGCGGCGGTCCCCCACGCAGTCGGCGAGAGCCAGACGCTGGCGGCCAGCATGCCGCGGCTGGTGCTGGAGGCGCGGCGCATCGCCGCCACCATCATCCATGGCCTGCACGGCCGGCGCCGCGCCGGCTCGGGGGAGAACTTCTGGCAGTACCGCCGCTTCGTGTGGGGTGAGCCGGCGGCGCGCGTCGACTGGCGCCGCTCGGCCCGCGACGACTTTCTCTATGTCCGCGAGCGGGAATGGGAAGCCGCGCACACGGTGTGGATCTGGCCCGACCGCTCGCCCTCGATGGCGTTTCGCTCGCCGCTCGCGGAGGTGACCAAGCTCGACCGCGCCCTGGTGATGGCGCTCGCGCTTGCCGGGATCCTGGTTCAAGGCGGCGAACGGGTCGGCGTTCCCGGCCTGACGCGTCCGACCGGCGCCCGCAACGTGGTCGAGAAGATCTCGCAGTCGATGATCCACGACCCAACCGGGCGCACCAGCCTGCCGTCCTCGTTTGCGCCGGCCTCGCTCGCCGAGTTCATCCTGCTGTCGGACCTGTGGAGCCCGTTCAACGAGATCAAGGCCACCATCGCGCGGCTGGCGGCCACCGGATCGATCGGCCACATCGTGCAGATCGTCGACCCCGCCGAGGAAACCTTCCCGTATGCGGGCCGCATCGAATTCGTCGAGCCCGAAGGGGGCGGCACCATTACGGCCGGCCGTGCCGAGAACTGGCGCGAGGACTATACGGCGCGGGTGGAGCGCCACCGCGCCGAAATTCGTGCCGAGGCCGACCGGCTCGGCTGGAGCTTCATCATCCACCGCACCGACCGGCCGGCGACCGAGCTTCTGCTCAAGCTCCATGAGCGCCTCGGCAGCGAACGCGGCGGCATCGGACATCGCTCCGATGTGCACGGCCAGCTGTTGGAGCGACCCTTATGATCCCGGGCCTTCCCCTCGCTTTCGCGGAACCGCTGGTTTTGCTCGGCCTCCTCAGCCTGCCGATCCTGTGGTGGCTGTTGCGCCTTATTCCGCCGCGCCCGCGCCGCATCGATTTCCCGCCGACCCGGATGCTGTTCGACATCGCCCCCAAGGAGGAGACGCCGTCGCGCACGCCGTGGTGGCTCACCCTGCTGCGGCTGACGCTTGCCGCGCTCGTCATCATCGCGGCGGCGGGGCCTTTATGGAATCCACCGGTCGCGACCACGAGCGCGAGCTCGCCGCTGGTGCTCCTGATCGACGACGGCTTTGCGGCCGCCGCGACCTGGGAGGCGCGCCTGCGCACCATCGAGGATCTCATCGCGCGTGCCGAAACCGACGGCCGCGGCGTCGCGATCGTGCCTTTATCGGTCACGGCGCGCGACATTTCGCTGGAGACGCCGGGCGCCGCGCGGGCGCGGCTGCGCCTCGTCAAGCCGAAGCCCCACGCGGTCGAGCGCACCGAGGCGCTCGGCTCGCTGGAGCGCTTCCTGATGGCGACGCCGGACGTCGAGATCGTGTGGCTGTCCGACGGCGTCGACGCCGGCCACGCCGCCGATTTCGTGCTGTCGCTCGCCCGCATCGCCGACAAGCGGCCCATCACGGTGGTGGACGGCGGCGTCAAGCCTGCCCGGGCGCTCGCAGCCGCCGACAATGCGGCGGGCGTGCTCTCCGTCAAGGTGCTGCGCGCCACTGGCGGCGGCGACGACGTCGGCGTGGTGCGCGGCCTCGACCTCAAGGGTCTGCCGCTCGGCGAAGCGAGCTTCAGCTTCAAGTCGGGCGAGCGCGAGGCCGACGCCCAGCTCGATCTGCCGGTCGAGATCCGCAACGACATCGCCCGCATCGAGATCGAAGGCGAGCGTTCGGCCGGCGCCGTGCAGCTGCTCGACAAGCGCTGGCGGCGGCGCACCGTCGGGGTGATCACCGGCTCGACTGCCGATACGGCGCAGCCGCTGCTCGCCTCCACCTTCTATCTGTCGCGCGCCCTCAACCCCTTCGCCGACATCCGGCTCGCCGACCGCGGCTCGCCCGCCGAGATGGTGAACCAGTTCGTCGAGCAGCGCCTGCCGATGATGATCCTCGCCGACGTCGGCAACGTCGCGGGCGACGCCCACGACCGGCTGGCGCGGTGGATCGACGACGGCGGCGTGCTGGTGCGGTTCGCCGGCCCGCGGCTCGCGGCCTCCGATGACGATCTGGTGCCGGTGCGGCTGCGCCGCGGCGGCCGCATCCTCGGCGGCAGCCTGAGCTGGGATCAGCCCCAGCAGCTCACCGCGTTCTCGCGCGAAAGCCCGTTCAACGGTATGATGGTGCCGAACGATGTGACGGTGAACCGGCAGGTGCTGGCGGAGCCCGATTCCGGGCTGTCGGACCACACCTGGGCAACGCTCGCCGACGGCACGCCGCTCGTCACGGCGGCGCGGAGAGGCAAGGGGATGATCGTGTTGTTCCATGTCACGGCGGACACCAAGTGGTCCGATCTTCCATTGTCGGGCGCCTTCGTCGACATGCTCAAGCGCATCGTCGGCATCTCCGGCGCGGTGGCGTCAACCGAGGCCACCTCGGCCACCGGGGCGCAGAGCACGGCGCGCGACGCCGTGCCGCCGACGCGCGTGCTTGACGGCTTCGGGGCCTTCGAGCCGCCGCCCCCGACCGCGCGTCCGATCCCGGCGGGCTATGACGGCCGCGCCACCGGGGACAATCCGCCGGGCTTCTACGGCCCGCCGGAAGGTCTCGTCGCCGTCAATACCCTCGCGCCCGCCGACCGCCTGCTGCCGATCGATTTCAAGCCGCTCAATCCGCGCCTTGAATATTTCCGCACCACCGAGCCGCAGGACCTGCGCGGACCGGTGTTCACGACCGCGCTGCTGCTGATGCTGATCGACGCGCTGGTGGTGTTCTGGCTTTGCGGCGGCATCTACCGCCTGCTGCCGCGGCGCGGCATCGTGGCCGGCATGCTCCTCGCCGGCGCCGTCGGCCTCGCACTTCCCTTGGCGCTCGGGGGCTCGCACGCCTTGGCGGCCGATCCGGGCGCCGACCAGTTCGCCATGCGCGCGACGGTCGAGACCCACCTCGCCTATGTGCTGACCGGCGACAGCGAGGCGGATTCCGTCAGCAAGTCCGGCCTTACCGGCCTCACCACCTTCCTGGCTCAGCGCACCGCGCTCGAAGCCGGCGATCCGATCGGGGTCGATCTCGACCACGACGAGCTCGCGTTCTTCCCGATCCTCTACTGGCCGATCGTGCCGGGCGCCAAGAAGCCGACGCCCCAGGCGCTGGCGCGCATCGACGCCTACATGAAGCAGGGCGGCACCGTGCTGTTCGACACCCGCGACGCCGTGCTGGCGCCGCCCGGTCCGGGCGGCGAGGCCCGCAGCCCCGGCATGGTCGAGCTGCGCTCGATCCTCTCCTCGCTCGACATTCCGGAGCTGGAGCCGGTGGCGAAAGACCATGTGCTGACCAAGACGTTCTTCCTGCTGCGCGACTTTCCGGGCCGCTTCACCGCGGGCCAGCTCTGGGTCGAGGCGCTGCAAGGCGCCAACAAGGAGGAGGACGAGGAAGACACCAAGCGCCCGGCGCGCGGCGGCGACGGCGTCTCCTCGATCATCATCACCTCGAACGATCTCGCCGGCGCCTGGGCGACGCGCCCGGACGGCCAGCCGATGCTGCCGCTGGTCCCGGGCGAGCCGCGCCAGCGCGAATTCGCGTTCCGCGCCGGCGTCAACATCGTGATGTACACCCTGACCGGCAACTACAAGGCCGATCAGGTCCACATTCCGGCCCTCCTCGAACGGCTCGGCCAGTAGGAATCCGCAGTGGCATTCGGCATCAGCTTTTCTCCCCTCATCCCGGTCGAATACGTGTGGGCGGCGGCCGCGATCGCCGCGGTGGTGGCGGCGCTGCTGGTGTTCGCGCGCAGCCGCGGCGTCCTGGTGCGCATCGGCGCGCTGGCGCTCCTGGTGCTGGCGCTCGCCAATCCCTCGCTCACCCGCGAGGACCGCGATCCCCTGACCTCGGTCGCCGTCGTGGTGGTCGACAAGAGCCCGAGCCAGGGCTTCGGCGACCGCGCCGTGCAGACCGAGGCGGCGCGCGCCGCGATCCAACAGCGGCTCGAGCGCATTCCCGGCATCGAGATGCGCGTGGTCGAGGCCGGCCAGGCGGACGGCGAGACCGACGGCACGCGGCTGTTCTCGGCGCTCAACGCGACGCTTGCCGACGTGCCGCCCGATCGCGTCGCCGGCGCTATTTTCATCACCGACGGCCGCGTCCACGACGTGCCGGCCGACGTCGGGGCGCTCGGCTTTACGGCGCCGGTTCACGCCCTCATCACCGGCAACCCCAACGAACGGGATCGCCGCGTGGAGCTGGTCGCGGCGCCGCGCTTCGGCATCGTCGGCCAGAACCAGACCATCTCCTTCAAGGTCGTGGACGAAGGCGTGCGCCCGTCGCCCGCCGAGGTGAAGATCAGCCGCGACGGCGAGCTGCTCGAGCGGCGGGTGGTGTCCGCCGGCCAGCAGGTCAACATCCAGGTCCAGATCCCGCACGCCGGGCAGAACATCGTCGAGATCGAGGCGGCGCTGATCGAGGGCGAGCTGACGCCGGTCAACAATCGCGCCGTGGTGACGATCGACGGCGTGCGCGACAAGCTGCGCGTGCTGCTGGTGTCGGGCGAGCCCCATGCGGGCGAGCGCACCTGGCGCAACCTCCTCAAGTCCGACGCCAATGTCGACCTCGTCCACTTCACCATCCTGCGGCCGCCGGAGAAGCAGGACGGCACGCCGATCAACGAGCTGTCGCTGATCGCGTTCCCGACCCGCGAGCTGTTCACGCCGCGTCCCACCGGCAAGCTGGACGACTTCCAGCTGATCATCTTCGACCGCTATGCGCGCCAGGGCGTGCTGCCGTTGATCTATCTCGACAACGTCGCGAAATACGTGCGCAACGGCGGCGCCGTTCTGGTCGCGGCCGGCCCCGACTATGCGGGCCCCACCAGCATCTGGCGCACCCCGCTCGACTCCATCCTGCCGGCCGAGCCGACCGGGCACGTCACCGAGGACGCGTTCTATGCCCGCCTCACCGATCCGGGGCGCCGCCATCCGGTGACGCGCGGCCTCGAAGGCGCCAACCAAGATCCGCCGCACTGGAGCCGTTTCTTCCGCGTCGTCGACACCAAGGCGGCGGGCGGCAACGGCACCACCGTGATGAGTGGCGCCGACGACCAGCCGCTGCTGGTGCTGGCGCGCGAGGGCGAAGGGCGGGTCGGGTTGATCCTGTCCGATCACATCTGGCTGTGGGCGCGCGGCTACGAAGGCGGCGGGCCCCATATCGACCTGCTGCGCCGGCTGTCGCACTGGCTGATGAAGCAGCCCGACCTCGAGGAGGAGGCGCTGCGCCTCCTCGTCCACGGCCGCGAGATCACGGTGCAGCGCCAAACCATGGCGGAGACGGTGGCGCCCGTGATCCTCACCAGCCCGACCGGCACGCAGCGCACCCTCACCCTCGACCAGGTGGAGCCCGGCGTGTGGCGCAAGGCCGTCGATGCCACCGAGCTCGGCCTGTGGCGCGCGAGCGACGGCAAGCTGACGACGCTCGTCAACGTCGGCCCCGCCAATCCGAAGGAATTTGCCGAGGTCACCTCGACCACCGCCTGGATGGCCCCGCTCACCGCCGCGACCGGCGGCGACTCGCGCCGGCTCGCCGACGGCTCCGGCATGCTGGTGCCGCGCATCGTCGGCGTGCGCTCGAGCGACACCTTCAAGGGCGACGACTGGATCGGCCTGAAGATCCGCGAAGCGAGCGTAGTGCGCGGCATCGGCGTGCTACCGATGTTCGCGGGGCTATTGGGGTTGCTGCTGCTGGTGGGGAGCCTGGCGCTGACCTGGGCCCGCGAGGGACGGTGAGGCGGAGACGCGCGGGCGTGGGCGGACCGTAGGG
>Ga0209415_10018581_pt1 | contig 10957 bp, 8 predicted proteins | sample PeaSoiSIISIP2007_FD_187696 | JGI IMG/M metagenome (GOLD analysis project Ga0209415, IMG submission 187696) | Peat soil microbial communities from Weissenstadt, Germany - SII-SIP-2007 (SPAdes) (version 2) | ecosystem: Environmental > Terrestrial > Soil > Wetlands > Peat | place: Germany... | reverse complement strand
CGACGTCGCGGTGAAGATCCTGCACCGCGAGCTCTCGGCCAACCCGACCGTCGTCTCGTGCTTCAACCGGGAGGCCAAGGTCGCGGCGCGCCTCTCGCATCCCCACGTCGTTCACGTATTGCTCGTCGGGCAGCTGCCCGACGGCGCCATGTACATCGTGATGGAGTACCTCGACGGAATGTCGCTCCAGAGCGCCCTCGCCGCCGCCGGGGGAGCTCTGCCGCTCCCTCGCGCGCTCCACATCGCCGTCACGCTTTGCGACGCCGCGGGCGAGGCGCACGCGCAAGGAATCGTCCACCGCGATCTGAAGCCCGAGAACGTCATGCTGGTCAACCGCGCCGACGATCCCGACTTCGTCAAGGTGCTCGACTTCGGCATCGCGCGTCTCAACTGGGGCGAGCAGTCGATCGCGACGGCGGCCGGCCTCATCTTCGGCACCGCGCGATACATCTCCCCCGAGGCCGCGCAGGGCGAGCAGGTCGGGCCCGAGGGGGACGTCTACTCGATCGCGACGATGATCTATCAGATGCTCGCCGGGCGGACTCCTTTCGAGGCGGACCAGGTCGTCGCGGTGCTCATGCACCAGATCCACGACCCGCCTCCCCCACTGAAGGGCATCGCGCGCGCGGCATACGTGCCCGAGCCGATCGCCGCAGCCGTGATGAAGAACCTCTCGAAGAGGCCCGCCGATCGCGCGCCGGACGCCCGGCTGCTCGGGCGGGAGCTCCTCGAGGCGGCCCTGACGAGCGGCCTGAGCGCGCAGGACATCCTGGCCCGCCCAGCCATGCGCGCGGGGACGCGGGGGTCGCAGCCGAGCATCGTTCAGCTGCCGTCGATCCAGCGCACCGACCGGCTCGAGCTCGAGCCCGACGTGGCGGCGCGCATCGGCGCGCCGCGAGCCCCGAGGAGCGGCACCCAGGCGCTGCAGGCGACCCGGACCGCGTACGAGACGCCAGTCGCGGAGGGCGTCGAGCAAGGAGTGGAAGGCTGGGCCGCCGGCGCCAGCGGAGCCGCCGGGCACACGGAGATCGTGGAGCCTGCGACCACACCCGGAGTGACTACGGTGCGGTGGGCCCCGGCGGCGCCTGCCGACATCCAAGGGACGGCGCCCCCGAGCACGCGAACCCCGGCGCCGGCGAGCAAGCCGCCATCGTCCGTCGAGAGCACCATGGCCGACGCCGACGCCCCGCCCGGTCGCCGGCAGGGACCCACCCGCGCGCTGGTGCTCATGGCGGCCTGCTTCCTGGTCGGGGCTCTCGGGATGGCAACGGTGGCCTGGAATGCAGGGATGCTGGGGCGAGGAGCCGCGAGGCCCACGTCGAGTCCCGCGGCGGCGGCGCCTGTCGGCTCCGCGAGTGCATTCGTCGCCCCCTCGAACGACATGGCCGAGAGCGTTCCCGGGCCCGCCGACTCGTCCCTTCCGCCGCTCGTCACCGCGCGCACGCCGAGCGCGATGTCGAGCGGGGCGAGCGCGGGACGCGCCGTGCTCGAGGTGTCCGGCAGGCCCGGGATCGGCAAGCCCGTCGATTTCGCCGCGCGCGTGCTCGGCGCTCCGCCCGGCGTCCACGCGAAGATCGACGGCGCACGCTTCCGCATCACGGGGCCCGGCCTCGCGGCGGGCACGGAGCTGCCTGCATCGGACGACGGCTCGGGGGTCTTCCGCTCGACGTTCACCTTCCTTCAGAGCGGCCGCTTCGACGTGTCCTTCTCGGCACGCGCCGACGGGGCTCCGGTCCGCGCCGCGAGAGGCGTCGTCGTCGATTCCACGCCCGGCCCGCCGCCCGGCCCATTCCAGCCGCCTCCTGCGGGAAGCGCTCCTGACGTCGCAGCGCCCGCATCGGCCAGGTGGCTGTGAAGACCCCGCATCGGAGAGCGCTTTGCGCCTCGTGGGTCGTGGCCGTCGCGCTGACGGCGGGGTCGGCCCTCGCTCAGGACGTCCCGGAGGAGCACCTCTCGCTCGTCGAGCGACCGCACACGGTGGCGATGCTCGAGGGAGGCATCCTCGCGCTGCCTGCCGCGCCGATTTCGGCGGCCAACATCGGCGGCTCCACGCCCGTGGGCGCGGTCGGCAGCGGGGACGCGACGGTCCTCATGGGCGCGCGAATTCTCTACCGCGCGAGCCGCGACTGGGCGATCGGCGCAGGAGCGACCTTCGCTCCGAGGCCCACGAACGACGTCAACTACGTCGGATCGCAGCCGGGGCTGCCGAGGTCGCACTCGAGGAGCTACCTGTTCCTGGGGGGTGAAGCGCGGTACTTCCCGCTGCGGTCGCGCTGGTTCGAGGGGTGGTTCGGGTTCGAGGCCGGCGGGGTGATCATCGCGGATCGGTTCTCGACGAGCGCAGGGTCCGATCCCGCGCCGATCCTCGGAACGCAGACCGTGACCGTGAGCACCGAGGGGTTCGCCGTGGGCGCCCAGGTCGGGGGGGACTACCTCATCAGCGACCAGTGGGTCGTCGGGCTGGCGCTCCGCGCAGACCGCTGGCTCTTGCCCGCCCAGAAGCCGTTCAGCCAGGAGACTTCGTGCGACTCGATCGGCGACTGCCCCACGCTGACGGGCAACGTCGCGGCTTTCGAGCTCGGCCTCACGATCGGGTACCGGATCGCTCTATGACCCGCGGCACCTGGCGCCTTCGGCCCGTCACGGGCGGACGAGGGCAACGGCGAGACGCTCGAGGAGCAAGCCCACGACCGCGAGCGTCGCCATGGCGCGCAGCGGAGAGAGGAGCGCCTGGATCTGCGCCGGAGTGGCTGCACGCGCGACGAGAGCTGCGGCGAGCTCGATGACGACAGACGCGACGAGAAGCGGGCCCCCGACCGCGATCGCCAGGGTGACGCCTCCGACGAGATCGTCGACGGCCGCAGCCAGCGGGTGATCGCCCGCAGGATGGAACGCCAGGGCCGATGCCGCGCGCGCCGGGCCGCCGGTGGAGAGGAAGACGGCGCAGGCGAGGAGCGAGAGCATGACCCCGAGGGGAGTGGCCCGCCCCTCGACCGTGGGACCACCCGGCGCCTCTTGAGCGCCGCGCAGCGCGTCGGCCAGGCCACCCGCCATCGTCGCCGCCCAGAGCGGCACCGCCGCCGCCACCGCCACCGGAAGTCCGCGCGCGACCTCTACCAGCGCGAGGACGACCCAGGGTCGAGACGGATCGTCAGCGATGGCCGTGAGAGCCGGAAAGATACTCGCCGCGAGCGCGAGGCCCACCACGGCGCGCGCCGGCGCAGGCAGCGCGCGGAGGCCGAAGGCGGGGACGAGCGTGACCACGGGCATCGCGCGAGCCCACGCGAGTCCAAGCGCGGCAAAGTCGACGCCTGCCCCGTCGAACACTTCGGCGAGGGTGCCCGCCACCGAAGGCGCGATCGAGGGCATGGGGCAGTGACGGGCAGGGCGCCCCGTCCTAGGTGCCTGCGTGACCGAGCTTTTTCTTGCCGTCTTTGAACAGGACCTCGATTCGCGCCCCCTCGACTCCCATCACGAGCCCCTTTCCGAACTTGGGGTGCGAGATGAAGTCTCCCTTCGCGTACCGCGAGGTCAGGGCGAACGCCACGAACGACTCGTCAGGCTTCGACTCGACCTCTGCCCAGGCGGGCTCGGGCTCAGCGGGCTTGGCCCAGACGGGCGAATCTTCGTTGGACCGGCGGTCGGACCCGGAGCTGCGTTGCTTGCTGCGCTTCATCGACATGGCGATCTGCCGTGTAGCGCAGATCGACGCTGGAGGGGAGGCGTGAAGGGCCGACTCTGCCTGGCGCCTCCCCTGCTAGGATTGGCCGCCCGCATGCTCGCCACCGCCACGCGCGTGTATCGCGAGACACGCAAGAAGCACGATCAGCTCTTCAACACGTGGGTCATGCGGCCCGTTGCTGCAGGGGTCGTGGCGGTCCTCGCGCCCACGCCGGTCACGCCCAACCAGCTGACCTTGCTCAACCTCTTCGTCTTCGTCGCGGGCGCGTGGATGCTCGTCGCGGACGCGTCCTGGAGGGGGGGCGTGTCGGCGATCGTCGTGATGGAAATCAGCTATTGCCTCGACTGCGCCGACGGCATGCTCGCCCGCTTCAAGGGGCTCGCGTCGAAGGCCGGCCACCTCTTCGACTTCTTCACCGATGAGCTCAAGGCCGTGCTGCTCGTCGCCGCGCTCGCGGTCCGGGCGTGGAGGATGGGAGGCACCGGGATCGACGCGCGGGCGTGGCCCGCCGGAGACGGGCGGTTCTTGCTCGCGGGGGTCGCAGGAGTCGCGGCGGTCGCGTCGGCGATCTCGCTCACGAACTTCGTGCGCCGACCCGAGCTCTCGGGGCGCGAGACCAGCGTGGAGGCGTTCTACGAAACCTCCGGGGAGAAGGCGCCTTCGTCGCCGATCGCGCGCGTCGGGTCCCTTGCAGCGACATTCCTGAGGTTCCTGAACCATTACCCGAGTCACATCTGGATCTGGGCGCTCGCCGGCCACCTGGACGCGTACATGTGGCTGTACATCGCGCTGAACGCTCTCTACCTCGCGCGCGGCTGGGCCGGGCTCGTCGTGCGCTTCGCCCGGCTCTAGAAGGGTGGTGCAGCAGGCAGGCGAGCTCACGTGGCGAGGCGCAGGACCTCGAGAAAGCCGTCCCCGTAGGTCTCCACCCGCGCAGGTCCCATCCCGAACACGTCGAGCAGCTCCGCGTGCGACCGCGGCTCGCGGGTCGCCATCTCGATCAACGTGCGATCGAGGGCCACGACGTACGCGGGGACGCCACGCGAGCGGGCGATCTGGGCGCGGTGCAACCGAAGTCGCTCGAACCGCTCCCGTGCCGTCGAGTCGAGCGAGTCCAGCGCAGCAGCGGCTGCCTTCGGGGCCGGAGCGGGGCGAGCACCTCCGCGTCGCTTGCCGCGCTGCACGGGCGTCGCGAAGCGCACGGGGCCCTTCGAGCGCATCACGTCGGCTCCCGCCTGCGTCAGGAGCGGAACGGGGTGCTCGGTGGGCGTGAGGTCGATCCATCCCGCCGCGAGGAGCCCGCGGAGCAGATCGAGGACCCACGCCTGGGACCGCCCTTTCAGAAGACCGAACGTCGACAAGTGGGTGAAACCGAACCGCCTCGATCGCTCGTCGTCCACTCCGCCAAGCATTCCCGCCACGGCGACGAGACCCGCCCGCTGCCGCGCCCGGGCGACCGCGGACAAAGCGATGCGGACGACCCTCGCCGTCTCTTCGCGTTCGGCCTCGCTCGCCGCGAGGTCAGGCGGTTCGTCGTCCAGCGCCGCGCAGATGTCGCAGTGGCCGCAGCCGCCGAGGAGCTCCCTCTCGTCACCGAAGTAGCGCAGGATGAAGTCGTGCCGGCACGTGCGCGCGTCCAGGTACGCGAGCAGCTCTCGGAAGAGCGCCCACGCGCGCGCCGCAAGCTCCGGTGGAGCGGGCGAGCCATCGGTGCCGGTGGTGACGAGACGGCGGCGCAGACCGATGTCCGCCCCGGAGCAGAGGAGGAGCCCTGATGCTTCCGCCCCATCCCGACCCGCGCGACCCACCTCCTGGTAATAGGCCTCGATGGACGAAGGCGGCTGGACATGCAGCACGGCGCGGATATCGGTGCGGTCGATTCCCATGCCGAACGCGTTGGTCGCCACGACGAGATCGAGCGACCGATCGGCGAACCGGTTGGCGATTCGTGTCCGGTGCTCCGCGGGCATCCCGGCGTGGTAGGCGGCCGCGTTCCACCCGGCGCCCGACAGGACCTCGGCCCACTCTTCGGTCTTGCGGCGCGTGGCCGAGTACACGATCGCCCCGCCGCGAGGGGACCGAGCCTCTCCCACGGCCGATGAGAGAGCCGCGAGCACCTCGGCCCTTGCCTCGCGAACGCCCTCGACGCTCCTTGCCGCGAGGTGCAAGTTGGGCCGTGCGAACCCACGGAGCACCTCGCGACAGCCGTCCCCCAGTCGAAGCTGCTCGCGGATCTCCCGCCGCACGGCAGGCGTCGCCGTCGCGGTGCACGCGAGGACGCGCGGCGGCCGCAGTCGCTCGAGCAAAGCGCCGATGCGCAGGTAATCCGGACGGAAGTCGTGGCCCCACTGGGCGATGCAGTGCGCCTCGTCGATTGCGACGAGCTCGACGTTGCATGCGGCGAGCGAGCGGACGAACGCCTCGGACGCGAGCCGCTCGGGCGCCGCGTACACGAGCTTGTACCGTCCTCGCAGCATGGCCGACTCGCGCTCGCGCCGTCGCTGGACGTCGAGCGTCGACGCGAGGAACGTGGCCGGCACTCCGCGGGCGTCGAGCGCGCGTACCTGATCCTCCATCAGCGCGACGAGCGGCGACAGGACGAGCGTCATCCCCTCGAGCACCGCAGCCGGCACCTGGTACGTCAGGGACTTCCCCCCGCCCGTCGGCGCGACGACCAGGACGCGCCCGCCGGGGCTGAGCACGGCGTCGATCGCCTCGCGCTGCCACGGATGGAAACGCTCGAGGCCGAACCGGTCGCGAAGCACGGCGTCGAGCGATTCGGGCGAGGTGTCCATCGTGGACGGACCGGGGGGGAGCCCCGGCGGGCGACAAGGAAAGCACGCATCCATTCCCGGACCGAGCCCGCTCATTCGCACCCCCATCGGTTGCTCGCGGCCGCCGGTTGCGCGGGACCGGCTTCTGGCTCGCGAGGGCCCAACCCACCGGAATCGCAGTGGAACAAGCGTCCGTCCGGGCGCATCTTGACATCATGCAATGTGACACTAAATAATGTCTTCATGGACACCGTCATGGACATCGCGCCTCGGCGCCCAATCCAGTGGCGACTCGCGTTCAAGGCCCTGGTGGGGCTCGCGCAGGACACGGCGCGCACCGATCACGTCTTCACGATCATCTCCGCACTCTCGGGGAACACCCTCGAGCGCACCTACCAGGCGTTCAAGAAGACGGCGCACGGAAAGCGCCTCCTGGTCGAGAAGCCGGACCTCATGGCGCTCCTCTCGAACACGGCGTGGCTCGAGGGCCTGCCGGAGGGAAGCCTGGGGCGCGAATACCTGAAGTTCATGAGGGAAGGGAAGCTCTCGGCGGGAGGCCTGGTGGACGCGCAGGACGCGGGCATCGATCCCAACCGGGACCTCGACCTGGATCCGGCGCGCCGCTACGTCGCCGACCGGTTACGCGACATGCACGACCTCTGGCACGTGCTCACCGACTACGGGTGCGACGACACCGGAGAGATCACGAACCTCTGGTTCTCCGTCGGGCAGTTCGGCAACCCGGGGATGGCGTTCATCGCCCTCTTCGGGACGATCGACGGCGTGGCGCACGGGCGCCTCGCCTGGGTGCGGTACTGCGTCCGCGCGCTCGTGCGCGGGATGCGCGCCGCGCCTCTCATCTCCGAGCCGATCGAGGAGATGCTCGCCCTACCCATCGACGAGGCGCGCCGGCGACTTCGCATCCGTCCCACCCACAAGGTGCACCCCGAAGGCATCCGTCGCGGCTACCGTCGCGATGGAAAGCTCGGAGCCCTGGCCGCATAATGGCCCCGTGAGTCTCGCGACCTGCAGCGCGCGAATCGTCGCTGCAGGCTTGGTTGCCCTCGCCATGGCGGGGTGCGGATCGTCGGGCTCGGGCGGCGCGAACGGCGACGCTGCCGCGGGGGCCCCGGGATCGACCGTATTCACGACCTGCCATGATGCTCCGCCTGCGGGATTCACGCCGCCGAAGCTGCCCACGTACTCCGGCACATGCCCCACGCTGAGCTTGACGCCGAGCGACGCGGGCGCGGCAGGCGTGCCGCCCGAGAACGACATCGTGAGCTCCGGCAACATGCGCCAGTTCAAGCTGGTGACGCCGACGGACCTCGGACCGACGGAAAAGGTGCCCGTCGTCTTCCTGTGGTTCTGGCTGGGCGCGAACGCCCAGGACTTCATCACCACGGCTGACATCATCGACGCCGCCCAGCAGCAGCGCTTCATCGCCATCGTCCCGGAGGCGAAGCTCAACTCGACCGGGGGAAGCGCGTACGACTTCAAGTGGCCCTTCAGCTTCCTCGACTCGCAGACGAGTCTCGAGCAAGAGTTCACCTTTGCCGACGATCTCCTCGCGTGCGTGGAGCAGCAGTTCCCGAACAACGTGAACCCCAGTTGCATCTCGTCGGCCGGCGTGAGCGCCGGTGCGCTCTTCACCGACCAGCTCGCCCCCGCCCGCTCGAGCTATATCGCTTCGTTCCTCTCTCTCTCCGGTGGCATCGCCGGACCGGAGCCGTCGTGCACCGTCTCGGGGCTCACCTGCCTCAAGCCGTGGATTCGGCCCACCCGCGACCTGCCGGCGCTCGTTCTCTGGGGGGGCCCGATGGACATCTGCGTCGTCATAGACTTCCAGCCTGCCTCCCAGAACCTCGAGGATGCGCTCACCAGCGAGGGCAGCTTCTTCGTGGAGTGCGAGCACAACTGCACCCACGCCCAGCCGCCATTCGACACGCCACCGGGGATGACCCAGTACGCAGCCTTCTGGGACTTCGTGTACGCCCATCCTTACTGGCTGCCCGCGGGCGAGTCGCCCTACAAGACGAACGGGCTGCCTTCGACCTTCCCGTCCTGGTGCAGCGCCAAGGGCAAGGGAACCGCCGTCGAGCGGGTGGGCCCATGCGGCCCGTCGGCCTGCAGCGCGACGACCACCACGTCCGAGGCCGGTGCGTCCGACGCGGAGAGTGACTGAGCGAGACATCCGGGCGAAACTCAGATCGACTTCGGTGGCGACGAAACCCATCCAGCCTCGCGCAACGCTGACGCTCGAGTACCTCTGCGACGTCCTCGAGAGGGCGAAGCTCATCACGAACGAGCAGCGCCGCGACGCCGTGGCGCGCGGGGACCTCGCTCACGCGCGGCTGCTCCGCCAGCGCGCCGGCGGAGCGCGGAAGCGTGCGGCCCACGCGGGAGACGTGCACCCCGCGGAGGTGATCGTCGCCCTGGGGCTCGGGCAAGCGGGGGACGCGCGCTTCCCGCTGACGGAGCGCGTCATCATGCAGGCGCTCGCGGCTCACGTGAGCAAACCGTACGTCGACCTCGATCCGCTGAAGATCGACGCGAAGCTCGCGCCGAAGCTCCTGTCGCGCCCATTCGCCCGGCGACACGGCGCCCTCGTCATCGCCGCGGACGACCGCACGGTCACGGTCGCCGTGGCCGATCCGCTGGACCACGCGCTCGTCGAGGCGCTCGAGGCGCACGTTCGCCGCGAGCCGAAGCTCGTCGTCGCGGCGCCGAGCGACATCCAGCGCCTCATCACCGACTTCTACGGCTTCCGCGGCGCCGTCGACGCGGCGGAGCAGCAGGCGACCACCGGCGTCGACATCGGCAACCTCGAGCGCTACGTGAAGCTGAAGCGCGTCGAGGACATCGAGGCGAGCGACAGCCACGTCATCTCGGCGGTGGAGTATCTCCTGCACTACGCGCTCGACCAGCGCGCGAGCGACGTGCACGTCGAGCCGCACCGCGACCACTCGTCGGTGCGGATGCGGATCGACGGCGTCCTTCACAACGTGCACACGCTCCCCAAGGTGGTGCACCCGGCGATCGTGTCGCGGATCAAGACGCTCGCCCGCCTGGACATCGCCGAGAAGCGCCGGCCGCAGGACGGGCGCATCAAGACCGCGCGAGGCGACCGCGAGGTCGAGATGCGCGTCTCGACGGTCGCCGTCGCGTTCGGGGAGAAGCTCGTCATCCGCATCTTCGATCCGGGGGCCCTGCTGCGCGACTTGCCCGAGCTCGGGATGTTCGACGCGCAGCTCGCCCTGGCCGAGAAGTTCCTCGCGAGGCCGCACGGGCTGGTCCTCGTGACCGGCCCGACGGGCAGCGGCAAGACGACGACGCTCTACGCGGCGCTGCGGACGGTCGCCACGCCGGAGGTCAACGTCGTCACGATCGAGGACCCCATCGAGATCGTGCTCGACGCGTTCAACCAGATCGCCGTTCAGCCCAAGATCGGCATCGGGTTCGCCGAGACGCTCCGGCACGTCCTGCGGCAAGACCCCGACGTCATCATGGTCGGCGAGGTCCGCGACGGAGAGACGGCGGAGATCGCCCTCCAGGCCGCGCTCACCGGACACATGGTCCTCGCGACGCTCCACACGAACGACGCGTCGAGCGCCGTCACGCGTCTCCTCGAGCTCGGCGTGGACCCGTTCGTCCTGTCGTCGACCCTCGTCGGCGTCATCGCGCAGCGCCTCGTCCGCAACATCTGCGCGTCGTGCCGCGTCGAGACGTTCCTCACGTCGGACCAGATGACGCTCCTCGGCCTCGACGTGCACGAGATGCGCGCGCAGGGCGGCGAGTCGCAGCTGATGGTGGCCTTCGGCGAAGGATGCGTCCAGTGCCGGTCGACCGGCCTCCTCGGGCGCACCGGGGTCTTCGAGACACTCGAGGTGGACGACAAGATCCGCAGGCTCATCGTGGGCAAGTCGACCTCGAAGGACATCCTCAAGCAGGCCAGGCACGACGGCCTTCTGACGCTGCGCGAGGCGGCGATCAAGAAGCTCGCGAAGGGGATGACGAGCTTCGAGGAAGTGCTGAGAGTAACGACGGAGAACTGAGGCTCACCAGCGCTCGTGCACGTGGGCCCGGATGTAGCGATCGTAGACCTCGCGGACGCGCGCCATCTCCGCCGGCGCGAGCGGAAGGAGCGATGCCGCCGCCGCGTTGTCCCGCGCCTGGGCCGGAGTCTTCGCGCCGGGGATGGCACACGTGACCTCCGGAAACATGAGGATCCAGCGCAGCGCGACCTGCGCCATCGTCGCCGTGCCGCCTACGAGACCGCGCAGCTCGTCGACCGCGCGCAGCCCCTGATCGAGCGGAACGCCGGAGAACGTCTCGCCGACATCGAATGCCTCGCCGTGGCGGTTGAACTTCCGGTGGTCATCGTCGGCGAACGTCGTGTGCGCCGTGAGCTTGCCCGTGAGAAGACCCGAGGCGAGCGGGACGCGCGCGATGATCCCGACCTTCGCGCGCGCCGCCTCGCGGAAGAAGACCTCGGCGGGCC
>Ga0209415_10018579_pt1 | contig 10959 bp, 13 predicted proteins | sample PeaSoiSIISIP2007_FD_187696 | JGI IMG/M metagenome (GOLD analysis project Ga0209415, IMG submission 187696) | Peat soil microbial communities from Weissenstadt, Germany - SII-SIP-2007 (SPAdes) (version 2) | ecosystem: Environmental > Terrestrial > Soil > Wetlands > Peat | place: Germany... | reverse complement strand
CAGAACGACCGAGCCCGGACACGCCGATCGATGAGCTGCATTTCGTCGCGCTGGATTGCGAGACGACGGGGCAATCGCCCCACCACCTTGTTGAACTCGGCGCGGTCGCGTTCACCATGCGCGACCATCTGATGAGCTTCGAGACGCTCGTCCACAGCAACGACCGCATCAATCCGTACGCGCGGCGGATTCATGGCATCGACGCGGCAACGCTCAACGGCGCACCGCCGGTATCGCTCGTCGTTGAACGATTTCAACGCTTCACCAAAGGCGCGGTCCTCGTGGAGCACAGCGCCGACGCGTTTGACACCCGCCTGATCGGCCGAGCGATCGGCTCGAGCCTCGACGCCGACAACGTCGATACCACCCGTCTCGCCGCCAAGCTCTTCGACCTCAAGGACACGATCGGCCTCGAGCGCCTGTGCCGCGAGCTCGGCGTGGTGCACCGGCGCCCGCACCACGCGCTCGCCGACGCGGAAGCGACCGCGGCCTGCTTCATCGAGCTTGTGCGCCGCGGACAGGATCGTTTCGAATGGCGCACGCTCAGCGACCTCCTCGTGGCCGGGAAGCCTCCCGCGTTCGCCTCGGAGGGCGGCGTCAGCCCGCCCGGTACCCAGGTGAAGGCCGGTGACGCACCCCACCGACCTCGCAGACGGCGTTGACAGCACACCCGGCGCTGCATACCATCCGATCGAACCAACTTCACCCGTCCCGGTAGACGCGCTCGCCGGGAGTTCCTTCACGGTTCGTCTCGAGGGTTTCGACGATGCCCAGCCACATCAACAGGGCCGAGGCGGTCGGTGCGGCATCCGCCGCCGTCGGAGTCGTCGTCGCTTTTCTCCCCTGGTACGGGTATCCGGACGGTGTCGGCCGCGTGACGGTCAACGCGTTCAGGGCTTCGCTGGTCGGCGACGTCTATTTCCTGGCGATCGCGGCGGCGATCCTCATGCTGCTGATCGGGCGGGGCTTCGTCGACGATGTCGTGACCCCGTTCGTGCCGGAGACCACCGCGCACGCCGCAGCAGCGGCCCTCGCGACCGGCAGCGTGCTGATCCAGATGATCCTCGCGTGGGCAACCGGACGCTCCCTCGGCGCAGGGATCCTGCTCGCGCTGGTTGCTGCGCTCGGGCTCTGTGCCGCCGCGGTGTTGCGACGGCTGCATCCCGATCGTCGCCGGATCGTTCGCGAACCGGTGGTCCCGGAGGGCCTGCTTACCCCATAATCCACCGAACTGCGCTCGGGGATGCATTCCCCGCTCGTTCGTCTGAAACCCACCTGCACCGTCAAACCTCGGGAGGAACCACCAGAACCAATGGCCAACATCCTGACTGACCCGCCCTTCGCGGCAGACCCGCCTATCAAGCTCAATATCCCGGCGAAGACGGTCGGATTGATCGCCGGCATCCTGGGCATCATCGGGGTCATCTTCCTCGGGCTGTTCGGGCTCATCGCCGCCTTGGCGCTCACCACGGTCAGTACCGCGTGCAACAACCTGAACAGCCTAGGAGTCGCGACGAACTGCGGGACGACCGGGATCTTCTTCCTCGCGCTGATCGGGGTCATCGGTGGGGCCGTCGCGGCGGTGCTCTATCTGATCGGCGGATTCCAGATGTACAACCTCAACCGCAACGGGAAGAACCTGGTCATCTACGGTCTTGCCCTCGGTTTGATCGGTGGTCTGCTCGAGCTCATCGGCGGCCTCGGTGCAGGCAGCTTCGTCTTTGATCTCATCTGGTTCGTGGTTGGCTGGTACATCGTGGTGATCAGCCGCTGGCCCGGCGATGCGCCGCTGGTCGCCACATCGCTTCCCCCCGGTGGCTACGGCAGCCCGCCGCCGCCACCACCACCCAGCGCGTAATTCGTTAGAGGGAGAAACATGAACATTGCCGGCAAGAAGCTTTCAAACGGCGACCTCGCAGTTGGCGGCGGGCTCATCGTCGGGTTGATCGCGATATTCCTACCGTGGTATAGCGCCTCGTACAGCGTCTCAGCCATCGCCGGTTTCGGCGGGTATTCGGGCAGTTCGTCTGTGGGCGGCTTCAATTACTGGACTGGCTGGTTCTTCTTCCTGGCCACGCTCGTCGGCCTCGCGCTCATCATCCTGAGGACGTTCGTGTCGCAGGTCGCGATTCCGGCACTCCCACTCAACGACGCGATGGCGTATGTCGTGATCGGGGTTTTCATGGTGGTCATGGCCCTGCTATGGCTCCTCATCGGCGCCCCCGGCTCCTACTCCAGCCCCGGCTTTTCCGCCGGAGCCAGCTTCGGTCTGTTCATCGGGATCATCGCCGGCGCGGCCGTCGCGGTCGGGGGGTTCCTGAAGCGATCGGACCCGCAGCCGGCGACGAAGCCGCTCAGCTCGTACCAGACCCCGTCGGCGCCTCCCCCACCACCGCCGTCCGCCTGACGCGCAGCGGAAAAGGGTACGCAAGTCAGCCAATCGGACCACCCGGCTCCTGAAGGAGATCCGGGTGGTCCTCACTTCGGAACGACCGATTTCGAGCCCGCCGATGCGGATGCTCCGCCGGCCTTCGAGCGACTGGGCAACGGCATCGGCGTTGCCGCCGGCGTGTGTGGGATCGTCGCGCTGGTCCTCTGCTGGATCCCGTTCGTCGACTACGTCAGCGTCGTCCTCGGGGTCCTGGCCATCGTCCTCGGCGCGTTGGGAGTCCGTCGCGCGAACCTGCTCGGCGGCGGGGGCAAGGTCGTCGCGGTCACCGGGATCGTGTGTGGCGTGATCGGGCTGGCGATCGCGCTGATCGTCCTCCTGCTCATCTTCTCGGTGATCTCAACCGCGAACGTGGCCGGCGTGTGACGCCCGTCAGACGCTGAATTCCGCGACCACCGGGAGGTGATCCGAGGCGACGGACGCGTCCGGATCAGGCCATGTCCGCCCTCCGACGACGTCGGCGGCGAGCACGTGATTGGCGACGTCCTGGGTGGCGAAGATGTAGTCGACGCGCGCCGACAGCTGCCAGGTCGCACACGTGAGGCCGCGCGCACGCGGGTGCACGTGCCGATAGCTGTCGACGTATCCCTCGTCGAGCAGCCGCTCCACCGTCCAGCGCTCGATCAGGCGTCCCAGGAGGCGGTCCATCGCTCTGGAGACCGGGACCCCGGCGGTCAGCGGGGAGACGACGCGCGGAAGGACGGGGATGCCGCCGATCAGCCGAGGATCGACGCCGGCGCGCCGCCAGCGATCCTCGATCGCCGGGTCGCGCTGCTCATCGCCGGGGGACAGTGGCGCGAGCGTTCCGCCGGGGCCGGCAACGAGCAGGCCCGCGCGGCGCAGGTCGTTCATTCGCCTGAAGAAGGCCGTGGCGAGGATGTCGTCCCCGGGCGCCAGTGAGTTGAAGTCACCGATGAGCAGATGCGGTCGCGCCGGCTCGTTGCCGATGTCGTTGAGCACAGCGCTGATCTCGCGGATCCGGCGAGCCTCGCCTTTGTTCCGCTCCCCGAAACGCGCTGCGAGGTGCAGGCAGTGGATCCCGAGCAACGGGAGTTCATGCCCACCGGTCTCGACGTCGCAGTGCAGATTGGAGCGGAGCATCCGTCCGTGGTGACGCCGATTGCGCCAGGTGCTCACCGGCAACCGCGTGAGGATCGCCGTGTGCATCCCCATCGCGGGATCACTGGGCTCGCCGATCAACACCTCCATCCGCAGATCGTGCGAAAGCGCGCGAATGGCCTCCACGTCGCGAACCTCCTGCAGCGCGACGACATCCGCGTCGATACGTCGCAACACATTGCGCAGCAGGTCGCGACGCCGTTCACCGCCCAGGAGGATGTTGTATGTGGCGACGCGTATCGAGCGCGTCGGAGCTTTTCTGGTTCGCGACATCGAGCGAACCTACAATGCCACGGTGCAGGCTGAACGCGACGCACGCCTTTCCGAGCTGGTGTTCCTCGCGCGCGGGCCCATCGCGCTGCGATGTGCGGCGTTGACCTTTGCGGCAGCGGGATGTGGTGTCGCCGGAACGCTCCTCGTGCGCCTGCACCAGTCACTCGCCGCGCAGCTTGCCGCGCATGCGGCGCTCGATCCGCTGCAGAACCTCATCGCGACGGGGTCGAGCATCCGCACCGTATGGCCCGGCTGGGTCGCGGCGCTCTGCTTCGCCGGCGCGGTGTGGCGCCTGCGTCGTGGCGTGACGGAGCCGCCGGCCGGCCGCACCGCGGTGGAGGATCTCACGCTCGCCCAGTTGCGACGTGGCCTCCGCCGCGAATATTTCGTGGTGCGCTGCGCGTTCGTCGTGGTCGGTCTGATCGCCGCCGTCGACATCGCGCGCACCGTGGCATCCGTGATCACCGCCAACTCCGGCGACAACGGCATCGCAGCGACGCTCCCATCGACAGTCGCGGAGGCGGGCGGGTATGCGGCCGCCGCGCTGGTGCTCGCCGTGTGGGCGTACACGTTCGGCGCGGAGATCCGGCGGCTCGGAGCGTTCTGACGCGACGCGGTGACCCGCGGCAGCCCGCTCAGATGCGGCGCTCGACCACGTACGAGCAGACTCCCTCGAGCGTCCGCAGCGCCGTCGACATCGGGAACCCGGTGAGGTCGGCGGCCGCCTGCCGGGCGAATTCCTGGGCGCTGCGCTCCGCCTCCGCGATCGCGCTCGAGCCGCGCACCAGGTTCACGACGAGCTCGAAGTCCCCATCGTTCAGGTCACGCTTGTCCAGAATCTCTCGGAGGCGGCCGCCGACCTCGCGATCGTGCAAGGCCAGCATCAGTGGCAGCGTGACGGTCCCCTGGCGGAGGTCGGCGCCGACCGGCTTCCCCACCTCTGCGGTGGTCGCAACGTAGTCGAGGACGTCGTCGGCGATCTGAAAGGCCATGCCGAGATTGTGGCCGTACCGGCGCAACCGCTCCACCGAGTCGGTGTCGAGCCCCGCGACAAGGCCGCCGCCGTAGCAGCACGTGCTCAGCAGCGTTGCCGTCTTCCGCCCGATCTTGCGGTGATAGTCAGCGAGCGACTGGTCGTACGCGTTGCGGCTCGTCATCTGCAGTAGCTCGCCCATGCAGATCGTCATCACCGCGTGGCTGATCGCGGAGTCGATCGCCGGCTCGCCGATCTCGGCGAGCAGGTACGCGCCTTTGGCGAAGTAGTAGTCGCCGATGATCACCGCCGGGTCCGGGCCGAGTGCCTCGTGGATTGTCGTGATCCCACGCCGCGTCGGTGCCTTGTCGATGAGGTCGTCGTGGACGAGCGTGGCCGTGTGAATGAACTCGATGCCCATCGCGAGGTTGTAGACGTCATCGGGGTCCGCGGTCCCGAGCCGCGACGAGAGGATCACCAGCGCCGGACGGAGCCGCTTGCCGCCCGCCTTGACGATGTGCGACATCGCGCTCGCCATCGGGCCGAGGTCGGATGCGATCTCCGCGTCCAGGCGACGCTCGAACTCCTGCAGCTCGGCGGCGACGGGCTCGAGCAGCTCCTCGGCGGCGATGCTCACGACTCCGCCGCCGCGTGGATCACGTGCGGTCGTGGATGGACGACGCGCGGTTCCGGAAGCGGCTCGGCGAAGAGCCGCGCGGCGCTCATCGTGAATCGCGCGGGGTCCGCCGTGACCATGACGTCGACGGTCGCCACTCCCGCGCTTCCGGCCTCGAGCCGGTTCACGGCGATGATCCGGCGCACGCGCGCCGCGGTGGTGTCCGCGCTGTCGACGATCCGCATCCGGCGGCGTCCGATCACCCTCCGCAGGGCCGCACGGAGCAGCGGGTAATGCGTGCAGCCGAGCACGAGGGTGTCGGCGCGCCACCTGAAGACGCGGGCCATCACCTGCTCCAGCGCCGCGTCGGCACGAGGCGTATCGGCGTCGCCGTCCTCGACGATCTGGACGAGCTCGGGTGCGACCTCGCTCAGGACGACGATTCCAGGGTTCGCCTCCTTGATCGCGTGGACGTATTCACCGCTCGCGCGGGTCCCCTCCGTGCTCAGCACGGCCACGCGACCGCTCCGCGTGGCTGCCGCCGCGGCCTGGGCGCCCGGCGCGATCACACCCACCACCGGGATGTCGAACCGCTCCCTTGCAATGTTCAGCGCCGCCGCGGTCGCCGTGTTGCACGCCACCACCACGAGCTTGGTGTCCATGGCCACGAGCATGCCGATGATGTCGAGGGCAAGGCCGCGCACCTGCCGCTGCGGGCGGGGTCCATAGGGAAAATGGGCAAGGTCGGCGACATACAGGAGACGTTCCGCCGGCAGCTGATGCCGCATCTCGCGCAGGACGGTCAGGCCGCCGACACCGGAGTCGAACACGCCGATCGGGCGCGAGTCGCTCATGTGGCCGCAGGATACCAGGGGGCCGTGCCGACCCAGAGGCCTACAGCGGCAGCGCCATGAGCAGGAGGTCGCGATCGCCGCTCGGCATGCGGACCTCCCCGCGAGCCACGCCCTCGTCGAGGAAACCCAGCGACCGGTAGAGGGCGATGGCCCGGGCGTTATCCGTGAACACCTGCAGGCTGAGCTTCGCGATCCCCACAGTCCTGCTCCAGGCGATCGCCATCTCCAGCAGGGAACGACCGAACCCCGCGCCGCGCCACCCGTTGCCGACAATGATGGCGATTTCAGCGACGTGGGCGTAGTGGCCCCCGGCACGCCGGTGCACCAGGACATTGCCCGCGACGACACCATCGATTTCGAGCGTCAGCGCGAGGCCGCCTTCGAGCACGATCGAGACGAGCCGCGCGCTCTGCTCGATGGTCTCCTGCTCGCCGGGGACAGCGACGATGAACTCCCCTTCCGCCGCCACCGTGTCGATGAGCGACGCCAGGCCCGGTGCGTCGCCGTCGCGCGACGGTCTGATGACGTACGGTCTGCCGTTGCCGGTGACGCCCTCGCGCCGCAAGAGCGTTTCGGTCACGGTCATACGGCTACCGGCAGGTCCGAATCGCCCGGAATCGTCGTGGCGCGCTCGGTGATCCGGCGCGCGATGCCGCTCGCGCTCATCACCGTGATGTGGCCGTGCGGGTACGTCCAGAGGTCGGTGTGCCACGCCTCCGCGAGCGCGGTCACGGGATCGGGCCCCACGACGAGGTCCTGCATGGCGCGCACGAGCGTGATCCGCTCGCCGGGGGTTTGCGCCGAGAGGTTGCGCGCGATGAGCGGCGCGAGCGTCCCCTGCAGCATCCGCCCCGCGCTGGCCCGATCCGGTCCCCACGACGCCTCGTCATTGCCGAGCATCCCGAGATGCCGGAGCGACGGCACCGGCGGGCGCAGCGACAGGGTCGTCGCCGGGTCGCAGAACGGCGCCACCGCGATCACGCGGTCGAGATCGAGCAAGGCCGCCAGCAGCGCCGCGATGAGGCCGCCAAGGCTCACCCCGACCACGACGACGGTCGGCGAGACCTCCGCGCGGGCCCAGGCGATCACCGCCGCGGCATCCTCGACCGACTGCCGCACCACCGCCCGAATGTGCCCGGGGTCGATGCTGAAGTACCCGTCGCCACTCCGCGCGCCGGGAAGGGTTCGGCGAAGGTGGTACGGCAGATCGAGGCGCGCCGTGTGGGCGCCGCGCAGGCGCATCTGCCGTGCCAGCCAGCGATCGTAGGTCGTCTGTGGCACCGCGTAGCCGTGGAGCAGGAGCACGAACGGCGCCGGGTCCGGCGTGCGGCGGACGTGGGCCGTGGCGATCAGACGGCGGCTGCCCCAGTGAGTCCCCGGCCCCTCGCTGTCCCCTTCCAACTCGAGCTCCCGCCATCTCGGGCCCTCGAGTGATTCCCATTCGCGAGTGATGCGCACGGCGTGGGGGCGCTGCACGACGCTCCCCTGCCAGAACTGCTGCGGGTCGGAGGGCGAGCGGTCGATCGTGGCGGGCCGGCTCAGCTCGACCGTGGTCAGGCGGAGATGCACGATCCGATCGAGCAGCATCGAGACAGTCCCGATCAGGCGGTCGTGGTTGCTCTCGGTGGCCACTGCTTCTCCTCGCCCCATCATGCCCCCCAATCGGCGATTGCGTAACCCCGACGCGTAGGGCATGATCGAACGTGGCCGTGCCCGAATCGTCGCCCCCGCTCCGCGTGGTCGGCGCCCCAGATCGCTCGCACGACTGGGAGTCCGTCTACCAGGAGCATGTTGCTCCCCTCTATCGATACGTGTTCTCCCGCACCGGCAACACCCCCGACGCAGAGGACGTGACGTCGACCACGTTCCTTCGCGCGCTGCCGCGCCTGCGCTCCGACGTGTCGCCGGGCGAGATCCAGTCGTACCTGCGCACGACCGCGCGAAGCGTGCTGGCGGACGTCTGGCGCCAGCGGCATGGCACGGTCCTGATGGAGTTCGACGATGAGCGCGATGCTGCCCGGCCCGTCGAGGCCGATCGCGACGTCGACGTCAGCGCGATCCTCGACGGCCTCCCGTCCAACTACCGCAGCGTCCTCGAGTTCCGCTTCCTGCGGGGCTACTCGATCCGCGAGACCGCGGCGGCGATGGGCGTGAGCGTTGCCAACGCCAAGGTGCTGCAACTGCGGGCTCTTCGCCGCGCCGCCACGACCGGAGGTCGCGATGTCGAAAGCTGATCGCCGTCTGACCCGATTCATCAAGGCCCTCACCGAGGACCGTCGCCCGCGCCGCTCGCCGGCCGACGACGACGCGGCGGCCATGCAGGTCGCGGCGCGCTTGCGAGCCGCCCATCCCGGAGGGGCCGACCCCTCCCCCGCTTTCGTTGACCGTCTCGCGCGACGGCTCCGCGAGGCCGAGGGACAGGAGACCGCCCGCGCCGACGCGGGAATTCACCGGCGTGGGTTCCTGGTGGGCGGCGCCGCAACCGTCGCGGCGTCAATTGCCGCAGGGGTCGGCCTCGAACGCCTCCACGAGGTGCTCACCGAACCGCAGAGTGGCGCCGGGCCGATCCAGCCGTACATCAGTCAGTGGACGGCGGTGGCGACCCTCGAGGACGTCAAACCCGGGAAGATCAAGCAGTTCTCGGCGGGCGGCGTGCAGGGCGTCGTCTTCACGCTCGACGGCGAGGTGCGCGGGCTCAGCGCGGTGTGCACGCACCAGGGATGCACGCTGGTGCCCGAGCCGGGGCAGAGCCGCCTGGTCTGCCCCTGCCACCCGATGAGCTTCAACCTCGAGGGTGCGGCGAATCCCGGCGACTACCGTCTGAATCCCCTCCCGACCATCCAGACCCGCGTCAACGCGGGCAGCGTCGAGGTGCTCGTCCCGGCCTGGACCTGAGCCGCATCGCGGAGTGATCCGTCGCACGGACCGGTCCGTACCAAGCGGTGACAGGGCGGTGACACGACATCCACCCCGGGTGATCGGCGACCGCCAGGTGAGGTGAAGACCATGGCCAAGGTGACACGGCGGACGTTCCTGTCCACGACGATGGGAGCGGCAGGCGGAGTGGCGGCGATGGGATTGATCGCCGGACCGAGCACGCTCGTGGAGGCGGCACAGCAGGTCGCCGACGCCGGTGACGACACGGTGTCCAACGACCCGATGACCGCATATGTGCGCGATGCGGCGACGGGCGAGATCTCGGTGATGGTCGGCCATCGCGAGGTCGTCACCAAGGACCCTGCGCTCGTCCGCAAGCTGCAACGCGTCGCGCGCTGACGCGGCGTCTCCCGAACAGCATTCACAACCTCACGAGGGGTAATCATGTCTTCGCATCGTGAAGCGCCGGGCATCTCCAAGGACCCGGTTGCAGACAGTACCGACCTTTACGCATTCACCAGCCCGGACCATCCCAACTCGGTGACGCTGATCGCCAACTACATCCCGCTCGAGGGACCGGACGGCGGCCCGAACTTCTACAGCTTCGGCGACGACGTCCTGTACGAGATCCACGTCACCAACGGTGGGAGTGCGCAGGACGCCATCACCTACCAGTTCAAGTTCACGACCGAGTACACCGACCCGAACACGTTCCTCTACAACACCGGCGTCATCACCAGCCTGACGAGCTCGAGCTGGAACGTCCGGCAGTTCTACTCGGTGACCAGGATTCGCAACGGACACGCCGAGGTGCTCGCCCACAGGCTCGCCTGCCCGCCGGTGAACGTCGGCGTGCGGTCGACCCCCGACTACCACGCGCTCGCGGCGGCCGCGGTGCACCCCCTTGACGGTGGATGGGTCTTCGCGGGGCAGCGGCGCGAGGGCTTCTACGTCGATCTCGGGTCGATCTTCGACCTCGGCGTGCTCCGCCCCTTCCAGAACGATCATCTGATCCCGCTCCCGGCGGTCGGTGGCGTCGACTCGTCCAAGCAGCTCAACGTCCACAGCATCGCGATCCAGATCCCCAAGACGCACCTCACCCAGCACGGTGAGCTCCCCACCGATCCGGCGAGCGCCGACTCGGTGATCGGCGTCTACACGACGGCCAGCCGCCGCAAGTCCACGATCCTCGAGGGCGGCCGTTCGACCGACGTGGGGCCGTGGGTCCAGGTGTCGCGCCTCGGCATGCCACTCATCAATGAGGTGGTCATCCCGGTCGGCAAGAAGGACTTCTGGAACTCGACCGATCCGGTCCACGATTCCCAGTTCCTGGCGGACTACGCGCATCCCCAGCTCGCCGGGCTCCTCCCCGTGCTTTACCCGGGCGTCTTCCCGAATCTGGCCGCGTACACCAAGGAGCGCGTCGACCTCGAGGCGATCCTGCTGACGGGCATCCCGTCCGGGATCATCACCGGCTTCCAGAACTCGACCGGATCGACCGCGGCGGACCTGCTTCGCCTCAACATGGCGATCCCCCCGGCATCGAGCCCGAACATCAACGGCATCCTCGGTGGCGACCTGGCCGGCTTCCCGAACGGACGCCGGGTCTTCGATGACGTCGCCACGATCGAGATCCGCGCCATCGCCGGCGTCACGATCCCGCTCGTCGATGCCTCGTTCACGCCCGACGGAGCCGCGGGCGCGGTCAGCGACTTCTCGGCCGCGCAGTTCAGCAGCGGACAGGTCCCCGGTTCGGGCCGGTACATCAACCACTTCCCGTACCTCGGTGCTCCGCTCA
>Ga0209415_10018578_pt1 | contig 10959 bp, 10 predicted proteins | sample PeaSoiSIISIP2007_FD_187696 | JGI IMG/M metagenome (GOLD analysis project Ga0209415, IMG submission 187696) | Peat soil microbial communities from Weissenstadt, Germany - SII-SIP-2007 (SPAdes) (version 2) | ecosystem: Environmental > Terrestrial > Soil > Wetlands > Peat | place: Germany... | reverse complement strand
TTCAAGCCGCACGGCGCGCGCGAGGTGCGCAAGGCCGCCCACGCCTTCATCGCCATGAAGGAGCGCATCCAGCGCTACATCGACCAGCGCACCGCCCTGCTCGCCTCGGTCAGCCACGACCTGCGGACCCCGCTCACGCGGCTGAAGCTGGAGGCGGCGCTGGCCGAGCCGACGCCGCAGGTCAACGCCATCAAGCGCGACCTGGCCGAGATGGAGCACATGATAGACGAGTACCTGGCGTTTGCCCGCGGCGAGGGCGGCGAGGCGCTGGAGACCGTCGGTCTGCGCGGGCTGATCCAGGAGGTCAGCGAGGGCGCCATCCGGGCGGGCGCCGAGGTCAAGGTCGACGCCGACGGAGCGCTCGCCGCGCACGTGCGGCCGAACGCGCTCAAGCGCGCTCTCTCGAACCTGGTGATGAACGCCGCGGCCCACGGCGAGCACGTGGCCGTCGCCGCGCGAGCGCGGGCGTCGGGCGGCGTCGAGATCCTGGTCGACGACGACGGGCCGGGCATCCCGCCGGAGCGCTACGAGGACGCGTTCAAGCCGTTCAACCGCCTGGACGAGGCGCGGAACCAGAACGAGAAGGGCGTGGGCCTCGGCCTCGCCATCGCCCGCGACGTCGCCCGCGCCCTGGGCGGCGACGTGACGCTCGCCAAGAGCCCCTTAGGCGGGCTGCGCGCTGTGGTGCGGCTGCCGGGCTGACGGCGACCCGAGCCGCCCACCCACGGCTCCGGGGGCGCCTCAGGGGGTGGCGGCGCCGATGTCAGTGAGGCTAGCGTGCGCCGGTGCCAGCGCCCTCGAGAAATCGCGCTTTCAAGTGAGCCAGAGCCCTGCTGTCGATGCCAAGGCCGACCCGCAGATAGCGGTCGAAGGAGCCATAGCGGCGGTCGACCTCGTCGAAGGCAGCGTCGAGGTACGACGCGCGCACGGTGAAGAAGGGCGTCAGGTTCGCGACGCTCGCGGCCGGCATGCGCGAGAACGCGGCCTGGTTCTTCGCCGCCAGGTAGTCGTTACTGGCCAGATAGTCCGCCATTACGGTGCTCCGCGGCACGCCGAGCGCCGTGAGCAGGACCGCGGTCGCCCAACCGGTCCGGTCCTTGCCGGCGGAGCAGTGGTAGAAGAGCGGCCCAGCCGGGCTCTGCAGCCGGGTGAACAGAGTGGCATAGGCCCGCCGGGCGCTCGGCAGCGATACGAATTGCCTGTTGGCGGCCGTCAGGAAGTCGACCGCCGCCTGTGGGCTCGTGATCTTGGCCATCGTCGCGCCACTCGGCCCGGCGTCCCCGACGACGTCGGCGACCAGGAGTTCGGCGCCCGCCGGCAGGCGATCCGGCCCCCTCGTTCGTTCGCCCTGGGTGCGCAGGTCGACGTCCAGCTGTGGCGCCAGTCGACCGATCTCGGCCAGGTCCGCATCACTCAGCCGGTCGAGCTGATCGGATCGATAGACCAGCCCGACCTTCACCCACCGGCCGTCGCGCGTCCGATAGCCGCCGACGTCGCGGAAGTTTGGCGCCGTGGCCAGGTGAAGACTGCGATCGGCCGTGACCAGCGGCTCGCCGCGGGCCGGGCGCAGCTCGAAATACCACCGGTCCCTGGGCGGAAGGTCGGTCACGGATAGGCGGCCGCTCGACGTGCCGCGTCCGACAGGGCGTCCCTCCGGCCCGTCAGACTGCGGCGACGTTCGCGCATACACCGCGACAGGTCCTGCGCCCGAGGCCGCCGACCAGGTGATGGTGAAGGATCGGCCGTCCGCACTTTCAACATCCGCGCGCGTGAAGGGAATGCGTCCGACGGCGATGTGAGCGCGAGCCGTCGCGGCCGCGGACGGCGGCGCAAACGTGACGCCGGCCTCGCCAAGCCAAAGAACGGCGAGCGCCAATCCGGCGAGGCGCGCCCGCCATCCCCTCGTTCGAGACCTGTTCATCGATCGAGTCACAATCCCTGGGCTGGTCGCGGCGCAGCCGCCGCAGCGTGAACGTCTCGAACGGCGCCAGCGCGCCGGCTGAGCGCGAACTCGAATCCGCCCTCGTCTGGTGTTGTCATCGCGGTCGGGTCACCCGAGGTCTGTCGCTGGGCCTAGCCCGGTTTTGCGACAGTTCGGCGAACCGGTGCAGCGGCTGTAGCCGTCGGCCGAAACGGACCCACGCGTCATGAAAAATTCACCGACCCGCCAAGCGGCGGGCGCGGCGAACGGTGTAGGTCGATAGACATCTGCCGGCCCGGCCCAAATCGAACCGGCCGAGATGAGGTTTCGCGCAGTGACCCGTTCGATCGACGAACCAGCCCGCAAAGTCGAGATCGCACACGAGACAGATGTGCTGGTCGTGGGCTCGGGCCCCGGCGGGCTGGCGGCGGCGCTGGCCTCGGCGCGCGCCGGGGTCGGGACCACCCTGATCGACCGCTACGGCTGTTTCGGCGGCAACATGACCCAAGTCGGCGTCGAGGGGCTGGCCTGGTACCGGCGTCCCAAGACGGTCGACAGCGAGGGGATCGGGCGCGAGTTCGAGCAGCGCGCCAAGGCCATGGGCGCCGCCCAGCCGGAGCCGCAGTCCGTGAGCCACGCGCTGGATGCTGAGGCTTTCAAGTACGTGGCCGACGTCCTGGTCGAAGAGGCCGGCGTCAGGCCGATGCTGCACCGCCTCTTCGTTGCGCCGATCGTCGAGGAGGGCGCCGTGCGCGGCGTGATCGTCGAGAGCAAGGCCGGCCGGCACGCCATCTTGGCCCGCCGCGTGATCGACGCAACCGGCGACGCTGACATCGCCTACCGCGCCGGAGCGCCCACGTTCATGCGGCCGAAGGCCGAGATGATGTCGGTCTCGGTGATGTTCTCGATGTGCGGCGTCAGCAAGACGCGCTTCATCGAGCAGGTGAAGGCCGACCCGCAGACGTACAAGGACTGGGGCGGCAACGGGGAGTGGGACATCGCCACCGACGGCAAGGAGGACGACCTTTTCTCGCCGTTCCTCAGGAAGCCGTTCAAGAAGGCGCTGGAGGCCGGCCTCCTGCCGCCGAACCTCGCCACCATCGCCGGGACCTGGGGGTCGATCACCGACCAGGGCGACCTCACTTATCTCAACCTGGTCCACCTCAATTTCGACGGGACAGATCCGGACGAGCTGACCCGCGGCGAGATAGAGGGCCGGCGCCAAGCCATGCTGGCCATCGAGGCGCTGAAACGGTTCATGCCGGGCTGCGAGGACGCCAAGCTGCGCAACTTCGGCATGACGCTCGGCGTGCGCGACACCCGCAAGCTCGATGCGCTCTACAACATCACTGGCGACGACGTGCGCGGCGAGGCGCGGTTCGACGACGCCATCGGCATCTTCCCCGAGTTCGTCGACGGCTATGGCATCCTCATCCTGCCGACGACCGGCCGCTATTTCCACGTTCCGTATCGAGCCCTGGTTCCGAAGCGACTCGACAACCTCCTCGTCGCTGGCCGCTCGATCGGCGGCGACAAGATCAGCCACGCGGCGACCCGCAACATGATGTGCTGCGCCGTCTCCGGCCAAGGCGCCGGCGTGGCGGCGGCCGTCTCCGTGAAGACCGGCCGCGGCTTCCACGACATTGACGTCGCCGCCGTGCAGGCCGAGCTCAGGCGGCAGGGCGCGAGGATCGCCTGAGCGTGGCGCGCGCGCCTTGGATCGCCTGGCTGGCGCTTGCGCTGGCCGCCCTCTCCATCGCCGGCGACTACTACGCCTATGACGCCATCGCGCCGGACGCCGAGCTCCTTCGCCGGCTGCACGGACTGTCGCAGTCGCAGATCGGGCTGCTGAACGCGATCTTCAGCCTGCCGAACATCCCCCTCTCGCTGGTCGGCGGGCTGTTCATCGACCGCTTCGGCGCCGCCCGAACCGCGCTGCTGACCGCAGGGTTCGGCTTTGTCGGCGCCGCGCTGACCGCGGTCGGCGAGCCCTACGGCGTCATGGTTTTTGGACGGCTCATCTTCGGCATCGGCGAAGAAACCCTGCTGGTCGCGCTCTTGGCTGGGATCGCGCAGTGGTTCTCGGCCGAAGCGGCGGCGCTCTCCATGTCGCTGCTGTTCAGCTTCGCGCGCGTCGGCTCCTACCTCGCCGACGTCTCCACCCGCTGGGCGGCGCCGCTCTATGTGCAGGGGTGGCGTCCGCCGCTCGTGCTCGCCGCCGGCCTGACCGGCGTGAGCCTCGTCGCGGCCGTGGGCTTCTTGCTGATCGACGCGCATCGCCCGTCGCGCGCGGCGACCGCGAGCCATCGCATCGAGTGGCGCAGGCTCGCAAGCTGGGACCGGTCGTTCTGGTACATCCTTGGCCTGAACGTCCTCTTCGCGTCGGTCTTCTTCCCGTTCCGCTCGACGTTCGCGATCGAGTTCTTCCAGGACGCCAAGCATCGCACGCTCGCCCAGGCGGGGCTGATCAACAGCTGGGTGTTCTTCGCGGCCATCTTCGCAACACCGGTCGTTGGCTGGATCGCCGACCGTTTGGGCCGCCGCGCGGCCCTGCTCAGCCTGGGCGCGGCTCTGATGCCGGTGACGTTCTTCCTGCTCGGCGCGACAAACATCAGCCTCTGGGTCTCGACCGTGTTGATGGGGATCGCTTTCTCGGTCATTCCGGCGGTCATCTGGCCGGCGACGGCCATGCTGGTCGAGAAGGGCCGGTTGGGGACGGCCTACGGCCTGATCAACGTCATCCAGAGCCTCGGCATGTTCGCGGCCAACTATGCGGCCGGATGGCTGAACGACGTCTACCGCGCGGGCCCCGGGCATCCCGAGGGCTATGGTCCGATGCTCCTTCTGTTGGGCGGCCTGAGCGTGATCGGCCTGCTCTCCACGCTCGCGCTCTGGCGGCGCGAGAGCGGCCCAGGCGGCCACGGCCTGGAGCGGCCTTCGGCAGCGCCAGCCCTCGCAGCAGGCTAGCGCGTCGCGGACGGGCGCGCCGGTCTGCAGGCCATGGCGTGGACGATGCGGGCGCCCGATCGACGCGCACCGAAGCGTCACACAGCGGACTTAACGTGCGGGCGGCCGAGCGAGCCGAAGTCCAGGGAAGGCGCGGATGACGTTTTCGCTGTCACGCTATTTCGTCCTGCAGCTGGTGGCCGCGCTGGCGCTGATCTTCATCGCGCTGGCGATCGCCGTGAACCGCTGGTGGGCGATACCGTTGGTGGTGTTGCTGCCGTTGCTGGCGGTTAGCGTCCATGACCTCATCCAGACGTCGCACGCGATCCTGCGCAACTACCCGATCATCGGCCACATGCGTTTCATCCTGGAAGCGATCCGGCCCGAGCTGCGCCAGTACATCATCGAGGACGAGCGAGACCCTGTTCCGTTCAGCCGCGAGCATCGCGTGCTCATCTACCGTCGCTCTAAGGACATCCACGATGCCCAGCCGTTCGGCACCGTGAAGGACGTGAGCGCCGTGAACTACGGTTGGATCTCTCACTCCATACGGCCGAAGGCGATAACCGACCGCGACTTCCGCGTGATCATCGGCGGTCCTGACTGCCGGCAACCCTACTCGGCCTCGGTGCTGAACGTCTCGGGCACCAGCTTCGGCTCCGTCAGCGCCAACGCCATCATGGCCTTCAACCTCGGGGCGAAGATGGGCGGGTTCGCCCACAACACCGGCGAGGGTTCGATCAGTCCCCACCACCGGCGCTACGGCGGCGACATCATCTGGCAGGTGGCGACGGGCTACTTTGGCTGCCGCACCCCCGATGGCCGCTTCGATCCCGAGCGCTTCGGCGAGCAAGCGCTCGACCCGCAAGTGAAGATGATCGAGGTGAAGCTTAGCCAGGGCGCAAAGCCTGGCCATGGCGGCGTCCTGCCCAAGGCCAAGATCACCGCCGAAATCGCCGCGACGCGCGGCGTGCCGCGCGACCGGGACTGTGTCTCTCCGCCCCTTCACAGCGCGTTTTCGACGCCGACCGAGTTCATGTCTTTCATCGGCCAGCTGCGCGAACTCGCGGGCGGCAAGCCCGTGGGCGTCAAAATGGCCATCGGTCACCGTTACGAGTTCCTCGCCGTGGTCAAGGCGATGCTGGCGATGGACATCACACCGGATTTCATCGTGATCGATGGCGGCGAAGGGGGCACGGGCGCGGCGCCCGCCGAACTCAGCAACCACGTCGGCCTTCCTCTCAATGAGGGGCTGAGCTTCGTGCACAACGCGTTGGTGGGCGTTGGCCTGCGCGACCGCATTCGGCTCGGCGCCAGCGGAAAGCTGGTCACCGGGTTTGATTTCTGCCGCGCGTTCGCCATTGGCGCGGACTACGCGCTCTGCGCTCGCGGTTTCATGTTTGCCGCCGGCTGCATCCAGTCGCGCAGCTGCCACACGAACCACTGTCCGACCGGCGTCGCCACGCAAGACCGGTTGCGCCAGCGCGCACTGGTCGTCGCCGACAAGGCGCCGCGCGTGGCGAATTTTCACAAGAACACCCTGCGCGCGTTGGCCGAACTCCTGGGCGCCGCGGGGTTGTCGCATCCCAGCGAGCTCATGCCCTGGCACTTGCAGATCCGCCACCAGAGCGGCCGGATTCTGCGCGGCGACGATGTCTACCCGCATGTTGGGCCAGGCGCGATCCTCTCCGGCGATATGCCCGAGGAATTGGCGCGCGAGTGGGAGCGGGCGCGCGCAGACAGCTTCGAGCCGGCCTTCGCCCGCGAGCTCGCGCTGGCCCGGGCGGCAGGCCGGGCGCACGCGGCGGCCGGCGCATCGAAGCCCCGCCGAACCCGGAGCGCGCGGTATTCGTAGGCCGGACCCGGCCGCGCTGGATCCGGAGGAATATATTCCGTATACGGCCGTTTCTGCGGGTCGCCGCCGGCGACGACCTATCTCACTTCTGCAACAGCCCGCCGAAAAGCTCCGGCGCCGAGGCTGAGCGTTGGCGCATGACGGGGTCTCAGTCTATGACAGCTATGTGGCATACATTGTTATCCACGGCTCCGACGAAAAACCGACAGAGCAGGCGGCGGACAGCCTCGGGGGCGCGACACGCCTGGCCCTCGCCTACATGCGCGAGCATCGGAAGAACGTGCGCGTTCAATTGCCGAGCGGCACAACATTGACGTTCGAGGCCTTTCAGGACGCGATCTTCCAGGGCGATCTCCGCGACTAACGGCGCTCGGACGGGGATGGCGCGTCCTAGGTGGTCGAGCCGGCGGATGCTTGGGCGGGAGGCGGGGGCTGGGCGAGCAGCGGGCTGATCGTCTGGTCGAAGCTGTCCTCGTTGAACGCGCCGGCCTGCTTCAGGCGGAGCACGCCCGCCCGGTCGATCACGTAGCTGGAGGGCACCTGCTTGTTGATCTCGCCATAGTCCCAGCTGCGGAAGTCGGCGACCACCGGGAAGGGCAGCGCCTTCGCCAGCTCGACGAGCTTGTAAGCCGGGTAGTCGTCGGTCTTGATCGCGAAGATGGCCAACCCTTCGCCCGGGTGCCGACGGGCGTAGTTGTTCATGGCGACCAGCTCGGCCTTGCAAGGCGTGCACCAGGTCGCCCAGAAGTTCAGGACCACGACCTTCCCGCGCAGGTCGGCCAGGCTGTATCTCTGGTGATCGAGCGTGACGAGGGTGAACGCCGGCGCGGGCCGGCCGACCCGGGCGGCGCTCGCCGGCCCAGTGACAAGCACGACGGCCGCCAGCAATACGGTCCAGACCCTGATCCGACTCGGCATGGGAAGCGCCCCCGAAGCGCGCACGCTGCTTCGCACCTTGCTGCGCGTCAACCATGCGCTGCTTCGCCGCCGTTCAGAAGGGCTACGGATCAGCCGAGGGTGCGCGCCAGAGCCTAGCCAGCGGCCGATTCAAGCGTGGGCGGCGAACTCGGCGACCGGATCGCCGGCGATGCGGCTGTGATACATGACGCGGGGCTCGGCCATGTCCCAGGGCCGGGCCCGGTGCATAAGGCAGCGGTTGTCCCAGACCACGACATCGCCCGCCGTCCAGGCGTGGTGGTAGACGCGCGGCGGCTGGCAGGCGAAGGCGCAGAGCTCATCGAGCAGCCGCTCCGACTCCGCGGACTCAAGGCCTGGAATGCCATAGGCGTGGCGGCCGATGGCGAGCGTGCGCCGGCCGGTCTCCGGGTGGACCTTCACCAGTGGCCGCAGCGGCGGGTCCTTCACCTGGAAGCCGTAGCCAGAGTAGGCGCTGCCCTCGTTGTGGGCGTGCCCCTCCTTGGCCTGGCTGTAGTGCAGCGAGTGGTAGGCGCTTAAGCCCTCGATCCGCGCCCGCGTGGCGGCGTCGAGCGCGTCGTAGGCCGCCCGCATGTCGGCCCAGCCGGTCTCGCCCGCCGTCTTGGGCACGACGTGGGCGGAAAAGACGGCGCCCTTGGCCTGCACGGGCATGTAGGTCGAATCCGCGTGCCAGCCCATGTTGCCCCTGAGCACCTTGACGACGTCGTCGGTGCCGTCGTCCGGCCTGAGCGAGCCGTCGGCCCGCACGTTGGACAAGGGCGCCCAGTCGAACTCGAGCGGCCCGAACCTGCGCGCAAACGCGATCTGCTCGTCCTTGGCCAGGTGCTGAGCGGGGAAGATCAGCAGCGCATATTGGAGCCAGGTTCGGTAGAGCGCGTCGAACCCGGCCTCGTCCAGCTCGGCCAGCTTGAGCCGGGTTACGACGGCGCCGAAGGTGGCGTCCAAGGGTCGGACATCGAATGGATCGGCCATGGCTTGGCTTGTGTGTCGCTGCAACGGCAGCCTAACGCAGGCGCAGCGGTCCTTCCAGGTCACCGCGAACGACGCTCGGACATTGCCAGCCGGAAGCGGAGCGGCTTATCACCATTGCGGGCTAATCGGGGAGGACGCCATGGCCAAGCCGGGCATCATCGCGCTCTTGGCTGCCACGTTCGCGGTCATCGCATCGTCGGCCGCGGTCGCCGCAAGCCCTGCGGGGAGCTGGGAGATCATCTCAGACGCGGACGGCAAACCGCGGGCGCTGATCGAGCTCTCGGTCGTCGGCGGGGTGCTGCAGGGCGTGCTGACCAAATCGCTGCGCGGCGAGGACCCGAACAAGCTCTGCGTCCCCTGCAAGGGCGCCCAGCACAACCAGCGCATCATAGGCATGCGGGTGCTGTGGGGTCTGACGCCGGTCTCCGGCGACCTCTCGAACTGGCAGGGCGGCCAGATCCTCGATCCCGATTCCGGCAACGTCTATTCCGCCAAGCTCAGCGAAAGCGCCGACGGCAAGACGATCACCATGCGCGGCTTCATCGGCATCTCGCTGCTCGGCCGCACGCAGATCTGGCATCGGGTCGGCTAGCGCGGCGAACCGCAGCGCTTGTCAGGCGTTGACGTCTGCGACGGGCGCGGAGACTCAAGCCCATGACGACCCTGACTCCTGCGGCAGGCCCGGCCCCGGTCCCCGGCGAGCAAAGATACGGTGCCGTCTCGATCGCGTTGCATTGGACCATCGCGGCGCTGATCGTCATCCAGGTCTGCCTCGGCTGGTACATGAACGAGGTCCTGCCCGACCACTCGCCGGCGCAGGCGCGGATCGAGACCCTGCACATCTCGGTCGGGCTGACGATCCTTCTGCTCGTGCTGGTCAGGATCGGCGTGCGGCTCGCCCACCCCGCCCCGCCCTTGCCAGCCGACATGGCGGCCTGGGAGCGGCTTCTGGCGCGGGCCACGCACGTCCTGTTCTATGCGCTCCTGCTCGTTCTGCCGCTGACCGGCTGGGCTGTCGCGTCGGTCCGGCCCGCCGCTGTCCACTTCTGGGGACTGCCCTGGCCGAAGCTGCCGGGGCTCGGCTTCCTGATGACGCCGGACCACAAGGCGTGGCGGCGCGAGCTTACCCACATCCACGTCTACGTCATGATCTGGCTCGTGGTCCTGAACCTCGCGCTGCACGTGGCCGGCGCCATTCGCCACCAGTTCGTTGGCCACAGCGTGCTCTGGCGCATGGCGCCGCTGCGCGCCCTGAAGCGCTAGCCGAGCTCGCGCGAGCGTTTCGCCGCCGCCGCGACTGTTCGGGCGGCGAGCGGGCCGATGCCATCCTCGGCCATCAGCACCTTGAGCGCCGCCTCGGTGGTGCCGCCCGGCGAGGCGACCTTGCGCCTGAGTTCGGCGGCGGTTTCGCCTGAGCGGTCCAGCAAGGCGGCCGCTCCGATCAAGGTCGCGCGCACCAGCGACGCCGAGGCCTCCGGGCTCAGGCCCTCCGCCTCTCCCGCGGCCCCCAGCGCCTCGATGAAGGCGTAGAGGTAGGCCGGCGCTGAGCCGGAGACCGCGACGGCGGCATCCATCAGCGCCTCGGCCTCGAGGTCGACCGTCGTCGCCACCGGATCGAACACAGCATGGGCGCGCACGCGCGCGCCGGCGCCGCCGGCAAAGATCGAGACCGCCCCCTTGCCGACCGCGACCCCGGTCGTTGGCATCGTGCGGGCGACGGCGCGGGGCCCAAACGCGGCAACGAGATCGGCGGTCTTCACGCCGGCCGCCACCGAGACGACGACGGCGTCCGCAGCCAGTTTGGGTGCAATGGCGGCCGCCGCTTGGCGCCAGATCTGCGGGCGGACGGCCAGCACCACCGTCTTCGCCTCGGCGATCGCAGCGTCGGGCGGATCGAGCCGCGCGCCTCGGGCGGCGGCGGCGTGCGCGGCCTCGCCCGGAGCCGGGTCGACGATGATGAGATCGCTGGCGGCGAAAGCGCCAGTACTGAGCCAGCCTTCGATGAGGGCGCCGCCCATGTGGCCGGCGCCGACAACGAGGATCGGCGTCACGTCGTTCGTGCTCAGGCCTGGCCCACGGTCTCGAACAAGCAGGCGGCCATGGCCTCGTCCGGGGTCTTGCCGCCCTTCAAGAGGAAGTCGAACGCCGGATAGAAGCGGTCGGCCGCCTCCACCGCCGCGTCGATCATCGAGGCGGCCTGCGCCAGTGTCGGGCGCTCGCCGTGCGGCAGCCCAAGCGCGTGGCGGAACACGACCTCGCCGTCGTCGCTCCACACCTCGAAGTGGCCGAGCCAGATGCGCTGGTTGACCAGCGAGGTGAGCTCGCAGGC
>Ga0209415_10018577_pt1 | contig 10959 bp, 3 predicted proteins | sample PeaSoiSIISIP2007_FD_187696 | JGI IMG/M metagenome (GOLD analysis project Ga0209415, IMG submission 187696) | Peat soil microbial communities from Weissenstadt, Germany - SII-SIP-2007 (SPAdes) (version 2) | ecosystem: Environmental > Terrestrial > Soil > Wetlands > Peat | place: Germany... | reverse complement strand
CGCCAAGATGGCGATGATGGCGGTCACCACCAGTAACTCGATGAGCGTGAAACCGCCCCAGCGGCCTTGACGCGCAGGCAAGTTCATGTGTCCAGTTTGCAATAACCTTTTGCCGGGTCAATCCTTCAATTCTCCATGCAGATACGCGTTTTCAACGGCAATACCACGGCTCTTAAGCCTCCAATCCTTCGGCGTTTTGGCCTTGTTCAATTCCGGCAGCGATTTTCTTGGGTGTTCCTGCCCAATCATGACGGCGTGATTCAAACGCGACTGGGCCTTTCCTGATGTCCCCATAAGACCATCCCACAAGCTGTGTAATGAAGCTACTCTGGTAGCTGGTTGGATATGCATCGATGAACAGGGAACAGCAATGAAGTGGCATTTGCTTGGATGATCTGGCGGCCGAAAATAATTTGAAACCATTCGCCTGCCCATTCGTCCAAAGACGAGATGGATGCCAGGCGTGCTTTCACGTTGATTGAGTTGCTGGTGGTCATCGCCATTATTGCCATTTTGGCGAGCTTGCTTTTGCCCGCCATGGCCGCGGCGAAGCAGAAAGCGTGGAAGACTAGTTGCACCTCCAATCTGAAGCAAATTGGCTTGGGCATGAGGATGTTTGCAGATGACAACGATGACCATTATCCGCAGTCAGGTGGTTCGATAACCTGGAATCTGGCCGATCCCAATTCCCCGACCAACGGCTGGATGGAGCAGATTTATTCTTACGTGCAGAACACGAATGTTTACCACTGCCCGGGAAACGCCCAATTACCCCCCAAGAACCAATCTGCCTTCAACTATTTCAACGGCGCGCGCGCAGCTTACGTTGCGGCGGGTGACCAGCAGGCCCCGGTCAACGCCCGGCAAATCCTGTTCCCCGCGGCCTACGTTCTCTCCGGCGACACCATAGATAAGGCGCAATTCTTTTCTGTGAACGACGCCGACAAGGATGATTACTCGCAGAATTGTGTGGGAGGCAGCGTAAACGGCACTCCGGCAGTGGATTGGCAAGCCCATAGCGGGGGCCAGCAGATTCTTTTTGCGGAGGGCCATGTCAAATGGTTTAAGGGGTACCAAACGAACGACATGACTTTCCGGTACGATTCCATCCACGGTTGGCAGTAGGTTCCCCTGCAGCCCAAGCAGGCCGACGTTCTGAGCACGGATGCTGAAGGTGTCCGTTCCCAAACGATCACGAAGTATTTTGTGCGGTTTTCGCTCCTGACACACATAAAGGAATGAAGGCAGAGGCGGCTCGACCTCCGCGCGTGACGATCTGACTGCAGGGCTGTCAATGTACTTCCGGGCGCAGACAGCCAACCGGAGCCGCTGCCAACGTTACAAATGATTTGCCAAATTGTAGGTGATGGGGCCAAGGAAGGCCCCTAGACTGGTCCACAGTCCGAGGCCGGTCCGGGAGTCTGGAGCCGAGTCGAACCAAATAGTTCGTAACTTTGTCCAGGATTTCCGTAAGAAAGCATTGGCCGACCATAAAGTCGAACCGAATCAAACCAAACATCAGCAGGCGACGTTATGAAAAACAAAGCATCTTTCGTGTGTTCCATTTCGTGGGGAAAAGCAGCCTGGGCCGCCCTGTGCGGCGCCGTGGGGTTGGCCCAAGCCGTCAGCGGCGCAGAACGCCAAATCCTCCAGTACAAAATGCCGCCCACCACCAACGCGGCATCGATCAAACGAGAGGTGGGCTGGAAGCCAATGAAGCTGGCCATCGGACTGCCGTTGCAGAATAAGGAAGAACTGGCCGGATTCATCGAGCGACTCTATGATCCGGCCAGTCCAGATTTCCGGCATTATCTCACGCCCGGGCAATTTGCCGAGCGCTTTGGACCCAAGCCAGCCGATTACCAGGCCCTCATAGCCTTCGTCCGATCGCATGGGCTGCGCGTCATCGCCACTTATCCCAATCGCGCACTGCTGGATGTCGAAGGTCTGGCTCCCAGCATCGAGCAAACTTTTCAGGTCAAGCTGAAGACCTACCAGCACCCCACGGAACCGAGAACCTTTTTTGCGCCCGACACGCCACCGTCCCTCGATCTTGACGTGCCTCTGCTCAGCGTAAGCGGATTGGACGACTACTACCTGCCGCATGCCCTCTACCACAAATGGCCACCTGAAAGGACCGAGGGCAAACCCATTCCCCAATCCGGAGCCGGACCGAATGGCAGTTACATGGGGAACGATTTCCGCGCTGCTTATGTTCCCGGCGTCACTCTTAACGGCACGGGACAGACCGTCGGTTTACTCGAGTTCGATGGCTTTTATGCCTCGGACATAACCCGCTACAAAAACGAGGCGAATTTGCCCGACGTGCCGGTCGTCAAAGTCTTGCTGGACGGCTTCAGCGGCAGCGCCGGGGGTGCCAACGTCGAGGTGGCCTTAGACATCGATATGGCCATTTCGATGGCGCCTGGGGTTGCCGAAGTCCTGGTTTATGAAGGCGAGCGCACCGACTCGATTCTCAACCGCATCGCCACGGACAACCTAGCCAAGCAAATCAGTGCTTCTTGGAGCTACACCATCGACGCTGCCTCTCAACAAGCTTTCCTCCAAATGGCCGCCCAGGGCCAGTCCTTCTATAACGCCTCGGGGGACAGCGATGCTTATTCGGGAGTGATTCCGACGCCCTGCGACGACACGAACATCACGATTGTGGGTGGGACGACCTTGACGACGAGCGGACCGGGCGGAGCCTGGGTATCGGAAAAAGTATGGAACTGGGGCGGCGGCACCGGCAGCTCGGGAGGCATCAGCACCCGCTATACCATCCCCCCATGGCAGCAAGGGATTAGCATGGCGGCCAATCAGGGCTCGACCACCCACCGCAACATTCCCGATGTCGCTATGACCGCGGACAACGTTTTCGTAATCGCGGACAATGGCCGCAACCTGAATGTGGGCGGAACCAGTTGCGCTGCGCCTTTGTGGGCCGGCTTCACCGCCTTGGCAAACCAATTGGCCGCTGCGAATGGCGAGCCGCCCGTCGGGTTCATCAATCCGGCCGTGTATGCCATCGGCAAAGGCTTAACCGCCTCAAGCTATGTCTCGAACTTCCATGACATTGTCACAGGGAACAATGAGAACTCGAGCAGCCCCAGCAAATTTGTGGCCGTGGCCGGTTACGACCTGTGTACCGGTTGGGGCACGCCGACCGGCATCACTCTGTTGAGCACGCTAGCTCTTCCTGAACCCCTGCGGATCAGCCCCAACGCGGGCACGCTTATCAGCGGTCCGGCGGGTGGCCCCTTCAGTCCCTTGAACGCAACTTATTCTCTAACCAACGACGGCGCCACGGCCCTAACTTGGGCCGTCAGTGCGATTCCATCTTGGCTTTCGGTTTCTTCCCAGGGCGGCACCTTGCCGCCGAATCGCGGGACAATTACACTTAGCCTTGGCCTCACCTCTGCCGCCAGCAACCTAGTGGCCGGAAGTTATAGTGCCACATTGCTCTTTACCAACTTGAGCGACAGATTCGGGCAGAGCCGCCAGGTCACCCTGGCCGTCGTCACCCCGCCCATCATCGCTTCGCAACCGACCAACCAGGCGGTGCTCGAACTTGCCCCGGCTATCTTCAGCGTCGGAACGGGCAGCAACGCTCTGCTTTATTATCGGTGGCAACTCAACGGTACAAGTCTGACCGATGGTAGCAACTTTATCGGCACCGCCACCAGCAGCCTAACGGTGAGCAATGCCTTACCCTCCGTGGCCGGCAGCTATTCGGTAGTGGTCAGCAACGCCGCCGGAATGGCCGTTAGTTCGAATGCGCTACTGACCATTGTCCCCAGCCAGCCGGTCGTCACTATGCAACCGACCAATCAGACGGTGCTGCCGGGATCCAGCACCAGCCTCAGCGTGGCCGCCATCGGGACACTGCCCTTCACTTATGTGTGGCAGGTCAATGGGACCAACCTCCATAACGGCTCATCCATCTCCGGCGTCGCGACCAGCACTCTTACTATCAGCAATGTTTCCGCTGCCAATGCGGGTACCTATACCGTCCTGGTAAAGAACACCCTCGGCTCGACCACCAGCACCGGCGCCGTCCTGGCGGTCATCCCGGTCACTTTGCCCGGGTTCAACTTATCCAGTCTCTCTTCGTTCGTTTCCACGTCCTCCGGAGAGTTTCCTTACAGCCCGCTGGCGCCTACCCGGAGCGGCGCCCTCTACGGCACCGCGCTCGAAGGGGGCGCCAACGGCTACGGAACCGTTTTTCGGGTGACTACTAATGGTACGGTAAGCACGTTGTTCGCCTTCAACTACAGTGATGGCGGGTTTCCTTATGCCGGTTTGGTAGAAGGCCGGGACGGGCTGCTTTACGGCGCAACCTACGAAGGCGGGACCTACGGCAACGGCGAGGTGTTCAAGATGACCACCAATGGAGTGCAAACCCTCGCGGTGGCTTTCAATGGCATCAACGGCGAGTTGCCCGTGGGGGGATTGGTTCAGGGCACTGACGGCAATTTCTACGGAACCACGCTGGCCGGCGGTCTTTACGGCAATGGCACGCTCTACCGCATCACTTCCTCGGGCGGACGTACCACGTTGGTGTCCTTAGATTCGTCCGAAGGCATCGAGCCGTCATCGGTGCTGGTTCAAGGGGTCGATGGCAATTTCTATGGGACAACCGAATTCGGAGGCACCAATGGTAGTGCGGGCACGGTGTTCAAAATGACGCCCGCTGGCAAGCTGACCACCCTTTACGCGTTCACGGGCGGCGATGACGGAGCTGTGCCGATCCCAGGCCTCGCAGTCGGCGCGGATGGCAACTTCTACGGGACCACTATCGAGGGTGGCTCCAACAATGTGGGAACGGTTTTCAGAATCACTCCCTCCGGCACACTGACAACTTTGTACACTTTTGCGGGGGACGACGGCGCCAATCCTTGGGGCGGGCTGGTGCAGAGCACTGACGGCAACCTTTACGGCACCACCGAAAACGGCGGGGCCTATGGGTTTGGCACCATCTTCAGTCTCGCGCCCAATGGGCCGTTCACAACTGTGGCACAATTTGACGGCTACAATGGGGCCACGCCGGCCGCAGCGTTGGCTCAGGCTGGCGATGGGAACCTCTACGGAACCACCTCCGCCGGCGGCTCCTCAGGCGCGGGCACGGTTTTTCGCCTGAGCATCGCCGGCGCCTTGCGCATCACCAGCCAGCCCGCCGACCAAGCGGCCTTTGTCGGCGGCAACGCCCGGTTCACCGTTGCCACGTTCGGCAGCCAGCCGGTCGCTTACCAGTGGCAGAGGGATGGAACAAACCTCAGCGACGGTGGGGAGATCTCCGGCTCGGCCACCGCTGCTTTAACGCTCACCAACGTCAGCTTTGCCGATGCTGCGGTGTATTCGGTCATCGTCAGCAATTCTTTCGGCTCGGTGGCCAGCGATGAGGCGGTCCTCGAGGTTATCCTCTCGCCGCCCGAAATCACCAGCCAACCGGCGGGCCAGTCGGTAGTAACGGGAGAAGCCGCGACCTTCACCGTGGCAGCCTCCGGCTCGCTGCCTTTGTCCTATCAATGGCAAGTCGGCGGAACTAATCTGAGCGATGGCGGCCAGGTCGCCGGCTCGAGCACTTCCACGTTGACCCTTGGTAGCGTGACGGCTGCCAATGCCGGGACGTACTCCGTCATCGTGAGCAATGCACTCGCCGCCGTGCGCAGCGCACCGGCCCTCCTAATCGTAACTCCGGCCGTCACGCCGGGAGTCGCGTTAAACCTGCTGCACCTGTTCGCCGATGGAACTGATGGGGCCTTTCCATCCAGCGCACTCATCCAGGCGCGCGATGGTAATTTGTACGGCACTGCGTCGGGGGGCGGCACGGCGTACTCCGGCGCCATGTTCCGCATGAACCTAAACGGCACCCTCGTTTCGCTTTACTCGTTTCCGGGCGGCACGAATGCCGCTACCCCCTATGACGGGTTGGCGCAGGCCTCGAACAACTATTTCTACGGCACGACCTCCGGCGGCGGTATCAATGGTTATGGCACTATCTTTCGGGCAGCTCCCGGAGGCTCGCCGGTAGTTGCTTTGTACTCCTTTAGTGACGGTGCTGATGGGGCGTTTCCTTATGCCGGGCTGGTGCAGGGTAAAGATGGGAACCTCTACGGAACGGCTTTCCAAGGCGGGGCAAACGGCTACGGTTCGGTATTCCGGCTCACTCAGGCCGCAACGGTCACTCCGCTTTACTCTTTTAACGATGCGGACGATGGCGCTTATCCGTACGCGGGGTTGGTGCAGGGAGTTGATGGCAATTTGTATGGTACGGCCGCCGAGGGGGGCGCCAACGGCCTGGGCACCGTGTTCCGGATCACGGCCAGTGGCAGCCTCACCGTCCTCGCGGCGTTTGATTCCACCAATGGGGCTCTTCCGGAGGCTGGCCTGGTCCAAGGCGCCGACGGCAGCTTCTATGGGACCACCTCCAGTGGGGGTTCCAATGGCTTCGGAACCGTCTTCCAAATCACCACCAATGGCATGCTCACATCTTTGGTCTCATTCAACGACACCAATGGAGCTGAACCCGTGGGAGCCTTGGTGCAAGGCACCGATGGCAATTTGTATGGCACGACGGCGACGGGAGGAGTGGGGGGCGCAGGCACCGTATTCAAGATCACCACTAACGGCGTTTTGACAACGCTCCTCTGGTTCGACGGGCTCAACGGCGCCAACCCTGCCGCTGCCCTCCTCCAGGCTAACAACGGAAGTTTCTATGGTACTACCGCGTACGGCGGGGCGAACTACGACGGCACGCCTTTTAGCGGCCTGGGGACCGTGTTCAAACTCACCGTGCCTTTGTTCATCAATAATCATCTCGCCCTCTCGAGTGCTACGGCGGGATTGCCCTATGCTAACACGATCGCCTCTCAGGCGATCACGCCGGCCGGCGATACGCTCACCTTTGCCAAAATCAGCGGCCCCACTTGGCTGAATGTTGATCCCAGCGGTACGCTTTCCGGCAGCCCCACTTCCCCGGACATCGGCACCAACACCTTTGTGGTGCAACTGACCGACACGAACGGCGTTTCGGCCAGCACTACTTTGTCCCTCCAAGTATTGGCGCCAGTGCCTCCTTCCTTCGTCGCCAACCCCTTTACCGTCTCGCCAGTGAACTTCGGGCAGGCCGTCTCGCTCAATCTCGGGGTCGAAGTTCTTGACCCGAACGTCGGTGATACCCTGAACTTTGCGCTGGTGAGTGGTCCCGCCTGGCTCAACGTCGCCACTAATGGTGTGGTCTCGGGCACCCCTGGCTTGTCCGACGTTGGTACGAACGCATTTGTTATTAGCTTTACCGACGCACTGGGGTTCACCAGCAACGCGACGATGCTCCTTGAAGTGTATGGTCCGCCCACCTTTGCAACCGACCCCTTCACCGGTCCGCCCGGCGCGGTGGGCTACACGTATTCGGGCTCCATTGCCGCCAGCGCCTCGGATCCCAACGCCGGGAACACGTTGAGGTTCGCGCTGGTGAGCGGCCCGGCTTGGCTGAGCGTGGATTCCAGCGGCATGCTCTCCGGCACCCCGGGAACCGTCAATGCCGGCACCAATCAGTTCGTGGTTAGTGCCGCTGATTCAGGCGGCGGCTTGACCACCCACGCAACGATGTACCTTTATGTGTACACACCACCGGGCTTCACAAGTAGCCCGTTTGCCGAGCCCAGCGCCGTCTCCGGTCTCCCGTATGGCGCCACCATCGCGACCAATGCGGTTGACCCGGATGCTGGAATCGGTGATACGCTCACCTTCTCCAAAATCAGCGGTCCGGCCTGGCTGAGCGTAGCTCCTAATGGCGTACTTTCTGGCTCACCTCCCTTGAGCTCGCCCCCCGGCCTCAACTCGTTCACAGTCCGTGTGGCCGACTCGATCGGCGCAGCGACTGCTGGGCTGATGCGTATCCTCGTCATCTCGAACATCCCACCGTCGTTCCTTGCCAACCCATTCCAGGAACCTTTTGCCAAAGCCGGCCTCGACTATACCAACACGATCAGCACCAACGCGTTCGAGGTGAATGTCGGGGACCCGCTAGCCTTCTCCAAAGTCAGCGGCCCGGCCTGGCTGACCGTGGTCACCAACGGGACGCTTTCGGGCGTGGCCGCCGCTTCCGACGCGGGGACCAATACCTTTGTTGTCAGTGTGACCGATTACGCCGGGCTATCGAATCTGGCGACGATGACGCTCGAGGTTCACGGCCCGCCGACGTTCAGCACGAACTGGTTTGCCGAACCTTGGGCTAACCTGGATCAGCCTTTCACGGGTGCGATTACTAACGTTTCAGACGTTGACTCGGGGGCCCTGCTCATCTTCAGCAAGCTCAGCGGACCTCCCTGGATCAGCGTGGCCACCAACGGCGCGCTCAGTGGCACGCCGGATCTGGCGGACGCCGGCGGCAATACTTTTGTCGTGGGTGTAACCGATTTCGGCGGCTTGACCAATAGCGCTACCGTGTACCTTTATGTGAACAGTCCGCCTTCCTTCGAACCAATGAGTTTTGTCCAGTCCACCGCCGTCTCGGGCCTGCCTTACTCGGCGACGCTCGCCACGAATGCGACCGATCCGGATCTCGTCAGCGGAGATACGCTCACGTTTTACAAAGTGACCGGTCCCGCCTGGCTTAACGTGGCTACCAACGGTGCGCTCTCGGGCACCCCCGGTCCTGCCGATGTCGGCCTCAATCCATTCCTGGTCCTGGTCGTCGATTCCGGCGGTCTCTCCGGCGTTGGGCTCATGAGCATCCCCGTCCAGACCGACACGCCGCCGACCTTCGTGCGCAACCCCTTCAGCGCACCACTGGCCCATGCCGGACAGCCTTATGTCGCCAGCATCGCCAGTCAGGCGGTGGATACCGACCCCGGGGACACTCTCTCGCTGGCTAAGGCCGGCGGCCCGGCTTGGCTGAACATTGCCGCCAATGGCGCGCTCTCGGGCCTGCCCTCGCGCTCGGACGTGGGCACCAATACCTTCGTCGTCCGCGCTGCGGATACGGCGGGCCTTTCCGCTACCGCCACTATGTTCGTCACTGTGATTCCTTCCCTCGATCTCTCCATCGCCCAAAGCGGTAGCATGGTTATCCTAAGCTGGACAGGTGGCAGCCCGCCTTACCAAGTGCAAACCTGTTCGGATTTCTCTGGCGCGGGTTGGCAAAATCTCGGCAGTCCGCTCAGCACGAACACACTGATGCTTAACCCAACCAATGCTGCCGGCTGGTTCCGCGTAGGCGGGCTGTAAGGCGCGCGGCCGGAGCTTCGAAGGTCTTACCGAGAGGGGCGGAAGGGGTTGGATCGGTTTGAGGGAACCGGTCCAACCCCGGTTTGGCCTGCAGTACGAAAACGGGGTTAGCAGATGCGAACGCTTTCGGAGTTGGATGTTCAGTCTGATGTAGGCGAGCTTTGCTTCGTTTTTGAGAAGCGTTCGTAGCCGAGAAGCTGTTCCAGCGTCTAAACTCGTTGGCACGGCTTGTGCCATGGTTGGCGTGTGAGGTTCCATAATCTGACTTCAGGACTAACGATACTTCGCGAATATTAAGACTATCGCGTAAATAGCTGGAACGAGGGAAACCGCACACGCGGAGAGCAGAATGCAAAAAAGCAACAGAGGACTTCCCCCTTTTCGGAGCCTCAATAATGAACCCCACAGACACGCCAATGTATTCAAAGTCAGCCAACCTGAGAGACCAGGGAGAACAGTCAATGCAAAGACCTTTGCCAGTCTATTTTGCATCGATGCCTTGTCTGAAAAGAATATCACAGCCACAAACCCCACAAAACCAACAAGCCATAGTACTCGCGATCTTCGCAGAAATCGCTCCGCCCAAAGGGTGAACCGACGATAATGCCGCGGCCCAACGAATCGTCTAAAAACTGTTGTTTCCATTCGATCCTGATGCAAGGGAGGTGAGAACGTCTAGAGGCAGCGCCTCTAGCTGACCAGCGAAGTCGAAGATCTCCCAAGGATCGGAGATAAGTGCATCAGCATTAGCGACATTGAAAACCTGCCTTAACGAGGAGGCCACGTTATTAGCTATCGGATAAGGATCCGATAACCATCCAATTTCCCAAGCCAAAGAGTTGCTTCTTGCACCACCTCTAATGAAGGCTGGCCCAGACGTGCTCATTCCGACCTGAATGAAAGGGTTCGCGATGCCCTGTTTATCCATATGGCGAAGCTTCTCGAGCAACGTTCTGATCGTTCTACCCGGCGCAGCGGTAAGCCACGGCATTACCATTCTCGACGCGGCTAGACCAAAAATTGGTATCGTCGCTGTAACCGAATTCCCCGACCACTCGTCCGGGTCGTCCAGGCCGCAAATCGCGCCGAAAGTCGCGCTGTATGCGACAGGGCCACCGCGCGAAGTCTGAACACTGGCGACGAAACCAGCATCGTAGCCCCAGTAGCCATACATCTTATCCGTCTTTGGAAAATACACAACGTCTACTCCACCCTCGAATATTCCCACCGCTTGTGCCCCAATACGGAAGCTGGCAGTCAACGCAAAGCCTGGATCTCCTGAACTCAGGGCGCAGTACGCACCTACAGCGGCGATGGCAACCGTCGTGAAGGCAGCAATGATCACTGCTATATTTATGGCCCCGAGCAACTCAGCCTCTGAAAAGAGACCGGTTGGGTCGACTGCGTTTACGGAGTCGCTGCGACAATACGCGTATCTGTGAAAGCTCTGTGGATCCCCTCTATTACCAGCGCACGTATCCCGCTGATTAAATCTCCCATTGCCCGGATCATAATACCTCGCACGCAGGTTGTACATGCCCAGCGTCGAATCCCACTGCTCGCCGCAATAGAGCTTCGTGTTGGTGCCAATGGCCGAGGACGTGTTGGTCTGCGCCTCGCCGTACGCGGTGTAATTATAATGGCTGGCGAGGCCGGACACGGTGTTGACTAACTGGCGGTTGCTGCCGTGGCCATCGGGCAGGAAGTACGAGGGAGCGTTGGTGGCGG
>Ga0209415_10018576_pt1 | contig 10959 bp, 10 predicted proteins | sample PeaSoiSIISIP2007_FD_187696 | JGI IMG/M metagenome (GOLD analysis project Ga0209415, IMG submission 187696) | Peat soil microbial communities from Weissenstadt, Germany - SII-SIP-2007 (SPAdes) (version 2) | ecosystem: Environmental > Terrestrial > Soil > Wetlands > Peat | place: Germany... | reverse complement strand
ATCAACGACCTGGCGGGCGCGAGCCTCTCCCCCACATCCACCGTCCGGGGATGGCAAACGCTGCCCGTCGTCCTCGACTAAGCCGCAGCCCGGCGAAGGAGCGAACCACGTGGCCACCAGGTCATCGCCCACGGCCGCCGCCGCGGTCGGCCGGCCGACGCGCCGGGCCTACGACAGCAGCCGCCGCCAGGAGATGGCCGCCGCCACGCGGCGGCGCATCGTCATGGCCGGCTCCGAGCTGCTCCATGCCTCCCACGTGCGCGACTGGGAGGCGCTCACCCTCCGTGCCGTCGCCGAGCGGGCGGGGGTGAACGAGCGCACGGTGTACCGCCACTTCGGAAACGAGCGGACCCTGCGCGACGCAGTGATGCAGCAGCTGGAAGCCGAATCCGGCATCGAGCTCGACGGCATGCAGCTCGGCGACGTGGCCCCCCTGGCCGCCCGCATCTTCCGTCACGTCTCCTCGTTCCGGCTGGCCCCAGGCCCCGTCCTGGATGCCACGTTGTCGCAGACCCGCCAACGGGTCCACGCCGCACTCATCGATGCGGTCACGGGCGAGGCGGAGGGATGGTCGGAGCAGGACCGCACCATGGCCGGGGCCATGCTCGACCTGTTGTGGAGCGTGGGGGCCTACGAGCGCCTGGTGCGCGACTGGGGCCTCGACGCCGACCAGGCGATTCGAGCCATCACCTGGGTCATCACCATGGTCGAGGATGCCGTGCGCCGCGGCCGGGCTCCGACCGCACCTTGAATTCGCCGGTAGATATTGGACCGTTCGGTCCAATATGATCGCCCGGTGGACTTCGCCCTGACCGACGCCGAAAGCGACCTGGCCGAGCTGTGCCGCGACTTCGCCCAGAAGGAGATCGCCCGGCGCGCGCCGGCCGCCTGGGAGGAGGGGCGCTGTCCGACCGACCTGCTGCGCGAAATGGGGGCGATCGGGCTCCTGGGCATGCTCGTGCCCGAGCGATGGGGCGGCATCGGCATGTCGACCGTCGGCTTCGTGGCCGCCATGGAGCAGATCGGGCTGGCCGATCAGTCGGTGGCCGCCGCCTGGCAGGCGCACGTCACCATCGGCTCGCTCCCCCTGCTGCTGTTCGGCACCGACCCGCAGCGCGAGCGCTGGCTGCGGCCGCTGGCCGAGGGACGCGCCCTCGGCGCGTTCGGGCTGACCGAGCCCGACGCCGGTTCCGATGTGCGGGGCATCCGCACCCGGGCGGCGCGGCGCGACGGCGGATGGGTGATTAACGGCCGCAAGACCTTCATCTCCAATGCCGGGACCGACATGTCCTTCGGCGTGACGCTCTTGGCCCGCACCGACGAGGGCGGGGACCGGAACACCGGCTACGGCAGTTTCGTGGTCGAGAGAGACACACCCGGCTTCACCATGGGACCGAAGATGCGCGGCATCGGTTGGCGCGGACTCGATACCCGCGAGCTGTTCTTCGACGATGTGTGCGTGTCAGAAGACCACCTGCTCGGCGATCCGAACCTCGGACTCAACCAGTTCCTGCGTACTCTGGAGGTGGGGCGCATCTCCATCGCGGCGCTGTCGCTGAGTCTCACCCAGGCCGTGCTCGACCTGGCCACGGACCACGCTCGCACCCGCGTGCAGTTCGGGCAGCCGATCTCGAAGTTCCAAGCCGTGCAGTTCAAGCTGGCCGACATCGCCACCGAGCTCGAGGCGGCCCGGTGGCTCACCTACCGCGCCGCCTCTCTGCGCGACAGCGGCCGGTCCTTCCGGAAGGAGGCTGCCATGGCCAAGTTGAAGGCCAGCCGACTGGCTGTGTGGGCGGCATCGGAGGCGGTGCAGATCCACGGCGGCGCCGGGTACATGCTCGACTCGATGGTGGCCCGCTTCTACTGTGACGCCAAGGTGCTCGAAATCGGCGAGGGCACCAACGAGATCCAGCACCTCGTGATCGCCCGGGCGCTGGGCTGCTGACCCGAGCGAATCGCTCGTCCCTGATCGCCGAGCCGGTCAGACGGCGGCGAGGCGACGGATCGCCTCGACGACGTCGTCGCGCCCGGGAAGCCAGGCCTGCTCGAGCTCGGGCGCATAGGGCGGCGGTGTTGCCGCCGCACCGATCCGTTCGATGGGCGCATCGAGATCCCAGAACGCCTCTCGGACCACGACGGCGGCGATCTCGGCCCCGATGCCGAAGGGGACGACGGCTTCGTGGGCGACCAGCAGCCGGCCCGTCTTCGTCACCGAGGTCAGGACGGTGTCCATGTCGAGCGGCGCCACCGTGCGCAGGTCGATGACTTCGACCGAGATCCCGTCCCCGGCCACGGCCTCGGCCGCCGCGAGGCACTCGTGGACCATGCGCGAGACCGACACCACGGTGACGTCGGTGCCCGCCTGCACAACGGCCGCCGTGCCGATGGGAACCAGGTGATCGGCCGGCGGCTGCGGGCCTTTCATGCCGTAGAGGAGCCGGTTCTCGATGAACACCACCGGATTGGGATCCTCGATGGAAGCCCGCAGCAGGCCATAGGTGTCCGCCGGTGTCGACGGCATGACGACGGTGAGGCCCGGGACGTGGGCGAGCATCGCCTCCAGGCTCTGGGAGTGCTGGCTGCCCGACGAGCGGCCGGCGCCGAACTGGGTGCGCACCGTCAGCGCCATCTGGGCGGCGCCGCCGGTCATGAAGGGCAGCTTCGCCGCCTGGTTGAGCAACTGGTCGAAGCAGACGCCCAAGAAGTCGAGGTACATGAGCTCGACCACCGGGCGCATGCCGGCCATGGCGGCTCCCACGCCGAGCCCCACGATGGCCGTCTCGGAGATGGGAGTGTCACGCACCCGGTCCCCGAATCGGTCGCGCAGGCCGCGGGTGAGACCGAAGACGTTGCCGCCCTCGCCCACGTCGATGCCGGCCACGAACACGCGGTCATCGGATTCGAGCTCCGCTTCGAGGGCCGTGCGGACGGCGTCCATGGTCCGGAATACCGGCGCATCGCCATCGGGCGTCGCCGGCTCGACGATCGCCGGCCGAGCCCGGACGAGGTACTCCCCGAGCGAGGCGGCGTCCGGTGCCGGGAGAGCGCGTGCCGCCTCGACCGCTTCGTCGAGTTCGCCGGCCACCGATGATTCGAGGGCTTTGATGTCGTCGTCGTGCACCCCGGCCTGGCGTAACCGCTGCTCGTGGAGCGCGATCGGATCGCGCTCGCCCCAGGCGCGTACTTCCTCGGCCGACCGGTATCTCTCGGGATCGCCCTCGTAGTGACCGTGCCAACGGTAGGTGGCGGCCTCCACGAGCACAGGCCCACTCCCGGTGCGCACCCCGGCCACGACCTCGGCCATAGCCGCGGCCGTGGCCACGACGTCGTTGCCGTCGACGCCCACGTAGCCGACGCCGTAGCCGCCGGCCCGCTGCTCCAGTGTCGCCGCATGCTGGGAGGAGGTCGGAGAGAACTCGGCGTAACCGTTGTTCTCGCAGAAGAAGACGAGAGGCAGGTGCCACACCGCGGCCAGGTTCACCGCCTCATGGAAGGCGCCCGCAGCGGGGGCGCCGTCACCGAAGAAGGCCACCGTCACCGTGCCGTCGCCGCGCAGCTGGGCGGCGGTGGCCGCTCCCGCGGCGATTGGCAGGCCGGCGGCCACGATGCCGTTGGCGCCGAAAACGCCGACGGTGGGGTCGGCCACGTGCATGGATCCCCCGCGCCCTCGGTTGGTGCCGCCGTCGCGGGCCAGCAGCTCGGCGAACATGGGAAGGGGCTCCATGCCTTTGGCCAGACAGTGCCCGTGGCCCCGGTGGGTCGACGTGATGACGTCGGCCGGCCCGAGCGGCCAGCACGCCCCCACCGCGGCCGCCTCCTGCCCGATGGAGAGGTGGACGAAGCCGGGGACCTCGCCGTCGCGATAAAGGGCGGCCACCCGCCGCTCGAACCCGCGGATGCGCAGCATGCGACGGTGCATCTCGACGAGGTCCGACGACGAAAACGCTGGTCCAGAGGTCGCGCCGGAAGCCACCAATGAGCGATCGTAGTGTATTGTACTGATCGGTACAAATAGGAAACGAGTCGTGGCCGACCCCATTGAGATCCCAGAGCTCTTCCCCGCCCCCGGCGATGTCGGCGGAAAGCGGGTGGTGTTGACAGGCGCCAGCGGCGGCCTCGGCGCGCTGCTGGCCCATGCCTTGTCCCGGGCCGGCGCCCGACTGGCGCTGGTGGCCCGCACCGAGGGCGACCTGTTGGCGTTGTCCGCCGCCCTGCCGGGTCCGACCCTGGTGCTGAGCGGCGACGTGACCGACGAGGAGTTCAACGAGTCGGTGGCCGACGCCACCGTCGCCGAGTGGGGTGGTGTCGACGTCTGGATCTGCCATGCCGGCATCTCGCCGGTGGTGGCCGGACCGCTCCGCACCCCGGCGGCGGTCTGGCGCCAGGTCCTCGAGGTGAACCTGACCGGCACCTTCCTGGGGGCCCGGGCGGCGGCACGGGTGATGGGTGAGGGCGGGCGCCTCATCTTCACCGGATCGGTTCTCGGCGAGCGCCCGCGCCGCGGTCTCGCCGCCTACAGCGCGTCGAAGGCAGGACTCGTCGGTCTGGCCAAGGGCCTCGCCCTCGACCTGGCGCGGGACGGCATCACCGTCAACGTGGTGGCCCCGGGTTGGTTCGACTCGCCCATGGCCGACGGCTTCAAATGCCAGCCCGAGCTCGCCGCCGAAGTGACGGGACACACCGCCCAGAAGCGTTGGGGCGCTCCGACCGACCTGACCGGCATCTACCAGTTCCTCGCCTCCGACGCCTCCGCTTTTGTCACCGGCGCCGTCCTCAGCGTGGACGGCGGGTACCTGCTCGTATGAGCGACGCCACGCCACGGCGGCGCGTCGTCGTGATCACCGGCGCCGGCGGCACATTGGGGGCGGCGCTGTCGCGCCGTCTGGCCGGCGAGCCCGCCACCGACCTGGTACTGAGCGACATCAGCGAGTCGTCGCTCCAGGCCACCCTCGACGCCATGCCGGCCGGCGACGCCACCGTGGAGACGGTGGTGGCCGACGTGGGCGACGTCGACCAGGTGGAGCGGGTGGTGGACAGGGCCGTCGAGCGGTTCGGCCGCATCGACGTGTTCGTGAGCAACGCCGGTGTGCTCGCCCCCAACGGCCGCATCCACAACCTCACCACCGACGACTGGGACCGCGTCATCCGCATCAACCTGATGGGAGCGGTGAACGGCATCCGGGCGGCGGTGCCCGCCATGCGCGCCCAGCGGTCAGGGTCAATCATCCTGACGGCATCGGTGGCCGGAATGACGGCATGGTCGCACGCCGCGCCCTACTGCGCCACGAAGGCGGCCGTCATCCAGTTGGCCAAGGTGGCGGCCGTCGAGTACGCCCGCGACGGGATCCGGGTGAACTGCGTGTGCCCGGGAACCTTCCGCTCCGCCATCCATGACGACCTGCCACCCGAAGCTCTCGAGGCCATCGCCTTGCGCCATCCCCTGGGTCTCGCTGCCGCCGACGACCTGGTGGGCGCCTACTCGTACCTGGCCGGTGACGATTCCCGCTGGACGACCGGGGCCGCCGTGGTGGTCGACGGCGGCTACTCGGCGCCCTGACCGTCCGTCGCCTGCACGATGCCCCGGATGAAGATCTCGGCGAACGGCTTGGCCACGTCCCGGGCCGACAGCCGGCCGCCCGGGTGCAGCCACAGGTAGGTGTAATTGTGCATGCCCAGCCACGCCCGTGCTGTCAGCCACACATCGACGTCGCGGAACTCCCCCGACGCCACGCCCGCCTGCAGCACCGCCTCGATGTGCTCCTCGTAGGCCCGGCGCCGCTGGCGGAACTGCGCAGCACGTTCGTCAGTGAGGGCGGGGAATTCATGGAGGAACACCCAGACGTGGTCGGGATAGCGGTGGATGATGTCGAGCAGCTCGTCGCCGTGCATGGCCAGCTGCGCCGACGGCGACCCGCCCGTCTGAGCCACACGCTGGGCGCACGCCATCACCTCGTCCATGACCTGGTCGTGGACGGCGGCGAGAAGCTCCTCCTTGGAGCCGATGTAGTGGTACAGCGCGCCCCGGCCGAGGTCGTTGGCCTCGCACAGCTCGGTGATGCCCGTGGCGTGGTAGCCGCGCCGGGCGAAGAGACGGGCGGACGTGTCGACGATGGCGTCGCGACGCGCCTTCCACTTCGGGCTGTGGCGAGTCTCGTCACGCACCTTCGACGGGGACATCAGCGGAAGTATAGGTTGACTGGTCGGTACAAAATGCTCGTGAGGTGGTGCCCGTGAATCCGACGGCTCCCATGCCGACGGACATGAACTGGTTCGCCGTCCTCGACTATCACGCCGTCCGGACGCCCGATAAGGCGATCACGGTGTTCGAGGGCGCCGCGCTCGGCTACGGCGAGATGGCCGAGCGCGCCACGGCGCTGGCCGGCGGCCTGCACGCCCGGGGGGTCGGCCATGGCGACGTGGTGGCCCTGCTCTCCTACAACTGCCCGGAGTTCCTGGAGACGGTGTTCGCCGCCAACTACCTCGGGGCCATCGCCATGCCCATCAACTGGCGGCTGGCCGCACCCGAGGTCCGCTACATCCTCGAGCACTCCGGCGCCCGGGCGCTCGTGTGCGACACCGACCTGATGGATCTGGCCGAAGACGCCACCACCGGCATGGACACTCTGGCGCGGGCGTGCATCACCGAGAACGCTCGGGCCGGGTGGACGACCCTGGCCGCCCTGCGCACCGCGGACGACGGGCTACGACGGCACACGTCAGCGGCGGACGACGTGCACCGGCTCATGTATACCTCGGGCACCACGGGACGCCCCAAGGGGGTCATGCTCACCCATGCCAACCTGGCCTGGAAGAACCTCGCCCACATCGTGGAATTCGGCTTCACCCGTGCCGATCTCGGTCTCGCCTGTGGACCGCTCTACCACGTGGGTGCGCTCGACCTCACCACCACTTCGCTCATCGCCGCAGGCGCCACCACCATCATCCACCGTGGCTTCGACGCCGCCGCCGTGGTCGACGAGCTCGAGCGATCGCGGGTGACCACCATATGGCTGGCGCCCGCCATGGTGAACGCCATCATGGCGCTCCCCGACGTGGAACGGCGCGACCTGTCGTCGGTGCGCATAGTCATCAATGGCGGAGAGAAGATGCCCATCCCCTTGATCGAGCGGATCCAGCGCACCTTTCCCTCGGCGTGGTTCGCGGACGCCTACGGCCTGACCGAGACGGTGTCGGGCGACACCTTCCTCGACCGGGCCAGCATCATGACCAAGCTGGGCAGCGTGGGTCGTCCGTGTCTCTACTTGGAGCTCGACGTGTGGGATGACGAGGGCCGGTCGGTGCCGGCCGGTGAGACGGGCGAGATCGTCGTGCGCGGTCCCAAGGTGTTCAAGGGTTACTGGTGCGACCCCGAGGCCACCGAGCGCGCCTTCGCCCGAGGCTGGTTCCACACCGGAGATGTGGGAGTGCGCGACGACGACGGTTATCTGTGGATCGTCGACCGCTTGAAGGACATGATCGTCTCCGGTGGCGAGAACATCGCCGGGTCCGAGGTGGAGCGCGTCCTCTATGAGCACGAATCGGTGTTGGAGGCGGCGGTGGTCGGCCGGCCCGACGAGCGCTGGGGGGAGGTGCCCGTCGCCTTCGTGGTGCGACACCCCGGTGCCGTGGTGACGTCGGAGGAGTTGGTGGAGCACTGCCGCACCCAGCTGGCGCGCTTCAAGGTACCGAAGGCCGTCACCTTCCTCGACGCCCTGCCGCGGAACCCTTCCGGCAAGGTATTGAAGCGCGAGCTGCGCGCCCAGCCGTAGTCAACGCCGGCTACCCGAGAGCGAGGTCGAGCACGACCTTGCCGACGGCCCTGCCCTCGGCCACGAAGGACAGCGCCTCGGCCGCCTGCTCAAGCCCGAACGACGCGCCGATGTGCGGATAGGCCCGGCCCGACGCCAGCAACTCGAGCAGCTCGACCTCGTCGCGCCGGCGCTCGTCGGCTCGATGGGTGGCGAAGTCGATGAACTGGAAGCCGAGCACCTGCACGCCCTTGAGCAGCACCAGGTTGAGCGGGATGCTCGGGATGACGCCTGAGGCGTAGCCGACGGTCACGAACCGGCCGCCATAGCGCAGCGAGCGCAACGCCGGTTCGGACAGCGCCCCGCCCACCGGGTCGACCACCACGTCGGCGCCGCCGGGCACGGCCTGGCGCAGTGCCTGGCGCAGGTCGCCGCCCCGATGGTCGATGAGCCGGCTGGCGCCGAAGGACTGGGCCGCCTCAAGCTTCTCCCTGCTCGACGCCACCGCGGTGACGGTGGCACCGAGCCCCGCGCCGAGTTGGACGGCGGCCAGTCCCACACCGCCGCCCGCCCCGAGCACGACCACCTCCTCCCCCGGCTGCACCGCCGCCACTGAACGCAGCACGTGGTAGGCGGTGCGGTGGGCCACCCCGAAGGCGGCAGCCGCGCCGTCGGTCACCCCGGCGGGGACGGGGGTGAGCGACGTGGCGGCGACGGTCGCCTCCTCGGCGAAGGCCCCGACCAAGGTGCTGCCGAAGACGTGGGTGCCGACGGGCAGGTCGCTCACGTCGCCGGCCACCTCGACCACCTCGCCGGCCAACTCGCTGCCGGGCACGAACGGCGGGGGGACCGCGATCTGGTACGTACCAGCCACGAGCAGCACGTCGGGAAAGTTGACCGCCGCCGCCCGGACCCGCACCCGGGCCTCACCCGATCCGAGCACCGGTGCATCGACGTCCTCGACGCGCACGACGGCCGGCGGCCCGTAGGAACGGCACAGCGCGGCGCGCACCGGCGTCAGCGCCCCCGCCAGGTGGGCGTACGCTTTTCCACGAAGGCCATGGCGCCCTCGCGGGCATCCTGGCTGCCGAAGACGACCGGAAGCCAGTGCTCGAGCCGAGCGCCCACGGCGGAGGGGTCGAAGGCAGCCAGCCTCGCCAGCTCCTTGGCCGCCCGCACCGCCAGCGGTCCGTTCGCGGCGATGCGCTCGGCCATTGCCAGAGCCGTCGGCAGTACCTCGTCGAGGGCCACGACCGCGTTGACCAGACCGATCTGCAGGGCGCGTCCCGCGTCGATGGTGTCCCCGGTGAGCACCAGCTCCATGGCCAGCGCCAGCGGGATGCGGGTCCCGAGCAACGTGCCCCCGCCGCCGGGGATGAGGCCGCGCTGCACCTCGGGCAGTCCGAAGCGCGCCCCCTCCGCCGCCACGACCATGTCGCAGCCCAGCAACAGCTCGAGCCCGCCGGCCACGGCGGTGGCTTGGGCGGCGCCCACAACGGGTAGGGACAGGCCGCCGTCCATGAAGCGCATGAAGGCCTGCGCCTCCGGCGTGCCCATGGCCAGATCCCCGCCCCCGGCGAACGAGCGCAGATCCATGCCGCTCGAAAAGGCCCGGTCCCCGGTGCCGGTCAGCACCAGCGCCCGAACAGCCGGGTCCGACTCGGCCTCGGTGACGGCAGCGCCCAGGGACCGAATGAGCGAGGGGTTGAGGGCGTTGCGCGCCTCGGGGCGGTTGAGCCGCAGGACGACGACGTGGTCGTGCTGCTCGCGTACGAGCTCGTCGTCGCTCATGACCGGTAGGTCGTGGTGGTGGCCAGCTCCGCTGCGCCCTGCATCAGGTCCAGCACGATGGGACCGAAGGCCAACAGCTTGTCGTCGTCGCCGGCCCTCTGGTAGCCCTGCTCCAGGACCACCGCCAGCTTCCACTTGGCCAGGATGACGTAGTAGTCGATGTCGTCCACCTGCCGGCCCGACACCTCGGCGTAGTGGGCGAGCACCTCGTCGCGCGATGGCATGCCGTACATGTCGACGTAGCCCGAGGCGGCCGCTTCAGGTGACATGGTGTCGGTTGGCCAACTCTGGACCACCCAGCCGAGATCGAGCTTGGGGTCACCCACCGTGCCCATCTCCCAGTCGACGATGGCGGCCAACTGCGCGGGGGCACCGTGGCGGTACATGACGTTGGCGAATTGATAGTCGCCGTGCATGAGGCCGGGCCCGTAGTCGAGGGGCCCATGAGCGCGCAGCCAGGCGGCCGACTCGTCGAAGCCAGGCAGCTCCCGGCCCTTGATCCGCTCCAGGAAGCTGGTCCACCGGTCGACCTGACGCTCGTGGAAGCCGTCGGGACGGCCCAGGTCCTCCAGGCCCGCCGAGTGCCAGTCCACCTTGGACAGCAGAGCGATACCCTCCACCAGCTGCAGCGCCAGGCCTCGGCGGGACTCGAGATCGGTGTCGAACGGCGCCGGCCACCGGTGGTCCTGCAGCCCCATGGGCGACCACCCGTCGACGAAACCCATCAAGTAGAAGGTGCGGCCCAACACGGACGCGTCGGTGCAGACGGCGAGAGCCGGCGTGTGGGGCACGTCCGTGCCCCCCAAGGCCTCGATGATGCGCCACTCGCGCACGATGCCCCCGTCCCGGCTGGCCGGGGCGCTGCTCGGTGGGATGCGCAGAGCGCCGTGCAGCTCGCCCCGCCGGATCTCGTAAATCTCGTTCTGGGAGCCGCCGGAGATGTAGCTGGCCTGCACCGGCTCGCCCGTGCCGGGAAGGCCGACGCTGTCCATCCATGTGGCCAGGCGCCCGGTGTCGAGCACGGGAACGGCGTCGGTCATCATCGGTCCACCATCTCGAGCTCCCGTGCCATGGCGGGCCCTCCTTCGTCGAGCGCACCGAGCACCCGGGGCAGAAAAATATGGTTCTCTCTAGCAAGAATGCAATTCTGTCTGGTCTGTCACGACACGGTCGGCCCCGGACGTACCGGTTGACGGGCGGGAAGGACTCAGCGCATGGGGATGTGGCCCGTCGTGATGGCGCCGATCACGCCTCCGTCCACCAGTAGGTCAGTACCGGTGACGAACGCCGCTGCCGGACCCACTAGGAACTCGACGGCGGCGGCGATGTCGTCGGGGGTGCCGAGGCGCCCCGTACCCGAAGCCTCGATCATGTCCCGCATGAACGAACCGGTGGGCCCCTGAAGCTCCGCCTGTCCCAT
>Ga0209415_10018574_pt1 | contig 10960 bp, 7 predicted proteins | sample PeaSoiSIISIP2007_FD_187696 | JGI IMG/M metagenome (GOLD analysis project Ga0209415, IMG submission 187696) | Peat soil microbial communities from Weissenstadt, Germany - SII-SIP-2007 (SPAdes) (version 2) | ecosystem: Environmental > Terrestrial > Soil > Wetlands > Peat | place: Germany... | reverse complement strand
GGAGTGATTTTCAAAGATGGAACGAAGCTCGCCGCTTAACGCTGTCGCGGCCATCCACTACTTTTGGGAATATCTCAGGGGGCCATCAATCGTGTTCGTGCCGCCGCTCTGGTTGAACGTGCCGCTGCTCTCATTTCCGATGACCTCAAAGTTAGAAGAGAGGACGCCGCTTTGCAACGTGTAAGTGCCACTACTACCGGAGTAGCCGACGTAAAGGGGGCCATCAATCGTGTTCGTGCCGCCGTTCTGGTTGAAATTTCCTGTCCCAAAGAAGCCAAGATATTCTGTGCCGCAGGCAAGCGATCCGGTGCCGCTGAGAGAATAGGTTCCCTGGCTTCCGCTTTGGTTGCCCATAACAAGCCAGGAGAAGGTACCGAGTGTGTTCGTGCCCCCGGTCTGGTTAAACGTGCCGTTACCGGTGTCTCCGATGTATTCGGTGCCTCCCACCGAGAGACTGGCGCCGCTGCCAAGGGTGTAACTGCCGGTGGTAATCTTGGATCCGGAGGCAATAGCGAGGTTGCCGCTGACGTTGTTGGTGCCCCCGGTCTGGTTGATGGAGCCCCCGTAGGTAGTCCCGATCCTCTCTGTGGCCGCCGTCAACGTGTTACCGGGTATAAAGAGTGTTGGGATCCCGAGATTGGACTCAAGGCCCAAAGAGTTGAGGCTGGCGGAGTCGACGTTCAGCGTCACAGTGCCGTTGGGGTAGTTGAGTATGACATCATCACCATTGGACGGCACGCCGGCATTGTCGGTTCCGAAGTCCCCAGTTGCGCTCCAATCATTTCCATTGCTCCAATTCCCGCTGCCAACCTGATCCTTCCACCACTCTGCTCCAGCCATCGCCGCCATCGGCAGCAACGCCATCGTCGACGCGGCAGCCGCCGCCAGCAAAATCCTCGAACCCCGACGCACTCGACGTGCGGAATTTCCCTGCTTCATTTTCTCACCTTCCGAATTGTTGCCCGGTCAGAAATGCATGGCAGAGCGAACCGCTCCGCTCGAAGCTGACCGCAGTCTATCAACGCCGGAGCAGGAAGTACAGGAACCGCGACGTGAGCGCTTTCGGTTGCTTGATAAGGCGCTCACTTCCGGGTTCCATTCCCCCGGCTGGCTTACACGCAAAAGGGAGACAATACGATACTTGGCGCGATAGGAACAACCCCCCTATTTCAGGGGGGGGTACTCATTGGGCGAGATGCACAAAGGGCTTACGACGCGAAAGTTTTTTAATAGGAAAAGAGAAAACGCGATTCGCTTTGCGCCCAAGTGGAGAATCAATCTTCTGGACGGCCGGATTTGCCCAGTGGCTTACTTCCCACAGGGGAGGCACGGGAGATGAATTGCGCCAAGAAGAGGAACCGGGAGGTGAGCTGTTTCGGTTGCTTGATAAAGCGCTCACGTCTCGGTTCTACTCCCCCGATTTTGCAATCAGGGAATTACCTGCTTTTCTGTGAAGGATGTGGCAAATTGTCGCACGAGGGATCGCTGCGCCGCCGGCGGGTGAGAATTCCCAATCCCGCCATCACCAACATCGCTGCACTCGCCGGTTCCGGAACACTGGAAGTCGGCAAGGACAATCCATTGGCCGCTGCGAAGGCATCCAAGGCGGCAATGTTGCCGGCCGAGGCCGCGCCGCTGATGCCCTGGTTGAAGTTTGCCGCCAACTCGTTGAAGTCGGCCGCGTTCACCAAGCCGTCGTAGTTGAAATCGCCCTGGTCCCAGCCGGTGATGCTCTGGTTGAAATTCGCGGCCAGGATGTTGAAGTCCGAGCCGTTCACCAAGCCGTCCAGGTTGGCGTCGCCGAGGAGCGTGTACGCTACCTCGATCTGGCCGGAAGACAGGCCAGCAACGACATGGTCATTCCCGTCGGCATAGCCGACGCCGTAGAACAGGCCAGCAGTCTTGGTTTGTGCCGCCGAGGAAATGATGCCCGGCCCGTTCCACGCGCCGCCGTTGTAGCCGGATTTGATGTACCCGGCGATGGTGGTGATCGGGTCGCTGGAGGTATAGGTGATGATGAGGTGGTCGTTGTTGATATCCAGCACGCTGCTGCCGGCGATCGACAGCGAGGTGAGGTCGATGGGGCTGGTGGGGGCCGGGCCGGAGCCGCCGGAGACTCCGGTGGCCAGTTTCAACGTTCCGCCGGTGATGCTCATGCTGCCGACGCTCAGGGCGGTGTCGAGGGTTAGGGTATCGGCGCCGGATTTTGTGAACGCACCGGCATCGACGATTTTTCCGGTGCCGCCGATGGTGTAGTTGTTCGAGCTATTGTTGACTGTTATTGAACCCGGGCTGACGGTGGTGTTCAATGTCACGGCATAATGGCTGTTGTTGGTGTCGTTGAAGGTAACCTGGGCGCCATTGCCGTAAACGGCGGCGCTGATTTGGTTGTTCCAGTTGTTGTTGGTCGTATCCCACGTCTGGCCGTTGGTGGGCGAGCCAGCGCCCATGTTGTTCCAAGTGACCGTCGTGTCCAGGGTCGAGGTGATGAAATTCATCGAACTGCTGATGGCGACGCGCGTGTAGCCGTTGAAATTGCCGTACTCCCCGTTGATGGTCTGGCCGGAATAGGCCCCGACGATATCCGTGACGCCGGCCAGGTAGGTTGAGCCGCCGACGGTCAGGAACAGGCCGCCGCCGCTGTCGCCGGGACAGGAGCAGCCTTCGCGTGTCAGCGGCGTGGTCCCGCCCATGGCGCTGGCGGAAGGGTTGTTCGGTTGATCGAAGTCGGTGAACATCAAGTTGGAAGTGAATTGGCCGAGCGAATGTTGCACGCCGTTGCCGTCGGTGACGATTTGGCCGCCGAAGGCGTCGACGTCGTTCTCAATTCCGCGCCGCGTGCCGTAGCTGGGAGTGGAATAACCGGTGAGGCCCGTGCCGGTGGCGCCATATCCGACGATGGTGGCAACTTGCCCAGTCTCAGTTCCAAGCGAGCTTTTGTACAGCGGGGCGGGCGTTACGTTGGTCACCGGCGTACTCAACTCAATCAGCGCCAGGTCATCCGACTGATCCGAGTTGAACGACCACCCGGGTTCGACGTACACCGCCGCAACGGACTCGGAGCCGGGAAATTCCTGCGTCGCGCCTTGCCCGAAGCTGATCTGGGACGGCGCATAGCTTGGGTATCCGCTGGTGTCGTTGGTGACGATATGCGCGGCGGTCAACACCCAGTCCGGCGCGATGAGCGTCCCGGATCCGAAATTCCCCGTGCCGTTACCGAGGTTGACCCAAATGAAACCCGATGCGGCGTACTGAGACTCCGCACCGAGACTGGTGTAGTCCGAGTCGGGCGTATCGTCGCGGATCGTCGCGGCGCGAGAATCGCAAATCCAAACGGCCACCGCCGCCGTAGCTGCCGCCAACGCGCGCATCCGGCGATCGGTACGAATTTGGCCGCCGCGTCCGCTGGCAGACATCCCGTTCTCTCCTCGCACTCCACGCTTCAAGCGTTGTCCTTCGCCGATAGAAACATAACCGATTTCGCATCGCAAACAATGAAGAAATGGCAACGAATCGGCGAAAATATCGGCTTTTCCAGCCGTCCGCTTTCCAAGCGACGCTCACGGGGAGGTTTATGCGGTTGAGTTCGTCAGAAGGCGACGATCCTCACGCCAGCGTTCCCAATTCCATTTCGTGCAGGCCCTTGCCGCTGGGCACCATGGGATAGACGTGCTCGTTGGGCTCGACGTAGAAATCGACCACGATCGGGCCTTTATGGTCGAGCATTTCCTTCACGACCTTGGGCACGTCGGACTTGTGGTCGCAGCGAATCCCGCGGATGCCGAACGACTCCGCCAACTTCGCGAAGTTCGGGTTCTTCATCGCTGTCTGGCTGTAACGCTTCTCGTAGAACATGTCCTGCCACTGCTTGACCATGCCCTGGAAATCGTTGTTGAGGATGGCGACCTTCACGGGGATGTTGTACTCGGCGATCGTGGCCAACTCGGAGAGGGTCATCATGAAGCTGGCGTCGCCGTCGATGTCGATGACGATTTTGCCGGGGCTTCCGAGCTGCGCTCCGATGGCGCTGGGCAGGCCGTAGCCCATCGTGCCCAGTCCGCCGCTGGTGATCATCTGCCGCGGATAGCGCCAGCGGTAAAACTGGGCGGCCCACATCTGGTGCTGGCCGACGCCCGTCGTGATGATCGCGTCGCCGTGGGTCTGGGCGTTGATCTGCTCGATCACGTACTGCGGCTTGGAGTTCTTGGAGTCGTCAAGATATTTGAACGGATATTTCGCCCGCCAGGCGTTGATCTGGTTCCACCACGCGTGCCGGTCCCGGTGCTCGATCAGGGGCAACATCGCTTCCAGCGATGCCTTGGCATCGCCGACTACTGGCACGTCCACGTCCACGATCTTGCTGATGCTGCTGGGGTCGATGTCGATGTGGATGATCTTGGCCCTGGGCGCGAACTTGGTGAGGTTGCCGGTCACGCGGTCGTCGAAGCGGGCGCCGATGCTGATGAGGCAATCGCAATCCTGGACCGCATAGTTCGCCGTGGCCGAGCCGTGCATGCCCAGCATGTACAGGGCGCGCGGATCCAACTCGTCGAATGCGCCCAGACCCAAAAGAGTCGTGGTACACGGGAGGTTTCCCTTTTCGGCGACCTTTCGCAGGGCGGCCGATGCGCCGCTCATGATCACTCCGCCGCCGACGTACAGCAGCGGCTTCTCGCTGCGGTTGATCAGTTCCGCCGCCTCCTGGACCTGGCGCGCGTTGGCGGCCATGTAGGCGGTCTTTCGCTTTTGGATGTGCGGTCGCGGAGTATCGTCCACCTCGCGCGTGCACAGGCCGGTGGTCACGTCCTTGGGCAGATCGATGAGCACCGGCCCCGGCCGGCCGCTGGTGGCAACCAGAAACGCTTCGTTGATGATCCGCGGAAGATCGTGCACGTCCTTGATCAGATAATTCCATTTCGTGCAATGCCGCGAGATTCCCGTGACGTCCGCTTCCTGGAACGCGTCGTTGCCGATAACCTTCGTCGCCACCTGCCCGCTGAACACCAGGATGGGAATGGAATCCAACTGCGCCGTGGCCAGCGGCGTGATGGTATTGGTCGCGCCAGGCCCGCTGGTGACCACGCAGACGCCCGGCTTGCCGGTCACCCGGGCGTACCCGTCGGCGCAGTGCCCGCTGCCCTGCTCGTGGCGATTGAGAATAAATTTGGCGCTGGTCCGATAAAGCTGGTCGAACACCGGCAGGATCGCGCCGCCGGGATATCCGAACATGACCTCGACCTTGTGCGGCCCAACGAGCATTTCGTGGAATATCTGCGCCCCGCTCTTGCCCTGGTATTTGCCCTTGGGTTCGGCGGCGGTTGAAATCGTGGTCACTTTTTCGTCAGTTTGAAGCGTAGCCATGTTTGTCCCTCAGTATCTTGTAACTATTTGTCGGAAGAAGAAATACAATCTGATGTGGGCCGGTGTCGCCAAGGAGTTTTTGTACCCCTGGCCGCATCGCCGGCCTATCGTACGGCGACCGTAAGGTGCAGGAGCATGAGAACGGAAACGGCCATTCGATCCGAATCCTACGATGTTTAAGGGTTATCGTCAATCTTAAAGACGTTTCTTATGAAACCGGATCTGGCTAGTACAATCGCTGGTTGGACCAACAAAGCGCTCGACCCGCACGAAGGAGAAAACAAATGGAGATCAAACGAATCGGTTCCCAGCCATCCGGCAAGGGGCCGGCAGACTGGTTCACTGGCACGGTTCGGATCGATCCGCTGTTCGATAGACCCGATCCGGCCCGGGTCAGTGGCGCGAGCGTCACCTTCGAGCCGGGTGCCCGCACCGCCTGGCACACGCACCCCCTGGGCCAGACCTTGATCGTGACGGCCGGTTGCGGCTGGGTACAACGCTGGGGGGGACCGGTTGAGGAAATTCGGCCCGGCGACGTGATCTGGTTCCCCCCGGGCGAGAAGCACTGGCACGGTGCCATGGCAAAAACGGCGATGACGCACATCGCCATTCAGGAGAAGCTCGGCGGCAAGGTTGTGGACTGGATGGAACACGTCAGCGACCAGCAATATCAGGCCCCAAAATCAAACCAGTAGGAGCATCAATTCATGTACAAGACGAAAGCTTACTCGGCTGCCAGTGCGACATCGCGGCTGGCTTCCACCAAGATCAATCGTCGTGATGCGACTGCACATGATGTGCAGATCGAAATCCTCTTCTGCGGCATCTGCCATTCCGACCTCCACCAGGTACGTAACGAGTGGAACAGCATCATGCCCACCGTTTACCCTATTGTGCCGGGCCATGAGATCGTCGGCCGCGTCACGAAAGTCGGTTCGGCGGTCACCAAGCACAAGCCCGGCGATCTTGCGGCAGTTGGATGTATGGTCGACTCCGACCGCACCTGTCCTCAGTGCAAGGCCAACCTGGAAAACCTGTGTCCGAACGTGACGCTTACGTTCAACTCGCCGGACAAGCACAAAACCGCCGCGGTCACCTACGGCGGCTACTCCGACAGCATCGTCGTCGACGAGCACTTCGTTTTGCGCGTCCCGACCAATCTCGATCTTGCCGGGGCGGCGCCGCTCCTGTGCGCTGGGATCACCACGTACTCGCCCCTGCGCCGCTGGGGCGTGACCAAGGGCAAGAAGGTCGGCATCGTCGGCCTTGGCGGTTTGGGCCACATGGGCGTGAAGTTCTCGCACGCGTTCGGGGCTCACACTGTGGTCTTCACGACCTCGCCGAACAAGAAGGAGGACGCGCTTCGCCTGGGTGCCGACAAGATCGTCGTCTCCCGCAACGCCGACGAGATGAAGAAGCACGCGGGCACTTTCGACTTCATCCTCGACACCATTTCGGCGGACCACGACATCAACGCTTATCTCAACCTGCTCGCCCACGACGGCACCCTCACGCTCGTCGGCGCGCCGGAGAAGCCGATGCCCGTTTCCGCTTTCGCCCTGTTGATTGGGCGTCGCAATCTGGCCGGCTCCATCATTGGCGGCATCGCCGAGACGCAGGAAATGCTGGACTTCTGCGGCAAGCACAACATCACCTCTGACGTCGAGGTGATCCCGATCCAGAAGGTCAACGAAGCTTACGAGCGGCTGGTTAAGTCCGATGTGAAGTACCGCTTCTGCATTGACATGGCCTCTCTCAAGTCTGAATGATTAGTGTGACACTCAATGGAGAACAAAATGCAAAAGCGCAAGCTTGGAAACAGCAATTTGGAAGTGTCGGCCCTCGGCCTGGGCTGCATGGGAATGAGCTTTTCCTACGGCCCGCCCAAGGACAAGCAGGAGATGACCGCGTTGCTCCGGGCAGCCGTGGATCGGGGCGTCACGTTCTTCGACACGGCCGAGGTCTACGGCCCGTTTACCAACGAAGAACTCGTGGGCGAGGCCCTCGCTCCCTTCCGCAAGCAGTTGGTGATCGCCACCAAGTTCGGGTTCGACCTGAGCGGCAGCGATAATCGGCCGGGAGCGGCAGGTCTGAATAGTCGCCCCGAGCACATCAAGCAGGCGGTCGAAGGCTCGCTCAAGCGGCTGAAGACCCAGACAATCGACCTGCTATATCAACACCGCGTCGATCCCAACGTGCCCATCGAAGACGTGGCTGGCGCGGTGAAGGAACTGATTCAGCTGGGTAAGGTCAAGCACTTCGGCCTTTCCGAAGCAGGCGTGAAAACAATCCGCCGCGCACACGCCGTCCAGCCGCTCACCGCGCTACAGAGCGAATACTCGCTGTGGACGAGAACCCCCGAGAAGGAAGTGATCCCGACACTCGAAGAACTCGGAATCGGCTTCGTGCCGTACAGTCCGCTGGGCAAGGGTTTCCTCACGGGCAAGATCGACGAAAAAACAACCTTTGGCAGTTCCGATTTCCGCAGCACGCTCCCGCGCTTCACGCCCCAGGCGATGAAGGCGAACCGGGCCCTGATTGATCTGCTCGCCAGGATCGGCCAGCGGAAGAAGGCAACGCCCGCTCAGATCGCGCTCGCTTGGCTGCTGGCCCAGAAGCCGTGGATCGTTCCCATCCCAGGCACGACGAAGCTGCATCGCTTGGAGGAGAACATCGGGGCCGTCGCCGTCGAATTGACCCCTGACGATCTGCGAGACATAGACACCGCGGCTTCAAAGATCGCGGTGCATGGGGCTCGGTATCCCGAAAAGCTTGAAAAAATGACCGGTCGCTGAGTGCAAATAAGGCTCGGGCGATGACACCAATCAATGCGCAAGAAGAGATGCGGAGCGCGGTGCGGCACTTGCAGGCCGGCCGGCTCGACGAGGCCGCGCGGGTTCTGCGGCAGCTCCTTGCGGCGGAGCCGAATTCTCCCGACGCATTGCATCTGCTGGGAATTGTGGCGTTTCAGAGAGGCGCGCTGGATGCGGGGATTGAATCGATCCGCGCGGCGATCGCGATCAATCCGGCAGTCGCGGAATATCACTGCAATCTGGCAGATGCGCTGCGGCGGAAGGGATATTTCAATGAGGCGGTCGCCGCCTGCCGCAGGGCGCTGGAACTTCGGCCGGACTTTGCCGAGGCTTACAACAACCTGGGCAATGCACTTCGCCAAAAGGGGCTGTTCGAGGATGGCGTTTCGGCGTATCGCCAGGCCGTCCGATTCAAGCCGGACTATGCCGAGGCGTACAGGAATCTTGGGAACGCACTTCGCGATATGGGGAAACTGGATGGCCGGTCCGATGGGGCAATCGCGGCGTTCCGGGAGGCGTTAAGGCTCAGGCCCCAACTTCCCGAAATTCACAATAATCTCGGGAGCGCTCTCCGCGAGGCCGGGCGGCTCGACGAGGCGATTGAAGTTCTTCGCGATGGGGTGAAGGCTACGCCGGATCAGGCGGAAATATGCAACAACCTTGCAAACGCGCTGAATGAAAAAGGGGAATTCACCGAGGCGGCGGATGTTTGCCTGCGGGCGCTGCGGCTTCGGCCCGAGTTTCCCGGGGCCTGCAATAATCTTGGCAATGCTCTACGCGCCGTCGGAAAACTCAACGAGGCGACGGTGGCCTATCGGCGGGCGATCGAACTCAAACCGGATTATGTCGAAGCGTACATGAACCTCGGAATCGTGCTGCACGATCAAGGGCGGCTTGCCGAGGGGATCCAAGTGTGCGCGCAAGCCATCCAACTCGAGCCGGACTGCGCGGAGGCGCATTTCAACCTGGGAAATATGCTCCATCACCACGGGCTAATACGGGAATCGCTTGTCGCGCATCGCGAAGCGATCCGGCTCAGACCGAACTACGCCTCGGCTTACGGCAACTTGGCCGGCGCGCTGGTGGATTTGGGTGAGCTGGACGAAGCATTGGCGGCGTGCGAAACGGCCATTCGCATCAGGCCGGATCTGCCGCTCCTGGCCAGCAATCTTGCGTACTTCTCGCTTCTTCATCCAAGTTCTGACGCGGGGAAAAACCTGCACGTGGCCCGGCGATGGGCCGAGCAATTCGAAAGACCGCTGGCGGGGGAGATTCGTCCTCACGTCAACGATCGATCGCCGGGTCGGCGGCTGCGAGTTGGCTATGTTTCGCCGGACTTTCGCCGACAGGTGGTTGGCCGGTTTCTCGCGCAATTGCTTCCGAATCACGATCCGGAAAAGGTCGAGGTTTTCTGCTATTCGGACGTGAAATACGGCGACGACCTGACGGCGCAATTCAGGCAATGGGCGCACGCGTGGCGAGATTCGCTGGGGTGGAGCGATTCCGAACTGGCCGGGCGGATTCGCGCCGATCAGATCGACATTCTGGTGGATTTGTCGGTTCACACCAATGGAAATCGCCTGCGGGTGTTTGCCCGCAAGCCCGCGCCGGTGCAGGCGACGTGGCTCGGTTACCCCGGGACCACGGGGCTTAAGAGCATGGACTATCGCTTGACGGACGCTTTTCTGGACCCACCCGGCCAAGGGGACGAGTTTTACAGCGAGAAATCCATACGCTTGCCGCACTGTTTCTGGTGTTACGGTGCCGGCGGGCCGGCGATCGAAGTGAGTTCGCTGCCGGCGCTATCGGCCGGATACTTGACGTTTGGGTGTTTGAATAACTTCACCAAGGTGTCGGATGCGGTCCTGGAATTGTGGGCTTTATTGCTGTCTGCGGTCCCAAATTCCCGTCTGGTGATTCACATGACGCGAGATCGGCAGGCGAAAACGATCGCGCGGCTTTCGGACTTCGCGGTGGAAGCCAGTCGAATCCAATTTGTGGAAAAACAGTTATTGCCCAAGTATTTCGAGCAATATAACCGGATCGACATCGCGCTGGATCCGTTTCCGTATGCGGGCGGGACGACCACGTGCGATGCGCTCTGGATGGGCGTGCCGACCGTCACCTTGCGCGGGCGAACGGCGGTGGGGCGGGGAGGCGTGAGCATCTTGTCGAACGTGGGCCTGCCGGATTGGATCGCGGAAACCCCGCGGCAGTATGTGTCGATCGCGGCAGGAATGGCCGGGGATTTGCCGAAGTTGGCGGAATTGCGGGCCGGGCTTCGCAAAAGAATGGAGCAGTCGCCGCTGATGAACGCCAAGCAATTCGCGGCCGACATGGAGGCAGCCTATCGGCAGATGTGGCAAAACTGGTGCTACAACGCGTCGGTGCCATCAACTGGGACGGTGCCATAAAACGGGAGAGGTCCAATATCGCGAAACTTCCACCCACCCGCCGCGTCCAAACCATGACGATGCCATCAAGCAATCTTACACCCAGCGCCGCGCCGCTCGATTATGCGCCTGCGCCGCGAAACCGCCGATGGATATATCGTGGGATATTTGCGTCCTTGCTCCTGGGATTGTCCCTCGTCGCCTGGAAATGGGGGCCCACCTGGTGGCGGCGAGCGGAAATCCTCTACTGGCAGCACCAATGCCTGCAATTCTCATTGTCGCCGGACACCGTCGTCTACGAGGAAGATCCCACAGCGGCCGCCGCTTTGCTGGCCGGCAATCCCAAATATCATCCCTATCCCCTCCAGCGGCGCTCCAGTTCACAAGCGGCTC
>Ga0209415_10018573_pt1 | contig 10960 bp, 11 predicted proteins | sample PeaSoiSIISIP2007_FD_187696 | JGI IMG/M metagenome (GOLD analysis project Ga0209415, IMG submission 187696) | Peat soil microbial communities from Weissenstadt, Germany - SII-SIP-2007 (SPAdes) (version 2) | ecosystem: Environmental > Terrestrial > Soil > Wetlands > Peat | place: Germany... | reverse complement strand
GGCGGCTCCGACGCGCTGAGCGGCATCACGGCGAACCCCGCCATCGGCGAGTGCGCCGACTGGCTCGTCGGACACGGCGGCGCAGTCGTGCTCACCGAGATCACGGAGATGATCGGCACCGAGAAGATCCTCGGCCGCCGGGCCGCGACTCCGGAGGTCGCCCGGAAGATCGACGACGTCATTGGCGCGCAGAAGCGGCTCGCCTCGTCGGTCCTCGGCGCGATGGCCTCGGGGGCGACGATCTCTCCGGGCAACGTGAAGGGAGGAATCACGTCGATACAGGAGAAGTCCCTCGGGTGCATCATCAAGGGCGGGACGACGCCCATCCACGACGTGGTTCCCTTTGCTGCGCCGATCACCGCGCGGGGCCTGCACATCATGGACGGCCCGGGGTCGGACATCTTCTCGGTCACGGGGGTCGCCGCCACGGGGGCCCAAGTGATCATCTTCTCGACCGGGCGCGGATCGCCCGCGGGGTTTCCGATCGTCCCGGTCGTGAAAGTGTCGACGAACACCGGCATCTGGGAGCGCCTGAACGACGACATCGACCTCGACGCCGGCCGGATCGTCGATGGGACGCCCGTCGCCGAGGTGGGGCGCGAGCTCATCGATCTCGTCATCCGGGTCGCCGGCGGCGTCGAGACCAAGGCCGAGGCGCACGGCTACGATCTTCTCTCCGTCTACGCGCGCGGTCCCGCCGTCGCGCGGACGACGGCGACCTGAACGGAGATGCGCGCGATGGGCTTCCTCGGCTACGAGAGACCGGACGGGCGCATCGGCGTGCGCAACCATGTAGCGGTCATTGCGTCGGTGAGCTGCGCGAACGGCGTCGTCGAGGCCGTCCATCGCGAGCTCGGGATCAAGAGGCTCACGCACACCGAGGGCTGCGGCCGCGGCCCGCAGGACCTCATCAACACGACGCGCACCCTCATGGGCCTCGGCAAGAACCCCAACGTGGCGGCGGCGCTCGTCGTGGGCCTCGGCTGCGAGTTCCTCAAGGCACCCATGATCGCGGGCGGCATCGGCGAGTCGAAGAAGCGCGTCGAGACCCTCGTCATTCAGGACAACGGCGGATCGCAGAAGACGATCGAGAAGGCGATCGCCGTCACGAGGCGGCTCGTCGACGAGGCGGGCGCGGCCCCTCGCAAGGACGTGGGGTGGGACAGGTTGACGGTCGGCTTCGAGTGCGGGGCGACGCGGTCCGCGGGGCCCCAGGTGGCCGCGGCCCTCGGGGCGTGCGTCGACTGGCTCGTCGCGCAGGGAGCCACCGTGATCCTCCCCGGCCTCGGCGGAATGGGCGGCGCTCTCGGCGGCCTCTCCGACGCCGTCGCCGCGCCCCCCGTGAGGCAGAAGATCGCCGAGGCCGTCGAGGCGCGAAAGCGCACCGCCCTCAAGGTGTTCGGAGAAGATGGATCGGCGCGCGTCGAGGGCGCGATCGCGTCGAGCGCTCCAACCGTCGCCGTTCGGTCGCGGATCGACGACGTGCTCGAGTACGGGATGGCGCCACCCCGGGCGGGTCTCTACGTGATGGACACACCCGATTCGGACGTCTTCGCCGTCACGGGGCTCGCGGCGGGAGGCGCGCAGATCATCGTGCAGGCGACGAGCACGGGGAACCCCGCGGGGTTCCCCATCGCCCCCGTCCTCAAGGTCTCGACGACGTCGGACCTCTTCGCCGCGATGACCGACGATATCGATCTCGACGCGGGGCGCGCATCGACCGGCGCCTCGCCCGAGGAGGTCGGCCGCGAGCTCGCCGAACGCCTCCTGTCGATTGCAGCCGGCGAGAGGACCAAGCCCGAGATCAACGACTACGAGGTCATGGCGATCCACACCCTGGGTCCCGCCTTCTGACCCTACTTGCAGACGAGCTTCGACACCTCCGTGTGGCTCGCCGGCCCTTCGGGGCACGACGTCTGCGCCGCCAGGTCGCTCGCCGAGTGAGCGCCGACGAGGCCCCGATCGCCGCCGTTCACGGAGATGGCCCCGGTCTGCGTCTCGCAGCTCGCCGTCAGCTCGAAGGTGCAGCGCACGGGATCCGCACAGTCGTTCGTGACGGTGACGTCGCACGCGCCGCCGCCGCAGCGAGCCGTCGCCTTGGCGCAGTCTTTCCCCGTGTCGACGGGCATCGATTGGGGAGCGGCCGGCGCGGACGGCGCGTCATTGTGAGGAGCAGGAGCAGGCTCCGCCGCCGGTCGCGACGCGGCGCATCCGAACGGCTGGATCGCGACGAGCGTTGCGGCGACGATCGGGCCCCGACCCATAATCCCGTTTGCCACGACGCACAGGCTGCCGCGAATCGAACGGTGTCGCAAGGATGTTCCCTTGCGCGGACGTCCCTTCGGCGGCACGCGCCTCGCTGTCCTTGCCGGGGGTGTTCGGTTGTATCGTCGTCGACATGGCTGGGCTGGAGATCGCTCTCTCCGTCGTCGGCGCTGTTGCCCTCGTCTTTGGTGGTGGACTGGGCGTGTGGCGAATGTGGATGCGGCTCGGATGGCAGAAGAGGACAGCGACCGTCACCGCGTACCTTCACCAACGCGCGTACCGCGGCAGCGCGTTTCGACGAATCACGGTCCGGCTCGCGACGGACGACGGCGAGCTGGTCGAGGCCAAGGACGAGGGGGTCTGGAACCGCTACGCGCAGGGGCAAGAGATCACGGTCCTCCTAGTCCCGGACTCGGATCCCCTCCGCGTCGTCGCGCCCGAGTTCCTACGCTTCTGGATGATGAGCCTGATCTTCCTGCCGTTCGGGCTCGTCTTCCTGTACGTCGGGCTCGTCTACGTGCCGAGCCTCGGATAGCGAACCACGCCGCGGGTCCCCTCAGCGATGGCCGCCGTGCCCGCCGCCGCCACGGAAGCCCCCGAAGCCACGCCCGGCTCCAGCGCCGTAGCCGCGAGGCGCGAAGTGCGCACCGCCCCACCCCGGAGGCCCGTAGCGATAGCCCCATCGGGGGCCCCATCCCCAGGGCCCGTAGTGGAACGGACCGAGGCCCCACGGCGACGCGAACCACCCCCAGCCGTACGCGGGGACATAGAAGTACGCGTACGGTTGAATGCCGACCGTCGTCGTGGTGGAGCCGTAGGGCACCCAGATCCAGCCGTTCTGGGCCGTGTAGATCCATTCTCCGCGCGAAGCCATCGGCCCGTCGGTCTTCGGAGCCGCCGGGTACGCCGGTGGCTGGGTCTGCGGGGGAGGCTGGGAGGGCGGCTGCGCGCCGCTCACCGGGGGTGCGGACGCCGGTGGAGGGGGCGTCTGGGATGCATCCGTCTGCGGTGCGGGCGGCTGCGGCGCAGGCGTCTGCGGTGCTGGCAGAGCAGGCAGCTGCGGCGCGGGGGCCTGGGGCGCCGGCGCCTTTTGCGCGGGCGCGCTCGGCGGGGCGTTCGGCGCGCCGCTCCACCAAGGTTCGCTCTGCGCGAGCGCGCGGGGCCCTGTCAGTAGCGAAGCCGAGACGCAAGCAAGGATCGCTAGAGAACTCCGTGAAGCCTTCATGGGTGCCGCCTTCTCCATATGTAGCTTAACGATTGGAACGGGCGAGGCACAGCCGTGGGGCCGGGCAACTCGGGTGCGCGCCTGGCTACGGGTCGCCGCCGGCGTCCGTCTGCGCGTCGCCAGCGTCTTCGACGGCCCCCGCGAGACACGCATCGTCGATCGGGGCGCAGTCGGGCAGGCAAGACAGGTCGGTCGTGCACTCCCAGCGCGGCCCAGCGGCCGTCGCATGACAGCGGCAGCCGCCTGCCTCGCACATCGGGAAGCACACGAGCGGGCTCGCCATCGAGCAGGGCGCGCCGGCCTCGGTGAAGTCGTCGCATACGGTGACCACGTCCACGATGACGTCTTCTGCCACCACGTCCTCACCCCCGTCGGATTCGTTCCCGTGACACCCGGCGCTCTCCAGGGAGAGGGCGATGCTCGAGCAAACCGGCGCCACGAACGGGAGCGCGATGATCGTCGCGAGGATGCTCACCTCCGCCGGCTTCACGCTGCGGACCCAGCCGCGCTCCGGCGCGCCCTTCGCGATCGAACTTCGATCCCATTGTAGCCGCCCGCGACGTCGATCTCGCACATGCCAAGCTGCTCGAGCCACCGGCGCAGCGTGCCGGGGCGGCGTGGGCGATCGTACGCCGGCAAGAGCATGTCGAACGTGTCGAGGAGGGACATCTCGCGCACGAGCTCGGCCGGCGCCTCGGGGATCTCCGGTCGGTAATCGCAGATGCCGAGCACGTCCGCCAGATGCGCCGTCGCGGGTCCGAGCAACGGGCTCGCCATGCCGAGCGCGGAGTACCAGAAATCGAAGTAGCGAGTCACCCACGGGAACATCGTCTCGGGCCGCCTCCCGCGTGTCAGCGGACGAAGCCAGTATTTGCCGCGAAATGGCGTCAGCGCGTTGAAGACGTAGTGATCCGCCACGAGGTATCCTCCTGGCTTCAGTACCCTGACGAGCGCCGCGAGCGCGTCGCGCGCGGCAGGAGTGTGCTGGAGCACGCCGAGGCACACGACGCGGTCGAATGTGCAGTCGCGGAACGGCATCCGGAGAATGTCTGCCTGGGCGAAGTCGACGTTGACGGCGTCTGGGTTCGAGAGGCGGTTGGCATCAATGGCTTCGGTGCAGTCGAACGTGAAGAGGCGGGCGCCCGTGCGCGCGAGGACCTCCGTGAACCGGCCCGCTCCGGAGCCCGCCTCGAGAATGAGCTCGCCCGCGAGATCGCGCGGCCATCGAGACTCTGCCCAGAACCGCCGAGCCGAGAGCCCCAGGCCGGTCCTGGAGTCGAGCTGCGTGGCCTGAAACCGCTTCCACTGGAAGCCGAAGTTCTTCGCGTAGTTGTCGCTCCCCACGAATCGGGGGATCCCAGCTCGCACGTCGTAGCGAGCCGCGCATCCATCGCACACGAGGCTTGCCTCGTCCCGGAGCGTGCCATGGCAGGTCGGGCAGCAGTACACTTCCAGCGCGTCGCGTCGAACGAGACGCTGGACGTCGCGCGGCGGTTCTCGGACGCAAGACGTCGCGGTCCGAGGGTCCGGGGGCAGCGCCTCTCGTGCGACGCTCACGTGAACCGAGCGGTGCTCGACCATCGCTGCATAGTGCGCAGCGTAGCGCTCGCACATCGCGTCGATGCTGCACTGCTCGACCGCGAAGCGTCGCCCGCGACGGCCCATGTCTCGCAATCCTTCCGGGTCCTGACGCACGCGTGCGATGGCCCCTGCCAGCGCGGGCGCGCTCGCGACACCGACGAGGATCCCCGTTCGGTCCGCCTGCACGATCTCGCCGATGCCGCCCCCCGAGATGGCGATCACCGGCCGCTCCATCGCCAGCGACTCGAGGGCCGACAGACCAAGCGGCTCGTCTTTGGCCGTGCTGAGGACCGCGCTGGCGTCCGCGATGAACGGCCTCGGATCGCGCTGGTAGCCCACGAAGCGCACAGGTGCACCGAGTCGTTGCGCGAGAGCCTCGAGCCTGGCTCGCTCTTCCCCGTCGCCGACCACGACGAACGGCACTCCCGCGAGCGACGTCGCACGAATGGCGAGATCGACGCGCTTCCACGCGGTCAACCTGCAGACGATGGCCAGGGAGAACTGCGCTACGGATGCCGCGCTCTCGCGTGGGCTCCAGTACGTCGCGTCGATTCCGTTGCGGTTGACCGAGATGCGCTCGGCGATCGCGGGCGCCGTGCCAGCCACGCCGTCGCGGACGTGCACGCTCACCGCGACGATGCGATCCGTCCGAGCCGCCGCCCAGCGCGTGAACGCGGCGCAGCTCGGATCGAAATAGTGGACCAGGCCATGCTCGGTACGAAGCTGCGGCTTTCCCGCGCGGAGCGCCGCCCGCGTGCCGAGGACGTGGGAGCCGAACAGGTGAGTGTGTGCGATATCGATCCTGCGACGGGCGAACAGGGTTGTCAGCCACTCGACGTCTACCGGGCCGAGTGACCGGTACAGATAGGCCAACGCGTTCTCGCGCGCGCGGCCGCGGTCGTGGACGACGAGGCCGGCGCCGTGCAGGTAGTCGACCAGGGCACGGTTGGGGGTGATGACGGCCACCTCGTGATCCGCGCAGGTTGGCTCCGGTCGTCGAGCCAGCTCGACGAGCAGGCGCTCGGCGCCTCCGATGTCGCCGCCCACGACGATGTGCATCACGCGCGGTCGCTTCATGCGCTGCCGCGTGCTATCCTACCGGATCGCTGGGAGGGCTCGAATGGCCTGGCGATGGAGCGACTCGAAGGTCACACGTTCGCTCGTCGCACGAGCGGGTGCCTTGATTGCGGTCGGGGCGGCGGCAGCCTCCGGATGCGGAGGCTCGCTGGCGACGACGGGCAGTCTGGACGGCGGTGATTCCAGCGTCGCGCGAGGCATGGGCGGGGGGTCCTCCGCGAGCGGCGCCGCGGGCAGCGGAGGATTGTCATCGAGCGGCATCGCGACAGGCGACGACGGTGGGGATGCGACGGCCGGCGGCTCGTCGAGCAGCTCGTCCTCAGGAGGTGGTCCATCGTCGAGCGCCTCGTCGTCTGGGAGCGGCGCCTCGTCGAGCGGCACCTCGGCGGCGGTGTGTCTCCCCGGCGCGACGCAGTGCTCGGGCAACGGCGTGCAGACGTGCGACGCGGCGGGCGACGCCTGGGGTGCGGCCGTGATGTGCACCAACTCCGCGTGTGTCGGGGGCGTGTGCACGGGCTCGTGCAGCCCTGGCGCCATCCAGTGCAGCGGCAACCAGCCGCAGACGTGCAGCGCTGCCGGGAGCTGGCAGAACGCCGCGGCATGCGCGAACCAGACGTGCGTGAACGGCGCCTGCCAGGGATCGTGCGCGCTGGGGCAAACCCAGTGCAGCGGCCAGCAGCCGCAGACCTGCGACGCGAGCGGCGCCTGGCAGAATAGCGGTAGCGCGTGCGTGTCCCCCCAGACGTGCCTCGGTGGGACTTGCGAGGGCGTCGATTGCAGCACGTACACCGCGCCCGTCTGCCAAGGCACGGCGACGTGCGATCTCCACTCCAACACGTGTTGCGTCACGCCGGCCCTCCCCAGGCCGACGGGTGTGTGCGTGGCAGGCACGGACGCCGGATGCTCGGGGAGCGCGTCGCCGTTCCACTGCCAGTACGCCTGCGAGTGTCCCTCGGGCGAGAGCTGCTGTGGTTCGCTGAACACGTCGACGTACGAGGGATCGGCGACCTGCCAGGCGGTTCCGAGCGGTGGCTCGTGCACCGCGCCTGCGGGCGAGGCGACGGCGCAGCTTTGCAAGCAGTCCGCCGAGTGCAAGAACGGCCAGCCCTGCATCGCGCAGACGTGCGTCTTCGGATCGATGTTCCAGTTCTGCGGGCTACAGAGCCAGTCTCCCTACAACTGCTCCGCGAACTAGCGCACCGCGGTCCTCTGTCATTGGCAGGGCATCCTGTCTTCGCCGAGAACGAGCGCCTGGACGTCGGCGCACGGCGGGCGAGCGCGCAAGGCCGGCAGGTAAACCCGGTACGCGGGCAGGAATCGCTCGATGTAGTCGCGAGCCTCATCATCGCTCAGCCCATCTTCACCCAGGCGCCGCTGGGTGCGCTCGGCGTCGACACGCCAGGTCACGATCGTGTCCAGAGAATCGACGTCCATGCGGAGGAAGGCGTCGAGGGTGTGGTTCCAGGCCGCGTAGGCGGCGAGCAGCGCGTTGGGGGTGCGCAGATCGGGCTCGATCGTGGCAGGGTCGACCGGCGAGAAGCCGAGCATCCACCCCTCGATGACGAGCGCGTCGATGGACCCGACGACGCGCCTCCAGGCCGTGCGGGGAGCCCGATCGCCGCGGCCGCCGTGCGCCGACTTCATGTACACGGGAACCAGCGTCTCCTGGCCGGGGCGGAGCGCGGCGATCGACGCGATGACACCGGAGCCCAGCGCGACGTCGTGCGTTCCCGGGTATCCCCGGTGGAGGAGGAACGGGTTGCCCGGATGGTGCTCGGCCAGCGCGCGCTGCTCTTCGTGGGTCAGGTAGAAGTCGTCGATCGACACCGCGACGGCGCGGACGCCGACGTCGCCAAGGGCCCCGACGAGGGCGTTCGCGAGCGTGGTCTTGCCGCAGCCCTGCGGTCCCTGGATGCCGAGCACCCACGGCCTGTGCGAGCACCGACCGAGGCGCGACACGCAACCGAGCGCGATGGGCAGGTAGTAGCGATCGACCCGGCGGGCGTCCGGGACGCGTGCGTGCAGGGCGCGAGCGAGAGGATCCAATGGCAACTCGCCCGATCCTAGCCCCGACGCCACTGACCCCCACTCTCCAGGCGCTGGCCGTCGACTCCTGCAACTACTGCCTGCGGATGGTGTGGGAGTAGCCGTGCTCCGCGATCTCGATCGCCCGAGCGCGGTAGGCCTCCGTGCTTGCGGGAGTCCTGGCTCGTAAGCCGTCAACCATCCGGTTGTACATGCAGAACGCGGACGCGATGAGGACGGCGAGCTGCGTGTCCTCGTTCGTCGCTCCTGCGTCCAGCGCTCGCGCGACATCCTCCCTCGTCAGGCTGCGAGGGGCCCGCTGGACGACGCGCGCGAGTGCGACCAGCGCGGCCATCTTGGGTCCCAGCCCGCCGCAGTCGCCCGACTTGACCCCGTCGACGAGGGCGTCCACGCCGCCCGCGTTCCCGCGACGCAGTAGCTCGCTCGCGAACTCGCCGTGCGAGTCCATGCAGTAAAAGCAGTCGTTGGCGGCGGAGACGGCCGTGGCGATCAGCTCCCTGTCCGATCGGGTCAAGGTCACCCGGGGCAGGTCCCTCACGAGAAGCTCGTCGGCAAGGCCGCGCAGGTGGACCGCGAGACCGGGAGACACGCTCATCGCCGCTACGATGCCCGGAACGTCCGCCAGCCCCCCGACGATGGGCGTCTCCGCCGACCGAGCCCTCCGTTCGTCGTCACGCACCATGCTGGGCTCTCCTCGCGTGACCCAGTGGCATCCAAGGCGGAGATCGTCTGGGCGTCAAGGCACAAGCTCCGTCACGACACGGTGACGTTCGCCGTCGTGGCGCGCAGCGGGCCGGAGGAGTTGCCATGCCTAGCCAAGTTCGGGAGCCCTTCGCTCATCAGCGCTCGACGCCCGCGACCGCTCACTCTCCGAGGGGTTCCTCGGCGTGTTGCGGACCTGCCTGCGGAGCCGGCAGCGTCAGCCAGAATTGCGCGTACCCGCACTGCAACTCGGGGACGGTCTGTTGCAACGGTCCGAGCACCGCCGGTCCGACTGCGTCGCTTTCCGAGCCAGGCTCGGCTTGTTGCGCCTCGGCCTCCGACTGGTGTGGGGGGACCTGCCTCGAGGGGATATTCGCCGGTGGCAAATGCCTCAATCCGTCCGCGGGAACGTTCTGCTTCCCTCCTGCCGGAGATATCTGTGGCAGCAACTGCTGTGAGCCGAATACGCCCACGTGCCGTATCAACAACGGGACCACCACGCTCTGCTGCGCGGCCGACGCTGGCGACATCTGCAACGACAGCACGATGTGCTGTCCCTCAGGAAGCCCGAAGTGTCTCAACACTACGCTGTGCTGCGGCGCCAACGACATCGTCTGCAGCCCTACGTCGACGGCGTGCTGTCCCCCCCCCCGGAAACTGCGTGGCCGGCGAGTGCTGCAATCCTCCATCGTTCGCCTGGGCCGGCCAATGCTGCCCCTCCGACGCGACGTGCACGCAAGACGGATGCTGCGGCGGGTCGACGTTCGGGAGCACAGTCTGCGGCGGCCATTGCTGCAGCAACGGCGACACCCGCCCGGCGCCACTTGCTCGCCCACCGAGTGCTGCCCGGCGAACACGCCGTACTGCCTCTTCACGAATGAGTGCTCGGGCGAATGCATTCCGCCCAAGTGATCCGGCGGGGCGCGTCCCGCTTGGACCGGCTACCCACTACCCACCCGTTAGGGCGACGTGCGACAAGTATTGGTCGTCGTGTCGAACAGCGGCGGTGTGGTGACCTGACGGCCGGCTGGAGGGCTTACCTCGACGATCGTCGAGTTCTGAGTCCACCGATCTTCGCAGGCTTGAACCGAATTCGCGTTCGCCGTGACATCGCTGTTCATCCATACGTCGATATGCCATTTCATCGAACCCGACCAATCCGAGTCGCATTCGACGCAGTCGTCCTCCATGATGAGGTACTTGTCGAGAACGGTCGCGTAAAGGACCGTCCCCACGGGAAACTCCGCCTTGTCAGTCGCAAACGTGATGGGGTCGTCGAGGGTTCCCGTGCCTCCGGCGCCGTCATGAATGGTCGGGAAACCGCCGTTCATCGGGTAGGCGATGGCGTTGCCCGGAGGGCTGTTGTCGGGCCAACCGTAGAACGTCATGTAGACGGCCTGCATGCGTCCGCCGTCCGCGCTTCCGGTGTCGACGAAGACCCCCGGGGCATCCGATGCTCCGCTGTCGCCACCACCGCTCTGCGGGCCGCCACTGCTGCTTGCATCGGCTCCGCCCCCGGCCCCCGAGCCCGAGCTCGAGGCGGCTCCCGAGCTCGATGCCGAGCTGCCAGACGGAGAGCTACCGTCGGTAGCGCCGCCGCTCGATGTGTCATTGCCGCACGCCGCTGCCTCGCACACAGCGGTGCTCGCGAGCAAGAATAGCGGCGACCAGGACCAAATTCTCCCTGTCAGCGTCTTCATCAACGCAATCGTTGTCACTTCGGGGCCCGGGCGCAAGATCGGCGCATGCGAGGCCGCCTCCGCTGCTGGAGCTGCAAGCGATCGGCGCGGAGGCCAACAGGGCGATCGGAGCGACGAGGCGACTGGCGGGCAGAAGCGCCCGTCTTCGCAATGGCCTCGCGAGCGCGACTCGTCGCAACGTCGAGGACCCGCGTCCGGTCCGGCTTGCAACTTCGGCTACTGCGAGTGCAAGCGTCGTCGAGATGGCCTTCACGCGAAACTCACCCATGGCCCCTCGCTGAGCGAAACCTCACCCCTGGCCCCTCTCCGCCGGGCGGAGAGGGGAAGAGACAACCGAGAGGAGACGCTGCGGGGTGAGGTCTCG
>Ga0209415_10018572_pt1 | contig 10960 bp, 9 predicted proteins | sample PeaSoiSIISIP2007_FD_187696 | JGI IMG/M metagenome (GOLD analysis project Ga0209415, IMG submission 187696) | Peat soil microbial communities from Weissenstadt, Germany - SII-SIP-2007 (SPAdes) (version 2) | ecosystem: Environmental > Terrestrial > Soil > Wetlands > Peat | place: Germany... | reverse complement strand
AACTCGGGGTGCTGACTCTCATGATCGCGAAGGGCATCGTACATTGCCTGCTTGGTTCCTGGCGAAGGTAGGCCGCTGAACTGTCCAGCCAGTTGCTTATAGATCTCCTTCAGATCATTCGCCGACTTGCCATCTTTAAACGCCTCGAAAAACGGGGCAAAAGGCTTCATCGCAAGACGAATACCGTACTGCTCAACGGGTGCTGCGCCCTTCTCGGCGTTCCATTTTGCCTGAGCCACGACGATCAGCTTGCCCAGGCGGCAGTAGTGTTTCAGGTCCGCCTGAGCTTCCACGGATAGCCCTTCGAAGGTCAGCGTGACCTCGATCGGATCGTCCGTATTGGAATGATGGAAGTCTTGTTCCTGGAGATTGGCAACGTCTGCGGTGAACGACGTTGGGTGTCGGAAGAAGACATCGAGTGCGGCGATGACCGTCGACTTTCCAGCTCCGTTCGGGCCGACCAAGCAGACGTAATCGTTGAACGGGATGGTCACGTCGCGGAACGCACGGAAGTTCTTGATTCTGACACTCCTCAGTTTCATTCAATTCCTTCCCACACCAGCAATCACTCGGGCGCCTCAGCCATTACGGTGTCTTTCCCTGATGCTGCTCAGCGAGCAAACGCTATTGGCGCACGACGGTGAGGGCGAGCGTTTCATCAGTATGGTTCCGGATCAAAGGCTACGAGTTGGTCCCCCCCCGATCAGGCCGCAATTACTTTGTTAGCTTATGACGTCATCCCATACGCCGCTTCGGCGCAAAACACTTACTGTAGCAGTGGTCGGGTAGCGCGTGTGCAGCGGGGTAGTTCGCTCCTCCTATACCGAAGCCTGGTGTGCACAGCAAGCGTACCGCCTCTACGTTTGTCGCATCTGGAAAGGTAGTGCTGGTAGGCTCGCGCGGGCTTCCCACTTCGCTCGTGAACGTTCGCGTATGCCCGCTTAATCAACCTCAGGAGTAACCAGCCAGGGACGGCTACAACGGTTCGGACGTTACGGCAAATCGATGATGCCTCTCTCCGGTGTGCCCCGATGAACTCTGCAGAACGGCTTGCGCGGACATCAGCGTGAGCCGCGGGCGCCGATCGGGATCACGGATGCGCGGCGAACTCGCGGAGGCGAGAGCAGGCGACGAGTCGGTCAAGCGTCTTCAGCGTGAACACCTTACCGAGTGTCGCCAACAGCAGCTTGCGCATGTCTTCACGCCAGACGCCGAAGCCGCGGCCGCCGATGCATGCAATGACTTCGAAGCGTGCCTCCTCCGACGCGGGCAGCCTGCTTAGCTCAGCGAGGTGTTGGACGCGCGTCACCTTGTCGCGGGCTGTCCCGTCGTCCTCGGTCAGCTTGGCCTCGATCACGACTTGCGGATTGAATTCGCTCGGGATGATGAAATCAGGGGTTTGGTCGAACCCTGGAATTTTCTCGGCGCGCTTGGTCTTGCGGTAGCTGATCCCGGCCTTCGAGAGGACGTCTTCAATCGCAGACTCGAGAACGTCGCCCACAAGCTCCGATACGGAATCACGGTGACCAGCGAACGGTCGACCCAGGAACCGCTCGTACAGCAGCATGGCGTATGGCGCCCCGAGTTGGGAAAGCGTGCGGACACTCTCAATCCCTTCCCGGGTATCCGCCTTATTCAAGCGGTGGATCTTGTCTTCGTTCTGCACGGGAGCTGGTGTCGAGAGGAGACGGCACGCCGTGCCGACGAGTTGCTCAACTCGCGACTTGGTCAGGCCAGTCACTCGCAGCGAGGCGGACGGCGACATTCGAATCTTACGATCAATCGCGCGGGCGAACCCCTGCGTAACCTCCACATCGCTGTGTTGACTCGCCACGTACGCGAGCTCCGGCGGCGTGAAACCGAGCATCGTTCGTAGCACAACCAGCACGAGCGGCGCCTCCATCACCGCCGGAAGAACGATGCCGGGCGAGAGTTGCTCGAACCCTCTCGTCGCCTTCTTGAGCTTCTCGTAGGCCTGTTCGAAGTCGGGATACTCAATGAAGCCCTTACCCTTGGGAAGCAGAAGGAACTCGGACTCGAGAAGAGAGAACACCGCGGAGACGTACGCATCCGCGTGTGCCTGCAACTCGTCGAAGCTGGCTTCAAAAGGGAACTTCACAGCCGCTGGCTGCATACACCGCCTCGTCCTCACGCACCCGGTCCGTCCGCGAGCCGGCGAATTTCAGCAGATCCTTCGGGAGAAGATGCTCAACAGAGCTCACCCCGCCAAGCAATGAGATTGCGTCGCGAACTCGTGCGAGTCGATACGCGATCGGCTTCTCGACGGGCCAGTTCTCGCGAAGTCTCCAGATCGCTAGTCGGATGAGATGACCGAAGGCGATGCATCGAGCGTCACCCCGTGTCACCTTCACCCCAGCCTGCCGAAGCGCGGCAAGATCCCGCAGAACAAGAGCGGTGACCTCCTCCGCCGAGGACGCGAGCATCGCGCGCGGCACGGAGCCGGTGGACCGACACACCAGCACCGTGTCGATGACAGACGAGCCTGTCCCATTTATATGGATCGACGCGCCCATCTCGGCAGGGCAGGGTATCGATGCAGAACATACGAGCCGAGCATCCAAGATAGCGACCGCCAGCGGGAAGTAGGCTTCGATCGTGTTGTGGTGGAACGTAAACACCAGTGGCCGCCCCGGCTTCAGAGCCTTGGCCATGCGCTGAAACACCGCAGACACACCCTCCGCAAAATGCGTCAGGTCGCGCTCCATCGTGGCGTTGCCGGTGAGCTCGTCGGGACTCCGGGTTGTCTTTCTCGTGAGCGGCTCGCCAGCACCGGCCGAAGTGATTCGCCGTAGCCACGCGTAGCAAAAGTCCATCAGCTCGGCGTACTGCACATTGGCGAAGTACGGCGGATCGGTGAAGACCGCGTCGAGCGATGCCGCAGGGAGCGAAGCCTTGGTGGCGGTGGCACACTCCAACCGCACACTCCGCTCCATCCCAGTCTTTCTCCCGTTGCGGAAGTCGCCAATCCATTCTCCCGGAATCGGAACCTGCACTTTTCGGCCGGCTCGGTAACGCACCTCGAACGGGGCGTCGCAGTACTGCTTGGCGCGGATGAACTTCTCGACGATGTTCGACCAGCCGCCACTGCCGACGTTCACACCGCTACGGTCGTTCAGGATGCCCAACAGATTCGATTCGCATTCGACCAGACCGACCGGGAAGCCGTGGACGGAGAAGATGTCCAGGGACTTCAATGCGTAGGTGTCATACCGGCAGAGCATGTTCTGGTAGCGCAGCAGGTCGGAGAGATTCGTCGCCAGGGCGTTGCGGACGCGTTCATTCGACTCTTTGGCAACGGCCCCGCAGATCAGCTCGAGGCCGAGCAACTGACGCGCGTTGAACATCTCACGGTAGCGTCGATAACCCCAGCGATGCAGACGATTCGTTTCGTCGCCCTCCGGAATCTCGTCATCGGGCACGTGCGCGGTCTGCGTGCGCCGCAGCTTGGCTTCCGCCTGCGCGTATCGATTCAAGTCGGCATCGTCGGGCTTCTTGAAGAACCGGCCCTCGTGTCGAGGCTTGCAGCTGGGGCAGTGGTACTCGATTGCAAAAAGTCGGTGCTCCGGCGGCCCAGACGTCGGGTTCGGGTACGGAACGGCCCGCTTGCATTGGGGACACGATACTCGATTGCGCGCGGCAGGCCCTGCGGTAGTCAAACGTGCGCGACAAGCTCCACACGATCCGGGCTGCGTGCGATCGTCGACCTCATTCAACTCGCTGCAACTCGCGCAGATGACTACGTTCTTCGGATGGCGCCGGTTTTCGGCGAGCAGGTAGCCTGGAAACAGGTCGATGCTGTTCTGGCAATGCGGACAGGCGATCTGCTTGACCCAAAGGAAATACTTCACGAACGCATCGTCGCGACCGCACTTAAGGCAAGCGGTCTGATAGAGCTGTCCGACCTGGCGGGCCAGCCAGTCTCCGACCTTCTCGGCTGCAGTGCGGTAGGCGGCCAAGTCGAGATGCTCGATTTCCTGGCGCACGATCCAGTACGCCATCGGGTTGATGTCGTATCCAATGACGTCGCAACCAACTCGGTTCGCCTCCAGCAACGGCGTGCCGCCGCCCATGAACGGATCGGCAATCCGAATGCCGCGGAGGTCGTGCGAGCGAAAGAACGTCTGCTCGATTGGCGCGTCAACGAACTCGGAAAGAATCAACGCGCGAAAGAGCGTGCCGGGTCGCCGGGCGAACCATTTGTGAACGGCGATGATGGGCCGATAGTTCTGCTGGATCTGCTTCTCCCGCAGCGCCATCTCGGCGACGAACGCCACGTCGAAGTTCCGCTCTATGCCCATCGCAGCGTCGGCCCCACCTCAGGTTGGACGAAGCATGATCGGTCGGTGAGAGGCCGTCAAGGGTTGTGGTGTAAGCGTCCGGACGTTTGGCGTCGGTCGGCCCACGCCACGGAGGGCAAGGGGCCACTGAATCTGGAGTTACAGCAAGGATGACGCGCTTCTTCTATCGTGCGCCGGGCGCGAGGGCGCGGACAGCATCACCCCCGCCAGCCTCCGCCGGCCGGGCAGCTCGTTGCTTCGCACCAACCGCTGCGGGCTGCCGGTTGGAATCCGCCTCGGTACGGCGTAAGGTGCATGCGTGAACGAGGGCCATGGCGCGTCTCTCGTCGGAGCTACGCGGCAAACCGGCTGACCTTCGGGCGTGGCTTGCGCCTCGCCTCCCACAGATCATAAGCCGCCTGCATGGACAGCCACATCTCGGCGCTCGTGCCGAGCGCCTGCGACAGGCGCAACGCCATAGGGGCGCGAACCCCAGCGCGCTTGTTGAGGAGCGCGGACAGCGCTTGGCGGCTCACGCCGAGCCGCTTCGCCGCCTCGCCAGCGCTCATGGCCGCTGGCAGATATTCCCGCAGGACCTCGCCGGGATGTGCGGGATTGTGCATGCCGGGCATCAGTAACCTCCCCCCTAGTGATAGTCCACGTGGCCTAGCAAGGCGTTTTCTTTCCGCATGTTTTTCCGCCGGACGCCGAAGCCGCGCCCACCGATGCATGCGATGACTTCGAACGCTTCGCCGCCCTTGGGTGCGGACTGGCCGCTCAGCTCCGCCAAGTGCTGCACGCGCGCCACCTTGTCGCGCGCTCTGCCGTCGTCCTCGGTCAGTTTGACCTCGATCACAACTTGCGGATTGAATTCGCTCGGGATGATGAAATCAGGGGTTTGGTCGAAGGCGAATGCCCTCACCCCGACCCTCTCCCACAGGGCGAGGGGACTAAAACGGGGCATGTGGTGCGGCGAACCGGCTCAGACCGCAAACAGCTTCTCCACCGCGAGGCGTAGCTTGGGCAGAACGCGTGAGCGCAGAACGCCGCGGCGAAAGGTCTGCCCGCCGTCGTAGCCCCGGTCGCCACAGTGAAAAACGGTCACCGCCTTCGCACTCGGGTCGAGCATCCAGTACTCGTCGACACCGATGCGCTCGTAGATCTCCTTTTTCTCCGTCCGGTCGCGCTTGCTTGTCGACGGCGAGAGGATCTCGACGACGAGGTTCGGCACGACGCGAATGAACTGACCGGCTTGAGGAGCGGGACCGGCAGCAAGGCGCTTGGCGGAGATGTACGAAACGTCGGGTTCCACTGTGTCGCCGGACGGGAGCTCGTAGCCCGTGCTCGAGTCGAGAACGATACCCAGACGACTCTTGCCCACATGCTCGTTGAGCACATAGTTCAAGCGCGACCCGATGCCACCGTGCGGCCACGTTGCTGGAGGGGTCATCACGATCCTCCCGTTCAGCAGCTCGTAGTGATTCATGTCCGACCGCGGTCGCTCGTCGAGCCAACGCTGAAACTCCTTCTGCGTGAACGTCTCCTCCGATCGGAAGGCGGTTTGAGCAGTCATCGCTTGTCACACTATAGCGCGACGCTCACCGAGCTGGGAAGGGATGCGGCCAGCGGAAGCTTGGTTGCTCCGTAGCCACTGAGCAAGTAGAAGCGAGGCGATGGAAGGGAATGTCGTATGGCTGTGATCGTGGTCACCGGGTCGGCGTCGGGTATCGGTGCGGCGACGCGGGCGCGGTTGGAGGACGCCGGCGATGCGGTGATCGGCGTCGATCTGCGCGATGCCGAGGTGATTGCCGATCTCGCCACACCACAGGGACGCGCGACGGCGATTGCGACGGTGCTGCAAGCTGCGGGCGGTCAACTCGACGGCTTGGTGGTCTGTGCTGGCGTCGGTCCGCAAGCCGAACCGCTGTCGACGATCGTGTCGCTCAACTACTTCGGCGCCCAGACTTTGCTCGCCGGAATGCGCCCGGCCCTCGCCGCGGCGGAGGAATCGGCGGCCGTCGCGATCTCCTCGAATTCGTCGACGCTTCCCGGCGCGGACACACCCTTGGTCACCGCGTGCCTCGATGGTGACGAGGACAACGCGCGGAGCATCGCCCTCGCCCTCGACGGCCATCGCGTTTACGCCGGCTCGAAGTTGGCGCTGACGCGCTGGGTGCGCCGCAATGCTCCCGGCCCCGACTGGGCGGGCGCCGGCATTCGCCTCAACGCTGTGGCGCCGGGCCCGGTGCTGACCCCGCTGTTGCAGGTCGGCCTCGAGCATCCGATCTACGGACCGGCGATCCGCAATTTCCCGATTCCGACGGGCGATTTCGGTACGGCCGATCAGATCGCCGCCGCCGTGCAGTTTCTGCTCAGCCCCGAGGCGTCGTTCTGCTGTGGCAGTGTGCTCTTCGTCGACGGTGGCACCGACGCCATGCTCCGCCCCGACAGCTATTGAGCTGCCGGTGCTTCTGCGCGGCTAGGGGTCTGTGCGGACGTCCCGGCCGGCGCTTGAAGTGGGCTTCGGAAGTCGGCTATCTGCGATGCGGGATGGCGACCGCTGCGCGGAGGGAGTGGACGTGAAGGTTCTGTGTACCTGTATGCCGGCGTTTGGGCACTTTCATCCGATGGTGCCGCTGGCGCGGGCACTGGCGGATGCTGGTCACGAAGTGGCCTTCGCGACGGCTCACGAGTTTCATCGTGAGGTTGACTGCGCCGGCTTCAGGGCCTTCTCTGCTGGGCTCAGCGAATCGCGTATGCAAGCGGAGTTACGGCAGCGTTTTCCCAACGGCGACGGCACGCCGCCGGAACAACAGCGCCGGCGTCTGTCCACCGACATCGCCCCGGCCGCTATGCTGCCCGATGTGTTGAAGCTGATCGACACGTGGCGACCGGATCTCCTGCTGCATGAAGAAGGGGAATACACCGGCCCGTTGGCGGCAACGCTCGCCGGCATTCCGAACGTCACACACGGCTGGCCAGCGCCACTCATGCCGCAGGAACGCGCCCGGCGGATCGGTGATGCGCTCGCGCCGCTGTGGAAGGAACACGGGCTGGAGCCGATGCCGTTTGGCGGCCTCTACCGTTATCTGTATGTGGACTGCTGTCCGCCCAGTCTGCAGCGCCAGCACTTCGCGGAGGTTCGCGCTGCCCGCCCGCTCCGGCCGGTGGCATACGACGCCGCGAGCAAGGAGGACGCGCCGGTGTGGCTGGGCTCTTTGGCGGCGAAGCCGACTGTGTATGTCACCCTCGGCACGGTGCCAATCTTCAACCGGGCCCCTGGCATTTTCACGGTCATTCTCGACGCTCTGCGCGACGAGTCGCTCAATCTGATCGTCACTGTAGGCCCCAACAACGACCCGGCCGCGCTCGGACCGCGGCCGGAGAACGTACACATCGAACGCTACGTGCCGCACACATTGCTGCTACCGCACTGCGATGCGGTCATCTGTCACGGCGGTGCGGGCACGACGGCGGCGGCGTTGGCGCACGGGCTTCCAGTGCTCCTTCTGCCGCGCGGTGGCGCCAGTCAGCGGCGCACGGCAGAAGCCTGCGTGGCGAGCGGCGTCGGACGCATGCTGGTCGGCTCCGAGGCGAACGACGCCACCGTGCGTGCGACCGTGCGCACGTTGCTCGACGCGCCGGGCTACCGACAGCGGGCGCGCGGCGTCGCGGAAGAGATACGACACTTGCCGGGCCCGGATGAAATGGTCAGACACTTAGAGCAGTGGGTGGAGCGGCGTTGACGATGGCAGTACGTCCGACAGTGACTGTCGTCATCCCGACCTTCAATCGGCGCGCGTTGCTCGCGCGCGCCATCCAAAGCGTCGTGCAGCAGACCTTCACGGATTTCGAGCTGATCGTGGTGGATGACGGGTCGTCGGATCGAGTCGACGAGGTGTTAGAGGAGTGGCCAACCGCGGACGCACGCCTCATCGTTCATCCCACACACCAGGGCGCGGCAGCGGCACGCAACACAGGGATCCGCGCCGCACGCGGCGAATTCATCGCGCTTTTGGACGACGATGACCAGTGGTTGCCCAGCAAGCTCGCACAACAGATCGCCTGCTTCCGATCCGCACCGACTGGTACCGGCGCCGTCTACTGCGGCTACGTCCTTGTTTCAGACCTCAGCGGCCGCACAGATCGGGCCTACGTACCCAGGAATCCGCCGGCAGGTTATGTGGATTTCCTCACGAGCACGCTGTTCGGCAGCTCCATTCCGCTGCTGGCGCGATTCTGCTTCGATACCGTCGGTCCCTTCGATGAAGCGCTGCCCGGAACGCACGACCGTGACATGTGGTTGCGCATCGCACGGCGCTTCGACTTCGCGTTGGTGACCGATATCCTCGCGCAATGCCACATCCACGGCCGCCAGATCACCACGGACTTGGCGGCCAAGATCGTGGCAAAGGAACGGATGCTGGAAAAATACCGCTCGGACCTCGAACAGCATCCACCGATCCTTGCCGCGGACCTGACACGCCTCGGGATGATGCATTTCGCCGCCGGCCACCCGGCTTGCGGTCGCGCATACCTCGAGCGGGCGCTCGATTGGGGCGCATCGCGGAAGGCGCTCGACCGGCATCTCACCCTCTCGACCGAAGCGCCCGACGCGCACCGCGACCTGATCGCGCGCACAGCGTTTCGGAAGCTCGATGGATGCACGCTGTATTAGCGTGCGCTGCGCATGAACGACCAGCGGGCTCAACTTGATCAGACAGCGTGTCACGACTCCATTGTCGTGTACACTGCGATTACCCGAGGTTACGACAGCCTCAAGGAGCCCCCGCGGAGCGCCAGGGACGGTACAGCGTTCGTGGCCTTCCTCGACCAGCCCGCGGCATCCTCCACCTGGCAATCACGCGCCATCCACAGACAGTTCCGAGATCCGTGTCGCAACGCCAAGCGCCACAAGATCCTCTCCCACCTCTACTTCCCCGATGCGCTCTACAGCCTGTGGATCGATGGCTCGGTGACGATCCGTTTCACCGATTCTATTCAAGAGCTGATTGGGCGCTACCTCGCTGATTCCGATCTCGTCGTGTTTCAGCACCGGACGCGAACCTGTCTCTACCAGGAAGCCAGCGTGTGCCTGCAGCGGGGCCTGGACGATCCGGCCGTCATCCTCCGGCAGGTCAGCCGATACACACGCGAGGGCTACCCTTCAAACGCCGGTCTCGCCGAATGCCCGGTGGTGTTGCGGCGCCATAGCCCCGCAGTGAGAGCGTTCAATGAGGCGTGGTGGGAGGAAATCACGCGCGGCTCCAAACGCGATCAGTTGAGCTTTCCGTACCTCGCGCGGAAGATGGGACTGCGCTATGGGACATTCCCCGGCACGATCAGCGATGCGACGCTGTTTCACCGCGGTCCTCACACATCCCCTCCCTCTGATCCTGAGGTGGTATGGACAGCGCCCTCGCCACGTATCGAGGTCATGCCGTCGGCCCGGAGGACCGTTGCCTTCGGGCCGGTGCGCGATCGGCCGTCGTGGCATTGGGTCGGATTCGACACCGCGCGCGAGCTCTCCAAGCACTACAACGTGGTGATCTACCCCTCGGTATCGCAAACCCCTCCGCGATGCGACGTGCTGTTCGTCATCAAGAGCCACCCCTCCGAACGCTTCGTGGCTGAAGCCCTGCGCCAACAAGCGAAGCTCATCTATTGTCCGATCGACGCCTATCGCGATCCTGACCACCTCACACGCCATCGGGATTTCCTGCGCACCTGTGCGATGGTCGTCGTCCATTGCGAGCGGCTGCTGCCCTTGATGCGGCCGCACTGTGACAACACGCATTTCGTCGAGCACCACACGCGCTACGCTTTGGACGAGATGGCGTCGTACAAGGACAGCGGCTTCGTCTTGTGGATCGGAGCCTGTGAATATCTTCCGTATCTGGTGCGCTGGCTCGAGCGGCACCCGATCGAGCACGAGATCAAGATCCTCACCAACATCGACAGCGACAAAGGCCGAGAGGCGGCGCACGCGCTGGCCGCCGCGATCGGTCTGCCGTTTGAGATATCGAGACAGACGACCTCCATCGCCGGCCATCGTGTGCACCAGTGGTCCGAACGGCGGCAGGCCGAGATGATGCGGAGCTGCAAAGCCGCGTTTGACGTGAAGATGACGGATCACTTCAATCAGTATCACAAGCCCCCAACGAAGGTGCAGCAGTACATTGCCTCGGGCGTTCCGATCGCCGTCAACCCCGACAGCTACTCGGCGGAATACTTCAGAGTCAGAGGCTTCGAGTTGGCTTCCCCTCTCGACTCGGAACGGTGGCTGTCGCGCGCCTATTGGGAAGCGACACGCCTCTGTGGCGAGGGCCTCCGCACCGCAACGTCGCTCGAGGCCGTGGGCGCGCGGTATCGAGCCCTGATCGAATCGCTCTGGCACCCGCGGGCGGCGACGACCCCAGCCAGCCTTGACGGCGTCACGCACCATGGCCTCGACGACCAGTAGCGGGCAGATCTGCGTCGCGGCGATCCTGAAGGGGGAGGAACCGTTCCTCGACGAATGGATCGCCTATCACCGGATCATCGGCGTCGATCACTTCTATCTCTACGACAACGACCCGACGCTGCCGCTCAAACATTTGCTCAGGCGGCATGCGGGGTACGTGACCGTCATTGATTGGCCCGGGGAACACGAGGATCTCCTG
>Ga0209415_10018571_pt1 | contig 10961 bp, 10 predicted proteins | sample PeaSoiSIISIP2007_FD_187696 | JGI IMG/M metagenome (GOLD analysis project Ga0209415, IMG submission 187696) | Peat soil microbial communities from Weissenstadt, Germany - SII-SIP-2007 (SPAdes) (version 2) | ecosystem: Environmental > Terrestrial > Soil > Wetlands > Peat | place: Germany... | reverse complement strand
GTTCCCGAATCCGGCGACTGGAATCCGTAGAGGATCTTCATGAGGGTGGACTTGCCCGCCCCGTTCTCGCCCAGGAGAGCCACGACCTCGCCTTCGCCCACGTCCAGATCCACGCTGTCGTTGGCGGCGAGTTCGCCGAACCTCTTGGTGATCCCCTTCATGGATATCCGCACGGAACAGCCCTCCCCGGTGTCAGACGGACGACGTCAGATGTTCCACTTGATCACGTACTGCGGGTGGTTGTAGATCCAGTTCTTGATGCCGAGGAAGTTGTAGAAGTACTCGTACTCGATGCCGGTCTCCAGCTTGCCCGGATCGCCCCAGAAGTTCCCGACATCCACATAGAGGGTGGGCTGGGTCTGAAGCCACCAGGTCTCGTTCCCCGTGCCGCTCATGAAATCGAGCCAACCGCCGAAGGACATCTTGACGGGACCGAGCTTGAAGGGGAGAAGCCAATATGGGCTCGCCTGGAAACCCACCGACGGCTGTCCCCACTCCTTGCGGGCGAACAGGTTCAGCCCGAAGAAGGCGAATCCGGGGATCTTCCAATCCGTGCCCAGTCCCACGAGGTAGGCGGGCTCCGCATCGGAGCCCATGTCGATCTCCCCGGCGAGCAGGAAGTCGGAAATGGGTCCCACGGACAGGTCCTTGCCCGAGATCTTCCCCGCGCTCAGGCGCGGATGCCATTCGCTGTACGTATAGATGGAACGGTTCCTGTCGAAGCCGGGGGCGTTGTCGATGTCGGAGAAGAAGAAGTTGTCGCCGTAGGACCAGCCGTTCGCGACCTCGAAGGTGAACAAGTCGATCGGATTGTTCGGGGGCGAAAGGTGGGGGATCGGCACGGGATGGTCGTGGGAAAGGTCCGGCCCGATCAGGTACTGGATGTCCGCCGCCGTGTACCCGTCCGCGAAGGCCGCGGAGGATCCCAATGCCGCCAGGGCAAGCGCAGCACGTGTCCAAGTTGCCATTTTCCGTCCTCCCGCGGCAGTCCCTCCCGGACATCGGGAGGAGCGTCCCGTCCTCCCTCCAAGGATGGCCGCCCCGGACCTCCCGCGCATCCCCCGAACGGGGGATTTTCACGCCACCCGCGCCGGCAGGACGCCCAATCCCTCGGCGCGTACGGCTGCCTGGGTGCGGTTGGCCACGCCCAGCTTGGAGAAGATGCTCTTGACGTGGCTCTTGACCGTGCTCTCGGCCACGAACAGGATCTGTCCGATCTCCCGGTTGGAAAGACCGCCGCACAGGGCGCGCAGGACCTCGGTTTCGCGTCCGCTCAGGGGCCCCTCCACCGCGATGCACTCCGGTTCCGGGCTCGACGGTTCCGAACCGCGAAGCCGGTCCAGAAGCCACGATTCCCCCGAAGCGGGGTCGCTGATCCGGCGTTCCAGAAGGGAGTCCAAGTGCCTGCGCGACGGACCAGTGAGCAGGAAGGGCAGGACGAGACCTCTGGGAACGACCAGCTCCAGGCATCGGGAAATGGACTCCTCGGCGGAGTCCGGACGGCTCGCGGCCTCGTGGGCCACGGCGTTCCAGAGCCAAGTTTCCGCGAGCAGTCCCACCATGCCGGACTCCTGGAAGAACCGGATCCACCGGTGGGAAAGGGCGCAGGCTTGCTCCGACCGCCCCACCTGCACCAGAAGGACCAGGGTCGTGCGCAGGCAATCCCAGTTCGAGAGGGAAGGCGCGCCGAGCCGGGGAAGGACGGATTCCAACCAATCGCAAGGGGGCGCATTCCCCCAGGAGCGGATCCTGGCCTCCAGGGCACCCACGTCGTCCAGATCCACCGCCCAGTGCATGCGCGTCCGCTGCGCCGTCAGCCGGGCGAGACCCGCCGACCGCAACGCCTCGGCGGGATCCCCTTCGAGGAGTTCCAGCAACGCCCTCAGGTGGAATCCGTAGTGGAGGATGCGGACGTTGTCGCAGCGCCGACCCTGGTCCAGGCCTTTCTCCACCGAAGCCCGGGCGGCCGGGATGTCCCCCCGGTCCAGATGCCAGCGAGCCCTCGCCACGGACGCGTAGCCGGAGACGGGTCCCGATCGCTCGGGGGCCTTCCGCGCGTAGCACTCGGCGCGGACCAGAGCCTGGTCGCAGGAATCCATGCGGCCGTGGAGGCGGTGGACCTCGGCCAGGGTGTACGCGGCGCCGAAGAAGGCCAGGTGGTGGCCGTGGGCCTCGGCGTGGTCGGAGGCGTCGGACAGGATCCGTCCGGCCTTTTCCGTGCGGCCCGAGCGGAACAGCCCGATCCCCTCCTGGACCAGGAGCGAGGCGCGCAGGAACCCGTCCGGGGTGAGCACGCCGGCGCCGTGGACCGCCCGGACGGATTCTTCCACCCTGTCCTCCAGGCGAAGCAGGACGGAACGGAGGAACGCCGCGTGGGAGAGCACCGAGCGCGCGTTGGGGAGGTCCTGCCGGGCGATGGCCAGGTGCCTGGCCCGGTCCAGGTGCATGGCCCCCTCCACCTCGCGGCCCATGTGGAACAGGGCCCAGGCCAGGAACAGCGAGAGGAAGGGTCGGTCCGCCGCCCACTCGCGGGGGATCCGCAGGGCGTAGCGCTGCAGGGTGGGGAAGTCGGAATCGCGGAAGATGTTCTCGATCGCCCTTTCCGCCAGGGCTTCCAGTGCGGAGAGATCCTTGCCGGCCAGGGCGTGCTCGGCCGCGGCCGCGATCTCGCCCCGCTCGCGATGCCAGCGGGTGGCGCGCCGATGCACGTCTCCCGGATCCATTCCCCGGCCGTCCCGCAGTTCGCGAAGGGCGGGCAGGAACAGCGCCCGATGGCGCGGACCTCCGTCCGCATCCTCCAGCAGCGGCGTCCTGTCCCGAAGCTCGGACAGGATCCGACCACTGTCCGCCCGTTGCCGGACGCTGTCGCAGAGTTCGGCGTCGAGCACGGGCAGGACGGCGGTCTCCAGCAGGAATTCCGCCTCCTCCTCCGTCAGTTCCGCGAGCAGACCCCGCGCGAGGTCGTGCACGCCGCGCGGAGAGCGTTCCCGCAGCGACTGGAGGTCGTCCCACGGTCGACGGGACTGTTCCAGATGGGTGCGCACCAGGTGGAGGCCCGCGATCCACCCTCCGGTGAGGTATTGGAGGGATTCGAGTTCGTCCTCCCCGGGAGGTTCGCCGGGAAGTCCGGCCAGGAAGTCGGCGCATTGGTCCCCCGCCAGCGCCAAATCCCGCGGACCCAACTCGCGCAGCCTCCCCTCCATGGTCCAACGCGCCCAGGGGAGTGCGGGACGTCGGCGGCAGGCAAGGATCACCCTGTGGTCCATGTCGGCCTGGTCCAGGAGATTTTCCCAGGGGAACCCGACCCAATCCCACGGGTTCGCAAAGGACGCTTCCAGAACCAGGATGCCGGGCGACTTTGCCCATTGTCCGCGAATGTCGGTTGCCAATTCTCCCGCCGTGTCCGTATCGCGGAGGGTGGAGTCCACCATGGAAGCGCCGTCGGGGAGGAGCTCCCAGATGGAATGGGGGAGATCGGATCGGCGCACCGCATCCTCCACCAGTGCGCTCTTGCCGGAGCTGGCGGGCCCCGCGAGCAAGGTGATCGGGAGCGAACACGGCCCGGTGATCCGATCCAGGAGATCGCCGCGATCGACCCAGGGGGCCCGTCGGTGCCGGATTGACAGTGTCATCAGTTTGAGACTGGGGTGCAATCCTTGTGCCGAGAGGGATTGGAGGGCGAACGGTTTCTAGTACCTATTGGCCAAATGCCTCCGGAATACGCCGACCTCATGGAGCAAGCGTTCCTTCTCGCCCGGTCCGTCCGGGGCACCACCCTCCCGAACCCGGCCGTGGGTTGTGTGGTGCTGGACAAGTCCGGCAAGGTGGTCGCGAAGGCGGCGACATCGCCGGACGGTCGACCCCATGCCGAACGCCAGGCGCTGGAACGGGCGGGCAGGAAGGCGGAAGGGGGGACGCTGGTGGTGACCCTGGAGCCGTGCGTCGCCTTTCCGGGGAAGAAGAGCCCTCCCTGCGCCGCCGCGGCCATCCTGTCCGGGATCGAGACCGTGGTGGTGGGAGCGATGGATCCCCACCCGCAGGTGGCGGGCCGCGGACTCCACGCCCTGCGGAAGGCGGGGATGAGGGTGTTGGAACTGGACCTGGAGGGTCGCATCCCCGACTTCTACGGAGGATTTGGACATTTCCTGTCCACGGGTCGGCCCCGCACCACGCTCAAGGTGGCCATGTCCGCGGACGGTTGCGTCTCCGGTGCGCCGGGAAAACGAACGGACATCACCGGCTCGGAGGCCAGGGCCTTCGTCCACGGGCTGCGGGCGGCCTCCGATGCGGTGCTGGTGGGAGGATCCACGGCGCGGATCGACGACCCCGAGCTCACGGTGCGCGACGCGCCCGGACGTTCGCCGCGGCGACTGGTGCTTTGGCCGCGCGAGGGTCTCGTCTCTTCGCTGAAGCTCTGGGACGGCAAGGTACCCACCACCGCCATCGGCGACGGAATCCGTCCCCCCGATCTGCCCAAGGGGGTCGAGTGGCTCCGGATCTCCGCCGGCAAGCAGGGCGTCGACCTCGCGGATCTCCTGGACGAGTGCGGAAGGCGGGGGATGCACGACCTTCTGGTGGAGCCGGGTCCCGCGCTCCTGGCCTCCTTCCTCCGCTCCGGGCTGTGGGACAGGATCTGGGTGCTCCGCTCCCCGAAGCCTCTTGGATCGGGGGTGGCTGGCGATCCGGACGGTCTGCTGACGAAAGGGCCGCCCCTCCGAAGCCTGCAATTGGGCATCGACCGCGCCGAGCTGTTCGAACGGACCTGAGCCCTACACCTTCAGGACCCTGGAATCGACCTCAGTCTCCGAAGCCGATGCCCAGCGACTTCGCCGCCAGGACCAGCTCGCCGTCGGGGTCCACCCGGCGGACCCTTCCCACGGCACGCGCGATGGGGACCTCCACGATCCTGGTGCCGCGGAGGCTGACCATGCAGTTGTAGGTACCGGCGCGGATCAGTCGCACGGCGGCCTCGCCGTAGCGGGTGCACAGCAGGCGATCGAAGCTGGTGGGAGCTCCGCCGCGCTGGAGGTGGCCCAGGACCACGGTGCGGGTCTCCTTGCCCGTGCGTCGCGCGACCTCTTCGGCCACGATGGCCCCCATGCCTCCCAGCCGGACTTCCCGGCCCTCCTCGGATTCCTGCACCGATTGGGCGCTGCCCATGGGAGCGGCACCCTCGGCGACCACGATCAGGGTGAACTTCTTGCCGATCCGTTCGCGCACCTGGATCTTCTCCACCACCGAGTCCCAACTGAAGGCGATCTCCGGGATGAGGATCACGTCTCCGCCGCCGGCGATGCCCGCGTGCAGGGCGATCCAGCCCGAGTGGCGTCCCATGACCTCCAGCACGATCACGCGGCCGTGCGATTCGGCCGTGGTGTGGAGCCGGTCCAAGGCATCGGTGGCGCAGTCCACCGCGGTGTCGAAGCCGAAGGTCTGGTCGGTGCATTCCAGGTCGTTGTCGATGGTCTTGGGGACGCCCACGATGTTCACGCCGTGGGCGGACAACTGCTGGGCGATGGACAGGGATCCGTCGCCCCCCACGGCCACCAGGGCGCGCAGTCCAAGCGTCCTCGCGTTCGCGGCGGCCTCTTCCAGGATATCGGGATCGATGCCCCGCACCTCTCCCATCCCCGTCTTGGCGGCGAACCTGCCCTTGTTGGCCGTCCCCAGGATGGTGCCTCCCCGCACCAGCATTCCGTCCATGCGGTTGTAGTCGAGCTCCATGGGCTCGCAAGGCGAGAGCAGGCCTTCGTACCCCCCGCGAAATCCCAGGGTCCTGAACCCGGTGAACTGTCCGGCCTTCACCACGGCCCGGATCACGGCATTGAGTCCGGGACAATCGCCACCCGCGGTGAGGATCCCGATCGTCTCGCTCATGTTTTCTCCAATGGGGTTGTAAGGGAAGGAAGAGTGTATATGATGTATCCAGTCGCATGCGAAAAATACTCCTGGTCCCGCTTCTCTCCCTTCTGGCCGGCTGCTCGCTGGTCCGCGACCTCGCGCGTCCCTTCCTGTCCAAGTCGGATTCCGTCCCCGTCGTGGCACCGGCCTTCTCCCTGCGCGGACGGTCGGCGCGGATGCAGGACAGCTTGCGCGAGCGGTTGGATTGGATCGCCTCCCAGGCGACACCCGACGGAATCAAGCTGGTCCGGTTGGCCTTCCACGACCTTCCCGACTCCAACACGGAGCTCTTGGCCACCGTCGAGGATTCCCGCAGGCTGAACTCCCACGGTCTGGACGCAGCCGGGATCCGGGCCGTGGAGGCGGCGCGCATCGGGAATGAGCGACCGCTCCTGGCCGCGGTGCGGTCGGCGGGGATCGCGCAACCCTTCGTGGTCCGGGCGGTGTTCGTTTCCCGCGACTATCTCTTCCAGAATTCCCACGCGAAACGGGACTCCGTGGACGTCCGCCCATCCGACGGACCGGTCCCCATCGATCCCGATTGACATTCCGTGCGTTCTTCCTACATTCTCGCCCGCTCTCGGGCAGTTAGCTCAGCTGGTTAGAGTACTACCTTGACATGGTAGGGGTCACTGGTTCGATTCCAGTACTGCCCATCGGATCTAGAAGAAGGCCGGTTCCTCCTTTCGGGGATCCGGCCTTCTTCGTTCCGTTCAGCCAAAGGGAGAGACCGCAGATGAAGCACATGATCCGTTGGACCGCGATGGGCATCGCCGTCCTGGCTGCGATGCCTTCCTGGGCCGCGACCGCAACGCACTACAAGGTCGAGAACAAGATCCGCGTCGAAGGCGACCAGGGCTGGGACCTGCTCGCCGTGGACGATTCGTCGGGAGCGGTGTTCCTGACCCACGGCGATCGCGTCCAGGTGGTGGACCCCGCCACCGGAAAGCTGCTGGGCACGGTCAGCGGAATCGACGGCGCCCACGGCGTGGCGCTGGTGCCGGACATGGGCAAGGGCTTCGCGACCAGCGGCAAGGATTCCGCGGTGGTGGTGTTCGATCCGAAGACCTTCGCCACCCTGGAGCGGTTGCACACCCCAGGAGCCAAGCCGGACGCGATCCAGTTCGACCCCTCTTCCAGGCGTGTGTTCGCCGGTCTCGCGGGCAGCGACGAACTGGCCGCCTTCGATGTGGCCACCTCCAAGCTCGCCGGGACGGTAGCCCTTCCCGGCAATCCCGAACTCATGGTCGCGGACGGCAAAGGGATGCTGTTCGTGAACATCGAGAACAAGTCGCTGGTGGTGGCGATCGATGCCAAGACCTTGAAGGTGGTCTCCACATGGCCGCTGGCTCCGGGCGAGGAACCCACCGGTCTGGCCATCGATCCCGTTTCCAATCGCCTGTTCGCGGGTTGCCACAACCACCTCATGGTGGTGTTGGACGCGACGACCGGTAAAGTCGTCGCGCATCTGCCCGTGGGAGACCACATCGACGGAGCCGCTTTCGATCCGGGCCTGAAGCGGGCCTACGCTCCAGGCGGCGACGGCACCCTCACCGTGATCCAGGAGCAGGGGCCGGACAAGTTCGCCGTGCTGGAGACCGTGGCCACCAAGAAGGGTGCGCGGACCATCGCCATCGACGTCAAGACCCACCACCTGTACCTGCCCACCGCGGACTACGGACCGCTTCCCGCGGCCACGGTGGCGCAACCCCACCAGAGGCCGCCCCTGGTCCCGGGCACTTTCAGCCTGTTGGACGTGTTCCCGGCGAATTGACGTCCAGGCGGCGGTTGGTCACTTCCGGACCAGTCGCAGGATCCAACCGGCCAGCAGGACGACAGCGAGCACGCAGCTTCCCCACCAGAGCCACGATTGGGAGCAATGGCATCCGATGCCCGCGTGGATCATCGGCCGACCCCCTTCTCCGCCCGCAATCCCAGGGACGCCAGGGCTTTTTTGGTGGATTCCGGGTCCAGGTGCAGGATCCCGTGGATTCCCAGGCCGTTGGCGATCCCCACGAACATGGGCGTGTTCTCCAGGTAGGCGACCTTCGCCGGGATGGCCCGGGAGGCGTCCAGGGCCAGGCGGAAGATGTCAGGATCCGGCTTGCGCAGTCCCACGTAGCACGACGACACGAAGAAGTCCACCACCGTGTCCAGCTCGAACGTCGCGATCCGGTGGGCGTTCAGCTCGCGTCCCTCGTTGCTCACGGCCACGACCTTCAGGCCGTGCTCCGCCTTCAGGTCGCGGACCATCCGGATCATCTCCGGGACGGGTTTGGACTCGGCGAACATGAACTTCCGGAACTGCGCGGCGGTGAACGGCCGGTCGCTGTGGAACACGACCAGCTCCAGGTACCGGTCCAGGTCGATCTTGTCCACCTCGTAGGCTTCGAATGCCTGGTGGTGGCGATCCTCCAGTTCCTGCGCGTCCAGGCCGAATTCCAGCGACGCACGGGCGCGCGAGGCGCGACCCCACCCGTCGGAGAGGAGCACGCCCCCGATGTCCACGAACAGGGTGTCGATCAATTCTTCCCCCTGGGAAACCGGGACGACCCCACGATCTTGGCGTTTCCGAGGACCAGGGGGACGGAGCCGTCGGCCCGCCCTCGGGTCGCTGCGTTCTCGGGCATGTCGTCGCTCCTTCTCTCCGTTGCGTTCCAAGCCAACATCCAAAATTCGTCGCTCGTCGTTTCCTCGTGCACCCGCCGATGCCACGCACGCCAGGTGCGAGCTACCCTTGTTGTCGGATGACGCCTCGGGAAAGGAACGGGCATTGGACACCAGTTTGCGGCCGCTGATCCTGGTCCGTTCGCCTCTCCTGGGCGCGGACCTGGAAGCGGCGTTGCTGGCCGCCGGTCGGAGCGTGATTCCCGTCCTTCCATCCGATCTGTCCCTGGCTGCGCTTCGCCGCATCGCCGCGCAGGGCGCCACCTGCCTCCTGGGCGTGAACCACGCGCCCGCCCTGGCGCTGCTCTGCCGGGAGTCGGGGCTCGCCTACGTCTCGTGGACCATCGACCCTCTTCCCCTGGAGCGTTGGGCGTTGGTGGAAGGGGCTCGAACCTCCCTGTTCGTGCACCGCAAGGCTTTGGTCGAACCGCTCCTTCGGATGGGTCACCGCCAGGTGGAATGGCTCCCTCTGGCCGCACCCGCGCGGAGGTGGTCGGATCCCCTTTCCCCCCGGGGCGGCATGGCGCCCCTGTTCGTGGGCAGCTCGCTCCAGGACGAAAGGAACCTGTTCACCTCCCGGATGGAGAGTTGGGGGCTCGGAGCGACGACGGACGCCTTGGTTTCATTTCTGGATTCCATGTCCGAGATGGCCGAGCGCAACCGCGATTTCCAGGGATTCCTGGTCCACCCCCAGACCCTGCCCGCCTCCCTGGTGCAGGCGTTGGAAGGCAGGGTGGAGCGCGCGGACCTCGCCGAGGCCATGGACGCGGGGCTCGCCTGGAGGTACCGGCGGATGCAGGTGGACCATCTGGCGAAGAGGGGCATGGAGGTGCGCGGCGACGGTGGATGGATGGATGTGGTGGGGGAGAGGTGGAAGGGGCCGCTGCTCAACGGATCGGACATGACGCGCGCCTACCGCGAAGCGGCCCTGGACGTCGACGTACCGCGTCTGCACCAACGCGAGATCGCGACGCTGAGGGCCTTCGATGTCCTGGCCAGCGGCGGGCTGCTGGTCGCCGAATCCGGCACGGAACTGGAGGAGCTGTTCCGCGTGGGAGTCGAGTTCCTGGCCTGGAGGTCCCCGGAGGAGAGGGACGCCATGTTGGACGCCGCGATCGCCGGGGGAGGCGCGGAGTTGGACGGCATCGCCCAGGCCGGCCGGGAGGCCGCTTGGGACCATCGGTTGGATGTCCGGGTGCGCCGCCTCCTGGAAACCATCGACGGATTCGATTAAATTGCTTCCCAGACTCTTTCCATCAGCTTTCAAACTTCGGGAGAAACCATGAACTTCCTGACTCCGAGCGACATCCTGGAAGGGAACGCGCCCCAGGACGCCCAGTATGTGGATGTCCGCGAGCCGCCCGAACTGGCCCAGGGACGCTGGCCCCTTTTCCGCAACCTGCCGCTTTCCACCTTCGACAGCGGCTACGCCGAATTGGACAAGAATCGGCCGGTGGTGCTGATCTGCGCGGCGGGCATGCGGTCCCTCAAGGCGGGCACGTTCCTGCAGAACCACGGGTTCTCGTCGGTCTGGAACGTGGACGGCGGCATGGGCGCGGCGGTCGCCGACGGCGCCCCCGTGGAGTAGGGGAGCGTCGTTCCCTAGCCCTGTTCGGCGGGGTCCGGAAGGGGCAATTCCAACTGCTCCCACGGCGTGGGTGACCGTTCGGTCGCCTCGAATTGGCTCACTTGCAGGCCCAGAAGCCGCACCGGGACGGATCCCGCCTGGGTTTCTGCCATCAATTCCTCGGCCAGCCGCAGCAGGTCTTCCCCCTCGGACACGGGAGCCGGGAGGGTGCGGGATCGGGTGACCTGCCGGAAGTCGTGGTACTTGACCTTGAGGGTGACGGTCCGACCTCCGGCTCCGCCCAGGCGATCGGCCACCTTGGCGGCGAGGACCGACAGGAAACGGCGCATCCACAGGATGTCCGTGGTGTCCGAGCGGAAGGTGTCCTCCGCTCCCACCGATTTGCGCGAGCGCCCCGCCACCACGGGTCTCTCGTCGATGCCCAGGCTCAGGCCGTGCAGGAACGCCCCCTGCTTCCCCAAGAGGCGCTCCAGCCGCTCCCGGCCCGCCTTGCGCAGGTCCAGACCGGTGCGGACGCCGATCCCCTCCAGGCGCTTTCGGGTGGCGGGACCCACGGAGAAGAACTTGGAGACCTCCAGGCCGTCGATGAACGCCGCGGCCTTCTCCGGAGGGATCACCGACAGCCCGTCCGGCTTGCGGAGGTCGGAGGCGATCTTCGCGAGGAACTTGCAGTAGCTCACCCCCGCCGACACGGTGAGGTGAAGCTCGCTGCGCACCCGCTCCCGGATCTCCCTGGCGATCGGAGTGGCCAGGGGGATTCCCTTCTTGTTCTCGGTCACGTCCAGGAAGGCCTCGTCCAGGGAGA
>Ga0209415_10018570_pt1 | contig 10961 bp, 6 predicted proteins | sample PeaSoiSIISIP2007_FD_187696 | JGI IMG/M metagenome (GOLD analysis project Ga0209415, IMG submission 187696) | Peat soil microbial communities from Weissenstadt, Germany - SII-SIP-2007 (SPAdes) (version 2) | ecosystem: Environmental > Terrestrial > Soil > Wetlands > Peat | place: Germany... | reverse complement strand
GGTGCGAAACGGCGGCAGCGCCGGATCGCTGAAGCCGTGGAACAGGATCAGCTTGCCGCCGCGCTCGATGAAGCTCTGCAGCCGCTCGGGAACGTCGCCGTCCCCGGCCTCGGTGCGCAAATCGAAGAAGGCGAGCGCGCGCTCGTCGACGACGCCCTTGGGCGAAATCGGAAAGTCGCGCAGGTCGTATGTCGGATCGCGCGCGACGATAAACTTCATGATGTGATCGACGAACTGCCAGGCAACGGGCGCCGGGGAAAAGCCGGTGCCGCCCCACGGTTCGTTGGCCGAGAAATTGGTCGGCGGCACCAGTCCGGTGGTCCAGACGTCCATGCCGCCCGTCAGATCGCTGATCGCGGCGCCCGGGTAGATCAGGTCGCCTTGCTCGTCGCGCAGCGCGCTGATGTAGCTGCGCAGCGTGTTGGCCTGCGCCCACGTGAGGCAGTTGGCGGTCGCGCCTTTGCGGCACACGAGGCTCGCCGGATCAAATGAGCAGCGGGCCGGATTTTGGATCAGACCGTCCTGGACGCCATCGGCGGCGTCGCAGCTTGCGTACACCGCCTGGTCGATCAGGGGCAGCAGCGCCGCGGGAATGTAGGCCTGCGACGAGGCGAGCTGCACCTCCTGGATCTTCGCGCCGGCGATGATCGAGCGGATGTCCATGAAGGGGGCGCCCGCGATGATGCCGTCATAGTCCCCGGGAAAGCGAGTTGCCTCCACCATCGCCTGGCGGCCGCCATTGGAGCAGCCGTCGAAGTAGGAATGCGTGATCTGCTGGCTGCCGTAGAACGCGCTCACGAGATTCTTCGCTGCCCACGTCACCTCGTGCGTTGCGCGGAAGTAGTAATCGGTGAGCTTGGCCACGTCCGGTACCCCGGGCGAGAGCAGCGCCCAGGCCGCATCCGTGTTGACCGCCTCGTGCCCGGTGTCGGTGATCGCGGTCGCGTAGCCCTTGAACAACGACAGGGAATAGTCCACCGGATTGGCCGAGAAGTCCGCGTAGGTCGAACCCGCGGTCCCGCCTACGCCCCAGAAGAGAAACTTCTGGTTCCATGCCGCCGGTAGCTGGAGTTCGAATTGGGCCAAACCGTCGGGCGCCCCTTCGCCCGTGGTCACCAGGGTGCCGCGCACGTCGCAAAATTCCGGGTTCGATGCCGATGCCGGTACGTCCACGGCAAGCAGGATCGCCGTGCCCGGTACGCCGTAGGCCGTGATCGCCGGTACCGAACAGTTCGCCATCGCCGCCCACGCCGATCCCGGCGCCCCCAGGGCCAAGGCAGCGAGACCGGGGGCCAGCAATACTGCGAGTCGCGCGGGCAAGCGCCCGCGCATCAAGTCGTTGCACATGCTCATGGTGTCTCCCCTTCGGCGGTTCTCGCGGTCCATGGTCGGACTTCGGAATTTTTCTGCGCCCGCACGCGATGGCGCAGCGGTCGGGGCGAGCGGTCATCCTAGCCAAACGCAACCGCGTGTCAACGAAAGCATGCAATGCATCGCAGCACGGAAAACACCTTGCCCCAAGCAGGGTCTCAAGGCCCTGGATCGTGCGCCCAGCGCGTGTCGCTCGCCACCGGGTGCGGCCCCGGCCACAACCCGGGGCCGCGCGATCGGCACCGACCGCGACGGACAGATGATCGTTGCGCCCCGCGCGAGGATTCGTCGCCGCCCCAACGATCGGCAAGGCCATCGGGCCATAATGGGCGCCCCGAAAAAGAACGGTCCCGGAGGTCGGATGATTTCCGCAGAAGAGTACGTACGCCACGACGGCCTGTCCTTGGCCGCGCTGGTTCGCCGTGGCGAGGTGAGCAGCGCCGAGCTGCTGCAGGCCGCCATCGCGCGTATCGAAGCGCACAACCCGGTGCTCAATGCGGTCATTCGCAAGCGCTACGAGCAGGCGCGGGCCGAAGCCGCACAGGTGAACCCGCAGGCGCCTTTTGCGGGCGTGCCGTTTCTGGTCAAGGACCTGCTCGCGACGATCGCCGGCGAGCCGACCGCCAGCGGCAATCGTCTCCTGGCCGACGTCCGCATGCCGCGCGACAGCGAAATGGTGCGCCGCTACCGGGCCGCCGGCCTGGTCATGGTGGGCCGGACCAACACGCCGGAGTTGGGCCTCACGCCCTACACCGAGCCAGCGGCCTTCGGCGCGACCCGCAACCCCTGGTCGCTCACCCATTCCCCCGGCGGTTCGAGCGGAGGGTCCGCGGCGGCGGTGGCGGCGCGCCTGGTTCCCATCGCCGGCGGCGGCGACGGCGGAGGCTCGATCCGCATCCCCGCATCGTGCTGCGGCCTGTTCGGGCTCAAGCCCAGCCGCGGCAGGACCCCAACGGGCCCGGACCTGGGCGAACTCTGGCGCGGCTTTGCCATCGAGCACGTGGTCAGCCGTTCGGTACGAGACAGCGCGGCGATGCTCGACGCAACCGCCGGCGCCGATGCGGGCGCGCCCTATGCCGCGCCCGCGCAGGCACGCCCCTTTCTCGAAGAGGTGCGCAGCGAACCCGGCCGCCTGCGGATCGCCTTCACCGGCCGGCCGCTGTTCGGGCGCAACGTGCACGCCGACTGCCTTGCCGGGCTCCAGGCCACGGCCAAGGAACTCGAGTCGCTCGGGCACATCGTCGAGGAGGCCGCGCCACCCATCGCCGCGGAGGCCTGCGCGGTCGCCTTCGTCACAATTTTGGCGGGGGAAGTGCGCACCGAAATCGAAGAGGCCTCGCGCGCGGCGAAGACGCGCCCGCAAGCCAGGCATTTCGAGGCCGCCACCTACAGCCTCGGCCTGCTGGGTCGGGCAATCAGCGCGGCCGAGTATGCAACGGCCTCGCGCACGCTGCAGCAGGCAGCGCGGTCCATGGCGCCGTTTTTCGGGCGCTACGACGTGCTGCTCACGCCCACCCTGGGAGCGCCGCCGGCGGCGATCGGCTCGCTGCAGCCTTCGGCTTCCGAGCTTCGCCTCATGCGCATCGTCAATGCGCTCGATGCGGGCTGGCTGCTCAAGGCACTGGGCGTGATCAAGCCGCTCGCGGACAAGACCTTTGACTACATTCCGTTCACGCCGATCTTCAACGCCACCGGCCAGCCGGCGATGTCCGTGCCCCTGCACTGGAACGCCGCCGGCCTGCCGGTGGGCATGCAGTTCGTGGCACGCTTTGGCGAGGAGGACACGCTCTTTCGGCTTGCCGGGCAGCTCGAGCAGGCCAAGCCATGGTTCGACCGCGTGCCCGCGGGATACTAAATCCCCCGGCGCTGCGCCGGCGCAGGGCCTGGCTGCCGGGCTAGGTGACCCGCACCGAACAAGTCGGGCGCGCGATGCGGCGCGTCGCCCAAGACGGCGCCCCCGAGCGCATACCCAAAAGCGCCGACATCAGCGGCCTGTGAGCCGCTTGGGTGCCGCAGCGCCGCCGGGGCGCATCAAGCTGACTTGTGTTCCGGCCACTCGTTGTAGCCCATCTTGGGGTCGTTTGCCCCCAGGGCGCGAATGTAGGCTGCCTCCACGCCGCTCACCTCCTCCTCCGAGGCGGTCTCCGACTCCCAGATGATCTCCCGGCGAAGCGTGAAGTCGCGGCGCTGCTTGGGCGTGAAATCCCGCGCCACCAAGTCCTCGTTGACCTTGCCGAAGCAGGTGATCGAGTCGGTCAGATCCTTCACGACGTAGATCTTGCCGTTGGGATAGGTGATCTTGTAGATCACCTTGCGCCGCGGCTTAGCGGAGTCCATCATCGTTGCGCCACTCCCATTTCCCGTCGCCAGAACGAATCGCCGATGGGCAAGGCGCCGGTCAAGCAGTCCGGGCCGAGCTCATCGATAGGCTACCGCCAGGTTCAGGATGCGCGTTGTGATCGGCGTCAAGCTTGTGCCATGCGCGCGCGCCTTGGGTACGCGATGGCGGAATTGATTCGCGATCCGCGTCCGCGGCCCGGCGAATAGGTTGCGTTACGCCGAAGGACGCAGGCCCGCGCGCCGGTTCAAAGACAGCTGCTGGCCAGGAGTTCGCGCTGCATCCGCGCCGCATGCGCTTCGAACTCCTTGAGCGGCAGCGGACGGCTGAAGAGATAACCCTGAAATTCCCGGCAGCCGTTGCGTGCCAGGAACTCCCGCTGCTCCTGGGTCTCCACTCCCTCGGCGACCACGGCCAGGCCCAGACTCTGGGCAAGCGCCACGATGGTTCTGGCAATCGCCGCGTCGTTGGCGTCGGTGAGCACATCGGTCACGAAGGAGCGGTCGATCTTCAGCCAATGCAGGGGCAGGCGCTTGAGATAGTAGAGGGAGGAGTAGCCCGTGCCGAAATCATCGAGCACGAAGTGCACGCCCCGGGCGCTCAAGGCCGTCATCTTCGCGGTGGTGTCATCCATGTTGCCCACGAACAGGCTCTCGGTGAGCTCGAGCCTAAGCCGGCGCGGGTCCACGCCCGTGCGCTCGAGCGCGGCCTGGACCTGCCCGACAAAATCCGGCTGGTGCAGCTGGCGCGCGCTGATATTGACGGCCAGGCAAAGATGGGCAAAGTGGCTTTCACCCGACCACTTGGCCAGCTGCGCGCAGGCCGACTCGAGCACCCACTGCCCCAGCGGCAGGATCAGCCCGGTCTCCTCCGCCAGGGGAATGAACGCGTCGGGGAACACCAGGCCGCGCTGCGGATGCTGCCAGCGCACGAGCGCCTCGGCGCCGGTCGGCTGACTCTCCCCGTCGACCTGCACCTGGTAATGGATGACGAACTGGCCGTCGCGCACGGCATCGCGCAGGTCCTTCTCCATGAGCACGTGGGCCGTCACCGCCGCCTGCATCGCCGGATCGAAGAAGCGCAGGCTGTTGCGGCCCGCGGCCTTGGCCTGGTACATCGCCAGGTCGGCCTGCTTTAGCAGCTCTTCGATGCTGCCCGCGTTGGTGCCGAACAAGGTGACGCCGATGCTCGAGGCGCTCGAGTATTCCTGGCCGCTCAGATAGTAGGTGTCGTTGAGGCCGGCAAGAATCTTCTCGGCGACCGCCTCGGCCTGCGCCGCGGCCTCGTTGGTTTCGGTGCTCAGCCCCTCGAGCATGACCACGAACTCGTCGCCGCCCAGGCGCGCCACCGTGTCGGCGTCGCGCACGTAGGAGCAAAGCCGCTGCGCCACCTGCTGCAGCAGCAGGTCGCCCTGGTTGTGTCCGCGGGTGTCGTTGAGCTTCTTGAAGTGGTCCAGATCGATGAACAGCAGGGCGCCGTGCCTCTGGTTGCGGATGCTGGCCGCCACGGCGTGCTGCAGGCGGTCGCGCAGCAGGCGCCGGTTGGGCAGGTGGGTGAGCGAATCGTAAAAGGCCAGATTCTTGATCTCGTCCTCCGCCGCCTTGCGCTGACTGATGTCGAACTGGGTGCTGACGTAGTGCGTCACGGCACCGTCGTCGCCCTTGACCGCGGAGATCGTCAGCCACTTGGGGTAGATCTCGCCATTCTTGCGGCGGTCCCAGATCTCCCCCTGCCACGCCCCGGTCGTCAGGATGCTCTGCCACATCGCCGCATAGAACTGCCGGTCATGGCGGCCGGACTTGAACATGCGCGGCGTCTGGCCGACGGCCTCCTCGGCGCTGTACCCCGTGTCCTCGGTGAACGCCCGGTTGACGCTCAGAATCACGCAGTCGGCGTCCGTGACGACGATGCTGACCTGCGCTTCGAAGGCCGTGGCGGCAACCCGCAGATCCGCCTCGATCCGCTTGCGGTAACTGATGTCCTCGACGATCGACCAGATGTACTCCTGGCCATCGCTGCCGGTGATCAGCATGCCGTTGAGCTGTATGGGCACTAGGCTGCCGTCCTGGCGCCGGTATTCCTTCTCATAGGGGCCGTACTGACCGGTTTGCGCCAGGCTCTTGAGCTGGCGCGACTCGTCCGCCGCGTATTTCGTGGGCGTCAGTTTCCAGTAGTCGAGTTTGCGCAGCTCTTGCGCCGGGTAGCCGCAGATGCTGCGAAAGGCTTCGTTGAACTCCACGTAGCCGCCCTTCATGTTCGTGAGCGCGATCCCCAGCGGCGAGAGTTCGAACAGCCCCCGAAGCTTTGCTTCGCTCTCGCGCAGGTTGCTTTCCACCCGGTGCCGCTCGGCCTGCATCGCCGTGATCAGCAGGCCGGTCAGCACCACGATCGCCATGTAGCCCCAGAGCACGAACAGGCTCACGCGGGCCTCGGGCAGGAAGAAAGTGCCGTGCCCGTTGGCCGTGCCCCAGGCAGCGACCATCGACAGCCCCAGCGCAGCCAGCGCTGCCCCGATATTGCCGAACCGCAGCGTCGCCCAGGCGAACAGCGGAAGGGTCGAGAACGCCAGCGGCAACGACCAGCCGGCCGGCTCGTGGTCTCGAAGGAAGGCGAGCCAGGCCATCGGGCCGGCGACCAGCAGCCACAGCAGCAGCTCCGCGCGGCTGCGCCAGAGGCGTTTCATGCTGTCCCGGGTAAGGGTGAGGAGCAGGGGCGCGGCCAGCAGCACGCCGACCGCATCACCCATCCACCACGACAGCCAGGCCGCGCTCGTCGACTGCAGGGGAACCAGGCCGGCCAGATAGAGGCAGAGCACGCCGCCCAGCGCCGACAGCGTCATCCCCAGGCCGGCGCCGGCGATCAGCAATCCCACGTCCTTTTGACGGTCAAGGCCCGGGTGAAAGCCCACGCGCGCCAGCCAGCCGACCGTGAGCATCGGGCCCAGCGTGTTGCCGATGGCGATGCCGGCGGCCAGCGGCCAGGGGGATCCGACCGAGAGATTGGCCAGGAGCGCGCCCAGGTAGATGCCGGGCCATACGGCCCGCCCCCACAGCAGCAGGGCCGCCACCGCGACGCCCGTCGGCAGCCAGACGAGCGTGATGTACGAACCGTAGTACGGAATGCTCAGGCCGAGCCAGCCCGTGGCGAAATACGCCAGCGTCAGCAAAAGCAGCCGCTTCACCATAAGCAGACTTCGCTGGTGCCGACCAGGCGCCGGCCGGCCGCAGCAGGCCGGCCCGAAACCGCTTGGGTTCTTTGGTTATCGCCCATCGTCCAACGTACGCCGGCGCCGTAAGCAGGGCAGAGGAGTCCTGGCGCGCCGGTCCAAAGCAAAACAGGCGAACTCTTCCGGGAGAAGACACAAACGTAGCTGCCCGCGCGATCGCGCGGCCGCAAGACGCCTGTGGCGATACTAGGGCGCGGGTCGAGCCGCGATCCGCAGAAAAGGGCCGTTTTCGTCCGCGCAGGGAGCGGCTCGGCGCAAAAGCGGGGCCCGCCGGGCATGGCGCCGGGCAGGCGGCGGCCAAGACGAGCGGCCGCGGCGCCGGAGCGCGCAGGGAGCGGCGCCCGCCGCCTTCATATCCCTTGCGCATATCGATCTTCGCAATCGTTCGTTCCTCCCTCGCCGGTCACCGCCTACGCTGTGCCCTGATGTCGATTGCCATCGCCTAGCCACGCGCACCAGGAGAGACACCATGTCCGCCGTACTTTCGGAAGTTCCGGCCCTTCATGCGCTCGAGCGCGCGCGCCATCAGGCCAAGGTCGCCGATCTGCCGTATGCCGGGAGCGTGCCGCCGCGCGAAGCCTGGGCGCTGGTGCAGGCCGGGGACGCCGTGCTGGTCGACGTGCGATCGGCCGAGGAGCGAAAGTTCGTCGGCTTTGTCCCGCGCAGTTTGCACGTGGCCTGGGCCAGCGGAACGGCACTGACGCGAAATCCGCGCTTCGTGCGCGAGCTCGAAGCCAAGGTGCGCAAGGACGAGGTCGTGCTGCTGCTGTGCCGCAGCGGCAAGCGCTCGGCGCTCGCCGGCGAGGCGGCAAGCAAAGCGGGCTTCACCAGCGTGTTCAACGTCCTCGAAGGCTTCGAGGGCGAGCTCAATGAGGAACATCAACGTGGCACGGAAGACGGCTGGCGCTTCCGGGGCCTGCCATGGGTTCAAGAATGAAGACCTCGTGGCGGGACGCATGACCACCTGGTTCGCCGACAATTCGCTGTCGATCGGCCGCACGCCGCTGGTGCGGCTTAACCGCATCACCGACGGCGCCAAGGCGACCGTGCTGGCCAAGATCGAGGGGCGCAACCCGGCCTACTCGGTCAAGTGCCGCATCGGCGCCGCCATGATCTGGGACGCCGAAAAGCGCGGGCTGCTCGGCCCCGGCCGGGAAATCGTCGAACCCACCAGCGGCAACACCGGCATCGCGCTCGCGTTCGTGGCGGCGGCGCGCGGCATGGCGATCACCCTGACCATGCCCGAGACCATGAGCGTGGAGCGGCGCAAGCTGCTGCTCGCCTATGGCGCCAAACTGGTTCTGACCGAAGGGGCCAAGGGCATGAAGGGCGCGGTGGCCAGGGCCGAGGAGATCGCCGCCTCCGACCCGAAGTACGTGCTGCTGCAGCAGTTCAACAACCCGGCCAACCCGGCGATCCACGAAGCGACGACCGGCCCGGAGATCTGGGAGGACACCGGCGGCGCGGTCGATGTCCTGATCTCGGGCGTCGGAACCGGCGGCACGATCACGGGCGTGTCGCGCTACCTGAAGAACACCATGGGCAAGCGGATCGTCTCCGTGGCGGTCGAGCCCGTGGCCAGCCCGGTGCTCACCCAGACCCGCAACGGCGAGCCCGTCAAGCCCGGACCGCACAAGATCCAGGGCATCGGCGCCGGCTTCGTTCCGGGCGTGCTCGACCTGTCGCTGGTCGATGCGATCGAACAGGTCAGCAACGAGGAGGCCGTGGAGTACGCGCGGCGCCTCACGCGCGAGGAGGGCATTCTTTCGGGCATCTCCTGCGGGGCAGCGGCGGCCGCCGCGAGGCGCTGGGCGCACATGCCGGAGAACTCGGACAAAACCATCGTCGTGATCCTGCCCGATTCGGGCGAGCGCTACCTGAGCTCGGTGCTCTTCGAGGGGGTGTTTGACGCGACCGGGCTGCCGCCGGCAGCCGCCACGCAGTTAGCCGCCTGAGCCAGCATGAGAGACAGCCAGCGGGTCCCGGCCGCCGCAGAGGACTTCGATGCAGTGTCCGGCGGCGCAGATCCGGCATTGGCCAACCCGGTGCCGCTCGATCTGGCCAACATCGTGGCGCAACTGCGCGGCACGCGGGAAACCTGGCGCCGCTCACAGCAGCGCTGCGGCGACGTCGGCCGACGCGAGCTGCCCTCGCGCGAGGCCCTGTCGGCCATTGTCGACGGCCTTCGCGGGGCGCTGTTCCCGATGCGCCTGGGTCCGCCCGACTTGTACCCGCAGAGCGAGGACTACTACGTCGGCCGCACGCTGAACCGCGCGCTCAACGACTTGCTGGCGCAGGTGCGGCTGGAACTGCGCTATCACGCGCGCCAGGGCAGGCAGGCGCCGGGCGACACCGACGCCCGTGCGCTCGAGATCGTTCGCAGCGTCGGCGCGGCCTTGCCCGAGGTCCGATCGCTGCTCGACAGCGACGTGCTGGCCGCCTACCAAGGTGACCCGGCGGCTCACAGCGTCGACGAGGTGCTGCTCTCCTACCCGGGGGTGCACGCGATGATCCATCATCGCATCGCCCACCAGCTGTACGTGCTCGGCGTGCCCCTGCTGGCGCGCCTGGTTGCCGAGATCGCGCATGGCCAGACCGGCATCGACATTCATCCGGGCGCCACGATCGGCCCGAGCTTCTTCATAGACCATGGCACGGGGGTCGTGATCGGCGAGACCGCGCAGATCGGCCGCAATGTGCGCCTGTACCAGGCGGTCACGCTGGGCGCCAAGCGCTTCGCAATCGATGAAAACGGCAATCTACAAAAAGGTCGCCCGCGGCATCCCATCATCGAGGACGATGTCGTCATTTACGCTGGCGCCACAATCCTGGGCCGGGTCACCATCGGCCGCGGCTCCTCCATCGGCGGCAATGTCTGGCTCACGCGCGACCTGCCGCCAGGCAGCCGCATCACCCAGGCAAACACGCGGGACGACACGGTGCTCGACGGTGCGGGCATCTAGTGGCCCGGGGCGCGAAGCGCGATGCACGACGGAACTCGGACGCGGCGCGCCAGGCGGGGCAAGGTCAGCGCGCAATTCGGCGTCGCGGTACGCCCGCAGCGCGAGGCGCGGGGTCGGCCGCCGGAGCACCTGGCCGGACGTGCCGCGCTCAACCGCTGCCACATGGGCGAGACCGAACGAGCTGGCGTAATGCCCGCGCTGGCGGCGGCGGTCAAGCTGGCGCAAGCGCTGGAGGTGCCGCCTTCGCAGTTGATCGCCTGGTGCGAAGAGCAGACCGATTTGTTTGCGCCAGCGGCTGCTCTTCCGGCCATGCAGGCAGCTTGTCCCGGGACAAACCGAGACGCCTCTAGACGGTTGATCCCACCTGCGAAGACGCCGAAACTCGCGTTCCGGTTTTCATGAGTTCATTTTTACTGCGCATATAGGAGTCTGTCATGGCAGATAAGCAGCCCGTGCAGCTGGCACTGGGCGACAACGCCGCCCGCCAGCTTGCCAACACCACAAAGACGGCGCCCACGCTGTCGACGATCAGCCCGCGCTGGCTCACGCACCTGCTGCAATGGTTGCCGGTCGAGGCCGGCATCTACCGGCTGAACAAGGTGAAGAACCCGCAGGACGTGCACGTGTCCTGCGCCAAGCGCGACGAGGCGGAGCTGCCAACCACCTTCGTCGACTACGAGGACCAGCCGCGCGAGTATTTCCTCAACGCGGTGAGCACGGTGCTGGACGTACATACACGGGTCTCGGACCTCTACAGCAGCCCGCATGATCAGATCAAGGAACAGCTGCGCCTGACGATTGAGACGATCAAGGAAAAACAGGAAAACGAGCTGATCAACAACGCGGACTACGGCTTGCTGGCGAGCGTCACGCCCGATCAGATCGTCTACCCGCTCGGCGGGGCGCCGACTCCGGACGACCTCGACGAGTTGCTGACCAAGGTCTGGAAGGAGCCTGCGTTCTTCCTCACCAACCCGCAGGCCATCGCCGCCTTTGGCCGCGAATGCACCCGTCGCGGCGTGCCGCCGCCGACGGTGAGCCTGTTCGGCTCGCAGTTTCTCAC
>Ga0209415_10018567_pt1 | contig 10963 bp, 11 predicted proteins | sample PeaSoiSIISIP2007_FD_187696 | JGI IMG/M metagenome (GOLD analysis project Ga0209415, IMG submission 187696) | Peat soil microbial communities from Weissenstadt, Germany - SII-SIP-2007 (SPAdes) (version 2) | ecosystem: Environmental > Terrestrial > Soil > Wetlands > Peat | place: Germany... | reverse complement strand
GTCGCCGTAGCCATGCTGCTTGACGTAGGCGGTCTGCAAGAAATCCGACGAGGCCCGCCACTGCTCACGGATGAGGTCAGGGTCCATCGCGGGGTTCTGGGTCGCCATGGATTTCGCGGCCTCGTCCGGATTGGCCATCGCGTACTTGACGGACTTCACCGTCGCGGCCGCGAAGGCCTTCACCTCGGCCGGGCTCTGGGCGATCCGACCGGGCGATGTCACCAGGAACAGGCCGAAGACGTCGTAACCCCAATCGCCGAAAGCGCCGAAATTGACCTGCTTACCCGCGGCCGCCGCGGCCTTGCCGAGCGCCGGGCGATCCGCATCCATCGCGGCCGCGATCACGTCGACCTTGCCGCCCAGCAGCAGCGAGAAATAGGTGCCGGGATCCGCCGCCACCCAGTTCACCTTCGAGGCGTCGAGGTTGTGCAGGCTGTAGATGATGGGAATGACGACGCGGGAAGAATCGGTCACCGCCGCCGCGATCGTCTTGCCCATGAGCGATTCCGGGTTCGGCAGCGGCGAGGTCGACGCGACGCCGTTGGCGCTGATGTCCATGAACACGCCGAAGGCGCGCATCTGGGCGCCCTTGGCGATGCTCTGCACCAGCAGCGAGGCATCGGTGATCGCATAGTCCGCGCGGCCCGCATCGATCGCGGTATTGACGAAGCCGCTGCCCGACGTCGGCTGGACCCTGAGGTCGAAACCGGCGTCCCGGTAGAAGCCCTTCTCGATCCCGATGTAGAACGGCGCGTGCCGCCCGAAGAGCGCGTAGTTGGTAAGGAACGTGACCGACTTGACCGCGCCTTGCCCGCGAGCCGCGCCTGGGGCCGCCAAGCCTAAGCCTGCCGCCGCCGCACCCTGAAGCCATGCCCTTCTACTCAGCATTTCACCCTCCCTCAGTTTTCAGCGCGACCTCATCGAAGGCCGCCACGATAGGAACACCCGCTCGAACAAACCGACCGCGCCGATGCCCGCCACGGCGAGCGCGGTGATCGACAGCAAGGCCGCGAAGACCAGCGGCGTATCCAGGGTCATCTGGCCGGACATGACGAGATAGCCCGCGCCGGTATTGCCGCTGATGAATTCGCCGACCACCGAGCCCACGAGCGCCATGGGAAAGGCGACCTTGAGAGCATCGGCGATGTGCGGCGCTGCGTGCCATAGCCTGACCTTCAGGAAGATGCGCCAGGCGTTCCCGCCGAGGAGGCGCGAGAGATCGAGCAGGTCCGGCTCGATCTCGCCCAGGCCGGTCACGCTGTTCACGAAGATCGGGAACAGCGCCAGCAAGAAGGCGAGCACGATCTTGGGCGCGGTATCGAGGCCGAACCACATGACCATGAGCGGCGCAATCGCGATCTTGGGAATGCTGTTGAAGGCCGCGAGCACCGGGAGTACGACGGCGCGCAGGCTGCGCGCGTAGACCACCAGCATTGCCAGCAGTACGCCCACGAGCAAAGCGGCGGCGAGACCGAGCAGCGTCGTGCTCGCGGTCTGGCCGAGGTGCTCGAGCTGCACCGCCCGTGTCTGCCAGAACCTCTGGGCGATCGCGGTTGGAACCGGCAGCACGTAGTTGGGAACGCGAGCCCATGGCGCGACGTACTGCCATGCCAGGAACAGCACGAGAAAAGCCAGTGCCGCCTTGCTCGCATTCTGCCAACCGCCACTCATCGCGCGCGCCCCAGCTCGAATTCCTCGCGCACGGCGGCGGCGAACTCGACGAAGCGGCTGTCGCGCATGGTCGCGAGGGTGCGGGGACGCGGCAGGTCGATCTCGAGCATGTGCGGCTTTGCGGCATCGCCGTGACCGCGCATGACCACGATCGCGTCCGAGAGCAACACCGCCTCGGAGATGCTGTGGGTCACGAACAGGACCGTGTACTCGCCGAGGTCGCAGAGCCGCAGGAGCTCGAAGCCCATCCGCTCTCGGGTCATCACGTCGAGGGCGCCGAAGGGCTCGTCCATGAGCAGGAGCCGCGGATGCAGCAGGAGCGCGCGGCAGATCGAGACCCGCTGCTGCATGCCGCCGGAGAGCTCGTGCGGGTAGTGGTTCTCGAAGCCCTGCAACCCCGCGAGCTCGACGAGCTCTCGTGCGCGCTCCCGATACCGCTCCGCGCGCTCGCCGCGCATCTCGCAGGCGAAGAGCACGTTGTCGATCACGGAGCGCCATGGCAGCAGCACCGGCGACTGGAAGACCATGCCGGCGTCACCGAGCGGACTGGTCACCGCTTGGCCCCAGACTGAAACGGCGCCAGCCGTCGCGCGGAGCAGGCCCGCGATGATCCGTAGCGCCGTCGACTTGCCGCAGCCGCTCGGCCCCACGATGGAGACGAACTGATGCGGCCGGACGTCGAACGAGAGATCGGCGAGCGCGGTCGTGGCACCGAAATCCTTCCGCACGTTGCGCACCTCGACCGCAAGCCCCGCTCGCTCGGCGCTTCCCGACGGGAGTTCGGCCGGTTTGAGCGGGGTCAGTGGTCGAGCCGCGGGGAGCATCGTCTAGCGCTTGCTAAAGACGCGCGCTTCCAGGGCCGAGGGATCGTCGCCGGTCCGGATCGTATCGACGGCGGTCGAGAGATCGGGGTTCTCGCCCTCCTTGTAGAGGCCGAGCGCGTTTTGGCGCACGAGGGGGTCGCATGCGGGCGCATGCGCCTCGACCAGCGTGACATCGGCATCAGATTTGTTCCACGCCCAGTGGAGGGCGTTGCGGGGGATGCGAGAGAAGTCACCCTTCTTCATCAGGAAGGCCTCATCGTCGACGAAGACCCAGACCTCGCCATCGACCACGTAATTGAGCTGCTCGCAATCGTGCCGGTGCGGATTTGAGTGATAGCCCGGACCGCGCGTCGCGACCATCAGGTTGCAGTCGTTCCCGTATACCATCTTGGTCGCCATGCTGCCGCCCCGGGTCTGCAGCACGTTCTGGCCATCCTTCACCTCATGAGCTCGCGCGAGTAGCGCCATCGTCCTCTCCCTTGCGTTTGACAGGTTCTTGAGCAACACCTCGACCGGCACCGGCAGAGACCGCCAGAGCCGCCTCGACAATCGGTTGGTAGCCGGTACAGCGGCAGAGATTTCCGGCGATCGCCTCGCGGATCGCGTCGCCACCGGCCGCTGGATCGCGGGCGAGCAAGGCGTGGATCGTCAGCACCATGCCGGGCGTGCAGAAGCCGCATTGAAGGGCGTGGTGCTGCCGGAAACTCTCTTGCAGCGGCGTAAGACCTTCCCCGCTCAGGCCTTCGATGGTGGTGATCTCCAGGCCCTGAGCCTGGACCGCGAACATCAGACACCCGCGGATTGGCTCGCCGCCGACCAGCACGGTGCAGGCGCCGCAAACACCGTGCTCGCAGCCAAGGTGCGTGCCGGTCAGGTTCAGCTCGGTGCGAAGCGCTTCGGCGAGGCTTTGCCGCGGCTCGACCGAGATTTCCGAGGCTCGCCCGTTCACGGTCAGGCTCACGGCGTGTCGCTTCATGGAACTTCGGTCCCGAGGCGAACCGCGCCGGCGCGCTCAACGGCGAGAGCGAGAGCGCGGCGCACGAGAACGGGAGCGACGTGCCGGCGATAGACGCGGCTCGCGTGGTGGCTGTGCAGCTCGATCGAGCTCATGGGAATGCGTGCCGCCGCATCAACGAGCAAGGCCGGAGTTGACCGCTCTCCGAGGAGCCGTTCCTCGACCGCGGCGCAGCGCACTGGCGTCGCCGCGACGCCGCCGAGGACGACGCGCGCCAGGGAGCATCGCCCATCTTCGGCCAGGCGCAGCCGCACCGCCGCGCTGATGACGGCGAAATCGCCCTTTCGACGAGCGATCTCGAGGAAGGCGTGGCCCTCACCCGGATTGACAGGGACCTGAATCTCCGTGAGCACTTCCCCGCCCCCCACGGCGGTCTCGAACGCCCCTGCGAAGAACTTGTCGGCAGGCACGCGGCGCTCGCCTCTCGGGCCGGTAATCGTCAGGGTCGCCTCCAAGGCCACCATCGCTGCCGGCAGTTCCGCCGCCGGATCGGCATGAGCAAGACTGCCGCCGACGGTGCCGCGCGCCCGCGTCGCGGGATGACCGACCTCAGCGAGCGCCTCGGTCAGCAGCGGCAATGCCGCGCGCAGCTCGGCAGACGACAATGCCGCCCCCTGCCGGGTCATGGCGCCGATGCGCACCGCCTCGCGCTGCACCGCGATGCCGGAAAGACCGACGATCCGGTTGAGGTCGACGATCACCGCGGGTCGCGCCAAGCGTGCCGCCATCATCGGCACCAGGCTCTGGCCGCCCGCGAGCGGACGCGCCTCGTCTCCGTGCTGCTCGAGGTGTGCGATGGCGTCTGCGAGTGTGACCGGCGCAACATAGTCGAAGGGCGCAGGTTTCACGGCGGATCGCGTTCCGCGGCCGCCGCCAACACGCGCTCCGGCGTGATGGGAAGGCTGCTGATGCGCGCGCCACTCAAGGCATTCGCGACGGCGTTGCCGATCGCCGCCGCCACTCCGGAAGGCCCGACCTCGCCGACGCCCTTCACGCCCAGCGGGTTCGTCGCCGACCTCACGCGCTCGAACACCAGCGCGGTGATCGCCGGCACCTCGTTGACCGAGGGCAGCAGATAGTCCGCAAGCGTCGCCGCCTGCAGCTGACCGAACTCATCGTAGGCGAGCTCCTCGAGCAATGTCCCGCCGATCCCCTGCACCACGCCACCGACGATCTGGCCCTCGACGATCATGGGATTGAGCGCGCGGCCTATGTCACAACCGACGACATACCGCTCTACTTGAATCTGGCCGGTCTCGACATCGACCGCAACCTCGGCGGCGTGCACCGCGAAGACGCTGGTGCCGCTCGGCACCGCCCGGACATAGGCGATCGCCGCCAGCCCCTCGTGATCGGCAATCACCGCATCCGTGGGCGGACGCAGCAATTCCGGATTGCCTGGCGACAGCATCCGCGCGATGGCGCCGAGCGCCATGCCCCGGCCCGGAACTCCGATGACCTCGACCCGTCCGTCCCTGAGCTCGAGGTCGGTCTCCGCGACCTCCAATTTCTCCGAAGCGACTCGGAGGGCTCTTGTGCGCACCTTCTGGGCTGCCTCGAAGAGCGACGCGCCCGCCATCACCGCCGCGCGGCTCGCATAGGTGCCGCCGCCATAGGGGATCAGCGCGGTGTCTCCGTGGCGCACCCGGATGCGCTCGATCGGAACGCCCAGAACCTCTGCCACGACCTGGGCGAGCGTCGTCTCGTGACCTTGCCCCTGGGAGGTTGCCCCCGTGACGACATCGACGTTGCCGTCCGCGTCGACTTCGACCCGCCCACCCTCGAACGGCCCGAGTGCCGACGGCTCGACCAAAGCCGCGAGGCCACGGCCGCGCCGGATCGAGCCCTCGGATTTCCGAGCGGGTGCCTCGTCCCAGCCGAGCTCCGCCAGCGTGCGCGCGAAAATGTCGGGGAAATCACCGCTGTCGAAGACGGTCGGGCGGCGCACGCTCTCGGTGCCAACAAACCAGGGCATCTCGCCTGGGCCGATCAAGTTCCGCCGGCGGAACTCCACCGGACTGAGTCCCAGTTTCCGAGCCAGGAGATCGATCGCGCGCTCGCGCGCGAAATTCGCCTCGAACATACCGGGCGCGCGGAGCGTACCCGACGGCGTCTTGTTGGTGAGAATGGCCGATGCCTGGACCCGGTAGTTGCGGATGCGGTAAGGACCGGGAAACGAGGCCGAGGCGTGCGAGGGCACGACGGCACCATGGGTGCGGATATAGGCGCCGAGATCCGATACCAGACGCACATCGAACGCGAGCAGCCGGCCGGATGCATCCGCCGCCGCGGTCACATCGAAGCGAGATTCCCGAGAGTGGTTGATCGCCGCGAAATGCTCGACGCGGTCCTCGATCCAGCGCACGGGCTTGCGGAGCCGCAGCGCGAGCCACGGGATCAGGAAATCCTCCGGGTAGAACTCGCCCCGCACGCCGAAACTGCCGCCGACGTCCGGCTCGATCATGCGGATCTCCGCGTGCGGCATCCGGAGCATGGCGGCGAGCGTCGCGCGATTGGTGTGCGGCACCTTGGTCGGACCGTGGATCTCGAGCACCCGTCGGGCGCCATCATAGAATGCCAGCAACCCGCGGGTCTCCAGCGGCACGCCCGTATGCCGCTGCACGGTGAAGCTCTCGCGCACCACCGCGGCGGCGCCGGCGAGGGCTGCATCCACCTTGCCGATGTCGAAACCCCACTCGGCCGCGACATTGCCGGCGGGGAAGAGCTGCGGTGCCCCCGGCGCGCGCGCGGCCTCGGCGCTCGCCACGGCCGGCAGCGGATCGTAGTCGACCACGAGAAGGTCGGCGGCGTCCTCGGCCGTGGCACGGTCGCGCGCGACGATCACCGCGACGGGCTCGCCCACGTATCGCACCACGCCGCGCGCCAGCGGATATTGCAGGAACGGCTCGAGGTCGCCGTGGGTCGGGATGCGGCAGGGGATGGGAGGCAGGTCCGCCGGCAGGTCCGCTCCGGTCACGATGGTCTCGACGCCGGGCAGCGACAGCGCGGCCTGCGGGTCGATGGTGCGCAGCCGCGCATGGGCATGCGGGCTCCGAACCAAATAGGCCTCGACCGCGAACGGCAAGCGAATGTCCGCGACGTAGCGACCCTCGCCGCGTAGAAACCGCGCGTCCTCGACCCGCGGAATCCGGGCGCCAATCATGCGGTCCTCAGGCAATCGACGAAACCAGGATGCGGCCGCTGTCGACCACCGGCGTGACGTCGAGGTCGAGCCGCGCGTGGCGGAGCGCGATGTCCATATGGATCGAGGCGGCATTGCTGCCGCCGAGATCGCGGTTCTCGCCGAGCGCCAGCAGGACGCCGCCGTAGATCGATCGCGCCTCGGCGCCACCCCCACCATCGGCGCCGCGCGAGCCCAGGATGTCCCAGCGCGCCCGGTGATCGGTGCCCCAGCCGATATGGGCGAGCCGGCGATTCGTCTCGCCGCCGCGCGCCAGGAACTCCTGCATCATAATAGCGTCGGCGCCGCCCTCGATCGCGACGGCAACGCCGCGCTCGAACCGGATCGTGATGGGTTCGATGACGTAGCGCTCGAGGGGAAACACGATGCTGGCGGGACCGACGACCAGCGTGCCCTCGACCGTCTCCTCGACCGCCGTCGTCGAGACCATGCCGGTCGGCCAGTGGTCCCAGCGACCCGGGCGGTCCGCCATGCCGTACTGCAGGTGCACGCGACGCTCGGCCTTCTCCATGTGGAGTTCGGCCCCCGTTCCCGTGACGACGCGCAGCCGGCGCGCCGCGGCAAGGCGCTCGCCACCCCGCAGGGTCCGCTCGCGCACCGCGGTGTCCGGGAGCAGCCGCAGCAGGCAATCGTCGGGCTCGCGGACGCGCAGAATGCGCGTGCCGGACGCCAGGATCTCCGTCTGGTCGGAGGAATAGAGCATCCCTGCGGTCGAGACATCGATCACCAGATTGGCGCCGGTCATGATCCGCTGGATGAGCTTCGAGGGCCGCGCGCGACCGCTGCCTTGACCGGGATCATGCGGGACCAAAGGTTGGATCACCTGGAGCGCTTCGGCGCCGAGATCCTTCGCCGCCGCGAGGAACGCCGCGGGGTAATTGGGATTGGTCAGGGTATCCGCGTAGACGACGACCGTCTCGCCGGCCTCGACCTTTGAGGCGCGCAGGCCATCGCGGAACAGCGCGACGAGATCGGCGGGCGCATTCGGCCCGGTTGGAAACCGAATCACCAGCCCCTCCCTTCGCTTGTGGCGATCGGCGGCATGTCAGTCCCCAGTACACCAGGGGTATCTAATCGTCTACGATGGAAGTGGTCGCAGTTATAACCAAATGGAATACCGCGGTGAACCAAAGGCAGATCGAGCGCTTCATCGACGTGGCGGAGACCGGAAGCCTCAGCCGGAGCTCGCGCCGCATGCGCGTGTCCCAACCCGCGCTCAGCAAGAGCCTTCGCATGCTGGAGGACCAGGTGGGCGTACAGCTGCTGAACCGCGGACCGCGCGGCGTGCGCCTCACGGAGTTCGGCACGGTCTTCTACAAGCGGGCGCGCAGTATCGCGGCGGAGTTCCGTCGGGTCGCGGAGGAGCTCGGCAATCTCCGGGGCTCGACGGCAGGCGCAATCGCGATCGGGGTGACGCCGGGACCCGGCGTGCTCGATCGCGTGGTGCCGAAGGCCGTGAGCCGTATTGCCCGCCGGCGACCCGGACTCAAGGTTCAGATCCGCAGCGGCACGACCTCGGAGCTCCTGCCGGCGCTCAACGCCGGCGACCTCGACGTGCTCTTCACCGTGCTCGATGAGCGCGTCACAGGTCCCGACCTCCACTGCCGCAAGGTATTCGACGACCACTTTGCGCTGGTCGCGCGGCCGGCTCACCCCCTGTTTCAGAAGAGCCCGATCACGCTGCGGAACCTCCTGGCATTTCGCTGGGCGCTCCTGGAGGACGCGGTGCCGATTTGGCACGTCCTCGAAGGCATCGCGGCCGAGCTCGGCATCGCCATCCAGTATGCGCCAATCGAGAGCAATTCCGTGGTCTTCATGCGCACCGTCGTCGCCGAGAACGATTTCGTCGGCGTGCTGCCGAGCTATGCGGCGGCGCTGTCGCCCGAGTTGGCGTTTCTTCCGCTCGAGCGCATCGCCGAGGGCCGCGTGCTGCCGCGGCTTAACCGGCCCATGGGCCTCATTCACCGGGCGGAGACGATGCTGACGCCGGTGGGGCGCGCCGTCCTGCGCAGCATCGCCGCAGTTTGTCAGGAGCTCGGTCTCAATCAAGCCGACGGCCGACATCACCTCTCGAAAAAACCTGTCGAGGAAAGCACATGGAAATCGACGCCCAGTCGCTCACCCGCGAGGCAACCTACAAACTCATGATCGGCTCGGTCGTACCGCGGCCGATCGCCTGGCTCACCACCATTTCACCCTCGGGCCTGGTCAATGCGGCGCCATTCAGCGCCTATACGATGGTGTCGACCCGGCCCGCGATCGTGATCGTGAACTGCGCCCGGCGCGCGACCGTTTCCAAAGATACGGCGCGGAACGCCGTGGCGACGGGCGGGTTCGTACTCAATGTCGTGAGCGAAGACCTCGCCGAAATCGTGCACAAGACATCAGCATACTATTCGTCGGATATTAGCGAGACCGTTACGCTCGGAATCGAGCTCGCTCCCAGCCGGCGCGTGGCGCCGCCTCGCATCGCCGCGGCACCAATCAATCTCGAATGCAAGCTCTTGCAGATCCTCGAATTCGGGGAAGAACGAGACCAGAACCTCGTCGGCGAGGTCGTTTACTTCCATATTCGCGACTCGATATACGCCGACGGAAAGATCGACCAGACGAAGCTGCGACCGCTTGCGAGACTGGGCGGCCCGACCTATGCCCGGCTCGGCGAGTTCATCACCATGCCCGCGGACATGAGCACAGACCAAAGGTCTCGCTCCCGTCCATAGTTGCATTCTGCCGCCCATTTCCACGAGTAATTGTGTAAAAGTCACTTTACTGACATAAACAAATGGACTAATAGAAGGAAATAGTATTTCCTAGGCTCATGCTCTCAAAACCTGCGAGGTTGTCCGATGTCGTTTCTCGAAAGGGTGAAGCCCGTCAAAGTTCAGGTGTTGGGCTCGCGACTCACGCCGGAAGAAAAATGCCGAGCCAAGATGATCGCGCTAATCCGCAAACAATCGTCCCCGAGAAAGACCAAGCGAAGCTGGTTCCTCAACATCGGTGATCAAGAATTTTTTGCGCCGCGCTATGCCAACGTGAACATCGTGCAGCGCATGACCGGCGGCAAGAAGAACGCCTATCCCGTCTACAAGACGCGCAAGATGACCCTGCGGATGTTCACCCGGGACATTCAAGACGGAAAGCTCGACCCCATCATGCTCGATATCGCGCAGGAGCGCTCGAAGCAGTTGACGGGCAAGCGGCGCAAGAAAAGGGCGGCGGCCTGACCCTCGGTCACAGGACTTGATTGCGCAGGGCGGTCTCGCCGCGCCAAAGGCGGTCGAGATTGCCCAGCAGGATATCGAGCACGTTCTCCTCGTAGCGTCGGGTCTCGCCCGCGGTGTGCGGCGTGATCAGCACGTTCTCCATGGCCCAGAGCGGTGACGCCGGCGCGAGCGGCTCCTCGACGGTGACATCGAGCGCGGCGCCGGCGATTCTCCCCTGCAGCAGAGCGTCCTGCAGCGCCGGCTCGTCCACGCAGCGCCCGCGCGCGACGTTGACGAGATAGGCCGACCGCTTCATCCGCCCGAGGGCGTCGCCGTCGATCAGCCCCTCCGTCTCCTTGGTCAGCGGACAGGTCAGCACTACGAAGTCGGCCTCGGGCAATAGGGTCTTCAACTCGGCCGTCGCATGGACGGAGTCGGCGTCGCCCTTGCCACGCCCGGAATCGCGCCGGACTCCGATCACGCGCATGTCGAAAGCCTTCGCGAGCCGCACAAAGTACCCGCCGATCGCGCCGGTACCCACGACGATCACGGTCTTGCCGCCGAGCTCGTCCTCTCGCACCGCGGGGTCGCCGATCATATCGCGCCAGACGCGCTTTGCCTGATTGTCGCGCGCCTCGGGAAGTCGCCGCGTGAGCGCGAGCATGAGCGCCATCGCATGCTCCGAGACCGCGCGCGCGTTGACACCGCGGGCGCTCGCCAGCCGGATGCCGCGCGCCATCAAGAGCTCGCGGGAGAACTGGTCGGTGCCGGCGCCGATCGACTGGACATAGCGAAGTTTCTTCCCTCGCTCGATCAGATCGTTCTTCCAGAGACCCGAGATCACCAGCACGTCGGCCTCGCCGAGGCGGTCGTCGAGATCGGCCCGGTTCCAGACCTGAAAGCTCTTGATCCCCGTGTGCCGGCGCTCGAACAGTCCCTGGAATTGATAGGCGACGTGCGCGAAGCAAATAGTCAATTCTTGCTTGGGCGGGATCAAGGGTCGGCTCCATGGACGCGAGACGGGTCCACGAGAATGCGCCGTCCG
>Ga0209415_10018566_pt1 | contig 10964 bp, 8 predicted proteins | sample PeaSoiSIISIP2007_FD_187696 | JGI IMG/M metagenome (GOLD analysis project Ga0209415, IMG submission 187696) | Peat soil microbial communities from Weissenstadt, Germany - SII-SIP-2007 (SPAdes) (version 2) | ecosystem: Environmental > Terrestrial > Soil > Wetlands > Peat | place: Germany... | reverse complement strand
GAACGCCTCGACAAGATCGTGGTGCTGATTGCCGCCAACATGGTGGCGGAGGTGTGCTCCGTCTACGTGTTGCGGGTCGACGCCACGCTCGAGCTCTACGCCACCGAGGGCCTCAACCGCGAGGCCGTCCACCAGACCGTGATGCGCTCCGACGAGGGCCTCGTCGGCCTGGTGGCGAGCGAAGCCAACGCCATCAACCTGTCGGACGCGCAAGCCCACCCGGCCTTCTCGTACCGGCCGGAGACCGGCGAGGAGATCTACCACTCCTTCCTGGGCGTCCCGATCCTGCGCGCCGGCAACACCCTCGGCGTGCTGGTGGTGCAGAACCGGGCGCGGCGCACCTATTCGGAGGAGGAGGTCGAGGCGCTTCAGACCACCGCCATGGTGCTCGCCGAGATGATCGCATCGGGCGAGCTCTCGGTGCTGGCCCAGCCGGGCGCCGAGCCGGCGGTGCGGCGCACCCTGCGGCTCCAGGGCAGCGCCATCAACGACGGCATCGCGCTCGGCCACGTGGTGCTGCACGAGCCGCGCGTCGTCATCACCAACTTCATCGCCGACGATGTGCCGAAGGAGCGCGCCCGGCTCGAGACCGCCATCGCGGCGCTACGCGCCGATCTCGACGTCCTGCTCGAGCACGGCGACGTCGCCGAAGGCGGCGAGCATCGCGACGTGCTCGAAGCCTATCGGATGTTCGCCCATGATCGCGGCTGGGCGCACAAGCTCGAGGAAGCCGTCATGACGGGCCTCACCGCCGAGGCTGCGGTCGAGCGCGTGCAGTCCGACACCCGCGCTCGCATGCTGCGCCAGACCGATCCGTACCTGCGCGAGCGCCTGCACGATCTCGACGATCTCGCCAATCGCCTGATGCGGCAGTTGCTCGGCCGCGATCACGCCCCGGCGCGCGAGCACCTGCCGGAAAACGCCATCATCGTCGCCCGTTCCATGGGTCCGGCGGCGCTCCTCGACTACGACCGCAAGCGCCTGCGCGCCCTGGTGCTGGAGGAGGGCGGCCCGACGTCGCATGTCGCCATCGTGGCGCGCGCGCTCGGCATCGCGGCGGTCGGCGACGTCAACAATGCGATCGGCCTCGTCGATCCGGGCGACGCCGTGATCGTCGACGGCGCCAGCGGTGAGGTGCACATCCGCCCGTCGCCCGATCTCGAAGCCGCCTATATCGAGCGGGTGCGCGTGCGGGCGCGCCGGCAGCTCCAGTATTTCGCGCTGCGCGACAAGCCCTGCGTGACCCGGGACGGCGTCGAGATTTCGCTGTTCCTCAATGCCGGCCTGCTGGTCGACCTGCCGCATATCGTCGAAACCGGCGCCGCCGGGATCGGCCTGTTCCGCACCGAGCTGCAGTTCATGGTGGCGGCGCAGTTTCCCCGCACCGGCGAGCAGCTCTCGCTTTATCGCTCGGTGCTCGACGCCGCCGCGGGCCGTCCGGTCACGTTCCGCACCCTCGACATCGGCGGCGACAAGGTGCTGCCCTACATGCGCAACGTGGAAGAGGAGAATCCCGCATTGGGGTGGCGTGCCATCAGGCTGGGGCTCGACCGGCCGGCGCTGCTGCGCAGCCAGATCCGGGCGCTGCTGCGCGCCGCCTCCGGGCGCGAGCTGCGGTTGATGTTCCCGATGATCGCGGCGGTGAAGGAATTCGACGACGCCAAGGAGCTGGTGGAGCGCGAACTGACCTATCTGCGCCGCCACAACCACAAGCTCCCGGAGCGCGTCGAGGTCGGCACCATGGTGGAAGTGCCGGCACTGCTCTACCAGCTCGACGAGCTGCTCGACCGCGTGGATTTCCTCTCGGTCGGCTCGAACGATCTCGCCCAGTTCCTGTTCGCGGCGGACCGTGGCAATCCGCGCGTCAACGCGCGGTTCGACGACCTGTCGATCCCGATGCTGCGCGCCCTGAAGGACATCTCCGACCGCGGCCACGCCCACGGCAAGCCGGTGACGCTGTGCGGCGAGATGGCATCGCGGACCGTGAGCGCGCTCGCCCTGATCGCACTCGGCTACCGAAAATTGTCGCTCGTTCCCTCCGCGGTCGGTCCCGTCAAGGCAATGGCGCTCGAGCTCGACGCCGGCAAGGCGGAAGCCCTGGTGAATGCCCTGATCGCGCGTAAGAATGGCGCCGGCTCGATTCGCGAAAAGCTGATGGCGTTCGCGGACGCCGAAGGCATTCCCCTCTAAGGCGTGCGGTTGCGATGCTTCCCGAGACCAAGCTCGACATCATGCTGGCGCGCCACGCGTCGCTGGAAGCGGAGCTCTCCCGCCCGCTCGCCGCCGAGACCTATGTCAAGCTCACCCGCGAGCTCGCCGAGCTCGCCCCGGTCGTGGAGAAGGTGAAGACCTATCGGGCGGCCGTCGCCGAGCTGACCGATCTCGACGCCATGATCGCGGATCCGGCGACCGAGGTGGACATGCGCGCCATCGCCATCGAGGAAAAGCCCGTCCTCGAGACGCGCCGCGTCGCGCTCGAGCAGGATATCCGGCTTGCGCTCATCCCCAAGGACGCCTTGGACGACAAGAACGTCATCCTGGAAATCCGCGCCGGTACCGGCGGCGACGAGGCATCGCTGTTCGCCGGCGACCTATTCCGCATGTATGAGCGCTATGCCGGCAAGCGCGGCTGGAAGACCGAGATGCTCTCCGCGAGCGAGGGTACCAAGGGCGGCTTCAAGGAGATCATCGCCGAGATCACCGGACGCGGCGCGTTCGCGCGGCTGAAATTCGAATCGGGCGTGCATCGCGTCCAGCGCGTGCCCGATACGGAAGCTTCGGGCCGCATCCATACCTCGGCCGCGACCGTCGCGGTGCTGCCGGAGGTCGAGGACGTCGACGTCGGCATCGACGACAAGGATCTGCGCATCGAGACCATGCGGTCGCAGGGCGCCGGCGGGCAGCACGTCAACAAGACCGAATCCGCGATCCGCATCACCCACGTGCCATCCGGCATCGTGGTGATGATGCAGGAGGAGCGCTCCCAGCACCGTAACCGCGCGAAGGCCATGAACCTGTTGCGCGCGAAGCTCTATGACGCCGAGCGCCAACGCCTCGACGCCGAGCGCGCCGCCGACCGCCGCGGTCAGGTCGGCAGCGGCGACCGCTCAGAACGCATCCGCACCTATAATTTTCCCCAGGGGCGCGTCACCGACCACCGCATCAACCTGACGCTCTACAAGCTGCCCCAGGTGATCGAGGGCGAGGCGCTGGACGAGGTCATCGACGCCCTCGTCACCGAGCACCAGGCCTCGCTTCTCGCCGCGCAGGATGGGCCCCAGGCGGGCGCACGTTCATGAGCGATGTGGCCGCCGCGCAGCACATCGATGCGATCCGGCGCGACATCGCGCGGCGGCTGCGCCACCTTGGCATTGATACACCCGATCTCGATGCCCGCATCCTGGTCGGCCACGCGCTCGGGCTCGACCACACGGCCCTCGTGCGCGCAGCCGAGCGATCGCTCGCACCGGCCGAGGTCGAGCGCATCGAGGCGCTGGTGGCGCGGCGGCTCGACCGCGAGCCGGTCGCCCGCATCACCGGAGTCAAGGAATTCTGGGGCCTGCCGTTCGCGATCTCGCCCGCCGTGCTGGTGCCGCGTCCCGAGACCGAGACCGCCGTCGAGCAGGCGCTGGCGGCGATCGACCAGGATGGCGGCCGTGCGCGCGCGTTACGCATCGCCGACCTCGGCGTCGGTTCCGGCGCCATTCTGATCGCGCTGCTCACCGAATTGCCGAACGCAATCGCGATCGGCACCGACCGCGATCCCGCGGCGCTCGCGGTCGCGCGCGAGAATGCACGGCGGCTCGGCGTCGCGGCGCGCGCGTTCTTCGTCGCCTGCGATTTCGGCGCCGCGCTTGCACCCGGCTGCCATCTCGTGGTCACCAATCCGCCCTATGTCCGCCGCGACGAAATCGTGACGCTCGATTCTGAGGTGCGGGATTTCGATCCGCGTGGTGCGCTCGACGGCGGCCCCGACGGTCTTGCGGCTTATCGCGCCATCGCGATCGATGCGCGGCGCATTGTTGCTCCAAACGCGCATCTCATTGCCGAAATCGGCAGGGGCCAGGGCGTCGCGGTTGCCGCGTTGTTTGCGGCCGCCGGATTCCGCGACGTCAGGATCACGCCCGATCTCGCCGGCATATCGAGGGTCGTGACGGCCATCCGCAACCCATGACCTCAGCGCGGAGTGGCATCCCGAAAAAACAAGAAAAAACCACTTGGATTATCCGGCGAGACCGACTAGGTTTGCTCCACGGAATCGACCTGAGTTCAATTAGCGCCACACAGACGGCCTGGAGCACGGCTCGGCAAGGCGGTGGGCGCAGATGAGACGGATACCGGAAATCTACATGGTATGATAGCCGGTTCCTCACTCGATACTTGGGATCGAGATGCTTCATCGGTTGAGCGCATTGTCGCGGTCGCAACAGCGTCGCGGCGGTCGTGATGGAAGGTGGGCAACACCGCGGGAGACCGCGGACAGGGTCTTAATTACGACTAATCATGATCTATTCAGGCGTTCGCGCGGAGAACGCCGTGGATTGCTCTTGCCGCTGGCGAGGGCGTTGGGCTGGCTGTGCTTTCCCTCGGGAATTGCGGCCGGGATTGTTAGGCAACAGGCGGCACGTGCCGTCTCAATCGAGGATTGGCAAAGACGCAAGCCATGAGAAACGGACAGAACAAGCGCATGCGGGGGCGAAACCGCAAGAGCCACAATCCGCTTACGCGGGTGTACGAGTCCAACGGACCGGATGTCAAAATCCGCGGCACCGGCTCCCACGTTGCGGAGAAATACTTACAGCTTGCGCGCGACGCGCAGTCGTCGGGAGATCCGGTTTCGGCGGAGAATTATCTCCAGCACGCGGAGCACTATTTCCGCCTCATCGCCACGGCGCAGGAGCAGTTTCGCACGACGACGCCGTTCTTCCGCGGCGAAGGCGGCATGGACATGCGCGACGACATGGGCGACGACGGCGACGACGAGAGCGCCGGACAGCCGGGGCCAGGCGAGCAGCCGTCCTTCGGCACCCGCGATCCGCAGCCCTATCTGCCACGTGATGCGCAGTTCTATCCGCCGCGCGAGCAGCCGAACTTTCCCCGCGAGCAGCAGAACTTCGGCGGCCGCCATCAGCAAAGTCCCGCGCCCCATGGCGGTGACGATGACGGCAATGTGGAGCGCCTGCCTTCCTTCATCACCGGCGGAAGCGGCGCGCCGCCGCCGCAGGCCGCCGCCCCGCAAGCGCACCAGGGCTACGGGCAGAACGGCTACGAAGGTCAGGGCGACCGTTTCCCGCTGCATCGACGCCGCCGTCGTCATCGCGGTCCGCGCAACGACACGGCACAAGGTGGACAGGGCGACGGCGACGATGCTCCGCAAGGGCCGCGCCCCGGCGGGGAATAGGTCCCCGCTCATCACGCCTTGCGATTTCGACTCCGGGGCCGCGTGTTTGCGCTCGTGCCGCGGAAGGACTCGGGGTTACTCGAGCGGTGCCCGTGTGAGGCCAAATCTTCGAAAGATCGTTAAGCGACGCCTAAGTGCGACGAGCGTTTTTCCTGTTCCGCCGCGCCGACGCCATCAGCCGCTGCGGGCGGCGCCGCCGGGAGACGGCGCCAATACGGGCTCCAGCACAGGCTTGAGGGTCGGCACCAGCTTCTTCTTGCGCACCGGGATGGCGCGGTAGACCTGCTTGGTCGCCTCGACGAGGTGCACGCCTGCGAACGGCGCCGACACCGTCGCGCCGGTGCGCTCCCAGGCGGATGCCGAGCGCAGAAACCAGCGGCGATCGATCGGCGGCATGTAGAGCGCATCGCCCCATGCGGTCGGCGTGAACCAGGTCTCCCGCAACAAATGCGTGATCTGCGAGCGCGAATAGGGCCGCCCGTGGCCGAACGGCGTCGTGTCCATGCGCGCCCACAAGCCGCGCCGGTTCGGCACCACCGCGAGGATCCGGCCGCCCGCGGCCAGCACGCGCCACACCTCGCGCAGCTGCGCCGCCACATCGTGGCTCGTTTCCAGCGCGTGCACCAATAGAATGCGATCGACCTCGCCGTCGGGCAGCGGAAGCTCGCAGTCGTCCACCAGCGCGGTCAGGGTCGGACGCGCCGAGGGCCATTTCACCACGCCCTGGGCCGCGGGCATGAAGGCGAGACAACGTTCCGCGTCCTCGCGGAACAGGCCGAGGTAAGGCGTCGCATAACCGATGCCCAGCACCCGCAGACCGGCATTCTGGGTCCACAGCCGGCGGATGCCGCGGCCGATGAAGCGTCGCGCCACCGTGCCGAGCGGGTGGGCATAGAAATTGCGCAGATCGACGACATCCATTAGATCAAAATACCACGAAGCGCGGCGGAAAGCCGAAGGACTGCACGGCGAGGCGCCGCCATGCTACTGCTGTTACCTCAACAAATAGTGGTTACCCCCATGAATGCCAAAAGCGAAACGCAATCGGCCGCCGAAACCCGGCTGTTTCTCTGCCTCAAGGACAACTACGGTGTCCTGGTCCATGATCCGGCGACCGGCGCCACCGCGGCGATCGATGCACCGGAAGCAGCGCCCGTCGAAGCCGCGCTGACGGCGTCCGGCTGGCAGCTGTCCGACATTCTCGTCACCCACCATCATGGCGACCACACCGCAGGCATTGCGGAATTGAAGCGACGCCATCGTGCCCGGGTGGTGGCGCCGCGCCAGGAGGCGGCGAAGATCCCGGATGTCGACGTGGCGGTCGGCGAAGGCGACATCGTCACGGTCGGGACGCTGTCGGCGCAGGTGATCGAGACGCCCGGGCACACCCTCGGCCAGATCAATTATTTCTTCCCCGCGGCCAAGCTGCTGTTTGCCGGCGACACCCTGTTCTCGATCGGCTGCGGGCGGGTGATCGAGGGCACGCCCGAGATGATGTGGCAGTCGCTCCTCAAGCTGCGCGCATTGCCGGACGACACCAGGCTGTTTTGCGGCCACGAATACACCGACGCCAACATCCGCTTCGCCATCACCGTCGAGCCCGACAATCGGGCGCTCGCGGCACGAGCCGCGGAGGTGAAGCGCCAAGTGGCCGCCGGAACGCCGACCATCCCGACCCTGATGGGCGAGGAGAAGCGCGCCAATGTGTTCCTGCGCGCCGACGATCCCGCGGTCGCGGCGGCCGTCGGGCTCGCCGGCAAGCCCGCCGCCCAGGTGTTTGCCGAGGTGCGGGCGCGCAAGAACAAGTTCTGACCACGCATGGAAGCCGCCGACATCATCCGTCTGCTCGGCCTGCAGCCGCATCCCGAGGGCGGCCATTTCGGCGAGACGTTCCGGGACGATGTGGCGATCGGCGGACGCGCCGCATCGACCGCGATCTATTTCCTGCTGGCGCACGGCGAACGCTCGCACTGGCATCGCGTCGATGCCGCCGAGATCTGGCACTACTATGCCGGGGCGCCGCTCACGCTGGAAATCGCCGACACCGACCGGGGCCCGACCCGTCGCGTGCGGCTCGGCACTGATCTCGCGGCCGGTGAGCGTCCGCAGGGCGTGGTGCCGCCGCATGCCTGGCAGGCCGCCGAGAGCCTCGGCGACTGGACGCTGGTCGGCTGCACGGTGGCGCCGGGATTCGAGTACGCCACCTTCGAGCTGGCCCCGAAGGGATGGGCGCCGCAGTCGTAATGCGCGGGTTACGACGTGCGGCTACTTCGGCGCCACGCACGTGTAGTTGGCCGCGGCAGCAAGATCGCCGCCCGCAGGACCGACGTAGCGCGTTTCCTGCGGATAAGGACACAGCGGCCTGCTGCGGGTCGTCGGCGCCGAGGTGAAGCGGGTGCCGGACGCGATGATCGCGTCCGGTGCCGTGCCGTGCTCGACCCACGCCACCAGGGGCGTCAGCATGTCGAACTGATCGGTCGCCGGCCCGCCGCGGCAGTGGCCCATGTTGGGGACGAGGAACAGCCGGGCGAACGACTTGGTTGCTTCCACGCCTCCATTGCGCTCCGCCAACCCCTCGTAGTACGCGATGGTGCCCTGCACCGGAGGACCGGGATCGCTGACGCCGTGATACCAGATGATCTTGCCGTGTCGCGCCTTGAATTTCGAGATGTCGGTCGACGTCGAATACGTCACCAGCGGCGTGCTCTTGTTGAGGTTGGCGTCGTCCTTGTCGAAGTCGAAGCGCAGCGGATCGAAGCCCGGATTCGCCGGCGACATCCAGATATAGGGAATTTGACCGAGGCCCTGGGCGAAGTCTCCCGGTGGCGAGGTCGGGGTGCCGATCTTGCGCGCCGGGATTCCGCTCGCCGCCATGAAGCCGCCGTCATAGGCGTAACCGAAGATGGTGTTGTCGGCAGGGGCGCGTGCGACCGCGCCGGCCGGCACCTTGATCGCTTGCCCCAGCGTGTTCCTCGGTCCCTGATTGATCTTCTTCACCGCATTGATCTGCGCTGGCGTGAGACAGGCCGCCGTCTTCGGCCCGGTGCACTGCAGCGGCTGCGCGGTATCCGGAAACACGAAGGTCGCCGGATCGAATTTGGCCCAGCACGCCGGGAGATTGTCGATGACGCCGTCGGCGGTTCCGTCGAGCTTGTCGCAGGCCGCCAGGATGGCGCTGGTGAAGAGGTTCTGATCGGCGATCGGAAACGCCGGGTAGAGGATCGGGCTGCCGTTCGCAAGCTTCTGGATCGGCGCCGGCGTGATGGCCTCGATCGCCTGCATCCCCCAGTCCTCGGTGAGCGCGATCGCCTCCAGGTCATAGACCGGATCGCCGGCGACGATGCCGTCGTAGTAATCGGGAAAGTTCTGCGAGAACACCATGCCCTGCCGGCCGCCGGTGGAGCAGCCGACGAAATAGGAGCGGTCCGGGGACTGCCCGTAGTAGGCGTCGATCAGGAACTTGGCGATCTGCGTCGTCGCGTCGATCGAACCGTAGGCGTGGTCGTCAACCGCCTGCGGATCGAGCAGGAACTGGTTGGGGACGGGCAAATCCTTGTTCTCATGCCCGCCGTCCTGGCTGGCGACGGCCCAGCCGCGGGCGAGTGTCGGCGACAGCGTCCCGGCGTTGCCGGTCGCCGGGGGCACTGCGCCTTCGGTGCCGCCGCCACCCTGAAACATGAAACGGCCGTTCCATTGCACCGGCAGGCGCACCTCGAAGCCGTCGCCATACGGGAAACCGTCGGTGCCGGTGCGCTTGTTGATGATGCCCTGCACCTGGCAATGGTCGGGCAATGCCATGCCATCCGCCGACGTGGTGCCGCCGGAATTGAATTTGGCCAGCGTGATCTGCGTCGGCGCCACCGGAAAGTTCACGAGGGTTGCGAGCTTCGCGCACGCCGCCGCGGGATCCGATGGCGCTGCGGCAAGGCTCGCCGATGTCGCCAGGCTCACGGCGGATACGCCGACCAGGAGAGGCCCGAGCACTGAGATGGAGGGTTGTGGCGGATGCCGTCGCTTCATGTCGTTTCTCCCTCGAATGGGCGCGTTCGCGCTCGTCGCAAATACAGCGCGACCGCACGCTCTCCTCGATGAAGAGCGCGTCGACGCGTGACCCGGGGGAATGTTAGTTCAAGATCGGCGCGGTCGCCAGCGCGACGAACCGGGTGCGACGCTCACACCATGACCTGGCCGCCATTGGCCGACAGCGTCGAGCCGGTGATGAGGCCGGCATCGTCGGAGGCGAGGAACAGCACGCAGCGCGCCACCTCCTCGGGCTCGCCGAGCCGGCCGATCGGAATCAAGGGCAGCACCGACTTCTCCAGCACCTCCTTCGACATCGCCTTCACCATATCGGTGTTGATGTAGCCCGGACAGATCGCATTCACCGTCACGCCGGCGCGCGCGTTTTCGAGCGCCAGCGCCTTGGTGAAGCCGATCTCGCCGGCCTTGGCGGCGGAGTAGTTGGTCTGGCCGAGTTGGCCCTTCTGGCCGTTGATGGAGGAGATATTGATGATGCGGCCGAACTTGCGTTCGCGCATACCCTCGATCACGGGCCGGCACATGTTGAACAGCGACACCAGGTTGGTGTTGATCACCGCGAGCCACTGCTCGGGCTTCATGCGGTGGAACATGCTGTCGCGGGTGATGCCGGCATTGTTGACGAGCACTTCGACCGGGCCGAGGTCGGCCACCACTTGCTTTACGCCTTCGACGCAGGCCTCGTAGGACGACACGTCCCATTTGTAGACGTTGATGCCGGTCTCGGCCTTGAACGCCGCCGCCGCCTCGTCGTTGCCGCCGTAGTTTGCCGCGACCTTGTAGCCCGCCGCCTTCAGCGCCTTGGAGATCGCCGCGCCGATACCGCGCGTGCCGCCCGTCACCACCGCAACCCGTGCCATCAGATCCTCCCTGCATTCATGAGGCGCTATCGGATTTGTCCGTAACGGATAGTGCCCCAGCTTTGCTTGATCTTGCGCATGAACCGGTCGGAAATGTCTTCAACTCTTCGGAGTCATGCATCGGTTGCCGGCAAGGGCCATGATTCACGACGGCAATCAACCGGTCAAATAGTCGATGCGACCAAAGGGGAACGAAATTGTGCGTTGCGGTCGCGCCATAGGCAATTTCACACCGATGAATGCGCCGGGCTCGCGCTGCGCATGTCGATCGGCCGGTGTCGATGTTTCCGTAAGCGACATGGCCGGGACGAGCCCGGCCATGTTTTCACCGCAGATCGTTTGTGCGGCGCAGCGGATCAGGCTGCCGCGTAATTTCCGAACTTGATCAGGTTCTCTTTCTGCTTCTCGTTGCGTGGCTTCAGCTTGAACAGACGCGCCGCGGTGCCGCCCAGGATGTTGTGCTTGCCCTTCTCGGAGAGGAACGGCAGGTCGTAGATCGTCGACGGCAGGTCGAAGTCCCAGTGCGGATAGTCGGACGCGTAGAGCAGGTGGTTTTCCGCATCCATCATGCGGAAGGTCTGCTCCATCGCCTTGATATCCTGGATCTCCATGGGCTGCGAGGAATAGTACATGTCGCGCATGTACTCGCTCGGCTTCTTCTTGAG
>Ga0209415_10018563_pt1 | contig 10965 bp, 9 predicted proteins | sample PeaSoiSIISIP2007_FD_187696 | JGI IMG/M metagenome (GOLD analysis project Ga0209415, IMG submission 187696) | Peat soil microbial communities from Weissenstadt, Germany - SII-SIP-2007 (SPAdes) (version 2) | ecosystem: Environmental > Terrestrial > Soil > Wetlands > Peat | place: Germany... | reverse complement strand
GGCCGCCCGCGAGAGGAGGTTCGCGTCGGCGACCAGCTCGTTCACCGCCGTGATCGCCTGGTTCAGGTTGTTCTTGACCTCGTTGAAATCTCCCTGGTAGGTATCGGTGATCGGCGGAGGAACGTCCCCTTTGGAAATGCGGTCGATGTACTCGGCGGCCACGTTCAACGGCCCGATCACCGCGTCCAGGGTGTCGTTCACCCCCTGCACCACGTTGCGGTATTCACCCTGATGCTTGGAGGCGTCGGCACGGCTGCCGAGTCGGCCCGCCACTGCAGCCGAGGCCAGTTGGTTGGCGTCGGCGACCAGCGCCCGGATGGCGGCCACCATCTCCCGCATGGCTTTCTGCAACTGGCCGGTCTCTTCCTTCAATTGGCTGTCGAGCGTCACCTCCATGTCACCGGAGGCGATCTTTCTGGCCGCGTCTACACAGGCGTTGATCGGCTTGGCTATGGTACGGCTGATGAAAATCCCCAAGGCCACGGCAAGCAGCATGGCTGCCGCCATCAGTGCGATCATGGTCCAGACGGCGCGTTCGGCAAGGAGGGCGTTTTCGTCGGCTTTCTTCTTCGCGTCGCGCTCGTTGGCATTTATGATGTCTTCGATCATCTTGTTGGCCTGGGCCACGGCCGTAACGCCGTTGCTCTTCAGAAACTGCACCGCCTCCGCCTGACGGCCGGCAAGCGATAGTTCGACCGTCCGTTTCAGCATCTGTTGATAGCCGTCGAGCTCCCCTTTCAGATCTGCGGTCAGCTTCTTGTCCTCGGCCGTGACGTCCCCTTTGGCGTATTCGCCAAGTTCAACGGCCAGGTCCTTTCTGTATTCCTCGATCTTGGACACGTTCTCCCGGCGCTCCTCAGGGTTCGCCGCATAGGCGAGCTTGTAGAGATCGACCCGCATGCGCTGAAAGTGGAACGCCACTTTTGCCAGGTGGCCAAGCGGCTTGGCATTTAACTCGTACATCGCCGCGTCGTTGGTATCGAGTTGACGCAGCTTGAGGGAAGCGAACAGCCCGACCGCCCCGGCGAGCAGAGCCATCAGGATGAAACCGCTGAGGAGCTTCGTGCCCAGTTTGAGATGGTAGTACCATTTCATACCCGCCTCCTTTGTTGACGATAAAACACTCCCCCCGTCCCGCGCCAGCCACGGCCGCCGGATTTCAGGACCAAATCACTCGCATTAGACGATACACCTCTCAAATCAAAAAAATCAAGAACAATTAAATAATTTCTTCCAAGCTGATTTTCGCAGTTTTTTCAGGGCGCGGCAGGCGGAAGCGGTCGCAAGCCGAAGCGGTGCGCGGCGGCGAAGGGATGTGCAAAGGGGATAAGGAGTTGAACGAGGCGTTGTCGAGGGTGAAACGGCTGGAGGGGATCGTCTGCAACTGCTCGTGCCGCAAAAGGGTTCAGCGAGGAATCGCGGCAGCAACCGGAAGCCTGCATCCGCGGCTACTCCGGCGCCATCACGTTCAGCCACGGCGCCTGCCCCGACTGCGCACGGGAACAGAAGGCTTTGTAGAAAAGGTTTCTTGAAGCGGGGCAAAAAGGCGGGCAGCCGGCAGCCCCCTACCCCTCCGACGGCACAAGCGAGGTGATGTGGAAGCCGCGCGGGGCCTCCGGATCGAGCTTGCCGGAAAGTTGCAGGTCGCCCCCAACCACCGTGCGTGTGCCGGGGTGGATGCAGACGTGGAAGTGGTCGAAGAAGCGCCAGATGAGGAACAGGCCGCGGCCGCCCAACTGGCAGGTGCCGTAGAGATCTCCCTGGTTGCGCGCCAGATGCTCGACCACAAGGTCGGGCTCCAGCGTCCCCCAGCTGTCCGTCATCTCCATGGCGAGCGTCTCCCCGTCGAAGCCGAAGCTGAAGGCAAGCCGCTCGCCCGGCATGGTCCGGCGCGGCTCACCCTTGCGGAACAGGGCCTCTCCTCGCTGGTTCCGGGGTGCGCCGTACATGGCATTTTCGATCAGTTCGTCGGCAAGCAGCGCCGCGCGCTGCCGGAACACGTCCCCATCCTCGCCCAGCCCGGCGATCTCCGCGTCCAGGGCGCGCAACAGCGCCTCTTTCTCCTCCGAACCGGCAAGTTCCAGGGTGATCACCCCGGTCCGTTCCTTGAGCCTGTCCGCGATGGCAAGCGGCCGCCCCGCCGTCAGTTTCCCGAGCACCCAGTCGAAATACCCCTTGTCCGCGGGCTTGACTTCGGGCGGGTTCACCGCCAGATGCCGGACGTTGTCGGCCGCCAGCGGCAGCAGAGGCGGAGTCGGCTCCGCCGTGGAGGAGATAAGCAGCAACTCGGCTTCCGGGAAGACGGCCCTGATCTCGGCTGCCAACTCCGGGCGTGCCACCGGGTAGAGCCGGGACGAGATGATCACCAGGCGCGGCGTCACGCCCCGGGCGGCAAGCCTCCCCAGGCGGTGAGCGAGCCCGTCGGCGGTGAGCCTGTAGAGCGTGGAGATGCCGTCCAGGTAGGCTTCCCAGAGCCCGGCATCGGAGTGATCCTTGAATATGGCAACGGTGGTTTGTATCGGCATTTCCACGGCTACGGCTCCCCGGTTTGCTGGCGCACCGCCAGCAGGGTGGTCACGTCATCGTCGAAGACGGTGGTGCCGGTGAAGGCCGCAGCACCCGCCAAAAGCGCCGCGTGCAGCCGCTCTGCACCGCACTCCCTGAGCGCATGCTGCACGAGCTGGGTAAGCCGGTCGTAACCCAGTTCCTCACCGGCGGCGCCGGCACACTCGACGATGCCGTCTGTGTACATGAAGAGCGCGTCTCCCTCGGCAAACGGCAGGCTGTCCTCCGGGTAGCAATGACCGTGGTCGAAACCGAGCGGGTATCCCGCCTGAACGTCGAGCAACTGCGGGGTTTGCTCCCCGCTGCGGCAAATATACGGAAAGTTGTGGCCGGCGTTGGCGATGGTGACGGTGTCGTTTTCGGTATCGATGCAGGCGATCAGACAGGTCATCAAAAGGCTCTGGCGTGCCGTCGCCAGGATGGCGTTGTTCATGCCCGACAGAAGCTCCGCGGGGGTGGTGACCCCCATGGCGAGCAGCGTATGCAGGCTCGCCTTGGCGGCGGTGGTGACCATGCCGGACTGCACCCCGTGGCCGGAGACGTCGGCGACCACCAGCCCGGTGCGATGGCTGTCGATCACGAAGTAGTCGAAGAAGTCGCCGCCGATCTCGGAACTGGTGGTGACACCGCCGGCGACGGTCACGCCGTTGCAGACGCCGTGCAGCGGCGGCAGCAGTTCCTGCTGGATCTTCATCCCCTTGTCCACCTCGTCGCGGATGCGCGAGCTCAGGCGATCGAGCTCTTCCAGGAGGCGGCGCTGCTCCTCGGCGACCGCCAGCATCAGATCGGCAACGGGGACCACCCCCACGCAGCGCGCGTCGGCCACCAGCGGAAAGGCGTCGGTGACCAGCGCGGGGTCGATGGCCAGAAGCTCGATCACGGCCGCGCTGATGTCCGTTTCCGGCCCCATCACCACCTTAAGGCCGCTTAAGTCCGCCAACAGGCCTTGAATCGGTTTCTTGGCGTAGAGATCGAGCGCGAACGGGCGGCTCATCAGGTTAAGGAGCGCCTTGCGGCTCACCCCGCTCAGGAAGCCGCCCGCCCCCACCACGGAGACCAAAAGCAACTCGCGGTCCTCCTGGAAGAGCGTCAACAATTCCTGGACGGGCCGGTCGGCGCCGACGACGACCGCCTGTTTTGCTATGTCGATGATGCTGCCGGTGGTTTTCGAGTCGGACATGCCTTCCCCCTTTTGGAGTCCCGGCAGTATGGATGAGCCAGCTGACGATCTCGTTACAGTCGGGCAAAGTTCTTGTTGATTTATGAAGGAAGGAAGCGGCGGGGGCCGTTACTTACCCGCCGGGTGGGGGGCACCGGGTGTGGCCAACAGGAAAACGCCCGTCATCTTGAAAAGCATGGAGTGCATCTGCGTCAGGCCGTCCAGGTGGATCTCCGCCCGCTTCTGCTCCCGTATCTCCTTGAAGCTGCGCAAAAGCAAGGCGATACCCATGGAGTTGATCCGGCCGGCCTTGCTGAAGTCGAACCTCACCACGTCGTGCTTCACCTTGGAGACCATCTCCTTAAGCAATTTTTCGGAATGGGCGTCGAGGGTCCCTTCGATGCAGAAGAGGTCGTGCGGCAGCTGGCTTGCGGAACTTCTTTCCATGTAATTTCTCCTATGTTCGAGCGGTTGGAGGTGGGACGCACGTCCGGCACCTCCAGCGCCGCGCTCTGTAAAGATAGTGGAGAATTGTGGAGGTTTGGTTACAACCCGGTGAAATGTAGGTTCAGATGCCGAAACCGCGGAGTTCCTTGCCCGGCTGGGCCGCACTTTCTTCGTGGAGAGGGACGCTGCCGATCTCTTCCAGAAACTTCTGCCGCCTGCCGTCCCTGAGCACCTGATAACGCTCGTTCAAAGCCACCCGCTCCGACTTGCTTTCCTTTCCGCGGTGAAACTCCTTGTGATAGGGATGCTCACAGAGATAGCTGAAACCGAAACGTGTGGCGAATCGACAGACCGGATTTTCAACCAGGCAACCGGAAAATTCCGGCAGGATCGGCTTGGTCAGACATTCACGCATACTGTCCTCCTTTTTCGACCTCGGTGACTGGATGTGTTCAACCATGCCGATACTTATACTTTGTGTTTGTGTCATTGCCATAACCACGGGGCAAACAATTGTCTCATTGACATTGAGTTACCCGTAATCTTCGACGCCTGTTCGCAGCATCCACCGGACGTAAAAGGCCCGGGTTTCCCCGAGCCTTCTTTTTGCCGGTTTCCGATTGACCTCAAGCGGGCGGGCTTCAGCCTGCGATAGCGCCTGAAGTCGCTCCTGCAGCCGCTTTGCTAAAAGTAATGATTCCAGAAGAGCCCCGCCTCCTCCACCCGATGACCGTTGACGAACTCGTTGCCGTACTGGGCGCTCAGGCTGTTGTCGCGGCTCAGCCGGAAGTTTTGCGCCAGGGAGACCGCGGCGGAGAAACGGTCGTCGCCCAGCCGATACCAGAAGGCGCGTGCGGACAGGTGCAGCTTCCACCAGGAGGTCAGCTGCTCGATGTCGCCCAGGCTCACTCCCGGTCCGATGGTGGCGCCGGCGCGTATCTGGCCGCCGGCGTTGGCGTCGATCTCGCCCAGAAGGTAACAGATGCCTCCTGCCGGCGAACCGTAGGCGAAACCGCCGCCGGAGTTCAGCCGGTAGATGAGATAGTCCCGGCCGTTTCTCAACGGCTCGGTATCAAGCCCGGTGTTCACCTTCCAGGAGAGCGGCTTGAAGAGCGCGTCGCGCGGGGCGAGGGAGAAGATGTCGAGCAGGTGCAAGGTCTTCAGCTGGAACCGTTGCGAGTCGGCCCGGTAGCGCAGAGCCGTATCGAGGAATTTGATCTGCGCTCCCGGGAGATACCCCTGGTCGGGGTCGATCAAGGTGTGGAACACCGGCCGGAAACCCAGTTGCACGAAGGCCTCCCCCCGCCGCACGCCGCCCCCCGCCGCCGCCGTGGCGGTATCGTGGCCCGTCTCGGGCCCAGGCGGCTCCGCGACCTCGTAGATCCCCTCAGGCGCCGCCCCCATGGTGCTGCGCTCCCGTAGCAGCTTCAGGTACAGCTTGCTGTACGGCTCCTTGGCCAGCTCCTTGCGGTCGTAGCGGTACTGGGTCAGCTCCACCGCCAGATCGATCTCCTTCATCGTGTCCAGTTTCGACTCGGCTGCCGGTTGCGGCAAGGCGCCGTCGTGGGCAAGCAGGTAGGCCCGCAGTTGCCGGGGTTCCTCCAGCTGCGACATCATCTTCCGGATGCGGGTGCCGCGCGACGGCCGGTAGATCGGCTCGTCCAGGATGCCGCTCGCCCGCGCTATGCGGATGGTCTGCGTGGGGAGCACGAGCAGCCCGGTCTGATCGGTGAGCCTGAGCTGCGGCCTGGCCGCCTCGATCAGAAAGAGCAGGTTGTAGGAGCAGTTCTCGTCCAGGAAGTAGTAGGAGGAGGAGATCTGGTGCAGTTCCCAGCAGTGGGTGATGATCCTCTGCACCTCGTCCTCGCTTAGTTTCAGCCGGTATTCCCACATGTCCCTGTGTTCGAGGTCGTTGTACTCCTTGACCTTTTCGTAGTAGGGCATGATGGAGAAGTACCCCTTGTAGCCGCCGGTCAACCCTTTCCAGGCGTAGAGAAAACCGTTGGCGTCGGTGCCGCTGGCCGCGTAGTTCACCGCGTAGGAGATGAGGTTGCTCCGGCTGCTGCCGTCGATCCTGATCAGGGTGTGGCCGAACATGGAGGCGGGACTGTTGATGTGGCCGACCGGGAAGACGAGCACCGCGGACTTGGCTTCGATCCGCGCCAGGTTCTTGTCCCGTTCGCTGCAGGCGAAGGGGGGAAGGCGCGCCTGATCGATGCCGAGCCTTTCGCTCAGCCATTGAAAACGGGACGGGAAACGGCAGGCGCCGTGAGCCCCGTCCTTGGCGCCGGCTACGAAGAAGCTCTTGACCGTGGCTGCCAGTTCGGCCTCCGGATCGGTCCTGCCCTGCGGGGAAAGAAAGAACCCGGGGTCGTCGATCCTGCTCTTGTAACCGCCGGAGAGCGTCCGGGTGTAGTGCAGAAGCACCTCCCAGGTCCTGTCTTCGTGCACCTTTTCCCGATGGGCTTTTTCCAGAAGGGACGCGAGGTAGGCATCGTCGGCGGCATGCGCCGGCTGCAGCAGGCAGAAGAGCAAAAGCAGGAGGGAGACGGCAAGAACGGTCAAACGCGGCAAGGCGGGGCATGTCGGTCGGCTGAGCACGGGGAAAGACTTCCTCCTGAGGCAAAAACAATTCAAAGGCGAAACGCCAGCGGGGAGTGAAAGAAAAAGGTACACACCAAGCGTGTGTACCTTTTTCCTTATTCAGGCAACGCCGTTTTTCTAGTTGAGGGCGACCTTGACGGAGTTGTCGATCACCTCGGCGAGCACGACGTGCTCAGAGGTGAAGATCTTGTCGAAGTTGGCCTGCAGCTTCCGGTTGAAGGCGGCCTGCTGCGCCTGCGGCACGCCCAGCATCTCGGCGTAGGTGTCGAGGGTCTCGCCCTTGCCCATCGCGATGTCCTTGGCGAGGTTGTCCATGTTGGCGCGTACGAAGTTGATCAGCTTCTCGTTCTCTACGAACGTGGCCGGCTTGGAGCACTCGGAGGTGCCGGAGGTGATGCCGAACGTCTGGGTGCCGGAAGTGCCGTTGGTGGTCGACTGGAACGCCTGGAACAGTACGGAGTTGTCCGCCCTACCCTCCCAAAGCATGGTTCCCAGACCGCAACCGGTGTTGGTGTGTGCCTGACCGGCAGCAAAAGCTGCGCCGGACATGGCAACAGTCAAAGCTACTGCCAAAACGATCTTCTTCATTCGCTGTACCTCCTGTGGGTTGTTGGCTTCTGCTGCGGGTAAAGCAGCACGGGTAAGCATAGCAGCTGCTTGGAGACTTGCAGGAATTAATTCAGGATAATTAACTGTAATCCTTTTACATTACTACCGACAGAAAGGCAATCCGAAATTCAGTAAATAAAAGAATGCGGCAGAAAAACTCCGCCTTCTGTGCTATGATGCAGCCCTGCTGCCCCGGCGCGCAGACAAACAGCGAAAAGGAGATGGCAATGTTCGGATTCGGCGTACCTGAGTTATTGGTGGTATTGGTAATTGTACTGGTGGTGTTCGGTGCCGGTAAGCTCCCCGAAATCGGCAGCGCCCTCGGCAAGAGCATCAGCAACTTCAAAAAGGCGTCCGACGGCAAGGACGAAATCGACGTCACCCCCAAGAAGTAAACGATCCCGACAGCGCTGAAGGTAATCCGAATGCACGAGATGTCCATTGCCCAAAGCATCGCCGAAATCTGCGAGCAAAACGCCGGCGGCAGGCGGGTCCTTGCCGTGGTCCTCGAGATAGGCGAGTTGAGCAACATCCTGCCCGAGTCGCTGGAGTTCTGTTTTGACGCCTGCAGCAGGGAAACGCTTTTGGACGGGGCGCGCCTGGAGATCGTCAGGGTTCCCGGGCGCGGCCGCTGTGCCTCGTGCGCCGGAGAGTTCCCCCTGAAGGCTCTCTACGACCCCTGTCCGACCTGCGGCGGCTACGGGGTAGAGATCGTTGCCGGCGAAGAGATGACCGTCAAAGAACTGGAGGTTGAATAGATGTGCACCACATGCGGTTGCGGCCCCGAACAACAGCACGATCACGATCACGATCACGAACACGGCCACGACCATGAGCACGGCCATGTGCGCGGCCAGGGCCATCATCACGGTCATGGCCATCATTCCCATACCCACGCCCATCATTCCCCTGACGAGAACACCAGGAAGATATCCATAGAGACCGACATCCTGGCCAAGAACAACCGTCTGGCCGCGGCCAACCGGGCGCTGTTCAGGGACCAGGGGATCTTCGTCTTGAACCTGGTGAGTTCCCCCGGCTCGGGCAAGACCGCCATCCTGGAAAAGACCCTCAAAGACCTGGGCGGCAGGTACCGGTTCGCCGTGGTGGAGGGCGACCAGCAGACCGACAACGACGCGGTCCGCATCGCCGCCACCGGCGCGCCGGTGAAGCAGGTAAATACCGGCGCCGGCTGCCATCTCGACGCCCACATGGTCCTGCACGCCGTGGAAACCTTCGACCTCGGCCAGCTCGACATCCTTTTGATCGAGAACGTCGGCAACCTCGTCTGCCCGGCCTCCTTCGACCTGGGAGAGCACCACAAGGTGGTGGTGCTCAGCGTGACCGAAGGCGAGGACAAACCTCTCAAGTACCCGAGCATGTTCCATAATTCGGACGTCATGCTCCTGAACAAGGTCGACCTGCTCCCCCACCTCGACTTCGATCCGGAGAAATGCAAGGCCTACGCCCGGCAGGTGAACCCCGGCATCCGCATCTTCGAGGTGTCGAGCCGTACCGGCGCCGGGATGGAGGGCTGGTACCAGTGGCTGACGGCGGGTCTTGCCAGGTAGCGGGCGTTCCCCGCGGAGCAAAGCCATCGAAAGGACGCGCATCGAAATCGAGGGGATCGTACAGGGGGTGGGTTTCCGCCCCTTCGTCTATCGCCTCGCCACCACCTCCCGCCTCACCGGCTGGGTGATGAACACCCCCTCGGGGGTGATCGCCGAGGTGCAAGGCCCCGGCCCCGAGCTGGAGCGCTTCGCCCGCCAGCTGTCGGAACAAGCCCCCCCGCTGGCGGTGATCAGCGCCCTGCGCAGCTCCGCGATCGGGCCGGTCGCCGAGGAAGGTTTCGTCATCAGGCAAAGCGGCGGAGAGGGAAACGAGGTGCAGATCGCCCCGGACGGCGACGTCTGCCCCGACTGCCTCGCCGAGCTCTTCACTCCCGGCGACCGGCGCTACCTTTATCCCTTCATCAACTGCACCAACTGCGGTCCCCGCTACACCATCATCAAGGAAGTCCCCTACGACCGTCCGCTCACCACCATGGCTAAGTTCCCGATGTGCGAGGAGTGCCTGAGCGAGTATCGCGACCCCTCCCAGCGCCGTTTCCACGCCCAGCCCAACGCCTGCCCGGTCTGCGGACCGTCGCTGAAGCTCGTCGGCCGCGACGGCAACGTCCTCGGCGGCCAGCCGCTGGACACCGCCGTCTCGCTTCTTAAAAGCGGCAAGATCCTGGCGCTCAAGGGGCTTGGGGGCTATCACCTGGCCGTGGACGCCTGCAGCGAGGATGCGGTAAAGGAATTGCGCCGCCGCAAGAAGCGGGACGAAAAGCCCTTCGCCGTCATGTCCCCCGACCTGGAGGCGATTGATCGCTATGCCTTTATTGACGAGACGGAGCGGAAGCTTTTGTGCGGACCGGAGCGCCCGATCGTTTTGCTGGGCAAGCGCGCGCCCTCCCCGATCGCCCCGCAGGTGGCGCCGACCAACGGCTACATCGGCGCCATGCTTCCCTACACGCCTTTGCACCACCTGCTTTTGCGCGGCAATTTCCAAGCGCTGGTGATGACCAGCGGCAACCTCTCCGACGAACCGGTCTGCTTTGAAGACGAGGACGCCTTCAGGCGGCTTAATGACCTGGCGGATTACTTCCTCGCCCATAACCGCGAGATTCACATCCGCACCGACGACTCGGTGATCCGGGTGTTCAGGGGCGCGCCCATCTTCCTCAGGCGCTCCAAGGGGTACGCTCCCCGCGCCATCAACCTCCCCGAGATGGGGAAGAACGTGCTGGCGGTCGGCGCCGAGCTCAAAGGGGTGGTCTGCCTCACCAAGGGGAGGCGCGCCTTTTTAAGCCAGCACATAGGCGACCTCACGAACGCCCCCACCCTCCTCTCGCTGGAGGGGACGGTGAGCCACCTTAAGCGGGTGCTGAAGATAACGCCCGAGGTTATCGCCCACGACCTGCACCCGGACTACCTCTCGACCGGCTTCGCGCTTTCGCTCCCCGACCTCCCGAAGGTCGGCGTCCAGCACCACCACGCCCACCTGGCCTCCTGCCTGGCGGAAAACGGCGTCGAGGGGGAGGCCATCGGGGTCATCCTGGACGGCACCGGCTACGGCGCCGACGGCACTATCTGGGGCGGCGAGTTCCTGGTGGGGGACTACACCTCCTTCCAGAGAAAAGGGCACCTGGCTCCCCTGCCGCTTCCGGGCGGCGACGCGGCGGTGAAGGAGCCGTACCGGATGGCGCTTTCCTACCTCTACCAGGCCTTCGGCCCCGGCCTTTTCGAGCTGGGGCTTCCCGTAACCGGACAGGTCCCGGCCGAGCATCGCCCGCTGTTCCTGAAGATGCTGGAAGGGAGGCTGAACGCCCCGCTCACCTCAAGCTGCGGCAGGCTCTTCGACGCCGTCGCCGCGCTCATCGGTCTCAGGTCCCGGACAAGCTACGAGGGACAGGCGGCCATCGAGCTTGAGGCACTGGCCGAGTCGGCGCAGGCGGAGGGGACCTACCCGTACGAGTTGAGGCTGACTGACGGCAGGCAGGTCCTGGATTTCGCCCCGATGATCCGCGTTATGGCGGG
>Ga0209415_10018561_pt1 | contig 10966 bp, 9 predicted proteins | sample PeaSoiSIISIP2007_FD_187696 | JGI IMG/M metagenome (GOLD analysis project Ga0209415, IMG submission 187696) | Peat soil microbial communities from Weissenstadt, Germany - SII-SIP-2007 (SPAdes) (version 2) | ecosystem: Environmental > Terrestrial > Soil > Wetlands > Peat | place: Germany... | reverse complement strand
ATACATGACCCTGCAGGCCAAGCTGACGCTCGGTTCGGTGGTATTGGCAAGCCTCATGGTGGGGGTGGTCTCGGCCGTCGACCTTGCCAACGAAATGCAGCGCCAGTTTGAATCCACCCTGGAGCGGGCCGACTCGCTGAAGAGCGTCGCCACCCGCATGATCACCCAGTCGATCAACCGCCAGCGCACGCTGTCCTTGCGCGAGGCGCTGCGTGATCCCGACCTGCAGAGCCTGATGATTGACATCATCATCTCCTCGCACGCAATCTTTGAAGTGGCCGCGGTCGATCCGGAGACTAACGAGATTCTGCTCGACAGCGACCCCGGCCAACTTGGGATGAAGTCCCTCCCGTACGCCGACTTCCAGCCGCTGGTGGTCTCCAGTTCGTGGTGGACCAAGTTTCAGGTGTTGCTAAAGAGCGAAAGACGGTACTACCAGTTGGAGGAAAAGCTGGGAACGACCGAGGGGAAGACACTGTTGAAGGTTCGCGTAATTATCGCGCCTGTCCTGATCCGCAGGGATATCAATCCCGTCATGCAAAAAGACGCGCGCGTGGCGCTGCTCTCGGTCATTGGAGCGGTATGCCTGACCTTCGTGTTTTCGGCGCTGGCTTTCCGCCCGCTGGGACGGCTGGGTCACCTGCTCGATCAGGTGGCGCGGGGCGAGTACGATCCGGAGAAGCTGGCCGTCTCCCAGCCTGCCGGAGATGAGCTCGCCGTCATGGCCTCCAAGGTCAGCCTGCTGGGCCAGCGCTTGCGCGGCGCGCAATACGAAGTCTCCGATCTGCGCGGCAATATCGATCGGTTGCTGCAGGACCTGGAAGACGCCGTTTTCATCTTCAACCGCGAGCTGCGGCTGGTGTTCGCCTCCGGATCCGTGGAAAAATTTCTGGGCACGGAGCGTTCCGGGCTGGTGGGCAAGACGATCGCGGATGTATTTTCATCGAATCCCAGTCTGAGCCTGCTGATTGCGCAGGCTTCCCAAATGGGGCGGCCCATCCGCAACCGGCGGGTGCCGGTTCCTGTGCCCATGGATGGCGCGGGCCCCGCGATGGTGTTGCTCTCCGTCGACATCCTGGAAAGTCTTCCAGGGACGGCTTTGGCTGGCGCCGGCCTGCTGGTGCGGCTACGCGATCCGGAGGCGCAGCGCAAGATCGGACGCGAATTGCAAACGGCCGATCGGCTGTCGGCTATCAGCCGCGTGAGCGGCGGCGTGGCTCACGAAGTGAAGAATCCGCTGAACGCCATCCTGCTGCACGTGGAGGTGGCGCGCGCCAAGCTGGCCAACGGCGACACCGAGGTCGGCCCCGAAATGGAGATTATTTCCCGGGAAATCCTGCGGCTCGATCGGGTGGTGAAAACTTTCCTCGATTTCACGCGCCCCGTGGAGCTGAACCTGACCACGGTTCCGGTGCAGGAATTAGTGGCGGAGATTCTGGACCTGGCGCGGCCGCAAGCGGAAAGCTCCCAAATCCGGATCAGTGTGCAGCAGGAAGGGGAGACTGCGGAAGTGCGTGTGGACCGGGACCTCCTCAAGCAGGCATTCCTCAACCTCGTAGTGAACGCCATCGAGGCGATGCCCGAGGGCGGCGAACTGGGGGTGCAATCGTCTGTGAATGAAGAGACTGCCGAGATTCGAATTTCCGACACCGGTCCGGGGATCCCCACGGAGTTGCGGGATAAGATCTTTCGCCTGTACTTCACCACGAAGAAGGAGGGGTCGGGCATCGGACTGGCAATGGCGTTTCGGATCGTGCAATTGCACGATGGTACAATCGATTTCACGAGCGAACCCGGCAAGGGAACGACCTTTTTTATCCGCCTGCCCCTAGCAGTAGTCTGAATGAAGGATCCGGGATGAGACGCGCACAACTGGTTCTGGCTGCATGGATGGCGCTGTCGTCGGCCGGATGCGTGCTGCGGGGAAAGCAGCAGGCCCAAGCGAATCCGACGCCTCCGACGCCTGCGCCCGCGGTGAAGCCGGCTCCCGCACCGCGCCCACAGCCGCTCTCGATTCCGCAGACGCAGGCTCAATTGCCGCCTCAGCAGCCGATCAGCCCGGAGGCGCTAGCCACCCTGGAGCCTGCACCGCCGCCTGTGGAAAGCCCAGCGGAACCGCGAGCGCCGCGCCGCCCGGTAACCGTGGCCGCTCCCGCCCACGTGGAAACGCCATCCGTGCAGGCGCAGACGCCGCCCGCTGTTGCCCCCGAGGCCGAACCGCGGCCGACCGTACAGGAGATCGTCTCGCCCGCCGAGTTGAAGCGGCTGCAGGATTCTGCGGACGCCCGCAAGCAGGAGATCCGCAAAGTGCTCGAGCAGGCCCAGCCGAAGGGTCTTAGCCGCGAGCAGAAGGAGATCGTCACGCGCATCCAGTCGTTCGTGCAGCTCTCTGACGACGCCGAGAAGCGCGGCGACATGCGGCAGGCGGACGCCCTGGCCGAACGCGGACAGCTTCTGGCGAGGGAGTTGCAGAGTGGCGGCCGGTAGCGACTTCGAGCGCCGCCGGGAAGCCGTGGGCGCGGGGCTGGCGGCGCGCAAATTGGACGCGCTGCTGGTTTCGTTTTCCGCCAACCTGGGCTACCTTTCGGGATTCACCGGCAGCAACGGCATTCTGCTGGTGTTGCCCGGCCGGGCGATCCTGTTTACCGATCCGCGCTATCAGATTCAAGCCCCTCAGGAAGTGACCTGCGAGGTCCGGATCGCCAAGGGGCCATTGGTTGCGGATGTGGTTGCGGCTATTGCCAAATTCAGATTGCGGCGCATAGGGTACGAGCCGCCGCGTATGACGTGCGATTGGTTCGCGTCGCTGAACGCACGGCTTCCGATGAAGGCCACCCTCACGCCCGTAACCGGATGGATTGAAGAGTTGCGCACCATCAAGTCCGCTCTAGAGATCGCGCTGATTCGCCGGTCGGTGGAGACTAACTCCCAGGCGTTTGAGCAAGCGGTGTCGCGGGTCCGCGCCGGTATGAAAGAGCAGGATCTGGCGGCGGAACTGGAATACCGGATGCGACGCCTGGGCGCGGAGAAGCCCGCCTTCGAAACGATCGTGGCCGGTGGAACACGCAGCGCCTTGCCGCACGCGCAGCCCACAGCGGCGCGTCTGGAAACGGGCGGCCTGGTGGTGGTGGACATGGGCGCGCTGCAGAATGGCTACTGCAGCGATATGACCCGTATGCTTTTCCTGGGACGGCCAACAGCCAAAGTGAAGCGCATGTATCGGGCGGTTTGGGAAGCACAGCAGGCGGCCATCGATGCAGTGCGCCCCAGCGTCACCACGGCGCACGTCGACCGGCAGGCGCGCCGGGTATTGAAGGGCTACGGACTGGAACAGGCGTTCATACACTCCACCGGCCATGGGCTCGGACTCGAAATTCACGAACCGCCGCGCATCGGCAGACGTGACAAGCAGCGGCTCCAGGCAGGCATGGCGATCACTATCGAGCCAGGCGTGTACCTCGAAGGGTTCGGCGGCATACGGATTGAAGACACTGTCGTGGTGACTCCGTCCGGCTGCGAGATTCTGACACCGACGGGGAAACAACTGCGGGTGATCTAAGGGTCACCCCTAGGCCGGTGGGGCGGACCCCAGGTCCGCAGCCGACGCCCTCGTCGGCTTTGCTGGCCGCGCCAGGCTCTCAAGAGCCGGACCGGGGGTCCGGCGCGGACGAGGGCGTCCGCCCCACCGCGGCGTGACCGTAGGGAGCGGTGCCCAGTTTTTCAACAACTTCCCAAGCCATTTTTTCTCGCTGAGTAGGCCTTGACAATACCCCGCCCGCGGGCGCATATTGACAGTGGGAACGAAATAAGGTTCCCAGATCCCTTTATCGGTAAGGGAGATTACTTAAAGGAGGGAGTTCATAGAACCAGTCCACAATAAGGGCGGCTACCGGCTTCCTCAGATGACCAGCTGCGAGCTTTGACGCGCCAGAAGGAGTGGCTTAATTCGGCGCCGCGGTTTAATACCGCAGTCAACCCGGCTCGTTCGGAGATCACAGGAGCGGGCGGCCGCCCTTTTCCATTTGGTTTGCTAGCGCACTGCGCAGGCGGTCGCGAACCTGCTCTGCGCAGCGGTTGGCTCTCTCCTCCAAATCCCGCCTCTCAGCCGCCAATCGTCCATCTTCCAGCCGGCGCAGATTCGCGTCTACACTTGCGAAGATGGCGTGGACGGCACCGTTCAGGATCTCCGCCGCGCCGCCGATGTCTGCCGCAACGTCGCCTCGCGCCAGGGTGGCCGCCTCGGCACAAAGCTCCATTGCCCGAACCGCCGAACGCGCCGCCCGCAGCGGCGTCTCGGTCGCGCGTTCGAGGGCGGACCGCATGGCACTATGCCGCTCCGCGCGCTCCTGTTCCGCCGCCCGCGGTAAGCGGGATGCCTGCCGATAAGCGCCATATGCGGCGCGGTCGTCATCGGCCGTTCGCCTTAGCTGGACCGCTTCGGCGTTGGCTGCCTCCAGGAGTTCCTGGAGTTGCCTCCGATGGCTTTCGGCTTCCTTCTTGTGCGCGGTGATTTCCAACACCATGCGCAGCAGGCTGACGGCGAAGGCTGCCGCAATGGACGCTACCGCGACGGCCCCGGTGATGGCATCGCCTTGATTAATCTGGGCGTCGAACTCCTCAAGAGTCGATTTCCAAACCGAAGGCTGCGGCTCCACGGTTAGCCCGCCACCCGTATCACCACTTTTCCCAAGGGGCCTTGGGCCAGGCGGGTAAAGGCGTCTCGCACATCCGTAAACGGAAACACGCGGTCGACCACTGGACGTTTGCCCAACGCATCGACGCGCCGCACGATCTCCTTCCACGCGGTCTGTGCGGACTCCGGGCTAAAATCGCTGACGGCGACGCCGCCAATGCGATTTCGGCGGAAGAAGAGACTGGCGGTGTTAAATTCCGGAACGGTGCCCGAGCTCCTGCCGACTACGCTGATGCGTCCGGCGTACCCCAACATCCCAATCAGCTCATTGAACAGCGCGCCGCCAATATTGTCCACCGCGATATCGACGCGCTTGGGGGAAATCGCCATGAGCACCGCTTTGCGGAGGTTGGGATCGGCCGGATCGAACACGAAATCGGCCCCGAGTTTCTTCAAAGCCGCGCCTTTCTCGGCGCTTCGCGACAGGGCAATCACCGTGAGGTTCATCGATTTGCCGAGAAGGATCGAGGCGGTGCCTACACCGCCGGACGCGCCGGTGACGAGTACGACCGAACCTGTGGGCGGCGGGGCGGGCGGATCGCTCCATTGCGTCAAGGCCTGCCAGGCTGTAAGAAAGCCCAGCGGCGCACCCGCAGTCTCTTCCAGTGTCCAACCCTGCGGCACCGGAGCCACGCTGGCGGCTGGAACCGCCGTCTTCTCGGCGAGGGTTCCCCAAGTGGAAACGCCCACGTCGCATCGTAAAACGCCGACCGTCTCCCCGACGCGGACATTGCCCACGCCCGATCCCACCGCCAAGACTTCACCGACACCGTCGCGTCCCAGAACGTGTGGCAACGGCGGATTGGCCGGATACATGGCGCGAGCGAGAAACGCATCGGCCGGGTTCAGCGCGGCGAATCGCATCTTCAGCAGCACTTCACCCGGACCGGTCGGCGGGTCGGCAACGTCGCTCAACTGGAGTTTGTCAGTGCCTTCGTACGAGTTCATGAGCCATGCGCGCATGGTGCCATTCTCGCACGAGGGTACGGCCCGGCTCTTACTTCTGATTCAGCGAATACGTCCGGTCCCAGAATGGCAGCGTCCCGATGGGATCACCCGAGATGACGATTTCCACGCGGCGGTTTTCGCTCGCGTTCGACCCGAGAGGCCGCGAGTTCCCGAAACCCTCGCTGGTTACCGCGTTTCCAGGCAGGCCGGCGCCGACTAACGCGCCGCGCACTGCGGCAGCGCGTCCCGCCGCGCGATCGGCCATGCTGGCGGTTTCGGAGTGTCCTTCCACTGCAACCCGCAGTCCGGGTTGAGTGAGGGCGACCGCAGCCACGCGTGCGACTTCACCGGAGCCGGCCGCACTGAGCGATGCGCCGCTGAAGCTGCCATCCGCCAAGGTGACCACCAGCCCCCGCGGCGTGTCGCGCGTAATGGCGACACCGTTGAGGCGTTCCAGCAAGCGAATGCGCAGCTCCGTTTGCGCAGCCTGCCGGTCCTGGCGCTGCGCGCGCGGGGGCTCAATGATCACCGCTTGGACGCGATCCGCCTGGGCCGCGCGCTGGCGTGCTGCAGTAGCATCGGCTTCCGCACGCTCGTGGGCTGCGCGCTCGGTTTCGGCTTGTGCTCGCGCTGCATCCGCATCGATACGAGCTTGCTGGGCGGCCGCCTGGGCCTGGACCGTGGCCTGTTGAGCTTGTATCACCTGCTGCTGCGCCTGCGCCAGTTGATCGTCTTGCTTGCGGCGCTCTGCGATCACACGTGCATCCTCAGCAGTCTGCGCGGCCGCGCGAGCTCTTTGCACGATCAGGTTGGAATTGGCCTTGGTCGTTGGCAGTTGCTGCGCTTCGCTCAGCTCCTGCTCGGCTTTGGAAAGCGTATTGGGCGCGTATTGATCCGCATTGGCGGCGCGCGCAATGCCGATCGCGTTCTGCGCCTGGTATACCTCCACGATCGCCTCATAACGGTCCATCGATACCTTCGGCGCCCCAGCCACGCCGGCCGACAGGCTGTCCTGCACCTGGTAGGTGTATTGGCCTCGTGGCATCAGCTCATACTTCGCTTGAATGGGTGCCGCCCGCCCGACGGTATCCGGCCGGAGCTGGTTTTCCAGCACCACCACGTCGCTTGGCTGCCGCACTGCCGAATACGGCTCCGCGGTTACGATCATGCCGAACGCTTGCAGATCCGTAGTCACGTGCGTGTGCGCGTCGTTGGAGCCATTGACCACGACTTCGCCCAGGTTGTGCGGCGCGCCTTCCGGACTAATCGCCCAGAGCACATAGGTAAGATATTCACGCCCGAACCGTGTAGCCGGCGCCAGCTTCTCGAACTTGGCATCGATCTCCGTGCGGCCGCGCTGCGACTCGACGGTAGCGTCGCCTTTCGCTTCAGAGAGCAACACGGTCCCCCGGAAATCGATTTTCGTGGGCCCTGACCGGTATTGGTAATTGACTGCATCCACATTGCGTTCCACCACCGTGACACGGTAAATCGGCACGGTTCCGGTTCTCTGACCGGCTTCCTGGCCGACGCAAGGCAGCGTCCAAAAGACACCAGCCAGCACGCCGCTCAAGAGTGCATGTCTCATCTCGTCCTCCAATTGGAGAGAAGAGTTGCATCTAAGCTGCCGCACGGAGGAGGCTCCGGCGCGCCTCGGTGGTTAACCGCACAAACTACAGTTGGAGGAGCGATGCCAAGTCGGAAGCATGTACGCGCAGACCCACATAAAACGTGCCGAAAAGCGCGTAAACGGCGCTGACATAATCGAAGCGCATCTCGTAGATGAGCTTCTTGAATACCAGCGGGTCGTCGGCAAACAGATCGACACCCCACTCCCAATCGTCGAAGCCGATGGAGCCAGTGATGATCTGGCGGACCTCTCCGGCATAGCGCCGGCCGACCATGCCATGTTCGTGCATCATACGCTGGCGGTCGGCCATGGACTCGCGGTACCAGTTGACGGATTCTCCGCGGCGGCGGTCCATGGGGTAGAAACAGATGTGCTTGGCCGCGGGTATCTCAGGCCAAAGCCGGGAGGCCATGGCCTGCCGCTGCCGCATCAGAGTTTCCTCGATGTCGCGGTTCCACTCCTCGGAGTGAGGCTCGACGCCCCTGGCAGCCAGGCCTCCATACACTTTCGAACTGGATTCGTAGAGACCGAGCTCGATCATCGATAGATAGGAGGCGGTGGGTTCGAGATAGTCGCTGAGCCGCAGACGGGCCAACTCCGTTTGCGCCTGGCTCAACTCTTCGAAGCTGCGGCGGAAATGAAGGAACAGCAGATCGCCCTTGTGGCCTACGATGGAGTACATTGCGCTCTGCCGGCCGTTGGCGGGCTGCTCCCTCTCGTCCAGCACGCGCGTGGCTTCTTCCAGAATGGAGGAGCGGGTCTCGGGAGTTAAGGCGCGCCACGCGGGCCACCGGAAGCGCATCATCTGGTGCAGCACACTGGCGCCCTCAACTGTGAGCGGGACAGCAGGCAGAGCGGCTTCAGTCAACGTCTCGGGTGTCATGCACCAATTATAGAGAACGATCAGCTCCGACGCCGCACCAGGCCCGACAGGTAGGCTTCCGCGGCCAGTTGCTCCACTTCGCGATCGGCGGCAGCCTGCCATTCGGCGTGGCGGCGTTGTTCCAGGCGCTCAAGCAGACGACAGCGCCGGCGCGCTTCCAGCATGGCCTGCTGTTGCGCTTCGAGCTGTTGGAGGGCTTCCCGCCGCCTGGTCGCGAGGTCTTTTTCGCGGTTCTGCACGTGGACGTGGTAGCCGGCGAGCGCGGCCAGGTCTTGCCCGGCCAACGGACTCCAATTGCGCACCTCCACCTCGGAACGTATCGCCGTGGCCTCCAGTTCGGCCCGAACGCGGTCCAACTCCGCCACTACCGCGATCTGCCGCTTGAGCTTGGCATCCTCCAGTTCCAGTTGCGTGCGCCGCCAGGCCAGAACCTTTTGCAAACGGAAGTGGAACGAGCTCATTTGGCTGGCACGGTGCGCACGGGAACAGGCGTCCCCGGCAATCGTTGGGCGAGCCCTTGCATGCGGGCCAGCGTGTCGGCAATGCCGGATGTGGCGGTGTGATCCTGTTTCAGGAACTCCAGCAACTCCGGCCGAACTTGGATGCTGGCATCCAGAACCGGGTTGGCGCCGGCTACGTATGCCCCGAGTTGGATCAGGTCCTCGGCATCGTGATACGCCGAGAGAGCCTGGCGCAGTTTTCGCCCCGCGTCTTTCTGAGGCGCAGTCGCAATTTGGGAAGTCAGGCGGCTCACGGAATGCAGAATGTCGATGGCCGGGTAATGGCCTTGAGCGGCCAACTGGCGGGAGAGAATAATGTGGCCGTCCAATATGGCGCGCACCGCATCGCAGATTGGTTCGTTGAAATCGTCGCCTTCCACCAGCACGGTGAAAAAGCCGGTGATCGATCCTTTGGGAAAATTGCCGGCGCGCTCGAGCACTTTGGGAAGCATGTTGAACACCGACGGGGTGTAGCCCTTCTGACTGGGCGGCTCGCCGGCCGCCAAACCGATCTCCCGCTGCGCCATCGCCAGGCGCGTCACCGAATCCATCACCAGCAGGACGTTGGCTCCTTGATCGCGGAAATACTCGGCGATCGCCAGGGACACGAAACAGGCGCGCACGCGCAAGGGCGCGGGCCGCTCGGAAGTGGCGACGACTACCACGGCGCGCTTACGGCCCTCGGGCCCCAATTCGTGGTCTATGAAAGCGCGCACCTCGCGGTTCCGCTCGCCGATCATGGCAATCACCGTGACGTCGGCCGAATTATGGCGCGCCATGCTGCCGAGCAGCGTGCTCTTGCCGACTCCGCTGCCGCCGAAGATCCCGATGCGCTGCCCCAGGCCGCAGGGCAGGAGGCTGTCGATGGCGCGTATGCCCGTGACCAGCGGTTTGGTGATGTGCTCGCGTTCGAGCGGATTCCCCGGCTCACCGTACAGACGATAAGCGCCCGCCGCCTCGATGAAAGGTCCGCCATCGATGGGCTTGCCAAAACCATCGATGACGCGGCCGAGCAGCCCCGGCCCAACCTCGACCCGCGCATCCTCGCTGCGGGCGACGACCACATCCCCGAGCTGCAGGCCCTCCGTCTCTTCGAGCGGCATCGAAAGCACGCGCCCGTTTCGGAAGCCGATCACTTGAGTGCGGATCGACCGTCCGCCCGAAGTCATGACTTCGCAGAAGTCGCCCATGGCGACGGTGGGCCCGCGCGATTCCACCAGGAGCCCGACCACTTCCGTTACCTGGCCGGTCCACGACAAGGGCGCGATGTGCTCCAGGTCGGCCACATACGGCTGGAGAGAAATTCGATCGGTCATCGTTGGGTCTGCAAGCGATCTGCCAGCCCCCTTTCGATTTCGCGCAGCTGAGATTCCACCGAGGCGTCCAAATTGCCGCGATCCGTCTCGAAAATCACGGCGCCCGGCGCGCGCGACGGATCCGGGATTACCTCCACCGGCGAGCCAGCCACCATTTGACGGAGGCACGCGGTCACTAAAGCGGCGTGCGCCGGGTGCACCCGCACGCGAGCGATCTCCTGCGACTGCAATTTCTCCAAGGCGCCCAGAACCAGGCCATGCATGGCGTCCGGGTCTACCGCGATCTCGCGCCGCAAGACGCGCCGGGCAATGGCCGTCGCCAGGCGTAGCAGGTCCGATTCCGCTTCCCGGCGCATCCGCGCCCGAAGGCCCGCGATCTCGTGGATGGTCCGGGAAAGCCGTTCGATGACCGGCTGCAATTCCGCGGCAGCGCGATTTCGGCCCGCCGCCTCTCCCTCACGCACGCCGGCCGCATGTGCCTCTTGTATCCTCTGGTCGGACTGGCGGCTCAGATCCGGCAGGCTCGCCTGGGCACCCGTAACTGACGCCATGCCTCCTATGCCGTCGCGGCCATTCTGTTCCACGACACGCCAGGCCACGGGGGACACCGGCTGCGGATCGTCGGGCGGAAGCACTTTAGACGACATACTGCTCGCCTACGGTTGCCTTCAGACTGAGAACGCCTTCCGATTCCAGTTGGCGCACTACGGCGATGATCTGCTGTTGGGCACCTTCGACCTCTTTGATCTTCACCGGGCCCAGCGCGTCCATATCTTCCTTGAGCATTTCCCCGCCGCGCTGTGACATGCAACCCAGGATATGGTTCCGGAGCTGTTCGCTGGTGCCTTTGAGAGCGAGGGTAAGCGCTTTGCGGTCCACTTTGCCCAGCACTTCCTTCAGGCCGATCTGGTCGATGAGCAAGAGATCCTCAAACACGAACATGAGGTGGCGGATGGTATCGCCCAAACTGGCGTCCTGGTGCTCGATGTGGTCGAG
>Ga0209415_10018560_pt1 | contig 10966 bp, 9 predicted proteins | sample PeaSoiSIISIP2007_FD_187696 | JGI IMG/M metagenome (GOLD analysis project Ga0209415, IMG submission 187696) | Peat soil microbial communities from Weissenstadt, Germany - SII-SIP-2007 (SPAdes) (version 2) | ecosystem: Environmental > Terrestrial > Soil > Wetlands > Peat | place: Germany... | reverse complement strand
TCTGCACCCCCGCGAGTTCAATCACGTCGCCGTTGTGCAAGGGGTGCGCGGCCGAGCCCAGGTTCTGGCCATTAACCATCGGGAAAACTTCCCCCTCGACATGAGCGATGAAGTAGCCCGTGGGCCGGCGCGTGATGACCGCGACCTGATGGCCGGGGCGGCCCACCGTCGTCAGGGCCTTGGAGAGCGCGAGCTCGCGCCCGGCGTTGGCGCCCGAGAGGATCTTGATCATGGCGCTGGGCTGGGGCACGGTGTCCTGGGCACCCGGCTGGCGCATCTGGATCGTCGAGGGCCCGGGCCCATAGAACTCGCGCCGCAGCGGCTGCGAGGTGTCGATGTCGACGCCGCTCTCTTCGTTGTGCGTACCGTCGACCTGGTAGCGCAGGCGGTACTTGCCGATCTCCACCGTGTCGCCGCTTTGCAGCAGGTGCTTTTTGATCGGCTGGCCATTGACCGTGGTGCCGTTGGTCGATCCCAGATCCTCGAGGTAGGTGTCGTCGCCATTGGCGATCATCACGGCGTGCTCGCCGCTGACGGCCAGGTTGTCGATAACGATATCGTTGTGCGAACGCCGGCCGATCGTGGTGCGATCTTTGGTCAGGGTCACCTCACGCAGCACGACGCCGTCCAAGCTCAAGACCAGTCTGGGCATGGCCTCCCCTTCCACCAACATCGTCTCGCCCCTATTTCGTTACACCGACCGGAAGAATGCCTGATTTTGCCAGCACGCGCAGCGCGTGCCAATATCCAGTGCGCCGTTGCCTCACCCGGTCGCAAACGAAACGGTCCGGGTCTACGCGCGCAGTGCCGTGCCTATCCCGTATCCGCGGCCGCAAGCGCTGCTCAGGCGGCAGGCTCTTCCATCCTGCCCTGGTCGGCCGTTGGCATGGTCGCTGTCGGTTCGAGCGCGGAAGGCTCGTTCAGCATCGGCTCGTCGATCGAAATGTCGCCGGGAACATTGAGCTCCCTCGTGTAGTCCACCACGCCGTCGTCGACCCGGACCAAGATCACCGAGCAGTTGTCGCGGCCGCCCGCCTCGTTGGCGTTGTCCACGAGGCGCCGCGCGGCCTGGGCGATGTCGTTGACATCGGCACCGACCACCGAGCCGATGTCCGAATTGCTGACCATCTCGGTCAGGCCATCGGAACACATCAAGATGATGTCGCCCGCCTCCACGTCGTAGTCGTGCACCTCGGGATCGAGCGTCGGCGAAGCGCCAACGGCGCGGGTGACGAGGTTCTTGGCCGGCAGCACGCGCGCTTCCTCCTCGCTGATCATGCCGGCATCGAGCAGCTCCTGCGAGAAGGAGTGGTCGCGGGTAATTTGCTGCAATGCGCCAGAGCGGAAGCGGTACAGCCGCGAATCCCCTGCGTGCGCGACCCACAGGCGGCCGCCGAGAAACCACGCGATCACCGCCGTCGTGGCCATGCCCTCGTAGACCGTGCTGTGCAGCGCAGCACGAAAGATCTCGTCGTTCATCGCCACTAAGGCCTCGCGCAGCGCGCTGGCCGGGTCAAAACTACTGTCCTCGCTGGTGTGCGCCCGCTGCAACTCGGCGCCCAGGCCGCTCAGCAGGCTGCTCACTGCCATGGTCGAGGCAACCTCGCCCGCGTTGTAGCCACCCAATCCGTCAGCGAGCACGAACAGGCCGATGTTGGGATCGGCGCCGAGCGCATCCTCGTTGAGCGGGCGGATCTTTCCCGGGTGGCTTTTCAGGGCGAAGCGCAAGGCAAGGTCGTTGACGGAAGACATGATCGACGCGGAATCGGCTCCGGTGGAGATTAGCCGATGTTGGCTTGTTTGCTTGCGGTTCGATCCGTATCTGATCGGTTGATATATACCCCTACTAGGGCCTATCACGGGCGCTCTGCGGCCCGCGATGGTGCGCCGCTTTAACTTGCCTTGCTCAAGAGCACGCTCTTGAGCAAGGCTCCCAGCTCGGAGGGATTCTTGGTCGTGCGGATGCCGGCTGCTTCCAGCGCGTCGAGCTTCTCCTGGGCGGTGCCCTTGCCCCCGGAGATGATGGCCCCCGCGTGCCCCATGCGCTTGCCCTCAGGCGCGGTGACGCCGGCGATGAAGCCCACCACCGGCTTTCTCATGTTGTCCTTGGCCCAGGCCGCCGCGACCTCCTCGTCCCCGCCGCCGATCTCGCCGATCATGATGACGGCATCGGTCTGCGGGTCGTCGTTGAACAGGCGCAGCACGTCGACGTGCTTGAGGCCATTGACCGGGTCGCCCCCGATGCCCACGGCGCTGGACTGCCCCAGGCCCATTTCCGTGAGTTGGCCGACGGCTTCGTAGGTGAGGGTTCCGGAGCGCGAGACCACGCCGATCCGCCCCCGGCGATGGATATGGCCGGGCATGATGCCGATCTTGATCTCCTCGGGCGTGATCAGCCCCGGGCAGTTGGGGCCAAGCAAGACGGTCTTAGTCTTGGCCTTGCGCATGCGATCGCGCACCACGATCATGTCGCGCACGGGGATCCCCTCGGTGATGCACACCACCAGGTCGAGCTCGGCCTCGACCGCCTCCCAGATCGCCTCGGCCGCCCCCGCAGGCGGGACGTAGATGACCGATGCGTTGGCGCCGCTCTGGCGCTTGGCCTCGCGCACCGTAGCGAAGATGGGAATGCCCTCGAAGTCCTCGCCGGCCTTCTTGGGATTGACGCCGGCAACGAAGCACTGGCGCCCGAAGGCATACTCGCGGCAGGCACGCGTATGGAACTGGCCGGTCTTGCCGGTGATGCCCTGCGTCACTACGCGGGTGCTCTTGTCGATCAAGATGCTCATGGTTGCGCTCTTCGGTGGGAGGGGTTGCGGCGAGTCGGTCGGCAGCGGTACGGGCGCGGTTGGGCGGGACGCAGCATGCAGTGCCGGCGCCTACCGGGTCGCGGCGACCACGCGCTGCGCGGCCTCGGCCATGGTATCGGCCGAGATGATCGGCAGACCCGATTGGGCGAGCAGCTGCCTGCCCAGCGTCTCGTTGGTGCCCTTCATGCGCACGACCAGCGGCACCGACAAGTGCACGGCACGCGAGGCCGCGATCACTCCCTGGGCAATCGTGTCGCACTTCATGATGCCGCCGAAGATATTGACCAGGATCGCCTTGAGATTGGCACTGCGCAGCATGATCTTGAAGGCCTCGGTCACCTTCTCGGCCGTCGCCCCGCCGCCCACATCGAGAAAATTGGCAGGGCTGCCGCCGTAGAGCTTTATGGTGTCCATGGTGGCCATCGCCAGACCCGCACCGTTGACCAGGCAGCCGATGTCGCCGTCGAGCTGGATGTAGGACAGATCGAATTTCGAGGCCTCGATCTCGGCCGGGTCCTCCTCGTCGAGATCTCGCAGGGCCACGATCTCGGGGTGACGGAACAAGGCGTTGGCATCGAAATTGAACTTGGCGTCGAGCGCAACGATGCGGCCATCGCCCGTGAGCACCAGCGGATTGATCTCGGCCAGCGAGGCGTCGGTTTCCCAGAACGCCTGGTACAGGCCCTGCAGGGCCGCTCGCGCCTGCGGCAGCGCCGCCTCCGGGATACCGATGGCCAGAGCCACCTGGTCCGCATCGGCCGTGGTCAGCCCGGCGACCGGGTCGATCGCCACCCGCTGAATCTTCTCGGGCGTATGGGCGGCCACCTCTTCGATGTCCATGCCCCCCTCGCTCGAGGCCATCAGGCAGACCTTCTGCGTCGCGCGGTCGACGACCATGCCCACGTACAGCTCCTTGCGAATGTCGGCGCCTTCCTCGATCAGCAGGCGGTGCACCGCTTGGCCCTGCGGCCCGGTCTGGTGCGTAACGAGCTGCATGCCGAGAATTTCCTGGGCCCGCGCGCGCACTTCCTCGAGCGACCGGGCGAGCTTCACGCCGCCGCCCTTGCCGCGCCCGCCGGCATGGATCTGGGCCTTGACGACCCAGACCGGTCCGCCGAGCCGGCGCGCAGCGGCCACCGCCTCGTCGACCGAGAAGGCCGCCTCCCCGCGCGGAACCGGCACCGCGTAGCGGCGCAGGATCTCCTTACCCTGATATTCATGGATCTTCACTTGGTCTCTCCTTTGCCTCGGTACCAGCGCGGATAGTGCTCGGCGACGACCGGTCCATCGGCACGAAGCGCATGGCAGCGGTCGAGCTGCGGCGGCATGGATCCGTCCTCGCGCCAGGTCCGGCGCATCTCGCCGGCAAAGGCCTGTATCGCCACCGTCGGCAAGACCGAGGTCAGTTCCGTGACGTGCGTGCAACCCTGCGTGCCGCCCACGCGCTCGCGCACGGCCGCACGAAAACCCTGCAGCAGGTTCAGGCCGATCAGCCGGCGATACACCTCGGGGAAAGCGTCGCAGGTTCCCATGTAGGGCGCGGCGCGGGTCTGGGCCTGCACGTCCACGATCTGCATTGCCATGTCGATGGTCACGGTCAGCTGCATGTCGTGGTACGGCGCCCCGGCCGGCTGGTTGCCCGATTCGACCGGGAAATCCTTGGGCTTGATGTCCTGGATGGTTGCGACGAGGTCCCACAGCCGGTCCTCGCGCAGGTACGCCTGGGCGTGAATCGAACGGGTGTGGATCAGGCGACGATCGGTCTGCGGCATGATGATCGGGAAACGCTGCTTTGCCCGGTGCGGGGCCGATGATCTTATCGCAAGCACGGGCGCGCACCTGGCGCCGTTGCGCGCGTCGATTAGACCGCAAGCGCCAAGATTTTCCCCTGACGCCGATCAATTCCCTCAGCGAACCGGGCAGCGTAGCGCCAACGCCTGGCTCGGGCACGGCGCGTACGCAAGCAGGCAGCTGGCTCTGGAAGGGCCTAGGCCTCGAGCTGCGCGGTACCTGTCAGGATGCGCGCGATGAGCGCAGGGGCAAATCCGCGCGCCGCCAGGTAGCGGCCCTGGCGAGCGCGCTCGTGCATGGTGGCGGGAGGGTGACCGAACTTGCGCTGCCACAGCGCCAGGGCCACGGCAAACTCGTCGGCCGCCGACGGCAAGGCCGCGGCTATGGTCTCGCGGTCGAGCCCGCGGCGCTCCAGCTCCTGCTTGATGCGTAGCCGACCGTAGCGCGCCGCACGGGTGCGCACCAATCCCTGGGCCATGCGCTGATCGCAAAGCAGGCCCTTGGCCTGCAGGCGATCAAGGACCTGGGCGACGTCGGCCGGACCTTCGGGCGCTAGCAGATGGCGCTGCAGCTTGCGCTCGAGCTCGATGCGGCCGTATTCGCGCCGCGCCAGGGCGGACAAGGCAATCGGGAGCAGGCGCCTGGCACCGTCTTCCAGGCCTTTGCCAAGCGGCTCCCGCGCCCGATCCACGCCAGCACCCGGTCAGGATTCGGCAGCAATGCGCTCGGCCCGCGGATGGACGCCGAGCGCCTCGCGGATCTTGTTCTCGATCTCGATCGCCATCGCCGGGTTGGCGCGCAAAAACTCGCGGGCATTGTCCTTGCCCTGACCAATGCGCTCGCCGCCATAGCTGTACCAGGCGCCCGATTTCTCGACGATGTTGTGCTGGCTGCCCAGATCGAGGATTTCGCCCTCGCGCGATATGCCCTCGCCGTAGAGGATGTCGAAGTCCGCTTGGCGAAAGGGCGGGGCGACCTTGTTCTTCACGACCTTGACCTTGGTCTCCGAACCGATGACCTCTTCGCCCTTCTTGATGGATCCGACGCGCCGGATGTCGAGCCGAACCGAGGCGTAGAACTTGAGCGCATTGCCGCCCGTCGTGGTCTCCGGATTGCCGAACATGACGCCAATCTTCATGCGGATCTGATTGATGAAGATCACCAGGCAGTTGGTGCGCTTGATCGTCGCCGTGAGCTTGCGCAGCGCCTGGCTCATCAGGCGTGCCTGCAGCCCGGGCAGCGAATCCCCCATCTCTCCCTCGATCTCGGCCTTGGGGGTGAGCGCCGCAACCGAGTCGATGACGATGAGCTCGACCGAACCCGAGCGCACCAGGGCATCGACGATTTCCAACGCCTGCTCGCCGGTGTCGGGCTGCGATATGAGCAGCTCCTGCAGGTTCACCCCGAGCTTTTGCGCATACTGCGCATCGAGCGCGTGCTCGGCGTCGATGAAGGCGCAGGTGCCGCCGATCTTCTGCATCTCGGCAATGACCTGCAGCGTCAGGGTCGTCTTGCCCGAGGATTCCGGACCATAGATCTCCACGACCCGGCCGCGGGGCAGCCCCCCTACACCCAGCGCGATGTCCAGACCCAGCGACCCGGTGGAGACAACTTGGATGTCCTCGACCACCGCGCCTTCGGCCAGGCGCATGATCGAGCCCTTGCCGAATTGTTTTTCAATTTGCGACAGAGCCGCCGCGAGGGCCTTTTGCCGTTCCTTGCTGTCCGCCACGAAGGCGCTCCTTCCGTCATCCATTGTCGTCTCTCCTGCGCTAGGCTTGCCGTGGGTCCTACTGGATAAATAACCAGTAGCACTGTAAATTTATTCAGTGCCCACGTCAAGACCACCAGCAATCCCCCACCCGCCGCCGAGCGTGGCGCCCGCGCGGCCGTGCACATCGTCGGTTGCGGCCGCGCAGGCTCCGCGACTAGACTGGCCGCTGATGGTGCGACCGAGCCTAGTGGCATCGTCGGCAGGTCCCCGGATGCACCCGCGTTGCGCTCCTGCGGGAGCTGGGCGGGCAAGCACAGCCGGAGCGGCCGCCAAAGAGCAAGGAGACACCGTGTCCGGCAAGAATAGCAAGGCGCCGCCGTGCGCATTCTGATCGCCGAGGACGATCGGGTACTGGCCGACGGCCTGTCGCGCTCGCTGCGCACCAGCGGCTACGCGGTGGACGTGGTCGAGGCCGGCGACAACGCCGAGAGCGCCCTGATGGCACAGCCCTACGATCTGGTGATCCTGGACCTCGGACTGCCGCGCATCCCCGGACTCGAAGTGCTGCGCCGCCTGCGCGCGCGCAAGGTCAACGTACCCGTGCTGATCCTGACGGCCGCCGACAGCGTCGAGCAGCGCGTGCGTGGCCTGGACCTGGGAGCCGATGACTACATGGCCAAGCCCTTTGCCCTGTCCGAGCTCGAGGCCCGCGTGCGCGCCCTCACCAGGCGCGCGCTGGGAAGTGGCCAGAACCTGCTGCGCCACGGCGACCTTTGCCTGGACCCGGTCGGGCGTGTGGCCAGCATCAACGACGTGGTCCTGGACCTGTCCGGCCGCGAACTGGGGCTGCTCGAGACGCTGCTGCAGCGCGCGGGGCGCCTGGTGAGCAAGGAACAGCTGGTGGACCACCTTTGCGAATGGGGGGACGAGGTAAGCAACAACGCAATCGAAGTCTACGTTCACCGACTGCGCAAGAAGCTCGAGCCTAGCGGTGTACGCATCGCCACCGTTCGCGGGCTGGGCTACTGCCTGGAGCGCCCTGGCGAAGGCCGCGGCAACGGTCACTTCGTTGCGGTCCATGTCCCCAAGGCCGATTGAGTCGAGCGCGGCCTTAGCGGCAGACGTCGTCCCCGTTTCCGCGACAGACGCTGCTGCGCCGCAGGCCGCGAAGCCGGGCACTGCGGCACGCGCCAAGCACCGGCTGGCACCCAGGAGCTGGCGCCGGGGCGAAACGCGTTCGCTCTTTGGCGAGATCCTCGACTGGATGTTTGCGCCGCTGCTGCTGCTGTGGCCGATGAGCGTCACGCTGACGTACCTGGTGGCGCAATCGATCGCCAGCAGCCCCTACGATCGAGCGCTCATCGAGCGCGGCGAAACCCTGGCGGCACACGTGCGCTTTGACGGCGGTCGCGCCCGCTTCGACATGTCGCCGGGCCTGGTGGAAATCTACGGCACGGGAGTCGGCGAAACCGGGACTTATCTTGTCGGCGACGGCGACGGCGCCGTCCTGGCCGGCGACCGTGACCTGCCGCGCCTGAGCCAGCCGGAGCCAGAGAGCGCAAGCAGCAATGCCGCCAGCGGCGGTAGCGGGGGCGAATTCAACGGCGCCTTTCAATTGCGCGACGAAACCTTGCGCGGCCACCCCGTTCGGATTGCCTACTCCTGGGTCGCCGCGCCCAGTGGCCATGCCGGCGGGCCGACGCCTCCGGTCCTAGTGGAAGTCGCCGAATCACCGGCGGAGCGCACGCAACTGGCCAACGAAATCGTCAAGGGCGTGATCCTGCCCCAGTTCGTCGTCCTGCCGCTGGCGCTGGTACTGGTGTGGTTCGGGCTTTCGCGCGGACTCGCTCCCCTGGCGCGCCTGCAGCAGACGATTCGCGACCGCCCGCCCAACGATCTGTCGCCGATCGATACCGAAGCGGCGCCGGAGGAGCTGACGCCCTTGATGGCATCCTTCAACGACCTGCTGGCCCGCATGACGCACAATCTCGAGGTGCAAAAGCGCTTCATCGCCGATGCCGCACACCAGATGAAGACCCCCTTGGCCGGATTGCGCACGCAAGCCGAACTCGCGCAGCGCGAAGTCGATGCACAGGAGCTGCAGCGCAGCCTGCGCCAGATTGCCGCGTCGACGGACCGCGCCACCCGGCTCGTCAATCAGCTGCTCGTGCTGGCCCGCGCCGAACATGGCGCCGGGGAGCCCGGCGCGCTGATCGTGATCGATCTGGACCGGCTCGCCCGCTCGGTCGTGCAGGATTGGGTTGCGCAGGCAATGGCGCTGCGCATCGACCTGGGCTACGAGGCACCGGAGGACGGAGCCAACACCGGCTGCGAGATTCTCGGCGCGCCGACGCTGTTGCGCGAGCTGCTCAACAACCTGATCGACAATGCCCTGCGATATACCGCAGCGAGCCCGATCGCGGCCGACACGGGAAATGGCCGGGAGCAAGGTGCGGAGCCTGGCGCGACCACGGTGCGGGTACGCCGCGAAGGCAAGTGGGTAGTGCTAGAGGTCGAAGACACGGGCCCGGGTATTGCGCCGGGCGAACGTGCCCAAGTGTTCGAGCGGTTTTATCGGGTACTGGGGAGTTCGCAACACGGCAGCGGCCTGGGCCTGGCGATCGTGCGCGAAATCGCCATTCAGCACAACGCTCGCCTGCAGCTTACAAGCGCGCAAGAGGGCCCAAATCCGGCGGCGGCGCCCGACCCGAGCCGCCCGGGAGCACTGTTTCGCATCTCGTTCCTGCACGCGTCGGGCGCCGCCATTGCCCAGGGACGCCGATCCTGGCCTGCGCGTTGACGTTGCGACTGCCTCACTGAGCCAGCATCCGTCGTTTATGCTCAAGCCGATGCCGGCGAACTCCCCAATCCCGACCGCACCCGCGCAAAGCGGCGCACCATCGGCGCCGGGCCTTGCCGAGCACGGGCTGGACCGTCCGTTGGGACAACTGACGCAGCGGCCACCCGTTTCCTGCCCGCCCGGCACCGCCCTGCGTACCGTACTGGAGACGATGCGCCGCGAGCAAATCGGCTCCATCGTCGTGGTAGACGCATCGCATCGCCCGCTGGGCGTATTCACGCTGGGCGACCTGCTCGCGCGCGTGGCCTTACCGCAGACGCCGCTCGACACCCCGATTGGGAACGTCATGTCCAAGCGCGTGTTCACGCTGCCAGCGCATGCCCCCGCGTTCCAGGCGGCGCTGCTGATGGCACGAGAAAACATACGGCATGTTCCGCTGGTGCAGGACGGGCGCCTGGTCGGCGTGGTATCCGAATCACGCCTCTTTGCCCTGTGGCGGCACAGCATCGGCGCCGTGCGCGCCGCCATCGCGGGGGCGCGCGATATCGATGCGCTGGTCGCCGCCGCCCGGGGGATTCGCGATCTTCCGGCCAGGCTGCTGCGCGAGGGCTTGACGGCTGACGCCGTCACGGCGCTACTGACCTCGCTAAACGATCTGCTGGTCGAACGGCTGCTCGACTTGACCGGCGCGGCGGCGACGCTGGGACCGATGCAAGGTTGCTGGCTCGCGCTGGGCAGCCAGGGCAGATGCGAGCAGACCCTGGCAACGGACCAGGACAACGCCATCGTGTTTGACGACGAGGGCGATCCGGAGCAGCGGCGCCGGATACTGCTGCCGCTCGCCCTCGAGGTCAATCGCGTGCTCGACCGCTGCGGCTTCGGGCTCTGCCGCGGTGACATCATGGCGAGCAACCCGAACTGGTGCTTGTCCCTTGCGGAATGGAAGTCCCGCTTCGCCGCCTGGATCGACCGGCCGGATCAGCAGGCCCTGCTCAACGCGGCGATCTTCTTCGACTTTCGATCGATCGCCGGCGCGCATCCCGTGGTCGGCGAACTGCGCAGCTGGCTAGCCGCCTACGCGCAGGGCAACGACCGCTTCCTGCTACTGATGGTGCTCAACGCGCAGAACAACCAGCCCCCGCTGGGCGTCCTGCGCGATTTCGTGCTCCTGCGCCGCGGGGACCATCCGCATACGCTCGACCTCAAGACCAACGGCGTGCAGCCCTTCGTCGAAGCCGCGCGCATCTACGCCCTGTCCTGCGGGGTCGAGGCCACGCAGACAGCCGAACGCATCGAAGCGGCCGGGCGGGCACGCGGAATCCCGGAACAGGAAACCGCGGCCTGGCGCGATGCATTTCATGCCATCCAGCGTCTGCGACTGAGCCTCAACACCAGCCAACTCGCCCAGGGCGGCGCAGGGCACAATTTTCTCGACCCCGATACCCTGAACGTCCTGGATCGCAATGTGCTGAAGGAGGCGCTGCGTCAGGCAAGAAGTCTGCAGAATCGACTGGCTCGGGACTTCTCCCTGGGCGGGACGAATGTGCGCGCGTAGACCGCCAGCATGCCCCATTACGGAAGAGCCGCGCGCTAGACGCCGATCCAGGCGGCCCACGACCAGCTGACCAAGATCGACGCCGACTTGCCCAGGCGGACGGATCGGGCCGTGATGGAAAAGGCCAGCAAGGACAGCGCGGCCACGGCAAGGGCCAGGCGGCCGCCGCAGTCGCGCTCCAAGGCCTTGGCGGCGACGCCACATCGATCGGCGTCCCGCAGTAGGGTCGAGGACTGGCGCGCCGATGGTAAGCGCCGGTGGTGATTCCACCGCTTTCGCGGTGGCCCGCAGTCCGG
>Ga0209415_10018557_pt1 | contig 10966 bp, 8 predicted proteins | sample PeaSoiSIISIP2007_FD_187696 | JGI IMG/M metagenome (GOLD analysis project Ga0209415, IMG submission 187696) | Peat soil microbial communities from Weissenstadt, Germany - SII-SIP-2007 (SPAdes) (version 2) | ecosystem: Environmental > Terrestrial > Soil > Wetlands > Peat | place: Germany... | reverse complement strand
CCTCGCCCGGGGGGCTCGGCGGGTGGACCAGCTCCGAGAGGATCCGGAACGACCGGAGGACGTCCTCCTCGCGAACGACGAACGTGGAGTCGGTGTAGACGCTCATCACCTCGAGGCTGTTGATCCCGGCCCGGAAGAGGGCGCCCGCGAGGAACGCAAGGACCCCGGGCGTCTCGACGATGATCTCCGGGCTCCGCACGGTCAGCGCGGAGAGCTGCCGGTGGACGCCGAGCGTCGCACGTCGCCCGACCGCCTGCAGGACCGGGTCGGCGAGGTCCTCCTCGCACAGGATCGTGACGGCCCCGGGTCCCTGGAGCAGCTGCAGCAGGTGGCGGCGGTCGGCGAGCAGGGCCCGCCCGGTCTCGAGCACGTGGCCGAGCACGTCCCAGTCGTTGCGGGCCGTGACGATGGCGACGGGGGTCCGGACCTCGAGGCGGCTCGCCTTGACGACGTCCAGGACGCGCGTCTCCAGCGGCCGGTCGTTGCGCATGTGGCGCTGGTAGCGCCGGCAGGCGACCTCGATCGCCTCCTGGTTGACGAGCCCGGTCTCCCCGCGGATCTTCCTCGCGAGGGCCGTGAAGTTGACGACGTTGTAGCCGAGGCAGTCGCGGACCGCCGGGTGGTCGTCGATGTAGCGCCGGGTGACCTCGGCCGCGGTCGGTGCCCCTGCCTTCTCCGCTGCCATCGTTCTCCCGAAGCGCCGCTTCCGAAGGGGCCACGGGTCGCCGTGCCCTTGAGCGTTTCCACCGGTGCTCCCCTAGGGTTCGAGGGAAGGGCGGGCCGGGCGAGGCCCGGGAGGGGGCGGACGCCCCTGCTCCACTATATATTGTTCTCGTCCTTACGCCGGTAGTCCGACGACGGCCGGCCCTTCGGCCACCGTACCTCGGACGGGGTCGTGCTCACCATGGTCACCCAGCGGCGGCACCTTCGGTTGCTGCCGTGCCACGGCTGCGGCCACATGCGCGCGAGCCACTACCTCCTCGCGAGCCAGGACGGCCGAATGCGCCGTCACTTTGCCCGCCCGCGCGACCGTTCGACGCCGATGCCCTGCCACGTGCTCGGCTGCGAGTGCGGCCGGTTCAGCGGCGACGCGCAGCTCTTCCTGTGCCCGGTCTGCGCCCGCGAGTACGCCACCCGCGCGAGCCTGGAGATCCACCTCTACGGCCATCACCCCGAGCTGTCGGCCCGGGAGCGCTCGCTGCTCCTGCACGGCGCCATGGCCGGGCACGTGGTGATCACGGCGTCGGTGATGCAGCGGATCGCGATACAGATCTCCAACGGCGAGATCTCGGACGCCTAGTGGAGCGGCCAGCAGGGATATCAGGCAACCGTAGCGCGGAGCCAGAGCGGCACCCTTGAGGCGTGCCGTCGATTCTTCCGCACGGTGTCCCGGAACCGCTTCCCTCGCTCTCGTCGCTCCTCGTTCCGATACTCCACCGCCCGATCCAGCGCCTCCCCCAAGTCCAGCACTGAGGTGAACTCGGTACCGGGCAGCGCCAGTTCCTCGATCCCCTTCGCGTGGGTCTCTACGGGGTTCATCCAGCTCGCGTGAGTGGCCGTCGGCACCAGCACCACCTCGTGTCGCCTCGCCCACTCTCGCACCGCCGGCGTCCAGTGCGTGCTCAACCCGTCCTGGATGAGATACACCGGCTCGTCGGCGGGGTACTTCGACCGCTCCTCCTTCAGGAACTCCAGCCAGTTCGTCGAGTGCTTGGTCCGATAGACCGTCCCCGACAACTGCTGGTGGTAGACGTTCAGCATCAGGAAGTAGTAGGCCGTCCCGTACTCCCGATGATACTCGGCGGGGATCCGTCCGGGGCACCTCTTCGGGAACCACCCCGAGCCGCCCTGGGGGACGAGTTGGATCGGGCCGATCTCGTCCCCGCTCAGCACCACCGGCGGGTTGTGCGGCTGTCGGGTGAGCTTCTCGATGTATTCCTTCTTGACCTCCCGTTCCGGGTCGGTGCTCTTCTTCCAGGTCCGCAGCGACTGGTGGCTGAGGTCGGCCTCGAGGAGGATGACCCGCAGCCACTCCTCGCTGATGGACGGAACGAGGCCGCGGTCCATCGCCGCCTTCCGAAGGCGCGAGAGGCTCCACTGGGTGAACGGAAGGTCGAGGTCCTTCGGGCGACTCGTGGCGAGCGCCACGAGCGCCTCGCGCTGGTCTTCCGAGAACTTCGCCTTGGGACCCGGCCCCCAGTGGGGCTTGAGCATGGCGAAGCCGTGGAGATTGAAGGCGTGGATCAACTGACGAATGTAGTCCTCGCTCATCAGAGCGATGACACCGATCTTGGGCGGGGTGAACCCCTGGGCCGAGGCGAGGATGACCTGGGCCCGTTTCACTTCGATGGCGTTCTGCCCGTGACGTACGATCCGCCGCAGTCGGTTCCCTTCATCGTCAGAGATCTCTCGGACCCGGACCACCATGCCCCCGGGTAAGGCGGACCACCGGAAAGTACTATCCCTTCAGAGGCCGAACAACCCCGCCGGCCGCTCCACTAGTCGGGGACCCGCTGCCCCTCGTTCGGAACAGTCGTTCGGTGAGCCCGAGGGCCCGTCGGCAGGCGACCAGGCGAGCGCGGGCCGCCCGCGCGCGGGTGGCGGCGCGCCGGCGGCGAGCCTCGACGAGGTCGAGCAGCCGGGCGACCTCGCGTCGGGAGCTCCCCCCCTCGCTCCCCCGGCGCTCGGGCTCCTCGTCGGGCCCGGGCAGGGCGAACCGGCTCCTCCGCAGCTCGGGGAACTGCGAGCGCAGCGCCGTTGCGCTGACGGCGGCGAGGCCCGGGCCGTCCGACGGGAGCCGTCGGAGGAATTGGGCGACCCGTCGGTGGGCCTCCCGGAACGGCACCCCGAGGCGGACGAGCTCGTCGGCGAGCTCGACGGAGGCGGTCAGGCCGTCGGGGGGCGTCGGGGAGAGGTAGCGGGCGGATCGGACCATCGGGGCGAGGACGTCGAAGGTGAGCGAAAAGCGTCCGAACGCCTCGACGAGGATCGGCTTGCCCGCCTGCAGGTCGCGCTGGTAGCCGATGGGCAGCGAGCGCAGCAGCGCGAGGTGGCTCATGAGCCGGCCGATCGCCGGGGCGCTCTCGGCGCGCACGAGCTCGGCGAGGTCGGGGTTGCGCTTGTGCGGCATGAGCGAGCTCGACGTGACGAACGCGTCGGCGAGGCGCACCCGCCCGACCTGCGGCATCGAGCCGATGACGAGCTCCTCGGCGAGCCGGCTCGCGTGCAGGTGGGCGAGCGCGAGGGCGTAGAGCGCGTCGCTCGCGCTGTCCCGGTCGGAGACGGCATCGACCGAGGAGGGGTGGGGGGCGGCGAACCCGAGGAGACGGGCGTTGAGACGACGGTCGATGGCGAGCGAGCTCCCCGCGATCGCGCCGCTCCCGAGCGGGGAGAGGTCGATCGTCGAGCGGACCTGCGCGAGCCGCTCGATGTCCTGGAGGAACCGGTAGGCGTGGGCGCCCAGGAGCCCCGCCCAGTAGACCCGCTGCGCGGGCTGCAGGTGGGTCCACGCGTCGACCGTCGTCGCGCCGGAAGGCCGGCGCGCGGCCTGGAGGAGCGCCTCGACGAGCCGGTCGAGCCGGGTCTCGGCATCGAGCAGGGCCTCGCGCTCGTAGAGGGCGAGGTCGGTCGCCACCTGGTCGTTGCGGCTGCGGGCCGTGTGGAGGCGCTCGCCGTCGGCGCCGATGCGCCGGGTCAGCTCGGACTCGACGTTCAGGTGGACGTCCTCGAGGGCCGGGTCGAGCCGAAAGCGGCCGTCGGCCGCGTCGCGGGCGATGGCGAGCAGGCCGAGCTCGATGCGTCGGGCGCTGCGGGCCGGGACGAGCCGGGTCGCCCCGAGCATCCGGGCGTGCGCCAGGGAGCCCCACAGGTCGGCCCCGAGGAGCTCGGCGTCCTCCCGGGTCGATTCCGAGAGGCGCAGCGCCGCCGCGTCGAGCGGCCCGGAGAACCGTTCCCGCAGCACGCGAGCCCTAGCTCCCCGGCCCGCCCGCGCTCCCGGGGCGCTCGGCCGCCTTGCGGGCCTCGCGCCCCCGGGCGTACGCGAGCTCGTTCGCGAGGCCGTAGAGGTGGATGAACCCGACGCTCATCTCCTGCTGGAAGGTGCTCTGGGCGCCGAACGTGGAGAGCTCGTGGGCCAGCAGCGAGTACGGCGAGCGGCGCTCCACCGCCTTGGCCTGGCCCTGGAAGAGCTGGAGCGTGGCGTCGCCGGTGACGACGAGCTGGCTCGACTCCTCGAACGCCTGGAGGGCCTCGCGCAGCGGGGAGAACCACATCCCCTCGTAGACGAGCTCGGAGAACCGGCGGTCGACGCCCGCCTTGAACGAGAGCAGGTCGCGCGGGAGCACGAGCGTCTCGAGCGCTCGGTGGGCCTCCAAGAGCGCGATCGCGCCCGGGCACTCGTAGGTCTCCCGAGACTTGATCCCGACGACCCGGTCCTCGACGTGGTCGATCCGGCCGACGCCGTGGGCACCGGCCCGCGCGTTCATGGTCCGGACGAGCTCGACCGGATCGAGACGCTGGCCGTCGACGGCGACCGGAATGCCGGACTCGAAGCGGACCGTCAGGCGCTCGGGCACCTTGGGCCACTCCGAAGGGTGGCTGGTCCAGTCGTAGACCTCCTCGGGCGGCTCGGCCGCCGGGCTCTCGAGGACCCCGCCCTCGATGCTGCGGCCCCACAGGTTCTCGTCGACGGAGTAGGGGGACTTCTTGGTGACCCGGATCTGCAGGTGGTGCTCCTCGGCGTATCGGATCTCCTCCTCGCGGTTGAGGTTCCACTCCCGGACGGGGGCGATCACCGCGAGCTTCGGGGCGAGCGTCTTCACCGCGACGTCGAAGCGGACCTGGTCGTTGCCCTTCCCGGTGCAGCCGTGCGCCACCGAGTCGGCCCCGAGCTCGGTCGCCACCTGGGCGAGCAGCCGGGCGATGAGCGGACGCGCGAGCGCCGTCGAGAGCGGGTAGACGCCCTGGTAGAGGGCGTTCGCCTGCACGGCCGGCCAGAGGAACTCGGTGACGAACGTCGACTTCGCGTCGATCAGGCGGGCCTCGCGGGCGCCGTTCGCCTTGGCGCGGTCGAGCGCGCCCGCGAGCTCGCCCTGCTGGCCGACGTCGACGGTCAGGCAGGTCACCTCGGCGTGGTAGCGCTCGCCGATCCATGGGATGGCGATCGAGGTGTCGAGCCCGCCGGAGTAGGCGAGGACGACGTGGCGCTTTGCCACCGGGGACGGCATGGTTACTCCGCCCCCAGGAGCGACGGGGGACGAGGGAACGAGCGCATCAGGGTGCGACCCGCGGCCGCGATGAGCGTGCCGGAGCCTCGCCGGCGCGTCGAGAGGCCCTCCAGGTTGCCGATCCAGACGAGCGAGCCGGCCCTCAGGGCGTACGACGCGGCCTCGAGCTTGGGGATCATGCCCCCCGAGGCGACGCCGCGGCCGATCATGCGGCGCGCTTGGGCGACGGTCAGGCGCCGGAGGAGCCGGCCCGAGGCGCCGAGCACGCCCGGCACGTCGGTGACGAGGTAGAGGTCGGCGCGCAGCGCCCGGGCGAGCGCCGACGCGGCGAGGTCCGCGTTCACGTTGTAGACCTGGCCGCGCGCGTCGATGCCGACCGGGGCGACGACCGGGGTGAACCCCTGGTCGAGGAGCGTCCGGAGCAGGCCGACGCGCGCGACCGTCGGCTCCCCGACGAAGCCGAGCGAGCCCCTCGGGGTGCCGGCCGGTCGCACGCCGAGGATCCGGCCGGACGTGCCGGCGAGTCCCACCGCGGGGACCCCGGCCGATTGGAGCGCGGCGACCAGCCGGGTGTTCACGCGCCCGGCGAGGACCTCGAGGACGACCTCGAGCATCGGGGCCGAGGTGATCCGCTGCCCCTGGTGCTTGTGCGTCGGCAGGCCGAGCGCCCCCGCACGCTCGGTGACCTCCTCGCCGCCCCCGTGGACGATCACGAGGCGGCTCCCCTTTCGGACCTCGCGAGCGGTCCAGCGGGCGAGGCGTTCGACGGGTTCGCCGTGGGCGATCTCTTGTCCCCCGACCTTGACGACGACGGTCGTCTCCTGTCTGTGGTTCATGTTAGGTCCGATAGGCCGCATTGATCTGGACGTAGGCATAGGAGAGGTCGCACCCCCAGGCGGTGGCGCGGGCCCTCCCCTCGTGGAGATGGATCTTCAGCGGCACCTCGTCCAGCTGCCTCAGGAGGTCGCGGATCCGGATCGCGCCCCCGTTCTCCAGGGTTCGGACCGGCTGGCCGTCGACGATGAGCGGGACGTCGCCGCGGGGGCGCGCGAGGTGCACGCTGAGCTTGGATGGGTCCAGGCGGGCGCCGGAGTAGCCGAGCGCGGCGGCGATCCGCCCGACGTTCGGGTCGGCGCCGAAGATCGCCGCCTTGACGAGCGTGGAGCCGACCACCGCGCGGGCCGCGGCCCGCGCGTCCAAGAGGTTGCGGGCGCCCTCGACGTTGACGGTCAATAGCTTCGTCGCCCCCTCGCCGTCGCGGGCGATCTGGCGGGCGAGCGACTCCATGACCGTCTCGACCGCACCCGCGAACGCCGTGTCGTCGTCGGCGGACTCGCCCCCGGCGGCGCCGTTCGCGAGGAGGTAGACGGTGTCGTTCGTGCTCATGTCGCCGTCGACGTTCACCATGTTGAACGTGCGCTCCGCGCTGTGGGCGAGGACGCGCGAGAGGGCGGCCGGGCCGACTCGGGCGTCGGTGGTCAGGAAGCCCAGCGTGGTCGCGTGGGGGAGCGCGAGCCGCGGCGCGATCATGCCGCTGCCCTTCGCGATCCCGCCGACCCTCACGACCGTCCCGTCGCCCAGGCGCACCCGGACGGCCGACTGCTTCACGCGCGTGTCCGTCGTCAGGATCGCGTGGGCGGCGCGCTCGCTCCCCTCGACGCCGCGGGCCAGCGCCCCGCGAAGGGACGGCAGCGCCCGGACGATGCGGTCGACGGGGATCCGGGGGCCGATGACCCCCGTGCACGCCGGCAAGAGGGTGCCGCCGGGCAGCCCGAGCTCCGACTCCGCGGCGGCGAGGATCGTGCGGTTGTCCTCGATCCCCTCCTCGCCGGTCATCGCGTTGGCGCAGCCCGAGACCGCGAAGATCCCGCGGACCCGGCTGGGCTGCTCGAGGACCATCGCCGCGCCGAGCAGGACGGGGGCCGCCTTCACGCAGTTCGTCGTGAAGACGCCCGCCGCATTCGCGTCCCGGTCGGACAGCACGATCGCGAGGTCGGGCCGGCCGCTGCGCTTGACCCCGGCGGCGACGCCGCCCGCGACATAGGCGGCCGGCGCGGTCACGCCCCCCGGGATCAGAGCCACGCGCCTACACCCCGTAGCCGGGCTGGGTGAGCCCGGCGGCTTCGTCCCATCCAAAGAGGAGGTTCGCGTTCTGGATCGCCTGGGCCGCGCCGCCCTTGCCGAGGTTGTCGATCGCGCTGAAGAGGACCGGCGATGCGCCGGCGCGCTGGACGGAGAGGTAGCAGCGGTTCGTCCCCTGGGCCCACGGGAGCCTCGGCACGGGGCCGACGCGCACGAACGGCGAGCCCTCGTAGAACGACGAGAGGAGGGCCGGCCAGCCGTCGGGGTCCGAGCTGGCGGACGCGGTCGGGTAGATCGAGCACAGGATGCCCCGGACGATCGGGACGAGGTGTGGGACGAAGACGAGCGTCGGCGGCTCGGGCCCCAGGCGGGCCATGACGCCGCGCATCTCGGGGACGTGGCGGTGCTCGGGGGTCCCGTACGGCCAGACCGTGAGCGCGGCTTCCGGGTGGTGCGAGGTGGCGGAGAGCTCGTGGCCCGCGCCGGAGGTGCCGCTCTTCGCGTCGACGATGACCGAGCCGGCGAGCGCGTGCGCCTTCAGGAGCGGGGCCAGGGCGAGGAGCGTCGCGGTCGGGTAGCAGCCCGGGTTCGCCACGAGCCGGGCGCCCTGGAGCTGGGAGCGGAAGAGCTCGGGGATCCCATAGACCGCCTCGCCGAGGTGCTCGGGGTCGGTGTGCGGGCGCTTGTAGACGCGGGCGTACTCGAGCGGGTCGGGGATCCGGTAGTCCGGCCCGAGGTCGACGGCGCGGATCCCCCGCTCGAGCAGCCCCGGAACGACCTGCATCGCCTCGCCCGCCGGCTGGGCGAGGAAGGCGACGTCGGCGTCGACCGCCTGGGCGTCGGGGGCGAAGGTGAGCGAGGGGTAGCATCCGGCGAGGTTCGGGAGCACGTCGGCCACAGCGTGGCCCGCGTGGCTCTTGGAGACGGCCGAAGTGACCTCGAGCTCGGGGTGGTCGGCGAGCAGCCGGAGCAGTTCTCCCCCCAGGTACCCAGACGCGCCGAGTACCGCCGCGCTCGCCATTTCGGTCCGAAGGATGCCGGAGCGGGTCGATGTCCTTTGAGCGTGCTGTCCCTTCCGGGTCGATTCGCGCGGCGCGTGTACGCTACGCGACTTTGGGCGTCGGGAGGTCCTCCGGGTTCGCGGGGGCGAGTCCCGCGAGGGTCTGGTAGGCCCTCAGGAGGTCCGCGTCGTGGAAGACGAAGAGCGAGTCGGTGTGGACGCTGATGACCTCCACGCAGTTGATGCCGCCCCGGAAGAGCGCGTCCGCGATGTGGGCGATGACGCCCGGCGTGTCCTGGACCTCGAGGGTCCCGCGGAGCGCGAGGGTGCCGAGACCCCGCTCGACGTCGAGCAGCAGCTTCGCCGGGATCTCCGGGAGGAGCGTGGACAGGAAGGCCTCGTCGCACAGGATCGTCGTCGCCCTCGACCCGACCAAGAGCTCGAACACGCGGCGGCGGGACGGAGAGGCGAGGGTCTGGCGGCCCACCGAGAGGAGCCGGTCGAGGACGTCGAGGGAGTCGCGCATCCGGACGAGCGCGACGCCCGAGTGGACCTCCAGCCGGCTGCGGCCCACCAGCTCCTGCGCCGGGTCGCGCGCCTTCGGGTCCGCGGTCACGTTGCGCTGGTAGCGCCGCAGCGCGATCGTCACCGCCTCCTCGTTGGTGAGCCCGGTCTCGAGCTGGATCTTCCGGGCGACCGAGGCGAAGTTGAGGATGTCCTGGCGAAGCCCCTCTCGCAGGCTCGCGTGGTCGTCGATGTACCGGCGCGTCGTGTCGGCGCTGGTCGTGCCCGGCTTTCGGGAGGGCTTCACGGGACCCCCGGATCCTGTGCAGGCCTGCCCGTCGGCGGAGTCGGGGGCGGGGCCCCGTCCTCGGATGGCGGGCGTGCGGGCTCGAGCTCGCCAACGCGTTCGGGCGGGGGCGGCGGAGGCGCCGGTAGGTAGGACGGCGGCGACGCGGCCGCGGGCGGTCCCTGGCCCTCGGTCCCTGCGGGCGCGGCCGCCGAGAGGCCCGACGGCTCTCCGGGCTCGGGGTCGGACGGTCCGGTCCGGGCGCGGGTGCGGCGGCGCCGTCCCCCCAGCCAGAGGCCGACGCCGAGGGCGGCGACCATGATGAGGGCGAAGGCGACGATGTCGTAGGGGAAGGTCTGCGCGAGCGCGAGGAACCCCGAAAACCCGAGCAGGTTCACGGCGAGGGTCGTCGAGTTGCTCCCGTAGTAGCCGTCCGACTCCACGTCGACGTCGACGGTGACGGAGTTGCCGAAGTAGCAGGCCGAGACGCCGATCGACGCGTTGGCCGAACCCGTGGGGCCCGTGGTCCCGTTCGAGGGGGTGAAGCTGCTGCACGGCCCGGAGTACGAGCCGGCGACGCTGAAGCCGACGGGCAGGCCGGGGATCGGCCGGCCGCTCGACTCGTTGACCACCCGGACCGTGATCCTCACGCTTTGGCCCGGCGCCACGGGAGACGGGCTCGCCGAGAGGCTCACGTTGACGAAGGTGCCCGCGAGGTGCTCGAAGAGCTGGAGCGCTCGGGGGCTGCCCCACCCGGTCGCGGCGTCCCAGCCTGGGACGGCCGTGGCGACGCACGTCGAGCCGCTCGTGATGTCGCCGAGGCCGTCGACGCTCGTCCCCTCGGGCTCCTCGGCGCCGACCTGGTAGAGTCGGGGCGTGATGAACCCGACCGGCGTTCCCCGCACCGCATCCATCTCCCCGACGAGGCCGGCCCACATCGGCGTCGCGAAGCTCGTTCCCGAGCCGTACGCGATCGACCCGTCGTAGTAGAAGATGTTCTGGGCCGCCGGACCGGCGACGTCCGGCATGCCGCGGTGCCCGTTGCCGTACGTATGGATCGGCCCGGCGGCGCTGCCCACGAGTTCCCAGGGCTGGGCGGCGTATTGGTTCGAGTAGCCTCCTCCGGAAAGGCTCCAGGCGGGCTCGCTGTCGAGCCCGGTGACGGATCCCTGCAGATCGAGGCTGAGCACCGGCGCGGTCCCGCCGACGGCGACGACGTACGGCGAGGCGGCCGGGAACTGCGGGGCGGGCCCGCCGCTGCACGTGCCGGCCGAATCCCCCCCGGTGTCGCCGGAGGCGCCGAGCACGGTGATCCCCTCCATCGCCGCCTTCGCGAAGCTGACCGAGAGCGCGGCCTGGAAGCTCGGGTCCTGCCCGTCGAGGCTTCCGAAGGACATCGAGATGACGTCGACCCCGGCGATGGAGCTGACGGCGTCGTTGACGGCATCCTCCATCGTCGCATCCGAGGGGGAGTAGCCGTTGCTCGACGCCCCGTCGGGGGCGTAGACCGCGTCGAGGGTCGCGCCGGGGGCCGCCGTTCCGGACCACTCGAGGTCGAGGGTCATCTCCTGGGTGGCGTTCGACGGATCGGCCACCGCGCTCGAGGACGGGGCGGGCGCGCCATCGACCGGATACGGTGCGATCGTGATGGCGGGGAATTCGGACGGGTACATGTTGCTGTAGTAGAACTGGAGGTCGGCCGGGTCGTAGCCGGACCCCCAGAGGATCAGGGCGATCCCCACGCCGGTCGCGTAGTGGGGGCTGCCCGAGTAGTTGTAGAGCTGGTCGAAGCCGTAGACCGTGTGGAGCGCGTTCGGGTCCACCGTGCTGGTCGTTCGTCCCTGCAAGGGCGAGGCGGCGGGCGAGTCC
>Ga0209415_10018556_pt1 | contig 10966 bp, 9 predicted proteins | sample PeaSoiSIISIP2007_FD_187696 | JGI IMG/M metagenome (GOLD analysis project Ga0209415, IMG submission 187696) | Peat soil microbial communities from Weissenstadt, Germany - SII-SIP-2007 (SPAdes) (version 2) | ecosystem: Environmental > Terrestrial > Soil > Wetlands > Peat | place: Germany... | reverse complement strand
CGGTCCTGATGCTGCTCATCGCCATCAACATCGTGTTCGGGATCCTGAACATGCTGCCGATGATCCCGCTCGACGGGGGGCACGTGGCCATCGCGGCGTACGAGTGGATCCGCACGAAGAAGGGCCAGCCGTACTACCGGGCCGACATCACCAAGCTGTTCCCGGTGGCCGCACTCTTCATCGCCTTCCTCGCCGTCTTCGTCTTTGCCGGCATCTACCTCGACATCACCCACCCGCTGCAACTCCCGCACTGACCGTCGTGGAGCTCTCTTCCTCCCTCCTGTCGCCCCGGCGGCCGACACGTCGAATCACTCTGGGCGGGGTGCCCATCGGTGACGGCGCCCCCATCACCGTGCAGTCGATGACGACGACGAAGACGGCGGACGTCGACGGCACACTGGCTCAGATTTACGCGCTGGCGGCGGCGGGAGCGGACATCGTGCGCTGCACCTGCAACGAAGAGGCGGCGGCCGAGGGCCTGGCCCACATCGTCCCGCGCTCGCCCGTGCCGATCGTGGCCGACATCCACTTCCACCACGAGATGGCGCTCGCGGCGCTCGAAGCCGGTGTGCAGGGGTTGCGCCTGAACCCCGGCAACCTGCGCAAGGAGGCCGAGATCAAGCAGGTGGCCGCCGAGGCCCGTGACCGCGGCGTGCCGATCCGCATCGGGGTCAACGCGGGGTCCCTGCACCCCGACCTCTACAAGAAGTACGGGGGTGCCACCCCCGAGGCGCTGGTGGAGTCGGCACGCAACGAGCTGGCCTTCTTCGAGGAGGTCGGATTCGACGACGTCAAGATCTCGGTGAAGGCATCGTCCGTCGCCCTGATGATCGCCGCCTACCGTCTGGCGTCCGAGACCTTCGACCATCCCCTGCACCTCGGGGTGACCGAGGCGGGACCGCCGCCGGCCGGGCTGGTGAAGGGCACCGCCGGCATCGGCGCTCTCCTGGCCGAGGGCATCGGCGACACCATCCGGTTCTCGCTCACGGCCGACCCCGTCGAGGAGGCGCGCGCCGGCCGCCAGCTGCTCGAGTCGCTGGGGCTGCGCGAGCGCAAGGGTCTCGACCTCATCGCCTGTCCGTCGTGCGGCCGGGCCCAGGTCGACGTGATCGCGGTGGCCAAGGAGGCCCAGGAGGCGCTCGAGAAGCTCAACCTGCCCATCCAGGTCGCCGTCATGGGATGCGTCGTCAACGGTCCCGGCGAGGCGCGGGAGGCCGACATCGGCATCGCGGCGGGCAAGCAGAAGGGCCACCTGTTCATCCGGGGCAAGATCATCCGCGTGGTCCCCGAGGCGGACATGGTCGCCGCGCTCGTCGACGAGGCCGAGCGCCTCGTGGCCGAGGGCGTCGAGGCGCGCATGGCGGCGGCGGACAAGACCGCCGGGGCGGAGGCGGAGGCCGACCGGCGCGCGCTGCTCGAGTCGACGGGGGACGACCCCAACCAGACCTCCGCGAAGATCGAGATCATCCGGCGGCACAGCGACAGCTAGCGCAGCACTAGCCTGCGCACCCATGTCCAAGGGTGCCATCGTGTCGCGGGAGGAGGACTTCCCGCGCTGGTACCAAGAGGTCATCGCCGGCGCCGAGATGGCCGACAACGGCCCGGCCCGCGGCACCATGGTGATCCGCCCCTGGGGCTACGGGATCTGGGAGCTGATGCAGGCCGAGCTCGACCGGCGCATCAAGGAGGCCGGGGCAGAGAACGCCTACTTCCCACTGTTCATCCCCGAATCGTTCCTCAAGCTCGAGGCCGAGCACGTCGAGGGCTTCGCCCCGGAGCTGGCGGTGGTCACCCACGGTGGCGGGAAGGAGCTCGAGGAGCCCCTCGTCGTGCGCCCCACCAGCGAGACGGTGATCAACAGCTTCTTCTCCAAGTGGGTGCAGAGCCACCGTGACCTGCCGCTGCTCATCAACCAATGGGCGAACGTGGTGCGCTGGGAGCTCCGTCCGCGGCTCTTCCTGCGGACGACCGAGTTCCTCTGGCAGGAGGGCCACACAGCGCACGCCACCGAGGAGGACGCCCGCTCCTACGCGCTGCGCATCCTGGACGACGTCTACCGCTCGACCATGTTCGACGTGCTGGGCATTCCCGTGCTGACCGGCCACAAAACGGCCCGTGAGCGGTTTGCCGGGGCGAACCGGACCTGGACCTGCGAGGGGATGATGGGCGACGGCAAGGCGCTGCAGATGGGCACGAGCCACGAGTTGGGGCAGAACTTCTCGCGTCCCTTCGACATCACGTACTCCAACGCGTCGGGCGGCCGCGAGTACGTGTGGCAGACCTCGTGGGGGGTCTCCACCCGCCTCGTCGGCGCGCTCGTCATGGGGCATGGCGACGACTTCGGCCTACGCCTCCCGCCGACCCTGGCGCCGGCGCAGGTGGTGGTCCTGATCATCAAGGACGCCCCCGAGGTCCGCACCGCAGCGGACGCGCTGGTCGCCGAGCTACGGGTGGAGGGGCACCGGGTCCGCCTCGACGACCGGACCGACACCAGCTTCGGGCGGCGCAGCGTCGATTGGGAGCTCAAGGGCGTTCCGGTCCGGGTGGAAGTGGGTCCCCGCGACCTCGCCGAGGGCAACGTCACCGTGGTCACCCGTCACCGGCGGGAGAAGGAGAACGTCGCCCTGGGCTCCGTGGCCGCCACGGTGGCCACCGTCCTCGCTACGGCAGGGGCCGAGCTCCTGGCCGAGGCGACGGCGGCCCGGGACGCCCGGACGGCGGACGCCGCCTCGCTGGCCGAGGCCGTGGAGGCGGGGTCGGTCGGTTTCGCGCGCGTCCGGCTGGGCGCGCTCGGGCCGGACGGCGAGGACCGGCTGGCCGAGCACGCGATCAGCGTGCGGTGCCTGCAGCGCCCCGACGGGTCGCTGGCCCTGGTGGGGGATGCCGAGGACGAGCTCGTCGCCGTGGTGGGCCGGTCGTACTAGCGCCGGAATTGCTATAATCATCCAGCTGTCCATTATTAGATCAGTACCTCGTTGAAGCGTGGGCTGCGGCCCACGCTTTCGCTTTGCGGGGGCACTTAGGACGATGAGAGGAGGTGACGGCGATGAGCGTGAACACGACGAATCTGGCGGATGCGCTGTCGCCCATCCTCGAGGCGCGGGGCCTGGACCTGGTCGATGTCGAGCTGCACGGAGCCCAGCTCACGGTCTTCGTCGACCGCGAAGGGGGTATCGGTCTCGACGAGCTGGGTGAGGCGACCCGCGAGGTCTCGGCCGCCCTCGACGACCTCGACCCGATCCCAGGCCGGTACACCCTGTCCGTCTCGAGCCCCGGGCTCGAGCGGCGCCTGCGGACCCCGGCGCACTTCGCCCGGGCCGTGGGGGAGACCGTCACCATCCGGATGGATGCGGGCACGGCGGACGTTCGGCGCATCACGGGGACGCTCGACGGCGCGGACGAGACGGGATGCACCCTGACCGGTCCCGAGGTGCCGGGCGGGGAGTTGCGGATCGCCTACGACCAGATCGAGCGGGCGCGGACGGTGTTCGAGTGGGGGCCGGCGCCCCGGAAATCGAAGAGTGAGAGGGTGACGCGGCCATGAGCAAGACCAACTTCGAGTTCCTCGACGCACTGGGTCAGATCGCGCGCGACAAGGGGATCTCGGTCGAGACACTGCTCGACGCCCTGGCCAACGCGCTGGTGGCGGCCTACAAGCGCCGTCCCGATGCCGCCGAGGAGGCCGTGGTCACCATCGACCCCGACTCGGGCGAGATCCGGGTCTACGGGCAGGAGCTGAACGAGGAGGGCGAGGTCATCCGGGAGTGGGACGACACCCCCGACGACTTCGGGCGCATCGCCGCGCAGACCGCCAAGCAGGTGATCCTCCAGCGGATCCGCGAGGTCGAGCGGGACATGAAGTACGAGGAGTACGCGGGACGTGAGGGCGACATCGTCACCGGGATCGTCCAGCAGACCGACAACCGCTACACGCTGCTCGACCTGGGCAAGGTGGAGGCGTTGCTACCCCAGGCCGAGCAGGTCTCCTACGAGCGCTACGAGCACGGCGCGCGCCTGAAGGCCTACATCGTCGAGGTCCGCAAGACCACCAAGGGTCCCCAGATCGTGGTCAGTCGCACCCACCCCGGGCTGATCAAGCGGCTCTTCGAGCTCGAGGTGCCCGAGATCGGCTCCGGGGTGGTGGAGATCAAGGCGGCCGCGCGCGAGCCTGGCCACCGCACCAAGATCGCGGTGTGGTCGAACGACCCCAATGTCGACCCGGTCGGTGCCTGCGTCGGTGCCCGCGGCTCGCGGGTGCGGATGGTGACCAACGAGCTGCGCGGCGAGCGCGTCGACGTGGTGCCGTTCTCGGACGACCCGGTCGAGCTCATTCAGAACGCGCTGGCCCCGGCACGGGTGCGTGAGGTCCGACTCGACGAGGAGACGGGCACCGCCACCGTCATCGTGAGCGACTTCCAGCTCTCCCTCGCCATCGGCAAGGAGGGCCAGAACGCCCGGCTGGCGGCCCGCCTCACGGGGTGGCGCATCGACATCAAGAGCGAGACCCAGCTCGCCGAGGAGGAGGCCGGCTACGCCGACCAGGACTGGGCCGAGGGCGAGTGGGTCGAGAACGAGAGCGGTGACCTCGTGTGGAAGCCGGCCGAAGGCGGCGAGGCCATGTCGGCCGAGGAGTGGTCGCACCAGGCGGAGGACACGAGTGAGGCTCCCGCCACCGAGGCGGGGGAAGCCGACGGGGCCGCCGAGGCGTCAGCCGAGGCGGAGCCTGCAACGGCTCCCGAGGCGGAGCCTGCCGGGGAGGCCGTGGTGTCAGAGGAGGCCGTGGTGTCGGAGCAGGCCGTGGTGTCGGAGCAGGCCGTGGTGTCAGAGGAGGCCGAGGCATAACGCCGACACGGACCTGTGTCGGTTGCCGGAGAGCCCTGCCGGCCGACCAGCTGATCCGAATCGTCCGGTTGCCGGGCGGGGCGCTGTCGGTGGACCGGCACGGCCCCGGGCGGGGGGCCTGGATGTGCCGGGGGTCGCTGGGTTGTCTCGATGATGCGGTGCGTCGGCACGGGTTCGACCGGGCCTTCGCAGCCTCCATCGATGCCGCCGACGTGCAGCAGTTGCATGCACAGCTGGGCGAGGCGTGGGGGCGCCCCGCACCTGATGTGCGAGGATAGGGGGCTGGCTTGACGCCGGGCCCCGAGAGGAACCAAGGACAAAGAGAACCACTTGCCGAAGAAGATTCGCGTCTATGAGCTGGCCAAAGAGCTAGGCCTCACCAACAAGGAAGGGCTCGAGCTGGCCCTTTCCCTCGGGATCGGGGTCAAGAGCCACTCGTCCTCGATCGAGGATGCGCAGGCTGACCGCGTCCGCCGTAAGGCCGACGCGGATGGGTTGCGCCGCCCGGTCCAGCCCGAGGAGCCCGCCCCGGCGAAGAAGGCCGCCAAGGCCACGAAGTCCGCCAGGGCGGTGTCGTCCGCCCCGGCCTCCTCCTCGTCGTCCTCCGGGGCCCCGGCTGCAGCCTCCGCCTCCGCCCCGGCCGTAACCTCCGCCCCGGCCAAGAAGACGGTGTCCTCCGCATCGAGCTCGGCCGCGCCGAGCACCGCCCCGGTCAAGAAGGCCCCGCCGCGCCAGGTGGCCGCCCCGCCCGCGGCAGCGGTCCCGGCAGCCGCACCCGACACCGACGCCCCACCCCGCTCGCCACGGCTGGTCAGCAGCCGCCCGACCCCGGCCCCGGCCCCAGCGCCCCAGGCCCCGGCCGCGCAGGCGCCCGACACCGGGGCGCCGGTCGTGCCCGAGCGCTCGCACGCCACCCGCCCTCCGCTCGGCCCGTCCGGCCGGCCGGTACCCCCGCCTCCGGGGTCGCGGCCGCCCCTGGGGCCGAGCGGACGTCCGATCCCGCCGCCGCCCGGCATGGGTGGACGCAAGCAGAGCCCGACGCCGTCGGGTCCCCGACCCGGTGGCGCCTACCCGCCGCGGACCGGTGGCCGCCCCTCGGGGGCCGGCCGACCCAGCGGTGGACCCGGAGGCCCGTCGAGCAGTGGCGGCTTCGGAGGTCGACCCTCCGGCGCCGGCGGCTTCGGCGGCCGAAGCGGAGGGGGCGCGCCCACGGGTGCGCCACCCCCGGGTGGGCGCGGCGGCGGCGGCCTGGCCGGCCGCCGGCCACCGCAGCGCAGGGCGCGCCGGCGCCGGCGCAACCTCGAAGAGCTCGAGCCCACGCAGCTGACCACCTACCAGCCCTCGACGGCGCCGGTGCCCGAGGGCGAGGTCATCATCGAGCGCGGCTCGACCGCGCGCGATCTCGGGCCCAAGCTCAATCGCAGCGCCGGTGACATCGTCCGCTTCCTGCTCCTCCAGGGCGAGATGGTCATGGCAACCCAGTCGCTGACCGACGACATGATCGAGCTCTTCGCGGCCGAGATCGGGGCCGACGTGCGCCTGGTCGACCCCGGCGAGGAGCAGGAGGCCGAGCTCCTGGCCCGGTACTTCGAGGACGAGGACGAGGAGGACGAGGCCGACCAGCGCCCGCGCGCGCCCGTCGTCACCGTCATGGGCCACGTCGACCACGGCAAGACGCTGCTACTCGACCGCATCCGCTCGACCGACGTCGTGGCGGGGGAGGCCGGCGGCATCACCCAGCACATCGGGGCCTACCAGGTGGAGTGGCGGGACCACCCCATCACCTTCATCGACACCCCGGGCCACGCCGCCTTCACCGCCATGCGGGCCCGCGGGGCGCAGGCCACCGACATCGTCATCCTCGTGGTGGCGGCCGACGACGGCGTGATGCCCCAGACCGTCGAGGCCATCGACCACGCCAAGGCGGCCGAGGTGCCGATCATCGTGGCGGTCAACAAGATGGACCGGCCCGACGCCGACCCGGCCCGCGTCCTCCAGCAGCTCTCCGAGCGGGAGCTCGTGCCCGAGGCGTGGGGCGGCGACACGATCGTGGTCGAGGTCTCGGCCCTGCAGGGCACCGGCGTCGAGGAGCTGCTCGAGCAGATCGTGCTCGTGGCCGAGGTGGAGGAGCTGACGGCGCGGGTCGAGGGCGAGGCGCGCGGTGTCGTGCTCGAGGCCAACCTGGAGGCAGGCCGGGGCCCGGTGGCCACCGTGATCGTGCAGCAGGGGACCCTGCGCGTCGGCGACCCCGTGGTGGCCGGCGCCGCCTGGGGCAAGGTGAAGGCGCTGGTGGACGACAAGGGCGACCACATCAAGGAGGCGCTGCCGTCGACGCCGGTGCAGGTGCTCGGCTTCTCGGAGCCTCCGCACGCCGGCGACGAGATGCGGGCAGCCAAGGACCTGGCCCGGGCCCGGACGCTCGGCGAGGCCCGCGCCCAGCGGTTCCGCCTCTCGGGGCACAAGCCGGTCGCGGCCGCAGCGGGCGCCAAGCTCGAGGACCTCTTCGAGCAGATCTCGCGCGGCGAGACGGCGACCCTGAACATCGTCCTGAAGGCCGACGTGCAGGGCTCGCTCGAGGCGGTGACCGAGTCGTTGCGGCGGCTCGAGCGCGACGACGTGAAGCTGAGCTTCGTCCTGCGGGGCATCGGCGGGATCACGGAGAACGACGTCCAGCTGGCCGCCGCCTCGAACGCGACGATCATCGGCTTCAACGTGCGCCCCGACAAGCGCTCCCGCGAGCTGGCCGAGACGTCCGACGTCGAGATCCGGACCTACGAGATCATCTACAAGCTCCTCGAGGACCTCGAGGCGGCCATGCTCGGCCTGCTCTCGCCGGTCTACGAGGAGGTCGTCACGGGCGAGGCCGAGGTGCGCGAGGTGTTCCGCGTGCCCCGGATCGGTGCCGTGGCCGGCTGCTACGTGCGCGACGGGAAGATCACCCGCGGCTCCAAGGTGCGCTTCCTGCGCGAGGGCACCGTCATCTGGAAGGGATCCATCAATTCCCTCCGCCGCTTCAAGGATGATGTACGTGAGGTCGCCGCCGGCTTCGAGTGCGGCATCGGGCTGTCGGACTTCCAGGACCTCAAGGAAGGCGACGTGATCGAGACGTACGAGGAGCGCGAGATCGCCAGGAGCTGAGATGCTCAGGGACTTCACGAGCTGAGGAGCTGACGCTGTGAAACGGCGCACGGCGACATACCCGCGTGCGTTGCGGGTGAACCAGGTGTTACGGCAGGTGGTGGCCGAGGAGCTCGAGCGGCTGGCCGACGCCGACGAGCTGCCCATGATCACCGTCACCTCCGTCGACACGGCGGCCGACATGCGCACCGCGGTCGTGTACCTGGCCTCCCTCGACGAGAAGACGTCGGTCGTGCTCGAGGAGCGCCGCGGGCACCTGCAGCGCATCGTCGGCTCGCAGATGACGATGAAGCGGACGCCCCGCCTGACGTTCCGGGCCGACCCGGCCATCGCCGCCGGCTCCCGGGTCGAGGAGCTGCTGCGCGGGCTGCACGAGGGGGAGTCCCGGGCCGACGAGCCGTGAGCCGGTGAGCGTCAGCGGCCTGGTGGTCGTCGACAAGGAGGCGGGCTGGACCTCGCACGACGTGGTCGGCCGCTGCCGGCGGATCTTCGGCCAGCGCCGGGTCGGGCACGCCGGGACTCTCGATCCCGACGCGACGGGCGTCCTGCTGGTCGGGCTGGGCCGCGCCACCCGGCTCATGCGCTTCCTCACCGCGCTCCAGAAGACCTACACGACCGACATCGTGCTGGGCACCGCCACGTCGACACTCGACGCCTCGGGCGAGGTGGTCGGCACCTACGACATGTCGCACGTAACCCCGGAGCTGGTGCGGGCCGCGGCCGAAGGACTCACAGGGGAGATCGAGCAGGTGCCGCCGATGGTCTCGGCCGTCAAGATCGGTGGCCGCCGCCTGCACGAGCTGGCCCGGCAGGGCATCGAGGTGGAGCGCCCGGTGCGGCCGGTCACCGTGTACCGCTTCGATATCGAGCCCGACCCGGCCCGTCCCGGCGTGTACCGGGCGGTGGTGGAGTGCTCCTCGGGCACCTACGTCCGGGTGCTGGCGCACGACCTCGGGCTGGCCCTCGGCGGCGGGGCGCACCTGGCCAACCTGCGGCGCACCCGCATCGGCTCGTTCGGCGAGGACGAGATGCGCCCGCTCGAGCTGATCGGCCCCGACGCCGTCCTCACGCCGGCCCAGGCCATGCGCGACCTCGACTTCGTGCGGGTCGAGCGGGCGGTCGCCGCCTCCATCCGCACCGGGCTCCCGCTTGACAAGGTCCCGCTCGGGGCGGCCGGCGACGGGCCGTGGGCGATGCTCGACGAGCACGGCGACCTGTTGGCTGTCTACGAGGCGACCGGCACCGACCGGATCCGGCCTGCCGTCGTACTGGCCGGGGCGTGACGACCACCCGACTACCCTCGGTCGCGATGCCCGGACCAGGAACCGCCGTCACCATCGGGGCCTACGACGGGGTCCACCTTGGGCACCGCGCCCTGCTGCGCGACCTCTCCGAGCGGGCGGAGGCGGCGGAGCTGTCCACGGTGGTCGTCACCTTCGACCGTCACCCGGCCTACGTCGTGCGCCCGACGTCGGCCCCCAGGCAGCTGACGAGCCTGGAGCAGAAGCTCGAGCTGCTGGCCGACTGCGGCATCGATCGCACACTCGTCGTGCCCTTCGACGCCATCCGGGCGGAGGAGTCGGCCGAGGATTTCGTCAAGGAGGTCCTCGTCGACGAGCTGTCGGCTCGGCTGGTCGTGGTGGGAGAGGACTTCCACTTTGGGCACGGCCGACGCGGCAACGTCGAGCTCCTGCGCCGGCTCGGCGCGGAGTACGGGTTCGAGGTGGTCGGCGTCGGCCTCACCGGCGATGGGCGCGAGCCGGTGTCCTCCACCCGCATCCGGGCGCTGATCGCGGAGGGCGACGTCGAAGGGGCGGCCCGGCTGCTGGGCCGCCCGCACGAGGTGCGCGGCCCGGTTGTCCGCGGCGACGGCCGGGGCGGCCCCGAACTGGGGTTCCCGACGGCCAACCTGGCGGTCGCCGATGACATCGCCCTGCCCGCCGACGCCGTCTACGCCGGGCACTTCCGCCGGGCAGACGGCACGGTGCACCAGGCGGCGATCTCGGTGGGGCGCCGGCCCACCTTCTACGAGCCCGGCACGGCGCCGGTGCTGGTGGAGGCCTACCTGCTGCACTTCGACGGCGACCTCTACGGGGAGGCGGCCCGGGTGTCCTTCGCCCACCGGCTCCGGGCTGAGCAGCGCTTCGAGACCATCGAGGCCCTGGTGGCCCAGATGCGGGCCGACGTGGAGGCGACCGAGCGGGTGCTCGCCTCGGCCGATCTTCCCTGATCAGCGGCCAGGTGCTAGCATGTTCGGCGGCCGGGGAAGGTTCCCGGCGCACTCCGACGAAATCTCCGAGGTTCTTCCTTCATGCCCGACACGCAGAGCACCATCGCCGAGTACCGGCTGCACGAAAGTGACACCGGCTCTCCCGAGGTGCAGATTGCGCTCTTGTCGGGACGGATCAACCATCTGACGGAGCACTTGAAGGAGCACAAAGGGGACCACCACACCCGGCGGGGCCTGATGAAGCTCATCGGCCAGCGCCGCCGGCTGCTCGACTACGTCCGCAAGAACGACGTCGAGCGCTACCGCACCATCATCAGCCGTCTCGGCATTCGACGGTAGCGGAGCACCACATACACGGGCGTCTCAAGCCACTGGCTGCCAGTCGCCGGTCACTTCGAAGTGCGAGGTGGTCGACCACTGGGAACCAGACACGGAGATGCCCCCGACACTGAGGAGCATCATGGCTGATGCCATTTCCGTTTCGGTCCCGATCAGCGGGACCGATCGCACCATGTCCTTCGAGGCCGGGAAACTGGCCCAACTCGCGGACGGCGCCGTTCTGGCCCGCATCGGGGACACCATCCTGCTGGCCACCGCCACGGCGGCCCGCTCGGTACGGGAGGGGACCGACTTCTTCCCTCTGACCGTCGACATCGAGGAGCGGACCTACGCCGCGGGCAAGATCCCCGGCTCGTTCTTCCGGCGTGAGGGCAAGAGCTCGGACCAGGCCATCCTGACCTGCCGGCTCATCGACCG
>Ga0209415_10018555_pt1 | contig 10967 bp, 9 predicted proteins | sample PeaSoiSIISIP2007_FD_187696 | JGI IMG/M metagenome (GOLD analysis project Ga0209415, IMG submission 187696) | Peat soil microbial communities from Weissenstadt, Germany - SII-SIP-2007 (SPAdes) (version 2) | ecosystem: Environmental > Terrestrial > Soil > Wetlands > Peat | place: Germany... | reverse complement strand
GGGCGTCGTGTACCTGACGGTCGTGGCAATACGGGTCTGGAACGGGTTCTACGATCGCAAGGGCAGCTACGAGACCGTCGAGATCGCGGGCCTGTACTGGCACTTTGTCGATCTCGTCTGGGTGTTCATCTTCGCTCTGTTCTATCTCTGGTAGGCCGAACTTATGGACCACACCGCCGAACAAGCGCATGGCGAAGGCCAGCAGCACCCGATCGCGATCTACCTGTGGATCTGGGGGCTGCTGTTCGTCGTCAGCACTTTTTCCTATCTCGTCGACTATTTCGACCTGCACGGAGTGCTGCGCTGGACGCTGCTCATCGTTTTCATGCTGGTCAAGGCCGGCTTTATCGTTGCGATTTTCATGCATATGGCGTGGGAGCGTCTCGCGCTCAAGCTCGTCATTCTGTTGCCGCCGCTGGCGCTGCTGATTCTGATCAGCCTGATGGCGATCGAGGGCGACTACACATTCGTGACGCGCCTGGCCTCGTTCGTCCACTGACACGCGCACCCGTCAGGGCCGCGGGCGTCCAGGCGTACCGCTGCGGCGATCGGTGGCGCGACCAGTCGCCATCAATCCCGGTGCGTGCCGGGTGCGAACTCCGACCCGACCGCTTAGAACGGCGTGGCGATGGTGGCGGCCGTGGGTGTGATCGCCGTCGTCGCAATCACGGCCACCGCGGCGCCGCTTGCGGCGGCCTTGGCCGCCGCCCGCTTTGCTGCCAGCCACTGTGCGTAGGCCTGCTTCGAGATCACCTCGACGACGATCGGCATGAAGGCATGATCGCGCCCGCACAGCTCGCCGCACTGCCCGCTGTAGCGACCGGTCCTGGTGGCCTTGAACCATGCCTCGTTGATTGAGCCCGGGATTGCGGCCTTGTCGACCGCGACATCCGGCACGGACCATAAGTGCCTCGCGTCATTGCCGGTGAGCAGCAGGCGCACGTTGGTGTCCACCGGGATGACCAGCGGGTTGTCGACGTCGAGCAAGGAATCTTTGGGGGTCATGGAGCTTGCCAAGGGTGGCAGCTGGGGCGCGTTGTACGGGGCGGCGAGTGTCGAGTAGAAGCTGACGCCCGTGCCGAGGTAATCGTAGTGCCACTTCCACTGGTAGCCGGTCACCATGATTGACATCGCCGGGCCGCGAGCGTTGTCCGGGACGATCAGGGCGCGGGCGGCGGGAATGACGGTCGCGACCAGGATCACGACGGGGATCAGCGTCCACACCACCTCGGCCCGCGTCGAGTGCGGCGCTGTCTTCCCGGGCAGTGCGCCGACGGAATTTCGGAACCTGACGATCGAATAGACGATTACGCTGAAAACCGTCACCGCGATCGCGGCGCACGCCCAGAACAGGATAATGTTAAACCCGTGTACCGGCCCCGAGACGCCGGTCGCGCCGAACGGCAGGCTGTAGCCTCTCTCGGAGGACACCGCCGGCCTCGCAGCGCCGAACGCAGCGGCGGCAAGCACGGTAGCGACTAAGCGGTTGAACATCGATCCTCTCAGCTTGCGGCACAACCCGGTTGCTTGACGCCGGCTGCCGGCGCCATCCCGACACCCGAATTCCGTGCAGGCGGGGCCGGATTGCCGCTGCGGCCGGTTCATTCCCAGAGGCGTCGTCACGCGACCCGGTCGTCAGGCGGCTCGGCTACCCGTCATGCAGGCCGCGCAGTGTAACTCTGGCGCAGTGCCGGAAACATAGGATCGGGCGCCGCCCGGGTCAAGGCTCGCGATTGCGCACCGGGAAGCGCTGTGTTCCGTGGCGGCGTCGGCACGAGCGGGATGTGAGAGCTGCGCGAAGCATCCGGTCCGCGGGGACATCGCCTCCGTCCGTTGGCGGAACGAGTCGTGCGTCCCGGCGCCGGGCGCGGCGTCACGCGAGCAGCGAGCGGATGTCGAGTCGCGCAGCGACTTCGGCCGCATCCGGCGCTGCGAGGTGCGGAACTGTCGCCAGGCACGGGGCCGGTATCACGCTCTTCAGCGTCGCGACGTTTTCGGCGCGGCGCTCGAAATCCGATTCAATCCCGTTGCCGACCCAGCCGGCGATGGCCGCGCCCTGGGCGAGCACCGACTCGGCCGTCAGCAGCGCATGGTTCAGGCAGCCGAGACGCAGGCCGACGACGATGATGACCGGCAGCTCGAGGTGCCGCGCGAGATGACCGACCGTCAGCGCGCCGCCGAGCGGCGTGCGCCAGCCGCCCGCCCCTTCGACGATCACGATGTCGGACAGCGCCGCGAGCATGGCGTAGTTCGCGGCGATCGCCTCGAAGTCGACCGGCCGCCCGGCCTCCTCCGCCGCCAGATGCGGCGCAATCGCGGGCCGGTACGCGCATGGGTTGACGACCGCGTATGGCCACTGCGCGGAACTCTCCCGAAGCAGCGTCATCGCATCCTCGTTGCGCAGACCGGCGGGGGTCTCGACGCAGCCCGCAGACACCGGCTTCATGCCGGCGACGCGCAGTCCTTGTGCGCGGCAAGCACCGAGCAGGGCCGCGGCGATCAGCGTCTTGCCGACGCCGGTATCGGTACCGGTGACGAAGAACGCGCGGGCTGAGGATCGGCCAGATCCGGTCACCGTGAAATCACTCCGCGGACTGCGGCGCGACGACGCCGCCGGCACAAGACTAGCATCGGCCGCGTGGTCGGCGGCTGCGCCGCCGAGCCCCGGGGGCTGGCTTCGCCCGTCACAGCGCTAGCGGCGCCTGAGGGAATCGAGCGGCACGACGACCTCGCGGCGCTGCCCACGGACCGGCGGCGTCGTTGCCGGACACCAGGCCTGGCCGTACACGACCTCGCAGGTCGCCGGCAGTCGGCCGTCGGCGTTGCGCCACCTCTCATAGGCGGCCGCGACGCGCGCGAAACGGCCGCGCCCGGTGAGTCCGGCCGCCCGGCCGGCAAGCGCATTGTGCGAGCCTAGCGCCTTCAGTTCGCGCATCAGCGTACGCAGGTCCGCGTAGCTCAGCGTGTGGCGATCGACATCCATCACCGGGTCGGCGAAACCCGCGCGCAGCAGCGCATCGCCGATGTCATGGAGGTCGAGGAACCGGTGCACGTGCACCGCCGCATCGACCTCGTTCCACGCGGCGCGCAGCTCGGCGAGGGTGTCGGGGCCCACGGTCGAGAACGTGAAACAGCCGCGCGGTGCCAGCACGCGCCGCACCTCGCGCAGCACGGCGTCAAGGTCACTCGACCAGTGCAGCATCAGATTCGAATAGACGAGGTCGATGCCGCCGTCGCGGACCGGCAGCCGGGCGGCATCGGCGCACACCCGGTCGAAGCGCCTGCGCCAGGACTGCGCGTGGTGTGCCTCGCGCAGCATGCCCGGTGAGCGATCGAGCGCGATCACCCGCGCCGAGTGCCAGCGGTCGCGCAGCGCCCGCGCGCCGTGGCCGGTCCCGGTGCCGAGATCGAGGATCACCTCCGGCTCGATCTTCAGCAGCTCGAGCCGCGCGAGGATCTCGGCGCGCGCCGCGACCCCGATGACCGCATGGGCATCATAGTCGCGGCTCGCCCGCTCGAATGCGCGCCGCACCGCGCGCTCGTCGAGGCGCGAATCAGCCTCGCTCCTCATGCCGGCGCAGGGTGCGGCAGGGCAGCGAGCGCCTCCAGCAGCCGCTCGACATCGGCGGCGGCGTGCGCGGCCGAAAACGTGATCCGCAGGCGCGCGGTCCCCTCGGGCACCGACGGCGGGCGGATTGCCGCGGCCAGGATGCCGCGCTCGAGCAGCCGCGCGCTCGCCTGCATCGCGGCCTCGTTGCTCCCGAGCACGAGTGGCTGGATCGGCGTGGCGGACTCGCCGAGCGGCAGGCCGAGTCCGCGGCAGCCGGCCCGGAAGCGCGCGACGTGCTCGCGCAGCCGCTCGCGGCGCCACGGCCGGCGGCAGCGCGGTGGTGAAGATGTAGGTACGCGCGCGCTGCACCAAGAGCTCCACCAGCGCCGCCGAGCCCGCGACGAAAGCGCCGAAGCTGCCAAACGCTTTCCCGAGGGTGCCGATCAGCACTGGTACGTCGTCGTTGTTTGCGCCCGCCTGCTCGAGCGAGCCGCGGCCGCTGGGCCCAAGCACGCCAAGACCGTGGGCATCGTCGACAGCGAGCCATGCACGCCGCCGGCGGCAGGCGCTGGCGAGCGCTGCGATCGGGGCGATGTCACCATCCATGCTGAACAGGCCGTCGGTCAGCACGAGCGCGTTGTGCTCGTCCCGCTCGGCCAGCAGACGCTCGGCCGCCGCTGCATCGCCGTGGGCGTACCTTTCGAACCTCCCGCCCGACAGACGCCCGGCATCGAGCAGCGAGGCATGGTTGAGCCGGTCCTCTACCACCAGGTCGCCGCGACCGGCGAGCGTGGTGCCGACCGCAAGGTTCGCCATATAGCCGGTCGAAAACAGCAGCGCCCGCTCGCGCCCGGTGTACGCGGCCAATGCCTCTTCGAGTGCGTGATGTTCACGGTGATGGCCAGTCACCAGATGCGAGGCCCCGCTGCCGGCGCCCACGCGCTGGGCGGTCGCGACAAATGCGGCAATGACGTCGGGATGGCGCGCCAGTCCGAGGTAATCGTTGCTCGAGAATGACAGCAGCTGGCGTCCGTCGATGCGGGTCTCGACTCCGCTGCCGTCGCGCTCGTAGCCTTCGACGCAGCGCCGCCGCCGTTCAAGGCCGCGTGCGCGCAGCTGCTCAAGCCGCTGCGCGAGGGCTCGTTCCCGCCAATCCTCGCCGTTCACGCCGCGCCGTGGGCGGCGGCCAGCTCCACCGCATCCGAGCCGAGCTCGACGCTGACGCCGGGCCGTTCCTCCGGCCGGATTCCGAGCCGTGCGAACAGCGCGGCGTCGTGCGCCGGATCCGGATTGCCGGTTGTCAGGAGCTTGTCGCCGTAGAAGATCGAATTGGCGCCGGCAAGAAACGCGAGCGCCTGCAGCTCATCGCTCATCGCGCCGCGGCCGGCCGACAGCCGCACGTGCGCGCGAGGCATCGTCAGGCGGGCGGCCGCGATGGTCCTGACGAAGTCGAGCGGATCCGGCGGTGCGCTGCCGGCGAGTGGCGTTCCCGCGACCGGCACGAGCTGGTTGATCGGCACGCTGTCGGGATGTGCCGGCAGGGTTGCCAGCGCGTGCAGCAGCCCGGCTCGGTCCTCGGGCGCCTCGCCCATGCCGAGGATGCCGCCGCAGCAGACCTTCAAGCCGGCCTCGCGCACAGCGGCGAGCGTGTCGAGACGGTCCTGATAGGTGCGGGTCGTGATGATCTTCTGGTAATAGGCGGGCGAGGTGTCGAGGTTATGGTTGTAGTAGTCGAGACCGGCTGCCGCCAGCGCCGCGGCCTGGGCCGGCGTCAGCATGCCGAGCGTGGCGCAGGATTCCAAACCGAGTGCCCGCACCACCCTGACCATCGCGATCACGACCGCCAAGTCGCGCTCCTTCGGCGAGCGCCACGCGGCACCCATGCAAAAGCGCGTGGCGCCAGCGGCCTTGGCGCGAGCGGCCGCGGCGGCAACCTCCTCGACCTCGAGCAGCTGCTCGCGTTCGAGGCCGGTCTCGTAGCGCACGCTCTGCGGGCAGTAGGCACAATCCTCCGGGCAGGCGCCGGTCTTGACCGAGAGCAGCGTCGACACCTGGACCCGGTTCGGATCGAAGTGCCGGCGATGAACGCGCTGGGCGTGGAACAGAAGATCGGAGAACGGCAGCGCGAAGAGCGTCTGCACCTCCGCGAGCGTCCAGTCGTGCCGAATCTCGCCGAGCCGATCGAGGACTGCCGGTCGCATGCACGCCTCCGTTCGGGTAATGCGGCGCCGCGAGGCGGCGCGCTCCGAGGCCGGCCCAGTGTCCCGGCGGCCCGGTTGCCTGTCAACTATTTGGCGGCTCCAAAGTTGACGTACCGTCCGGCCGAGGCCGTCAGTGGCCGGGCTTCGCGAACAGGAAGTCGAGCGCGATGCCCAGAAAGATCGCGAGTCCGAACCAGTTGTTGCTCAGAAATGCCCGGAAGCAGTCCCGCGGCTCGCGCGCGCGAATCAGCCACTGCTGCCACCCGAACAGGCAAGCGCCGATGCCGAGTGCGATCCAGAACCAGGGGCCCAGCTCCGCCTGCTGGCCCACGAGCCAGAACGCGTACAGCACCAGGATCTGCATCGCCCCGATGATCCAGCGATCGGCATCGCCGAACAGGATTGCCGCCGACTTGATCCCAAGCTTGAGATCATCGTCCCGGTCGACCATGGCATACATGGTGTCGTAGGTCGCCGACCACAGCACCGCCGCCACGAACAGCAGCCACCCGAGCCGCGGGACCTGGCCCGTCTGGGCGGCGAAGGCCATCGGGATCGACCAGGAGAATGCGGCGCCGAGCCACACCTGAGGTAGCGGGAAGAACCGCTTCAGAAACGGGTACACGATCGTCAGCACCGCACCGCCGACGGCGAACTCGACGGTCAGCGTGTCGAGGGTGCAAACGAGTGCCAGCGCCAGCAGCGACAGAATGGCGTAGATCAGCAGCGCCTCGGCCGCAGACACCCGGCCGGACGCGAGTGGCCGGTCCTCGGTCCGGGCGACGTGCGGATCAAAGCGGCGGTCCGCGAAGTCGTTGATCGCGCAGCCGGCGGAGCGCATCAACAGGACGCCGAGCGCAAAGACGACGAACACGTGCTGGTCGGGGTGCCCGCGCGAGGCGAGCCACAGCGCCCACAACGCGGGCCAGAGCAGCAGCCAGATGCCGATCGGCCGATCGAGGCGTATCAGACGGGCGTAATCGACGGCAGTCGCTGCCGCACGCCGCGCCCCGGAGCCGGTCTCGTCCGACTGTGGATCGCGGGGGCGCGTCGCGTTCAGCATGGCATCAGCTCGGGCAGAAACATCTCCTGTACCAGCAGCCGCCGGCCGTGCAGCGCAAACCACGAGCGTCGCGCCCAGACGCCCGGCGCCGCACACGAAAGCCAGCCGAGCGCGCGCGCGGCGAGCGAATGCGCGGCCGGCAGCCACGCGTACTCGAATCGGCCGCGTTCGCGGTCGGCGCTCGCGGCGAGCGTCGCGCCCAGCGGTCTGTCACCGAGCTCCGCGAGCCACGGATGCAGCTCGAGCGTGTGGTCCGGGACCAGCGACTGGGCGAATATCCACGGGCGACCCCGGGCCGTGAGCACCACCTCGCGGACGAAGCATCCCACACCGGGTGCCTCGAGCAGCGCCTGTTGCTCGCGCAACAGGCAGCCGCGGCGCTGCCCGATCAGCGTCAGCCCCGCGGGTCCGCCGCTCATCGCGGCGATGCGGTCGGTCAGCAGCCCGCCGTCCGTCAGCCAGCTGCGCATCTCTGCCGACAGCCCGCGCAATGCGGTCGGGCCGGCCGTCCACAGGTCGGGCGTCAGCGGTACCGCGATCGATGCGGTGGAATTCTTCAAGCGGAAGGGACTCACACCTTGCCGTAGCGTTCGCCGGCGCCGATCCAGCGCCGCAGCAGTGGCGCTATGTTATCGGGATGGCGCGCGAGCATCACTTCGGCCGCGCGCTGCACCCGCGGCAGCAGGTCGGCATCGCGTACGAGCTCGGCGACCTTCATCTGCATCAGTCCCGTCTGGCGCGTGCCGAGCAGCTCGCCCGGGCCGCGCAGCTCGAGATCTCGGCGCGACACCTCGAAGCCGTCGCTGGTCGAGCGCATCACGTCGAGCCTGAGGCGCGCGAGGGGCGACAGCGGTAGGCGGTAAAGCAGCAGGCACGAGCTCTCGGTCGCGCCTCGGCCGACGCGGCCGCGCAGCTGATGGAGTTGCGCGAGACCCATGCGCTCGGCGTTCTCGACGACCATCAGGCTCGCGTTCGGAACGTCGACGCCGACCTCGATCACCGTGGTCGCGACCAGCAGGTCGAGTTCGCCGCGTTTGAACGCGGCCATCACCGCCTCCTTCCTGGCCGGCGTCAGCCGGCCGTGAACGAGACCGATGCGCAGCGCCGGCAGCGCGTGGACGAGCGCCGCATGGGTCGCCTCGGCCGCCTGGTATTCGAGTTCCTCCGACTCCTCGATCAGCGGGCACACCCAGTACGCCTGGCGGCCCGCACGGCACGCCGCCTCGATCCGTGCGACCACCTGGTCGCGTCGCGATTCGGGGATCACGACCGTCTTGACCGGCGTCCGCCCGGGTGGCAGTTCGTCGATCACCGACACGTCGAGGTCGGCGTAGGCCGTCATCGCCAGCGTCCTCGGAATCGGGGTCGCCGTCATGATCAGCTGGTGCGGAAAGCGGCCGTCCGCGAGCCCCTTCTCGCGCAGAGCGAGGCGCTGGTGAACGCCGAAGCGATGCTGCTCGTCGATGATCACGAGCGCCAGGCGCCCGAAGCGTACGCCCTGCTGGAACAGTGCGTGCGTGCCAATGACCACCGGCACGTCGGTTCCGGCACGGATCGCATTCAGCGCCGACTGACGCGCGCGTCCGGTCAGTTTGGCGGACAGCAGTGCTACCGGCAGCCCTAGCGGGCGCAGCCAGCGGTCGAAGTTCTGCCAGTGCTGCTCGGCAAGCAGCTCGGTCGGTGCCATCAGGGCCGCCTGAAACCCCGACTCGACGGCCGCGAGTGCAGCGAGCGCCGCGACGACCGTCTTGCCCGAACCGACGTCGCCTTGCACGAGTCGCAGCATCGGAGATGCCGCGGCGAGGTCCACCGTGATCTCGGCGAGCACTCCTTGTTGCGCGCCGGTCAGCGTGAACGGCAGCGCGGCAAGAAAGCGTCGCGCGAGAACTCCCGGTGGCGTGAGCGGCCAGGCCGCGTCGGCGCGGATCTCCTCGCGCAGCTGCCGCAGGCTCAGCTGGTGGGCCAGCAGCTCCTCGAATGCGAGGCGTCGCTGCGCAGGATGACAGCCGGCGGCGAGCGGCGCGAGGTCTGCGCCCGGCGGTGGCCGGTGCACATAGGCGAGCGCGGCGCCGAGCGGCGGCAGACCGAGGTCAGCGAGCAGCGCCGGCGGCAGCCAGTCGCGGACGCTCGAGCGCTCGACCTCGGCGAGGGCGAGCGCCGTCAGGATCCGCAGCCGCCCCTGCTGTACGCCCTCGGTCGCCGGATACACGGGCGTCAGCGAGTCCTCGGTGCGCTGCGCATCGGGGCCTTCGGCGCGACGGTATTCGGGGTGCACGATCTCGAGCCCCAGCGTGCCGCGTCGCGCCTCGCCGTAGCACCGCAGCCGGACGCCGCGCTGCAGCTGCGCCTGCTGGGCGCCCGTGAAGTAGAAGAACCGCAATGTCAGGAATCCGGAGCCGTCGGATATCCGCACGAGCAGCTGGCGGCGGCGGCGAAAGGCGACCTCGGCGAGTTCGATCCCGCCCTCGACTACCGCGCGCTCGCCCGGCCGCAGCGTGCCGATCGGCACGATCCGCGTGCGGTCCTCGTAGCGCAGCGGCAGCAGAAACAGCAGATCCTGGACCGTCTCTATGCCGAGCTTGGCGAGTTTCGCCGCCAGCGACTCGCCGACACCCTTGAGGGCTGTGACCGGGCGCAACTCGGCGTCAGCGCCGGCCGGCCGCGGCACATCCTCGCCGGCGCGCGAGCGGGTGGCGTTCACAGCTCCAGGATGCAATCCGCCTCGATCGCCGCACCGCGCGGAAGGGCGGCGACGCCGACCGCCGCACGGGCCGGATACGGCGCGGGGAAGTATTCCGCCATCACCTTGTTGACGAGCTGGAAATGGCTGAGATCGACCAGATAGATCGTCACGCGCACCGCATCGCCGAGCGACCCGCCGGCTGCACGCGCAATTGCCTTCAGGTTGTCGAACACCCGGCGCACCTGCGCCTCGATGTCACCCGAGATGAATTCCTTCGTGGCCGGGTCGATCGGTATCTGGCCGGAGATGTACACGGTGCCCCCGACCCTGACCGCCTGCGAATACGTGCCGATCGCGGCCGGCGCCGCCGCGGTTGAGATGATCGTGCGTGACATGCTGACCTCGCGCATGGAGTTCGGCGCCATTCTCGCACGATGCCCGCGGGCCCGGGATCGTTCAGGCGAGCGTGCGCTCCACCGACAGGACTTCCGGCATCGAACGGATCGCGCGGATCACCTTGGCCAGCTGGGCTCGACCCTGGACTTGCAGCTCGAAGGTGATCGTCGAGGACTCGCTGTCCCGTTCGACCACTGACAGGTGGCCGATGTTGGTCTCGGTGGTCGCGATGGCCGAGGCTACCGCGGCGAGCACGCCGGGCCGGTTCTGAACCTCGACCTTGATTTCGGAGGCGAAGCTGCGGTGCGCACTTTTCTGCCACGACACCGGTAGCCACTTCTCGGGCTGCTTGTGCCAGCCGGCAAGGTTGCCGCAGCGGGCGCGGTGGATGACGACGCCGCGACCGGTCGACAGGAACGCGATGATCGGGTCGAACGGGATCGGGAAGCAGCAGCGCGCGTAGGTCACGACCAGACCCTCGGTGCCGGCGATGGCGAGCGGGGCCGCCGCGCGCGTCTCACCCTTGGCCGAGACGGCGCCGCGATCGGCCGGCAACAGGTGTCGTGCCACGAGCGGCGCGAGCCGCTCGCCGAGGCCTACTTTTTCGAACAGGTCCTCCGGATCCTTGAATCCGAGGTCGTGCGCCGCGCTCTCGATCGTCGCAGCATCGACGGCTTTCAGGGCGAGCTTGAACTCACCGAGCGCCTGGTTGACGAGCCGTCTGCCGAGATCTGCGGCCTCACCGCGCTTCATCGTCTTGAGGTAGCTGCGGATCGAGGCCCGCGCCTTGGCGGTGACGACGAAGTTCGCCCAGGCGGGGTTCGGGGTTGCGCCTTTGGCGGTGATAACCTCGACCGTCTGCCCGTTGCGCAGCGCCGTCCGCAGCGGCACCAGCCGCCGGTCGATTTTGGCGGCCACGCAGCGCCGGCCGACGTCGGTGTGCACCGCGTAGGCAAAATCGACGCAGGTCGCGCCGCGCGGCAGGCGCAGGATGTCGCCCTTCGGCGTGAACACGTACACCTTGTCCGGGAACAGGTCGACCTTGACGCTCTCGAGGAACTCCTCCGGATTGCC
>Ga0209415_10018554_pt1 | contig 10967 bp, 8 predicted proteins | sample PeaSoiSIISIP2007_FD_187696 | JGI IMG/M metagenome (GOLD analysis project Ga0209415, IMG submission 187696) | Peat soil microbial communities from Weissenstadt, Germany - SII-SIP-2007 (SPAdes) (version 2) | ecosystem: Environmental > Terrestrial > Soil > Wetlands > Peat | place: Germany... | reverse complement strand
TCTTTCCAACTTTCCCGGGCTCTGACCATCGATAGCGTCACCGGCGAACTCGGCGAATCCCTCCCCTTTTTTCAGAATGAGGGCTTGAGCCTCCAGGAGCGCAGTGTGCGGGGCAACGACTACTTGCAAGTCGTTCTGCCGCAAGCTCCTGCGCAAAAGCAGGAATTCACGCTTCATTTTCACTATCGGGGCAACGTCATCCTGGCGGCCGGCAACGGCGTCCTTTTCGTCGGCGCGAGGGAAAGCTGGTACCCCCACCTCGGCGATAGCGCGGAATTTTCGGGCTATGATTTCCTGCTGCGCTGGCCGCGCAAGCTGCGCTTGATCGCTACCGGCGCCAAGCTTGAAGAGCACGAGGAAGGGGACTTCCGCGTCGGGCACTGGAAGTCGGAGAAGCCTCTTCCCGTCGCAGGCTTCAATCTCGGCGAATACGCCTCGGTTTCCGTGTCCGCCGGCGCCCATTCCATTGACGTCTATGCCAATCGTGAGCTCGAAGACGATTTGCAGAGACGCATGGACGCTCCAGGGGTAGAAGTTCCCTCCCTTCCTTCCGCGCAATTCGGATCGGCCGCGCCGGGCCGCTCGATCCTTCCGCCTCCTCCCTCTCCCAGCCCGGCTGACGCCCTCAAGCAGCTTGGCAAAGAGATCGATTCCTCCATCCGTTTTTACGAAACGTTCAGTGGCCCTTTCCCGTTCCACAATCTCAGCGTTTCGCAAATTCCAGGAACATTCGGGCAGGGCTGGCCCGGCCTCCTCTATGTTTCCACCTATTCCTTCTTGCGTCCCGAAGCCCAACAGCGCGCCGGATTGAGCGTCGCCAGCCAGGAACATTTCACCGAGCTGGTTCCCTACCACGAAGTCGCGCATCAATGGTGGGGCAACGTGGTCGCCTGGTCGAGTTACCGCGACCAGTGGATTGACGAAGCCATCGCGAATTATCTCGCCCTGCTCTTTGCCGACACCAAGAAGAATCCGGACCACGCTTTGCACGTCTGGCTCACTCGTTACCGCCAGCAACTCACTGAAAAACTACCGGGTGCCAGCGAAGCAGCCGGTGACATCGGCGCGCTCACCCTCGGCACGCGCCTCGATTCCTCCAAGTCCCCCTCGGCCTATGAGGAGATCATCTATAGCAAAGGCTCCTGGATCATTCACATGCTTCGGGAAATGTTGCGGCAACCTGGCGCCAGGAATCCTGATGCTCGTTTCACCGCTTTGCTGCAAACCCTGGTGACCAAGTACGCCTACCGCGCCCTCTCCACCGATGACTTGCGCTACGAAGTGGAAACCGTGATGACACCAAGCATGGACCTCGAGGGCGGGCGCTCCATGGAATGGTTTTTCGAACAGTGGGTGCGCGGGACGGGCATTCCGCATTACCACGTGGAGTTCACGGTTCATCATACGGAAAAGGGCTATCAGGTTCGCGGGAAACTCTTTCAGACCGGCGTGCCACACTCGTTCATCGCCAGAGTCCCTCTCTATTCCGGTGGCGCCGGACACGGCACCCTCCTCGGCACGGTCATGGCGGCCGGGCCGGAAACATCCTTTTACTTCAACACTCCAGTTCTCACGCACAAAATTGTTGTCGATCCCCAGATGACTTTGCTCTGCACGTCGGAATAATTAAGTATGGAATTTGTTTGGAGGGTCTTACTTATATCGCTGTAGCAATAACTCTTGTTCAAGAAGTGGGCTATCCAGATTGAGTTCCGCTTTGCCGTCCTCACCGAAAACGTAAGCAAAGCCCAGGGGGTCCCCAGGAATTCCTTTGAGCAGCCCGGTCTGGACCAGTTCGCTCATCTTTGCCGCGCGTTTGCCAAAACGCTTTGCATACTCATCGGCCAGCGCGTTGAGCTGTTTGCAGTCCTCTTTCACTTTAAGCAACTGCAGGTTCAACAGCGCGTTCTTCTTGATCGAGGGATCGGCCGCCGAATTGTAAATATCCTTCCACAAAAAATACGAAGTCTCGAAGGATTCCCCTTCCGCCGCAACCCTCGCTGCCATCACTTTCATCCACAGTTGCGCGTTGGGTTTCGCGCTTCCTTCCCGGAACGCTTCCGCGGCTTTTTGGTAATCCTTCAAATCGAAGTAGTAGACAAATCCAAGGTCTTCGTACAGCCGCCAATAATCCGGATTTGCCTGGATGCCACGCTGAATCAGCTGCACGGCCAGGTCTGGCCGGCCAGCGCCGGCCGGCGGCGCCTGGCTGAGAAACATTGCGCCAAACCGGTAGGAGATCAGTAGATTTGGATCGAGTGTCGTGGTGATATCCAGGAGCGGCCAGAGCAATTCGAGATTTGCCTGGCCTCGCACGTGTTTGTTTCCGTAGTACTGCACCACGCGCGTCCAATACACGTCGGCCAGCAGCGGCGCATATTCCAGGCTTATCCCTCTCATGAGTTTGCCCGAGCGCAGCAGGACGTCGTCGCGCTCCTGGCTCACCGACTCGCGCTGCGCGTCGATGCTATGCTGCAGCCGCCAAGTCCCAGCGAATCCAACCGGCAAGACCAGCAGCAGCAACCACGCGATGGGATTCTGCGATTTCATTTCAAATTCTTCCGGGAAAACACCGCGGCTGCCGCCGTCAATACCATCGCGCAATAAATCACTGTGTACATCGTGTTCTGTAGAATCAACGCACCGGGAACTGCTCGCCCGTGCGCAGCCAGCGCCATCACATTGAAGTTTTCAAAATTGGGAAGCAGGTAAGAAAGCCCTCTCGTGAAAGCCGCTGCTGCCGGACTCATCACCTCGGCCGGCAAGTTTCGCAACTCCAGCACGTACAAACCCACGACGTACAAGCCCACGGTGAACAAGATCGCCAGCAGCGGCGTCGTGAAACAAGAAAACAGCAGCGCCAGCGCAACGATTAGCGCCAGCTTCAGCAGTATGAAATACACCGCCACGAGCACGGAAGCATCGCTTCGTTCCAGCGTATGCTTCACATAAATCATCACCAGCAAGAGTCCCACTGCCATCGCCGCCGTGTTCACCGCCAGCGTCAGCACCAGCCCGGCGAATTTTCCCAGCAGAAATTCCCAGCGTCGCACGGGCTTCGCCAGCAGCGCGTAAAGCGTGCGCTTGTCCAACTCCTTGGAAACCAGCGCGACACCGATAAACACCGAAATCAGCAGCCCGATCACCGAAATGGCGCTCAAGCCCAGGCTGACGATGACCGTCTGCTCGATGCCGATCGAGATCTGTCCCACAGCAATGGCCGCCGCCATCATCAACAGCGCGAAAAACACCAGGTTGTACAGCACGCGGTCGCGTACCGCTTCGCGAAACGTGTTCCATGCCACTACGCCGGCGCGCCTCATTTCCCGCTCACTTCCACCGCTGAAGCTTGCGCGCGATCCGCCGCCACCAAATTCATGAAGAATTCCTCAAGCGACGCTTTTACTTGCGACACGGAAAGGATGCGCGCCCCCGCTGCTCTCAATTGTTCGATAGCGTTGTAAAGCTCTTCCTCCGCCACTTGCAGCCGATAACGGTCGCCCGTGCAAGTTGCCTTGGCCACCAGCGGCGCATTGCTCGTGCCCGCGAGCTCAAAAAGAATTTCCATTCCCTGCGTCTTCATGTCCACGAGCGTTCCCGGCGCTCCTACACCGCGGAGCTTTCCACCGACAATCACGCCCACGCGGTCGCACAACATTTCCGCGTCCGACAGAATGTGCGTGGAAAACATCACCGTCTTCCCATCCTTCTTCAGCTCCAGAATAATGTCGCGCACTTCGCGCCTGCCGACCGGATCGAGTCCCGACATGGGCTCATCCAGAATCACCACTTTCGGATCGTGCAGAATCGCTTGCGCCAGCCCCACGCGCTGCAACATCCCCTTTGAATATTTGCGAAGCTGTATCTTGCGCGCCGTTTCGAGCCCGACCTTTTTCAGCATCCGCTCCACGCGTTCTTTCCGGTCGGCAGCCGTCAAGTCGTGAAACCGCGCGAAGTAGTCCAGCACTTCCGCTGCCGTCAAATAGTCGTAGAAGTACGGCTGCTCGGGCAGATACCCGATCTCGCGGTGCATCTCCACGTCGCTGATCGGCTTGCTGAGGATTCTCGCGTCCCCCGCCGTGGGGAAAATCAGGCCCATGAGGAGCTTGATGGTCGTTGACTTGCCGGCACCGTTCGGCCCGATAAAGCCAAACACCTCGCCGGTCTGCACCTGCATGTTCAGCCCTTCAAGCGATGTCTTTTTCTTGAGGTGCAGAAACCCGAAGGGATATTCCTTGGTCAAATTTTCAATTTCAATCGCTAAACCTGGCATGTACTCATTGTTGGCATGCCGAGCCCGACCGTCAATCGCTCAACTAAAGGATGTGCGCGGAGAGAAACTACAAAGAAGGCAACAGATCGAAAGAAACAGTGTGAACTCAGGAGTCGCTGCGGACTTGCCCAATCTGCACCAATTCCCCTGGCGGAGTTGCCGGCGGCGACATAGGCATGGGCTTCAAGTTCTGCGGGTCGCGCCAGTTATCCAGTATCCCCACTTGCTGCACGCACGAAACCGTGCAGCGCGGCGCGCAAAACTTCTTCGTCGAATACTCCCGGTGGCGCATCTCGGGCGTGTACTGCGCCAGCGGAATCCCCGGATACCCGCGCTGCTGCGAGCACCAGTGCACCAGCCCGTCCTCGCAGATATAGAGGTACCGCGAGCCCGAGCGGCATCGCCAGTTGTGTTCCTTCCCGCGCGCAACGTTGTGCTGAAAATCGTTGAATCTCGAAAACGACCGCTTGCTCAGCGACATGATCTCTTCAAAAATTTCGATCTCCCGCGGCCCCAGCGGCTTCAGTTGCCCATTGTGGTCGTGAATGATCCCCACCGTGCTCGTCAGGCCCAGGTCCACAGCGCGGTGCGCAATCCGCAGCGCATCTTCCGGATCTTTCACTCCACTCCCCAGCACCGAATTGATGTTCACCTGGAAATACGCATAATTCGCCAGCAGCTCGAGCTTTTGGTCCAGTGTCTTCAAGCTCTTCAGGGAAATATCGTCTGGCTTCGTATTGTCGATGCTGATCTGCAGGTGCTCCAGGCCGGCGCGGTTCAATTCTTCGATGCGCTTCCGCGTCAGCAGGAAACCGTTCGTGATCATCCCCGCGATCATTCCCCGCCGCCGGATGTGGCGAATAATCTCATCCATTTCCGGGTGCAGCAGTGGCTCGCCACCGCTGATGGTGATGATCGACGTCCCCATGTGCGCCAGGATATCCAGGCGCTTCTTCATCTCTTCCAATGCCACTGGCTGGGAGAAATCGTCGAACTCATTGCAGTACGTGCACGCCAGATTGCAGCGCCGCGTCGGGATGATATGCGCCAGAAAGGGATGCTTCGTGGAAATCAGGGCCTTCGCAATGGCACGCAGCTCCCGCAATCGCGTGTGGAAGAAGCGCTCGGCGCGCCAAAACCACACCTTTAGTGAAGCATGCGATTTTCCGTATCCCTGGCTCATGAAACCGGCAGAATCCCCTGAACGAAAATTATACATGACCCAGGAGCGCCCTGCTGTCCATTTGCCCATTTCGCGCTATCGCCTGACGCAAAATCAGCCACTCCGTCATGTCTATACAAAAGAACTGGCAAAATCCATCCGCCAACTAACCATTGCCACCTTTCCGTCGTCCAATGCTCCGAAGGTCTTCGTAGACAAGGTGGTTGCCATGCGAGGTGCCCATGCTATCGGGGTCCGATTTGCACTTTGCCGCCCGCGAACTCCGCAAGCGGCCGGGTTTCGCGCTCACCGCTGTGCTCTCTCTTGCGCTGGGCATCGGCGCCACAAGTGCCGTGTTCAGTGTCATTTACGCAGTCCTGATTGACCCCTTCCCGTACCCGGGCTCCGACCGCATTGTGGAACTCCGCCTCGTGGACAAAGCTGGGAACGACCGCTTCACCGGCATGACCGGCCCGCAGATGGATCGTCTTCGCCAAACTCGATCCCTCGAAAGTGTCGTCGGCATGGACTGGTGGAATCTGACCACCACGGACGGCGACCTCCCGGAAGACGTCCAGTCCATTCATATTTCCCCGAATTCTCCCAACCACTGGGGTGTTCCCGCGCTGAAGGGCCGCTGGCTGATTCCTTCCGACGCCCCGCCGGGCGAGGAGCCCCAACGCGTCGTGGTCCTCGGCTACCAGTTCTGGCAAAGATACTTCCTGGGCGACCCCCACATCGTCGGCCGCAAGATACAACTGGTTCACAAAACCTATGAAATTGTCGGTGTGATGCCCCCGCGCTTCAAATGGGGCGACGGAGAAATCTATCTTCCTTTGCACGTCACGCAAGACCCGCACATTGACTTCGCCACGTCGCTGAAGCTCCGCCCGGGTGTTACCATCGCCCAAGCCAGTGCCGAGCTTCAGCCGATACTTGAAGATTTCGCAAAGCAATCCCCGGAGAATTATCCCGAGAAATTCCGCGTCAGCCTGCGCAGCATTATCGATGTGTATGCCAAACCTCTCGGGCCGACTCTTTATCTGCTCCTCGGCGCGGTCGCTTCGCTGCTCCTGATCGGCTGCGGGAACGTCTCCATCCTGCTCCTGGCCCGCGGCGCCGAACGCCAGCATGAACTGGCCGTCCGCGCCTCCGTCGGTGCCGACCGCCTGCGCATCATCCGGCAGTTGCTGACCGAGTCCCTCGCCATCGCCAGCGCCGGAACCGTGCTCGGCGTTTTGTTGGCGTGGAGAAGCCTCTCCCTGCTCATCAAGTTCTTGCCGGAAAATTCTTTTCCAGCCGAATCGGTCATCAAAATGAATGTACCGGTCTTGCTGTTCAGCATCGGTCTAGCCTTCGCGACTACCGTAGTCTTCGGCCTCTGGCCGGCCTTGCAACTCTCCCGGCCGGACATCGCTCGCTTGATGCAAAGCAGCGCGCGACGCATGACCGCCAGCACCTACGCGCGGCGCACCCATAGCGCCATGGTTGGCGCTCAGGTCGCCCTGACGCTTCTCTTGCTAACCGTCGCAAGTGCTGCCGGCAAAGGTTTTCTTCACCTCGTCAAGACCGATCTCGGCTACGACCCGGGCTTCGCCATGTCCGTTCCGATTCCCATCCACGACAACACCCACGTCTCCTGGCAGGATCGTTCCGAATACTTCGAGCAGCTTCGCGCCAAAATCGCCGCCATGCCTGCAGTCGTCGCCGCCGGCATCTCCACCAACGCCACCCCGCCCTCCAATGGCTGGGACACGCGCATAGAAATCATGGGCAACAATACCGAAAAGCCCGAGATGAACTTGAACTTCATAAGCCCGGAGTACTTCCCACTCCTTCACATCCCCATGTCACAGGGCCGTATCTGGGATCACGCCGAAACCATGCGCGGGGCCCCCCTCGCCGTCATCAACCAGACCATGGCGAAACAATATTGGCCCAACGGCGACGCCATCGGTCATCAAGTCCGTGTCCCCGAACTTAAGGGCGAACCGCCTTATTCACCCGCTGCTCCGGGAAGCGACGGCTGGTTGCAAATCGTCGGCATCGTCGCTGACGCCCGCAACGATGGCTTGCGAAACAAGATCAAGCCTTCCATGTATGTGCCCTACACGCTGCGCCTGCGCATGTTCACCCAAATTCTTGTGCGCACCCAAGTCCCCCCCATGTCGATTCTGCGCGACATTCGCGCTCAACTCGTTCAAGTCGACCCTGATCAGCAGGTTATGCGCGTTCGCGACTTGCAAGCCTGGATCAGCGGCCAAACCGAGTATGCCCAGCAGCGCTTCATCGCTACGCTATTCAGTGTTTTTGCGATTCTCGCGCTGGTGCTTGCCGCCGTCGGGCTGTACAGTGTCGTCTCTTACGGCGTGGCCACGCGCACCAACGAATTCGGCATTCGCATGGCCCTCGGCGCAAAAGCCGCTGACGTCTTCCGCATCGTTATGTCTTCAACGGCACTCCATGTAGGTGGTGGGCTGGCGGTAGGTCTCTTGCTCAGCCTCGCCTTCGACAAGCTCGCTACCAAGTGGGTGATGGAAAGTTCCCGCGACCCTCTCATTCTCGCTGGCGTAACGCTGTTGCTTATCCTCGCCGCAGCGCTGGCTTGTTTCGTTCCCGCTCGCCGCGCCGCGTCCGTCGATCCCATGGAAGCGCTGCGCTACGAGTAGTCAGCGTCGAGGATCTTGCCCGCATCGGATTTTGCGCGAGTGAGCCGTCTAGTTGTTGGGAGGATTTCCCCAGTTCGCGGTCGAGAGCGAAGTATCAGCGTCTACGTAGGCAATCATCGGTGTGCCCGGTTTGATCTCCGCGTCTTTGCCGTGCCTGAACAGGGTGAAAAGGCCCACTTAAGGAACCAACACCGCTGCGTTCGGTGGTTTCGGCTGTCCTTCCAGCGTCGCCGAACCCTGCAGTTTTACCGTGTTGCCGTTAGCGTCCAGCGATTCCACTTGGAACACGAGATTGCCCGGCGCACCGCCGGCGCCGGTTTTATCAACTTGCGTGACTGTGGCCGTTGCGTGCGCACCCTTGGCGATCAGCACCATATCTCCGGCTTTGACGTCTTCCGCCAACGTCAGTTGAATCTTGTCTCCCACGTCCGCCGTCTTGGAATTCACTTCCGTTGCAAACACCAGATGCACGGGAGTCCCCTGCCGCAGAATGGCGCTTCCCATCACGTTCGATGAAGCGACAACGCTCACAGGAGGCGAGGCCTTTGCCGTCGCAGGTTGCGTCCCCGTGATCGTGTATTTCGCGCTCGCTACCAAACTCCGTCTGCTGTACGGCCCCGGCACGATCGCTATGGCATTCAGCGTTGTCGTCGAATCAATCGAGACCGGTCCCGTGTACCGCGTTGAAGCTAGCGTTGGTGTCCACCCATCCATCGTGTAGTAGATCACGGCTCCCCGCGTCGCATCGTGGATCTTTACAGTTGTGGTCGCGGAGTATGTGCCCGGCTTCGCCGAAAATGTCGGCCTGGCCGCGGGCCTGCAGCACCCTGCAGTGTTGTTCGCAGAATTCGAGGCGTCCGACAGATTCTGCATCATCTGCTGTGTCGCCTGATTGCTCGCTTGCTGCATTTGTTGCATCTGCTGCTGCTGCGCCGCTTGCGTCGCTTGTTGTGCCGCCTGCTGTGCGGCCTGTGTGGCAAGGTCCTGCGCCTGCGCGCAAAAACCGCTCAACATCAATATGGTGATTGCGAGAAGAGCGCGCATGGGGTCCACCTTTCCTCTCGCTGTATAAGACGTTTTGACGCCCTGCCCCGTTACGCCTGCAAATCTCGTTTCCTTGCGCGACTGCAAATTCACTTCTTCACAGTGGTTTGGGATGCGCCGCCATGGCCTCGCGAAACACCGCCAGGTTGTTCTTATCCACCACTGCCGTACCCGTATCCACCCAGCTCGGCAGCGGCGGCGCCGGCGCCGTGCGCCAGTCCTTGAACTCCTTCACCGCATTATGGTGCAAGTCGTCCAGGAATTTGAGCCCGTAATAGCTCATCACATACGGCTTCTGAGCGATCGTTGCCGCAATGGTTCCTCGCTCGATCAAATCCAAGGTCTTCGGATCCTTGTCGAATGCCACGACCGGCACCTTGCCTCCCAAATCAAACCGGTTCAACGCGTCCGCAGCTCCGGGCCCTCCGGTCGCCTCCAGGCAGATAATCCCGTCTATTTTTTCTTTCTTCAGGACCATGTCGGAAACCTGGTCAAACGCGCTGCGCCAGTCTCCTTTGTCATCCACGATCTTCGTCAGCTTCAATGCCGGATAATTTTTCAGCGCATCGGCCGCTCCCGCCAATCGATCATCCAGGTTGCGCTGCCCCGGAATCGTAATCACCACGATGTTTCCCTTGCCGGCCAGCGCCGCCATCCGCTTCACGCTTTCCCTCCCGGCCTTCATGTTGTCCGTCCCGATGTACAGCACCCTCTTCGAGTCCGGCACGTCTGCATCCAGGCAAATCACCGGAATGCCCGCCGCTATCGCCTTGTCGATGTCCGCTTGGAAAAAATCCGTTCGCGCCGCGGACAGGCAGATCCCCGCCGGCTGTTTGTCCACCAGATTCCTGAACGCCGTGGCCTCCGCGCCTGGATCGTAGGTCGCCGGACCGACCATCTCGGCTTTGACCCCGAGGTTCTGCGCCGCATCCATGAACCCTGCCTGCGCTTCCTGCCAGTACGGCAAATTGATGTTGGTTGCCACTAAATAGTACTTCTCCGTTTCCTCGTGGTAAGGTTTCGCGCACGCGCCAATAATCGCCGCCACCAGGAGAATCAGAAATGATGCCCATGCTGCCGCATATTTCGTCATTGAATTTCTCCTTTCGCACTCCGTCCAGCCTTCGGCGTTCCTTGCACCGCTGGCTCTCTGTTTATTAGGGGATTCTCCTCGCTGTACTTCGGGAGGCCGACTTGCAACCGGATTCTAGCACCGCCCGTCCCCGCCGGAGCATCTATTTGATTCACCAACAGCCCGCTCGACGGTTCGCCTTGGTTTGTAAGCAAACCTAATCTCGGCTCATACTCAGCCTTTAAAATACTTTCGGTAGTTACGTCGGGATTTCTTACGCAGCTCTTCGGCAGGAACCGCCAAAACTTGACCATCGCGCTAGATATAAAGTGGCAATCCTTCTCGCGCGTGCTCTTCGAGGACCTGTTCGATCGCGACCTCTAGCACCATCATGGCGCGCACGAACAGAGGCAACTCAAGGACATTTGGGGGAGGTCTAATCTTATTGCTCCGAAGCGGATGGCTGGAACATCATACACTCTCGCAACTCGCAGTATCCGAGCCACTTACTAATACTCATTTGACAAATTATATAAATTTTCTATGACGGGAGTTTGAATCGGGCACGCTGCTTCTGTGCCTTCTGATTATGCTCGTCCGCCAGGCGGTTCCTCTAAAGAACTTCATCCCCCTAGAATGAACATTTATGAAAAACTCCCAGGGGGGTGGGGCGTTATGGTTAACCAGCTATTCCTCCGAAGTAACTTTTATGTCTCGTCGCCCCACTCCGAGCGCCGGCTCGTCCCT
>Ga0209415_10018553_pt1 | contig 10967 bp, 10 predicted proteins | sample PeaSoiSIISIP2007_FD_187696 | JGI IMG/M metagenome (GOLD analysis project Ga0209415, IMG submission 187696) | Peat soil microbial communities from Weissenstadt, Germany - SII-SIP-2007 (SPAdes) (version 2) | ecosystem: Environmental > Terrestrial > Soil > Wetlands > Peat | place: Germany... | reverse complement strand
CGCCGGCTCTGCATGGATCGAAATCGTAATCTCATCTTGGTCTCCAAGGCCGAACTTCGGCTCGGACTCCAATTTGGGCAAAGGGCCGTAAAGGATCGAGGGGGAAGGAAGGGCCGCGAAATAAAGCCGACATATAGGGTTGCAAGTGCACCCGAAGATGCGCAGCGCACGTCCGAAATGCTGATTGGATCAGCCTATCCTGCAATCCTGGAAAAATCGGCCACGCGATGAACCGCGTCGCGCAAGGCGCTCAACAGCCGAAGCCGATTGAGCCGCAGCTTCGGATCCTCGGTATTCACCGTCACATGGTCGAAGAACGCGTCGACCGGGCCGCGCAGACGCGAGAGCGCCTGCATGGCCGCCTCGAAATCTTCCGTCTCGATCGCGGCGCCTGCCTCCGTGGCGGCGCGGGCGAGCGCCGTCGCCAGCTCCTTCTCTTCCGGCGCGACGAGGCGATCCGGCGAGAAGGGTGCTGCATAGGTGCGCGCCTCCTCACTGCCCGCCTTCTTCTCCTCTGCGCGGAGAATATTGGCGGCGCGTCGATAGCCCACCAGGAGATTGCCGCCGTCCTCGGTCTCGAGAAACCGGCCGAGCGCCTCGACCCGGCGCACGGTCAGCAGGAGATCGTCTTGGCCCTCCAGCGCGAAAACCGCATCGATGAGGTCGTGACGCGAGCCCTTCTCGCGCAGATAGACTTTCAGACGGTCCGCGAAAAAGGCATCCAGTCCCATCGCTTTGATCGCCTTGGGAACTGCTTCGACAACTTCCTGAAGCGGTGAAGCCATCCCAGCCGGCAGCTCAGCCCAGATCCCTATATTCTTGCGGACAGTCAAATGGTTTTGATTAGCAAGCTCTCTGAGCGCGTATGTTTCAATGACTTCAAGGCGCAATCGAATTGAGTTCTCCAAAATAATCCGGATCAACCCCAGCGCCGCGCGGCGCAACCCGAAAGGATCCTTGCTGCCGGTCGGCCGCTCGTCGATCGCAAAAAAACCGACGAGCGTATCGAACTTGTCGGCCAGCGCGACGGCGATGGCGACCGGCTCGGTCGGAATGCGGTCGGAAGGACCCTGCGGCTTGTAATGGTCCTCAATGGCCGCCGCTACATTCGCGGCCTCCCCTTGCGCAAGGGCGTAATACTTGCCCATGAGGCCCTGAAGCTCGGGGAATTCGCCGACCATTTCGGAGGTGAGATCCGCCTTGCAGAGCCGGGCCGCGCGGGCCGCCGCTTCCTCGTTGGCGCCGACTAAGGGCGCGATCGCGCGCCCCAGAGAGACGAGCCTTTCGACTCGCTCGCCCTGCGAACCGAGCTTGTCCTGAAAGATGATGCCCTCGAGCTTTGCCAGCCTGTCTTCAAGCTTCACCTGAAGATCGGTCTCATAGAAGAATTGCGCGTCCGCGAGGCGGGCGCGCACGACGCGGCCATTGCCGGCGGCGATCGCCGCGCCGCCATCCCGCGCGACAATATTGGCGACGAGCACGAACTTATTCGCGAGTTCGCCCGTCGCCGCGCTGCGCAGCACGAAACATTTCTGATGCGTGCGGATCGTCGCACGGATCACTTCCGGCGGAAGGGCGAGAAAAGCTTCATCGAAGCTGCCGATCAGCACGACCGGCCATTCGACGAGGCCGGCGACTTCCTCGAGGAGCGCGTCATCCTCGATGAGTTCGAGCCCCTGCGCATGGGCGAGGCTGCGGGCGTCATAAAGGATGATGTTTTGCCTGCGGGCCGGATCGAGAACAACTTTGGCCCTTTCGAGCGCGCTCACGTAGTCGTCGAAGCGGCGCACGCGAATCTCGCCCGGCGCCATGAAGCGATGCCCGTGGGTGATGTTGCCGGCCGTTATGCCGGCAACCGAGAAGGGAACGATCTCCGGCTCTTCCGTCTCGGGACCGAAGGTCGCAAGGATCGCATGCAACGGCCGCACCCAGCGGAAGGCGTCGGGGCGCGTCGATTCCGCCCCCCAGCGCATCGACTTCGGCCAGGGAAAGGTTTTCAAGATCGGCGGGAGGATCTCGGCGAGAACCTCGGCCGTGTCGCGTCCCGGCCTTTCGATGACGGCGACATAAAAGTCGCCCTTTTTCGGATCTTTCTCGATCCGCGCCGCCTCGATCGAGGCGAGGCCGGCGCTCTTCAGGAAGCCTTGCACCGCCGCCGCGGGCGCGTCGACGCGAGGGCCCCTCTTCAGCTCGCTTGTGTCGCGCTGGCGCGCCGGCAGGCCGACGATATGGAGGGTCAAGCGCCGCGGCGTCGCGAAGCTTCCCGCCGAATCGCCGAACAGATTGCGCTCGGCCAGCGCGTCGGTGACAAGCCTTTTCAGGTCCAGCGCCGCCTGCGCCTGCATGCGGGCCGGGATCTCTTCGCAAAAAAGCTCGAGGAGGAAGTCGGGCATGGTTTCGGCTCGAGCGCAGATCGATGCGATGCCAGCGCTTCTATAGACGCAAGCAGGTCATTTCAACGCATATTGCCGACAGTGCCCCGGCGGAATATGACGAAGCGGCTGCGCCGAGGAGGTCCAGTGCATGCCCATTCTGGTCGAGATCGCCGCCGGCGAATTGATCGACAAGATCACCATCCTCGAGATCAAGCTCGAAAATATTCAGGATTCGGCAAAGCGCGCCAATATTCGGCGCGAATACGATGTGCTGATCGACACGCTCGGCAGGGAGATCGCCCCGAGCGAAGCGCTTTCGCGCCTGACCGCCGCGCTCAAGGAAGTCAATGCGGAGCTGTGGCGGACCGAGGACGCGATCCGGGAGCATGAAAGGGCGGCGACGTTCGGGCCGGAATTCGTCGCCCTCGCCCATTCCGTCTACCGCAGCAACGACAAGAGGGCCGCGCTCAAGCGCGAGATCAACGCGCTGCTCAACAGCGCGATCGTCGAAGAGAAGAGCTACGCAGCCTATTGATTGCGGCCGAAAGCAGCCGTGGCAGCCTGGCGCCTTTCCGTGATATAGGCCCGGCGTTTCGACCGGAACCGCTTTACCCTCGCCACGGCCTGCGGCTATCACAGGGCAAGGATGCGACCCCGATGACTGCCGAGCCAGGCACGAAGCCGACATTGAAGCGTATCGCCTTTCTCTCCACCGGCGCGCCGGAGGCCGAGGCTGCGCGAATCCGTCTCGTTCACGCCTATGGCACTTGCGATCCGGCCTCAGCCGACGTGATCGTCGCGCTCGGCGGCGATGGTCTGATGCTGCAGACGCTGCATCGATTCATCGACAGTCGCAAGCCGATCTACGGCATGAACCGCGGCTCGGTCGGCTTTCTCATGAACGAATATCGCGAGGAGGATCTCGAGAAGCGCATCGACGAAGCGCAGCCTTCCGTCATCCATCCGCTCGTGATGGTTGCAACCGACACGCGCGGCGAAGTCGCCACGGCCTGCGCCATCAACGAAGTTTCGGTTCTGCGCCAATCCTATCAGGCGGCGAAGATCCGCATCTGCATCGACGGCAAGGAGAGGCTGGCCGAACTCGTCGCCGACGGGCTCCTGGTGGCGACGCCGGCCGGGTCGACCGCCTATAATCTCTCAGTCGACGGGCCGATCCTGCCGCTCGATTCCCCGCTGATGGCGCTGACCCCTATTTCCGCGTTTCGGCCGCGCCGCTGGCGTGGCGCGCTCTTGCCCGACACCGCGCATGTGACCCTCGATATTCTCGAAGCCGAAAAGAGGCCGGTCGCCGCCGTGGCCGATCATTTCGAGTTCAGAGAGGTGGTCAAGGTGGAGATCGCCATGGACCATGCGACCGGTCTCGTCATTCTCCACGACCCCGGCCATTCGCTCGACGAGCGGATCCTCCGCGAACAATTCGGCTATTGAACCATGCGAACGATCAAGATCCTCAAGCGCGAGATCTTGTCGCGCGGCTATGGCCTTCTCGAAAGAATCACGTTCCGCCGTCGCCGGTTCGATGGAAAAACGCAGGAGGTAACCCGGGCGGTCTATGACCCGGGCGACGCCGCCACCATCCTGCTTTATGATACAGCGCGCTCCCGCGTCTTGCTGGTGCGGCAATTTCGCTTGCCGGTCTATCTCGCCACCGGCCGCGAGACGACGATCGAGGCCTGCGCCGGCAAGCTCGAAGGTCTCGACGCCGCCCGCCGCATCGTCATGGAAGTCGAAGAAGAGACCGGCTTTTCGATCAAGGACCCGAAGTTTCTCTTCAATGCCTTCATGAGCCCCGGCGCGTACGCCGAACGAATCAGTTTCTTTGTCGTCCGTTATTCACCGGCCGACCGTCGCGGACCCGGCGGCGGCATCCGCGAAGACGGCGAAGACATTGAAATCCTCGAGCCGACACTGGACGAGGCGCTGGCGATGATCGATCGCGGCGAAATCATCGACGCCAAGACGATCATCCTGCTGCACTACGCCAAGCTCGCCGGGCTGATGAACTGAGAAGGTTAATGGCGCCCCGGGCTTGCGTTATGCCGCGGCGAGTTCTCTCTCGAGCGCGGCAAGATCGACCGTGATGAGCCGCGCCTCGATCTGCCGCACATTCCGCGTTGACGTCTGCGCCGACTCCGCGTCGCAATCGACCAGAAGCAAAGGTGGTTCCTCCGGCATCGGCACCGCCGACTCGATCATATTCGAACCCGCCAATGCCGAGGCAGCCGGCTGCTGCGGCAGCGCCGCGGAGTAATCGCGGGCTTCTTCGCGCGCCGCTTCGGCGTCGAAACGGCGCAGAACCGCGAGCAACCTGTCGAGTTCGCCGCCGTTTATAGCCTTGCAGGCCGTGAGCACCCTTTCGATCCTCTGCCGCGACAGGCAAGCACCGCTCTCCTCACCCGTGTCGATCAGGCAAAGCGCTTCGATCGCGGCGCGAAAGGCCGGCAGAAGGGGATCGGGAAGCCCGGCTTTGCGGTAGAGCGCGGCAAAGCCGGTGCTGCGCCAATCGCGGATCAAGCCCTTAATCCGCCCCAAGGGGAGATCGGACAATTCGGCGAGCGCCGCTTCGAGCAGACCCGAGTTGCCGCTGAGGAGCGCGCGCAGCAAGAGGCTTGCCGTCAATTGTCCGGAAGCGCGCAGGCGCGCGACGAGCTTTGCCGCGCCGTTCTCGCCCTCCCCGCTCATCGCGGCGATGATGACATGCGCCTGTTCGCAGGCTTCGCGCGTGACCCGCCTTGCCCTTTCCTGCGACATCCAATCGCGTTCGGTGACAAAGGCCGATAGACTATCCGCCGTCGCGGCGACCAGATCAGCGTGCAGCGAGGCCGGCAAATTCGGCCGCGATAACAGCGCCTCCCGCACCTCTCCATCGGAGCCGAAACGTTCGATCATCCGGCGCATCGAAAATTCCGGCAAGTCGGCGCCGAGGTTGATCGCCAGCGAGATCAGCGCTTCGCGCGCACCGACCTCGGCCAGCGCCGCGGCGACCTCGGCCGACAGGCCGGTGCGCAGCGCGATCGCCGATTGGGCGATCGCATCCCCGATCGCGGCGCAGTCGATGAGATCGGAATCGGACAATAGCGGGGAGCGGCACAGAACGATCGAGGAAATATCTGACTGGTCGTCGGCGAGCCCGAGCACGATATTATGCGGCGCCTCGGCGGCGCTGGCGAAGCTTTCGGCCATGGCCCGACGCACGAGGGGCGAAGCGTCATCGAGCAATCCGGTCAAGGCGAGCCTCGCCTCTTCGCGTTCGCCCTCAGCGAGATCGCAATAAAGATAGGCGCGCGCCAAGGCGCCCGCCGCTTCGGCCCGCTCGCTCGCCGCCGCGGTTGGCGCCCATTGCAGAAATCGACGAATGATCATGTTGCGATCCGGGCACACGGCAATTCGTGGGCCAAGCCATGGCTCAACTCGCTCCAAGATCTTCGATCATGGTAAATGTACCCTTAAGGGCAGCGATTCGTCTCCGTTCGCAGAACAGGATCGAAGCAGCGGAGCGAAATCTCGTCGCGGCGCAGGGCGGAGATGAAAGAACCTTGCTCACACCTCCTGGTTCGGGCCGACGATGCGACAAGGCTTGAACAGGCGCTCGAGGGCCAGGCGGACTGCCTCTGGCTCGATCTCGAAGATCTGCCGGCCGCCTCGAAGCCCCGGGCCCGCGAATTGGCGCTTGGCCTGTTGCAATCCGCGCGAGGAAGGTCGCCGCAACATCTCTTTGTCCGCGTGAATGGCCTCGAAAGCGGCGAAATCGACGCCGATCTCGATATCGTCTTGAAAGGCGCGCCGGACGGGATCGTCCTGCCGAAAGCGCGCGGCGGGGCCGATGTTCAGCATCTCGGCGCCAAGCTCGCCCTGCGCGAGGCGGAATATGATCTCATCGACGGGAGCACGCGGATCATGGCGATCGCCGCGCAGATGCCGGCTGCAATATTCAAGATGGGCACCTATCCCGGCGCGAGCCGCCGTCTCGCGGGTCTTTGTTGGGCGCCGGACGATCTCGCGACTGCGATCGGCGCAAAGGCGGCCCGCACGCCGGATGGCACGTTGACGGCGCCCTATGCCCTTGCCCGCAGCCTTACGCTCATGGCCGCCAAGGCCGCCGGCGTTGCCGCGATCGATTGCGCCTATGCGGATCCTCACGACATCGCCGGCCTCAAAGCCGAATGCGAAGCGGCGCGGCGCGACGGCTTTACCGGCAAACTTGCCATCGATCCGGATCAGGTCGCGCTCATCAACGCAATCTTCGCGTGAGTGTACCGGGCGCCCCTCTCCCCGCTTGCGGGGAGAGGGGGTAACTCGGGGCACCTTCTCCCGCAAGGAAAGAAGGAACGCACACCTAGATTCTGGATTACTTCGTCACGTCATTGCGAGCGAAGCGAAGCAATCCAGTAGGCGTTTCTGGATTGCTTCGTCGCTTCGCTCCTCGCAATGACGCTCAAAACTTCATCGGCCGCGGCAGCACGAAGGTTCGATCGACCATCGCGTAATCGAAATAGCCGCAGCGGGCGATCGGCCGCATCGCCGCCGTATCGACCCGTCCGTCCTTGATGAAAGCCTCCTCGATATGCACGCCGACCACTTGGCCGAAGACGAGATAATTTTCGGTCGGCGCGCCGTCCATGTCCTTGAGCCGCGCGATCTCGCTGACCTTGCATTCGAGCGCCGCCGGACTGAGTGCGACGCGCGGCGGCGCAACGCGTCGCGACGGTGCTTGTTCGAGACCGGCAAAGTCGAACTCACTCTTGCCGCGCGGCAAAGCCGCGGAAGTCTCGTTCATCGCGTCGCGCAGGTCGAAGGTCGCCATGTTCCAGACGAATTCCCGCGTTTCCTCCGCGAAGCTCAGCGAATCCTTTCGGCCATTGGAGGAAAAGACGATCATCGGCGGCCTTTCGCTCACCGCGTTGAAAAAGGAATAGGGCGCCAGATTGACCGCGCCGGCCCGGCTCATCGTCGAAACCCAGCCGATCGGGCGCGGCGCGATCAGAGCCTTGAACGGATCATGCCGGAGAAGAGTCTTGTCGCGGGAATCGAGTTCGTAGAACAAACTGCACCTCTCGAGGCTGCGCGGCTCACTCGCCGAAATTCGTGACGAGCGCGGTAAGCGCCGGGCGCGGCCGATCCTCGCGCGGACCAGGATGCCGGCCGATATGGATGAAACCGGCGATCCTTTCTGTCTCGGAAAGACCGAAGCGATCCAACACGGCGCGCTCGTATGCATACCATTCGGTGATCCAGGCGGTCGCAAAGCCCATCGCGTTGGCGGCGATCACCAGGCTCATGCAGACGGCGCCGGCCGCAAGAATTTGTTCCCATTGCGGAATTTTTTCATGCGGCGCGGCGCGCGACACGACGGCAATGACGAGCGGGGCAAGCGCCAGACGCTTGCGCTCGGCTTCGATGCGGGCATGATCGGCACCCGGATTGGACTTCGCGAAGACCTCGGCGATGATCGCACCGGCCTTTTCGCGCGCCGCGCCCTCGAAGACGATGAAGCGAAACGGCGCGAGCTTGCCGTGGTCGGGCACGCGCGCCCCGATCGTGAGGAGGAGTTCGCGCTCTTCGGACGTCGGCCCAGGCCCGGTCAATAGGGCGGGCGCCGCCGAACGCCGGGTTCGCAACAGCTCGATCGTCGCGTTCATAGAGGTTCACCGAGATAGCAGGCAAGAGCAGCCGAGTGCAGCCCCTCGGGATGCGGCTCGACCGCCACGAAAAGGTCAAGTTCACCCTTGAAGTCAACGTTCGGCTTGCCGTCATGCAAAGATCCCGATGCAAGTTCCGCTTACAAGCGGTTGCGGACGGCAAAAACGATGAGGGCTGATACCTTGACCCAGCCGCCCAAAGCGCCGGCGCCGCGTAGCGGCCTGTTGCGGCTGATCGTGATGAGCATCGCGCTTGGCGCGGCGAGCGTCGCAAGCGCGCAGCCGGCGCCGGCTGCCGCCCCTATCCCGGCCATCACTCCCGTCATCCCGTCCGGCGGCCTCCTCGCGCCAAGCCTCCAAGCCGAGCCGGAGAGGCCCCGCAGCCTGCTGCTTCTCTCGGCCTTCCTCAGCGCCGCCGACACACAGCCGGTGCGCAGCGGACTGAAATGGCGGGTCTTCGATGAGGCGGCGGAGGCCGACGGCTCGCATAAGCTCGTTGCCGAATCCTCTGCTGCCGCGCCATCTCTGTCCCTGCCCGACGGGACCTATATCGTACATGCCGCCATGGGGCTTGCCGGCATGACCAAGAGGGTGATCATTGCCGGCCAGCCGACGAGCGAGCGGCTGGTGTTGAACGCCGGCGGGTTGCGCATCGTCGCGGTGCTCGGCGATGAGCCGATCAATCCGGCGAAATTGACCATTTCCATCTATGTCCCCGAGCGCAACAATTCGGAAGCCAAACTGATCCTCGCCAACGCCAAGGCGGGCGACGTCATCGGCTTGCCGGAAGGGACCTATCACGTCGTCTCCACCTTGCTCGATACGACCGGCGTGGGCTCGCTCGGTCAGAACGGGATCGCCAATGCGACCAATTCCCTGGTGAGCGCCGATCTGCGCGTGCAGGCCGGCAAATTGACCGACGCGACGCTGCGCCACCGCGCCGCCGTGATGACCTTGAAGCTCGTCGACAATCCCGGCGGCGAAGCGCTCGCCAACTCGGCCTTCACGATCCTCACGCCGGGCGGCGACGTCATCCGCGAGCTGATCGGCGCCTTTCCTTCCGTCGTCCTCGCCGAAGGCGAATATGTCGCGATCGCGCGGCACGACAACATGACCTATCAGGCGACCTTCAAGGTTCAGTCGACCCAGGATCGCGACGTCGAGATCCTCGCCAAATGAGGAGGCGCGGGTAGTGTCTCGGTTTCAAATTCGGCAAAGGGTGGTGAACCTTTATCCCCGCTTCGCGAGCCCAATGACAGAGATGGCTGAGACGACTGCGGCGAGGAGGCTTAGAAAAAAGTTTATCTGGTTGCTTGTCTTTGCACTGAGCGATTTCGATTTTCTATTGCGGCACGTAGATGTGGTCTGGTGGCAAGTCCCCTTGATACCTCTCATACATAGCCGTGTAAGCCGCCTCGAGATGCCTCGTGAAGCGCTCAGTATCGAACAATGGGGCGGTCAGGCGATTTTGAGCTAATTTATTTTTGATTGAAGACAATTTCTCGGGGTTGGCCGCGAGTTCAATTGCAAGCGCCTCATATGCTTCCGGGCTTGTAGTGATGAGTTCAGGTAGCCCGATCGCGCTCAACAAGCTTGCGGCAACTCTGCCCGCAAAGGTTTCACCGATCCTCGTCAACACCGGCAATCCTGCCCAAAGCGCATCGCTCGCGGTCGTATGCGCATTATATGGCAGCGTGTCGAGAAAAAGGTCGGCAAGACGATGGCGTGCCAGATGCTCGGGCAAGGACATTCGAGGCGCGAAGATCAGCCGAGCTGGATCGACATGTCTGCTGGCCGCCTCTTTGCGCAAGTTTATGGCCGCAGTGGGATTGTCCTCCAATAGCCAGAGCACGCTACCTTCGAGCTGCTTTAATATCTGCATCCAGATAGCGAAAACGTCAGGCGTGATTTTATAGTTATTGTTGAAGCAGCAAAGAACGAATCCCGCTTCAGGCAACCCAAGCTCCTGGCGGGTGTAAGCTTTTCTGGATGAAAACATACTGTCGCGATAGTTATTCGCCTGATAGCTATTCGGAAGGTAAGCGACTTTCTCGGCATAAAAAGCTTGTTGTGATTTTTCGATGATAATTTCGTCGGATATCACGTAATCGATGTAATCCGCGCCCATGGTACCTGGGTACGCCAAATAGTTGACTTGGCTAGGAGCCGTTCTGTAGGCGAATATTCCTGGGCGGGAATCAGTGATGAAACCCATCAAGTCGACACTAATATCGATCTCGTTCTCCCTGGCTAGTACAGCGATATTCTCGTCAGACATATTCTGAACATCGATGAAATGATCAAAAGACTGACGCAGTCGCGAAGTCATCGAATCATTGCTGCGACCAAATGAAAATGCGAATGTTTCAAACTTGCTTTTATCATGCCGATCGAAGACGCCACACATCAACCAAGAAGTTGGGTGATTTCTGAAATCAGCCGAGAAATAACCAATGCGAGTTCTGCCGTGCGTCCGACGTTTTTGAACTGCGCCTAATCGATCATTTCTGCGGTGCCTTAATTCAACGAATCTTCTCGCCACTTTGAGTTGCGATGCTGGCGAGTGAGAAAATGTTAAAAGCGCAAATGGGCCTAATGCGCTGGCTCCAGCGGATATCGCATCCTCCAAGGAAACAATGTCAGCTTGAATATCTACCCAGTCGCAGATATTCATTCTAATATAAAATGAAGTTCCGTCGGCCAAATCAGGCTTGAGAGCAATTGCCTTGTTGTAGCTGGCAAGCGCTTCTTCAAGCCGCTCGAGCTCTTTGAGAGCAACGCCGCGATTAGAGTAAGCCTCAGCATAATCTGGTTTTAGCGCAATGGCTTTATCGCAGCTGGCGAGCGCTTCTTCAAGGCGCTTGAGCTCTTTGAGAGCAATGCCGCGATTAGAGTAAGCCTCAGCATAATCTGGCTTGAGCGCAATGGCTTT